>Ga0111538_10000237_pt1 | contig 68580 bp, 48 predicted proteins | sample SoiMethybrSBSTD1_FD_79669 | JGI IMG/M metagenome (GOLD analysis project Ga0111538, IMG submission 79669) | Bulk soil microbial communities from a Populus tree surrounding site in Tennessee, USA - Soil MetaG P. TD hybrid SBSTD1 (version 2)... | ecosystem: Environmental > Terrestrial > Soil >...
AAGCCAAGCATCAATTCCAGCTTCGCCGGTATGGATCTCCTGTCCGCCTCCAACCAGACAGATGACAACGGCCCAATCCGGATGTCGGTGCAGATAGGAGATCAGGAAAGCGGGTTCAGAGAATTCGAAGTCGCGGATCCCTTTCCGGCGCTTCATGAAATCGGCGGTTTTCTCGTGGTTCCAGGCACGCTGCGCCTCGTCGAAGATCACGACGTGGTCAAACGGTGCAGCGTCTGTCCGGATACCCTCATCCCTGAAGTGATGGACGTTCTGGATGAACGCCTTCACTTTGGCCTTGATGGTTCCTTTTCGCGTGCCGCGGGGTGATCTCGCGAGTTCGTCTCTCGTCAGGGCCTCTCGAAGGACGTCGACCAGCGGACCGTTTCCGGATAGAAACACCGCGCGATCCGCGCCCTGCGTGCTGTGCCGGGTGGCGATGTTCAGCCCGACCAGCGTTTTGCCGGCGCCCGGGACTCCGGTGACGAAGATGATGGCTTTCTCCCGCTGCGCACAAGCCCGCTCGATGATTTCCTCGACCGCAACCGAAGTGACCGCAAGATTCTGTCCTTCGGCTTCGCTGCGCGAGATCGCCTTCACTGAATGCCTCGAGTAGAGCGCCCGCGCCGCCTCGATGATGGTGGGCGTCGGGTGGTACGGCGCGCTGCCCCACGCGTCCTCGTCCAGTGCCGGTCCGTGGGCCAACGCCAGTCCTTCGCGGATGACCCGTGCAAGATCCGCCGCATTGCACTTGCGCGGCTCCCGGACGTCGTCGGCATGCGGCGCCTTCCAGTCGCTGTCAGATTCGAGCGCTTCGGTAGCGACAAGGACCGGGAAGATGGAGGCGTCGTGACTCGCGCGATGGAAGTTCTTCAGGTCCAGCCCGTAGTCCCACGCCTGGTTTCGATCGGCAATGTGGTATTGCCGCTCACCGCATTTGAACTCGATCGGGAATATGGCAGGACCAGATACCAGGACAACGTCGATACGGCTGCCGAGCCGAGGGACGTCGAATTCAAGATAGACTGATCCACTGAGCCCCTGCAAAGCGACGCTGAGAGTCCGGATCTCCTCCTCCCAGGCGTCTCGTTGCTCGGGGTCGAGCGCGAAGGCATGCGCCGCAGCTAGCGCGCCGAGGACTTGATTGGCGTCAGCCGAGAGGAACCGGTCGACGGTATTGGAATAGTAGGCCGAGCTGCGACCGTCAGACATCCGCGACGGGATACTACTCGAGGCGGCGCCCCACGTCAGCCTTCCACGGCTGATGTCACTCTCGACTCAGGCCAGCATGACTGAGTCCGCTCATAGCTGGCCCGGACTGCTCGGTCCGGACCTAGTTCACGTAACCCGGCTCTCGCTCCCGCGCGATGAACGGTTCACCGAAAAACAGCTCGGCCTCGTACTGATTGTGCGCGCGGCAACGTAGCTGGATGTTCTCCGCCGTCGCTTCGCCGCCGGCAGCGAATGGTGTCACGTGATGGAACTCGAGGAACGCTGTCTCATTGCAGCGGCGCCCGGCTCCTGCGAACGCGCAACTGCCGCCATCGCGCTTCCAGACTGCGCGGCGCACCGCGGCCGGAATGTGCCGGGCGTGACGGCTCGAATTCGCGGCCGTTCGCGGCCGCATCACTAGCGCGGCTTTCTTTCGCCCGAGATCCGCCACCAGCATGTCCAACGCCAGGTCGAGAATGCTTGCGACGTCTCCGGACGGAAGCGAGGGCCTTAAGAGGTCCTGCGCGCGCTGGAGCTTCGCGCGAGTCTCCGCACTGATCGTCACCTGGAGTTTGTACCGCTCGGGTGCCAGTGGACAGACGGTTGCCGAGGGGGCGGGAGGAGGCAAGCGTTCAGCTCTCGGCGGTGTCGGACCGACGGCTGCTTCAGCGACGGCTCGACGTTCCGGGAGTTTGCGAACCATTGCAGGCACGTCCGGCCTCGGCCGAAGCGACGCAACGACATCTTCCACCTCACGCTTGCTTCGGTGGCGGACGCGCGCCAGGACATCGAAGTGATTCGAGTCGCTGAGGTGTGGCGCGATCAGGCATAGTGAGGTCAGCGTCAGCTCGCCTCGTCCGAGCATCTCGAGAAGGATCGGAAGCCTGCGAGCCGCCCGCGCCGCTTCGATTCGGCCATACGCCGCGTGCTCAGAGAGCCGTAGGATGCTGGTGCAGTAGACGAACAACGATGCACAACCCTGACCGAGATAGAGACGCCGCGAGTCGACTTCAGCCAGTGCGGCGATCAGCTGAACGGTCGACACGCGTTCCGCTGCCGCCAGCCGCGTGACTTGGGCCAGCAGCTCGTCGTCTGATAGATCCTGGTGTGACAGGAGTTCGAGGTTCATGTTCCATGTGTAGCATCGCAGTTCCTGCAACGCGAGGATGGCTCTCGACAGGCGATCGTGAGCGAGGGAGTCTTGCGGCCTTCCCAGGCCAGCGATCGGCCTCTGCAAGCGAAATGGACGTTTCGATCGCGGGTCCTGTGACGCGGTCGAGGTCTCGCGACGCGCCTTCACAAAAACCTGTCAAGCGAAATCAAGTCGGTTCGGGCGGAATTCGCAGGGGAGGAGCGATATGACCACGCCCAGCACGAGGTCAGCGTGACCGACACGCGTGAATCGGCGGCTCGTATCAGCGTTCCCGGTGACCGGCATTTCTCGGTGTCGTCGAAGGCCCGCCTCACCGGGCGGGACCTCGGACGGTTTCAGGGCAATACGCTCTTCGATCGGCTGGCGCGCGCGGTCTGCCAGGCGGGATGTCTGCCTCGGAAGGAACTGTACGAAGCCTGGGAAATGGCGCGGCGCATCCGCCGCCGCTTCCGCGGCGGACGCATCGTCGATCTGGCGGCAGGACACGGACTACTGTCACACGTGCTCCTGATCCTGGACGACTCGTCACCAGGCGCGCTTCTCGTCGACACCGCACCGCCGAAGTCCGCGGCACGCCTGCACGCGACGCTCGTGGAAACGTGGCCGCGGCTGGCCGGCCGGTTCACGGCTGAGAACCGTCCGCTCGAGTCGGCGTCGCTGCTCGCTGGGGATCTGGTCGTTTCGAGCCACGCCTGCGGAGGCCTGACCGATGTCGTCCTCGAGGGCGCCGCCGCAGTTCGGGCGCGGGTCGCGGTGCTCCCGTGTTGTCACGACCTCGCGCTGTACGAGAGCGGGTCGTTGTCAGGATGGCTGGACAAATCGCTCGCGATCGACGTGATGCGCGCCGTGCGGCTCGAACAGCGGGCCTATCGCGTCTGGACGCAGACGATTCCCGCGGCGATCACGCCCAGGAATCGTCTCCTTCTCGGCGAGCCGATATAACGCGGTCACGCGCCCGCCTCCCCCGATCGACATTCGGGGATGGGTGCGGGTCAGCCTTTAACCGTGTAGCCGAGCCCCTGGAGGATGACGCGCACCCGGTCACGCATCTCCCCCTGCAGCTCGATCCCCGCCTCTGTGACTGCGCCGCCGGTGCCGCACTCGCGCTTGAGCCGCGCGCCCAGGTCCTTCAGGAACGCGTCGTTCCGGGGAAGGTCGTAGACGACCGTCACCGTCTTGCCGCCGCGTCCCTTCTTCTCGACGCGCAGCTTGGCGACGATGCGAGAGGGCAGGGGCTCGTCGGAAGGACGCCTCTGACTGCTGCACGTGCAGGAGCGCTGGGGCCAGCCACAGACCGGGCACTTGCCATCGGTGGCGGTGGAGTAGACGGTGCGGACGTTGTCTTTCGCGCTCATGGGTGCCAGATGTCACTCCGACTCGGGCTGGCGTGACTGGGTCAAATCATAGCCGGACCCATGCGGGACCGCTCGGTCCGGACCTGGTTGCCCTGGCGACTCTGACGTTTTCACGCTTGCTATCGGATTCTATATAGGTAGAATCCGATAGCACGATGACTTATCAAACCGCACTGGTCCTCGAGGCGCTGGCGGCCGGTCGACAGCACGGCTGGGACATCATGGACGCCACCGATCTGCCGAGCGGCACGGTATATCCCATCCTGCGCCGGTTCGAAGAGCAGGGCCTCGTGCGCGCGAAATGGGAACGCGAGGGCGCAGCGCGCCGCGAGCAGCGGCCGCCTCGTCGCTACTACGAGTTGACCGCGGCCGGCCACCGCCGGCTGGCCGACGCGCGGACGCGATTCCGCGCCATGGCCGGCCTCGGCGCATTCATGGCGCGGCGGGTGAAACCCGCATGATCCTCCGTCTGTCGCTCGCAGTGCTGCGGTTGTTCGCGAAGGTCGTGCCGGCGCGCGATCGCGACGAGTGGCTGGCGGAATGGGAGTCCGAGTTGCAGGCCCGCCGCGAGCGGCTGGCGTCGCATCATCGTTTGACGCCCGAACAGGAGCTCGACATGTTTCGGCGCGTGCTCGGATCGTTCCACGACGCGGCCTGGCTCCGTCGGCAGTTCACGCTCGACGCCGACGTGGTCCACGATTTCAAGCATGGTGCGCGGCTGTTGCTGCGCAGTCCCGGGTTTGCGCTGCTGACGATCAGCGTCCTGGCGACCGGCATCGGCGCCACCACCGGGATTTTCAGCGTGGTCGACGCACTGCTCGTGCGGCAACTGCCATATCACGATCCGGAACGGATCGTGCTCGTGTTCGAGACCGACGCCGCCAATCGACGTGCGATCGAGGGCGTGGCGCCGGCCAACTTCCTCGATTGGCACCCACACGTGCGATCGCTGGAGGCGGTGTCGGCGGTTGAACCGTTTGGCTTCACTTACACCGAGGGGGCCGAGCCGCAATCGATGCCCGGCGCGCGCGTGAGCAGAGGGTTCTTCGAGGCCTTCGGCGTCGCGGCGATGTACGGCCGCACCTTTACCCCCGAGGAATTCAGCGCCGGCCGCAACAACGTGGTGGTGCTGAGCCATGGCACGTGGGCGCAACGCTTCGGCGCCGATCCCGCGCTGGTGGGCCGCGTGGTCCGCATCAACGGCCAGCCGACGACCATTGTCGGCGTGATGCCGCCGTCATTTGCGCCGCGGCTGATGACGACGTTCAACGAACGTGGCGTGTGGGCGCCGAAAGTGTGGGCCGAGTACGAGCACAGGCTGCGCGGCTCGCGGCATTTCAATGCCGTCGCGCGGCTCAAGCCTGGATTCACGACCGCGCAGGCTCAATCCGAGATGGAGGGCATCGCGGAACGGCTCGCGCAGCAACATCCGGGCGCCAACCGCGGCAAGACCATGCAGCTCGTGACGCTGCGCGATCATCTCGCCGGTGATTTGCGGTCGTCGATCAATGTGCTTGGCGCCTCTGTCCTTCTGCTCCTCGTGATCGCGATCGCCAACGCCGCGAACCTGATCACGACGCGGTCCGCCGCACGCACGCGCGAAATCGGGGTACGCAGCGCGCTCGGCGCCGACCGCGGGCGGCTGGTGCGGCAGTTGCTGGCCGAAACGCTGTTGCTGACGGGCGTCGGCTGTCTCCTGGGTCTACTCGTGGCCTACGCCACGGCCCGCTTGATCGTCTCGCTGGCACCCGGCGACATCCCGGCGCTGACGTCGATCGGATTGAACTCTCGGGTGTTGCTGTTCTCGACGGCCCTGACGTTCGCCGTGGCAATGTTGACCGGCATCGTGCCGGCATGGCGGGGGGCGGGCATTCGCGCATCCGACGCCTTTCGACGCAGCTCAGGGCGCCCCGAGTACGAGTCGAGGGGTGCGCTCGCCAACAGGACGACGGGACGCGCCGGCGCGTTTGCGGGTGGATTCAGAGGATCGCGGTTCGTGATCGCCGAGCTCGCGCTTGCCTTCGTCCTTCTTGCCGGCAGCGGCCTGCTGCTTCGGAGTTTTGCGACGTTGCTCGCGACCAGCCCGGGATTCGCACCCGAGGGCGTGGCGGCGCTGCAGATCTTCGTGCGCGGGCCGTCTCGAACGCCGGCACAGATGGCCGCCTACTATCAGCACGTGATCGAGGCGATGAAAGCAGCCCCTCACGTCCGCGAGGTCGGCGCCGTATCGGTGATGCCGTTCCTCAACACAACGGGCGGGAGCTCGGTGCCGATCGTGATCGACGGCCAGGCCGCGCCGGCGCCCGGTGACGAACCCTCTGCGCTGGTGACGGTCGCGACCCCCGGATATTTTCCGGCGATGCGAATTCCCCTGCTCGAAGGCCGCCTGTTCGACGGGCACGACGATGCCAATCGCGCGCCGGTGGCTCTCGTCTCGAGTGCGTTCGCGCGACGACATTGGAGTACGGGATCCCCGGTCGGCCAGCGGATTCGCATCCAGTTTCAGGGCAACGCGACTGCCGCCGAGGTCGTTGGCGTGGTCGGCGATGTTCGCCACGACACACTCGATCGGCCCGCCACCACGGAAGTGTTCGTGCCACATGCGCAATTGCCATACAGCGGCATGACTTTCGTGGCCCGCACCTACGGCAATCCGGAGGCGGCGCTGCCGGACTTGAAGTCGCGGATCCATACGGCGGCGCCCGGTCAGGCGGTCTATCGCACCGCGGTCCTGCAGGATCTGGTCGAGGGCACGCTCCACGATCGCCGCTTCATGCTCACGCTCATGCTCGCGTTTGCATTCGTCGCCGTGGTCCTGGCGGCCTCGGGCGTCTACGGCGTGATGAGCCTCGTGTCGGCGCAACGGACCAGGGAATTCGGTGTGCGGCTGGCGCTGGGCGCGGCACGAGGTGAAATCCTGCGGATGGTGATGCGCCAGGGCGTGGCGTTGACGACCACGGGTCTGGCGATCGGCCTGGCGGGGGCGCTGGCCGGCGGGCGGATCCTGCAGCGATTCCTGTTCGGCATCGGGCCGAACGACCTGTTGACGCTCTCGGCCGTGTCCGCGGCGCTTGGCGTGGTGGCCGCGATTGCTTGTCTGTTGCCGGCGCTGCGCGCCACGAGAGTGAGCCCGATCGTCGCCTTGCGCGCGGAGTAGGTCGCGTCTTCCGTACCTTAGGCGCAAGACGGCGTGAACAGCTATACTGCCGACCCACTCCCCGAATCATGACCGTCCAGAGCCTTCAGGCGTCAGTCGATCCGCCGGTCGATCGGCTCACCCGCTTCGCCGATCGAATCGGCCGGTTCATCCCCGACGCGATGACGACATCGGTCGCGCTGCTCGCGATCGTCGCGATCACGGCGCTGGCGATGGGCACACCAGCCCTCGACACGATGGGCGCGTATCACCGCGGCCTCTGGATGCTCCTGCCCTTCACTATGCAGATGACGCTGATCCTGGTCCTCAGCTCGAGCCTGGGCGCGTCGACGGTCTTCAAACGGATCATTCGTGCGCTGTCGCGCCTTCCCCACAGCGTGTCGGGTGTGCTGGCGGCGTCGATTCTCCTCACGGCGTCGCTTTCCTATGTGTACTGGGGTCTGGGCATCACGCTTGGCCCTCTCATTGCCATTCACTTCGCTCGTCAGGCCGAGAAGAAAGGCCTCGCCATCGATTTTCCGTTCCTGCTGGCGACCACCGGGGCTGCACAGTCATTGTGGCAGTTCGGGCTTTCTGCGAGCGCGCCGCTCCTCATGAACACTCCGGGGAATTTCCTGGAGAAGACCACAGGCCTGATGCCGCTTCGGACGACAATCTTCGCGCCGGCGGCCCTGGTGTTCGTGGCCGCATTCCTCCTGTGTCTTTTCGTGACCGCCCGCCTGCTTCTTCCGCGGAGTCCGCGCCCGCTCTCGGGGTTTCGTGACGCGTGGCAGCTCGGCGAAGATCCAACGGCTGTTCCCGCCGCTGACGGGCCAGCGGTTCCAGCCGCCTCGACGTTCTCCGAGCGGGTCGAGAGCAACTCCCTTCCGACGGTTCTGCTGTCGGCGGCACTGGCCGGCTGGCTGGTGTACCACTTCGGGTTCGCCAATGGCGGTCTCGAGCTGAACTCGCTCAACACCGCCTTGCTCCTGCTGTGCCTGTTGTGCCACCGGAACGTGCACAACTTCTCCAGGACGCTTCCGGAGGCGGCCGTTTCGGCATGGCCGGTCGTGGTGCTCTATCACCTGTACGCGGGTGTCGCCGGCGTCATCCAGTTCACGACGGTCGGCAACACGCTCGGCGAGTTCTTCGCTTCAATCTCGAACCAGTTCACGTTTCCACTGTTGACCGCCGCGTCCGCGTCGCTCGTCTCGATCTTCGTGCCGTCGAGCGGCGGGCAGTGGGTGATCCAGGGATTCATCACCGCGAAGACGGCCGCCGCCGTCGGGGTCACCGCCCAGCGCGGCCTGCTCGCGCTCAGCATCGGCGACCACATGGGGAACTTGCTCTCGCCCTTCTGGGTGGTGATTGCGGCCGGCGTCGCACGGATCGACTTCCGCCAGTTCATCGGCTACAACGTGGTGTACGCCGCGCTCTGGTTCGTGCTGGGCGTGCTCTGCTTCACGTTCCTGCCGGCGTGAGCCCCATTTTGTCGGTGTCGCTTCCGCCTTCAGACAGAAGGTCGGCGACAGCCGCATCCTTCCGGCTGAAGCCGGAAGCCACCAATCTCAGATGGGTGGGTCCCCTGGGTTCCTTCCCCGTCCCGCAAAGACCTCCGCGATCTTCAACGCAATCGACCGTGTGTCAGCGAACGCGATGTTCGACATCACCGCGACGACGATCCCGCGTTCGGGAAACGTCATGAGGTAGGTCGTCCCACCGATGAAATCGGCCTTGGTGCCATGGCCGGCCATCCGCGTTGGTTCCCCCGCGAGCGGAAGCGTCTCGACTTTCCACCCCAGGCCATAGCCGGTCTCCTCGCCAGATCGCAACCGTAGTGGCGTCTGCAGCAGTGTGACGGTACCTGGCTGCAGCAGCTTGCCGCTGCTGACGGCCATGCCGAAGCGAACGAGGTCCGACGGCGTGGACAGGAACGCGCTCGCGCCCGCATAGCAGGAATGGTCTCCCTCGCGCGCTGACTCCGGCCCGTAACGAGGATCCCCGGCGAACCTCGGATGGTAGAACGTTGCCCGATTGGCGATCTGCTCGGCCGCGAAGTCGGGTCTCGTGGCAGCCATGCCCAGCGGCTCGAAAATGTTCGACCGCATGAACCTGAAGAAGCGCTCGTTCGCAGCCGCTTCGACTGCCGCGCTCACCAGGATCCAGCTGTAGCTGGACGGCCGGTACCGGGTGCCCGGCTCGAACAGCAGCCTGTGCTCCGCGAAGAGCCGCAGCCCGTCAACCGTCCGCTCGCAAGGCGACAGCGACGCCTCGTCACCGGGGTCATCGCTGAGGCCGCCCACATGTCCCATCAACTGGCGCAGCGTCACGGGCCATTGCTTCTTTGGAAAGCCAGGTGCGTATGCCTGAATCTCGTCGTCCAGTTTCAGCTTGGTCTGCTCCAACAGCAGCCCGACGGCGGCCGAGGTGAACGTCTTGGACGCCTCTCCGGCCCTGAACCGCGTATCCGGCGCGACCGCCTTCTGGTTGTCGAGATCCGCCCAGCCGAACCCTTCGGCCCACACGACGGCGCCGCCCACGCCGATGGCGACGGAGAGTCCCGGCAGGTTCTGGTCGATGAGGCCGGCGCGCGCGATTTGCCGTCCCTGCTCCACGGCGGCGGCCCACGCCGGCGGTGGCGCCGAACCAGCCACGGAAGGCACCCTCTGCGGGTCCGGGTGGAGAGGTGTCGCAGTGGCGCTCATGAACAGCCAAAGCCCCAGGATGAAAGTAATCAGCAGACCGACGGCACCGACGAACAGCCCGAGCACTGTTTGAAGTCTGATTTTCATTGGCCTGAGGATCGCCCCAGACACCCCGGCGGGTCTTCACCGAGATGTGAGCATTACGTGAGATTGCGTTGAGGCGGGGTTCTTTGGGCTGGCTATCGCCTCGTTCGCCCCTTGACTGGCGTGTGTATCTGACCGCAGCCGGCGGGATGGGGAGCCTTGGCTCCGCGTTGAGGCGCCTTGCTCATCTCGGTGATCGTTGCCTTCGCGTTCCTGGGATCCCACCCTTGCTGGCAGTAGATCTCGACGCAGTACTTCAGAACGGGCTCGCCCTCGTAGTTGCTCGTGAAATGCACCTCGTACTGGCCGTGATGCGAGTCGCTGACGAGGTTGAAGTAGGAGAACTGATATTTGCCCTGCGAAGGCGCGTCGGCGGCGCGGCGGGCCGCGGCGTTCAGGGCCGCCATCGAGCAGCTTCGTGTCAACGCCTCGAGGTCGCTCAACCCGGCCGCGGCCGGTGCAGCCGCAGGTTGTTCCTGCTGCGTCGCCTGGTTCTGCACGGCGGCGACGGCACTGAACGAAACGCCGATGGCGACGGCCATGATCCCGAGCGTCTTCTTCATAGCTTTCCTTCTAAGATCCGAGGCGCTTCCGCCCCTCGGCACGCCTCCGCAAAAGCTTCGGCGATGTCCGCCGTAGCCTTGGCGAAGGCGGAACTCCCCTGCGCCGTCGCTCGCGGGGGCCCCGTGCCCCACTCCGCTCCGGCGGGCGCGCCTGTGGCGCGCCTCAAAGCCCGTACTGGACGACCTTGTTACTGAACGTGCCCACGTACACCCGGCCGTTCGCGACCACCGGCGTCGAGTACTTTGCGAAGTTCCCCATGTTGTTCGCCGGAAGAGTGTCGCTCCAGAACAGCCGCTTCAGCTTGCCGTTGACCACTGCGGTTGCATCGTAGGCGACGAGCGCACCGTGAACCACCCTGGTGTTCGCGTTTCCGTTCACCGGATACACACCCCAGACGACCGCGGTCCCCGGCGTCGTGCCGTTGGACGAGACCACCATCCGTCCGCCCGGCATGCCACCCGGCGGGGGCTCGTTCTGGCCCGACGCGAATTCGAATCCCTCGGCGCGGAACCCGGTGATTCGCTTGTTGACCACGTTCAGGTTGTAGGCCTTGAGGCGTTCGTTCTCACCCCACACATACACGATCGCGCCCTTCGCGTGCTCCAGGTACACCGGGGTTCCATGAATGTGATAGGTCTTCCCGCCCGGGGCCTGCGCGTGCAGGCTGCGATTGAGCTGCACGATCGGCCAGTTCGGATTGGCCGCCGTCGTCGCGGGCAGTCCCGCGGGACCGTTCGGTCCGTTTGGCAGATAGGTCGCGACGAAGGGGAGATTGAAGTGGGAATCCCACTTGTGCTTCCCGAGATCATCTTTGTTGAGGTTATAGAGAATCCCGTCCTTGCCGCCGCCGATCAGGTTGCCGTGTTCGGGCACGAGGACCACGCCGGCCGAACCGAGGTCGGCGTCTCCCGCATCTTCGGGGTCCTGCGGAAACTGCTGCTGCCGGACGAAGTCGCTGAACGCACCCCAGAAGTCGGCGACCGCGAGCGCCGGTTTGCCGCCATTGACGTCCGCCGCGCCGGCCGTGTATCGCAGCTTGACGAAGCTCTCCGCAAAATTCCCGGGACTCGTCCCGGGATCCATCCCGTTGCCGGTGCTGAAGTAGATGTCGTTGCCGTCGATCGCCGGCCCTGATCCCGACATCCAGATGCCGCCCGCACCGCCGTCCGGCGTGACATTCCACACCGCCGGCGTTGGCGTGAAACCGGCCTCGCGATGGAGACCGCGGACGTCGTAGGCGGCGACGAACCCGTGGCCGGGACCTCGCGGGTTCTCGCCATTGATGGAGAAGCAGATGATGATCGCCTTGTTGCCGGCCGGGTCCGTCAACAGTCCGAGACCGGCCCGCATCTTCTGGTAGGGTCGGCTGAACCCGTTCGAGATCCCGCCACCGCCGTTATCGGCATTGCCCGCGATCAGGACTGGCGGTTGCTTGTCAGCGAGGGTGTTGGCGTCGAGGATCCAGAGCGTGTTGTTGCGCTCGGTGTTCGGACTCCCGGCGTTCGGACGCCCGAACGTCGTCACGTAGAGCGTGCTCGTCGCAATGTCGATGACCGGTGTCGCCGTGATTCCCCAGTTCCGGTAGAGGTCGTGACGGTCCATTTCACCGTCGTCATTGAGGGGATCGAACGGCGGGGCCAGTTGCCGCGGCTGGACGACCTGGGCTCCCGTGTTGACGTCGAACAGGAAGGCGGTGTTCGTCATCGTGAACACGTAGAGCTTGTCGCCCACGACGAGCGGTGTGACGTCGATCTTGTCGTCGACGTTGAAATCGCGAAGCTTCCGGAGCTTCGGCACATTCGCGACCGTCAGCACGGACTCGGACCGGTTCCAGCCCTGCCGCGTGTTGTCGACGCCGACGGTCCAGATGTCGACCGCGTTCAGCGACGCCGACACCGCCGCGACCATCGCGACCAGAGCACTCATGCGGAACTGCAGAGTCATCGTTCTTACTCCAGGTTCGCATCGGCAATCGCAGCAGTTGCTGATGAGCCGCTCCATTATTCACGCGATTGACTTGCGAGTAGCGGTAAAGTATTGAACGCTACGGTCCTGTCTGGGCCACCTCTGCGCTAGTAAGTCAGCAGCGCAGAGAGCATCACTTGTCCCCGCCTGCCGCACACGGAGGGAAGCGATGTCACAGACCCGCCACGCAGCCGTTACTCTGCTTCAAAGCCTCACGATCGTATTGCTGTTCAGCAGCCTCACTTTGGGACAGTCTTTCACTGCCACCGTCCGCGGTTCGGTAAAGGACCCGACCGGTGCTTCGGTTCCTCTTGCATCAGTCACCATCACCGATGTCGATCGGGGAACGACCCAGACGACGCAAGCGGACGAGGAAGGCCGATTTGCGATCACCGCGCTTCCGCCGGGCCAGTATGTCCTCACTGTCGAGGCGACCGGTTTCAAGAAGTTCTCGAGCGCGGCGTTCACGTTGACGGTCCAGCAGCAGGCCACCATCGACGCGCGACTGGACGTCGGTCAGATCAACGAGAGCGTCGAAGTCAGCGCCTCGGCCGCGCAGGTGAACACCACGATCGCGAATCTCGGACAGGTCATCGACAACGACACCATCGTCTCGCTGCCGAACCTTGCCCGAAACCCGATGGCGTTTACTTACCTGACGCCCGGCGTTGTCGGCTCCGGGGGAAGACCCGGCGACTCCAACACCAATTTCGTCGCCAACGGCTCACGCAACTCGACCTCCGACGTCCTGCTGGACGGCGTGACGGTGGTGACCGTCGAGCAGAACTCCGGGATCACCGACCTGAAGTACTCGCCGGCGGTGGACGCGGTGCAGGAGTTCAAGGTGCAGACGAACTTCTTCTCCGCCGAATTCGGCCAGACCGGCGGCGCCGTCGTGAACATGGTGACCAGGTCGGGCACCAACAATTTCAACGGCACCGGGTATTACTTCCTGCGCCACTCCGACTTCAATGCCAACGACTGGTTCTCGAACCGGGCCGGGCGGACCACTCCTTACTATCGCCGCGACCAGGTCGGCGGGGTCCTCGGCGGCCCGCTGGTCAGGAACAAGACCTTTTTCTTCGTGCTGTATGAGTACACGGAGGCGAAGACCCCGCTGACGTCGACGCGGACCGTTCCGACGTTGCTGCAGCGGCAGGGGGACTTCTCGCAGACGAAGAACGCGTCAGGACAGGTGATGACGATCTACAACCCGTTCGACACCTTCGTCAATGCGCAAGGGAATATCGAGCGCAGGCCGTTCCCGGGGAACGTCATTCCGTCGAGCATGCTGGATCCGATAGCGTTGAAAGGGCTCGCCTACTTCCCGTTGCCGAACGTGCCGAGCACGTCGGTCACCGACACCAACAACTGGTTCGGGCAGGGGATTTCCGAGAGCATCAACCGGCAGATGAGCATCAAGATGGATCACAACTTCTCTGACCGGAGCCGCTTGAACGGCCGCTACAGTTATGGTCCCTACACGTCGACGCCGCCGAACCTCTTCGGGGAGCTGGGCGCCGCATTTCCCCTCAACAACGGCCCCATCACCGGCAGCGTGCATTCCTTCGTGACCGAGTTCACCAGGACGCAGAATCCGACGACGTTGTGGAGCGTGCGCTACGGTTTGACCTACGCGCCGTTCATACGGGACCCGCTGGAGAACTTCGACCTCACCCAGCTCGGGCTCCCTCAGTACATGAAGGAACAGGCCGACTTCGCGGTGTTCCCGAGGTTCGCCCCCGACGGCTACAGCCCGATCGGTACCGAAGGCTGGCTCAAGATGGATCGCCAGGAGGGCGTCCACCACTTCTCGGGTTCGTTCAACAAGATGATGGGCGGACATAACCTGAAGGCCGGAGCCGAGGCGAGGTCGAATTTTCTCGACTACGCGCAGCCGGGATATCCGTCCGGCGGGTTCACGTTCGGCAGGGGGATCACGTGCAGAGATCGTTTCTCCTGCGCGGGCAATGAAGGGAACGGCCTCGCGTCGATGCTGATTGGCTGGCCGACCGGCGGTGATTTCCATATCGACCCGAAGGTCTATACGCGCTCGGCCTATTGGGGCTTCTATGTCCAGGATGACTGGAGGATCGTCCAGAAGCTGACGTTGAATCTCGGCCTGCGCTACGACTTCGACGTGCCGCGGTGGGAGACCCAGGATCGAATGAGCTACTGGGACCTGGAGGCGCAGTCTCCGATCCAGGTGCCCGGCTACGATACGCGCGGCGTCATCAGGTTCGTGGACAGCGGCCGGCGCTCGCCGTTCGATGCGGACATGAACAACATTCAGCCGCGCCTCGGCGTCGCGTACGCCGTCGACCAGAAGACATCGATCCGCGGGGCGTACGGGTTGTTCTACACGCTCAGCCGCGCCACCGTCTTCGGCCATACCGGCGGAGGGTTCAACGTCAACTCTACGCCGACCTTTACGCTCGATTCGAACGCGACGCGCTACGCGACGCTCGCCAATCCCTATCCGAACGGGATGCTGCTGCCGCCCGGGCGCTCGCAGGGGGACAATACGTTCATTGGTCTGGGCGCCGGCACCATCCTGCCCAGCAACAATCGCAACCCGGAATACCATTCCTGGAACGTGTCGGTCCAGCGCGAGGTCGGGTGGAGCTCGATCATCGAGACCAACTACACAGGCAGCCGCGGCACGCACCTGTTCGTCCCGATCACGACGCTGACGCCCCTGGACCCGCAGTATTGGTCGATGGGGCGGACGGCGTTGAACGCTGCCGTCCCGAATCCGTTCTACGGGGTCATCACCGATCCGCAGGCCACCGCGCTGAACGGTCCGACCATTCAGCGGTTCCGGCTGTTGCGGCCGATGCCGCAGTTCAACGGCGCCAACGTCGGGACAGCGGAACCGCCGCGCGGCGACTCCTCCTACCATGCGCTGCAGCTGAAGTGGGACAAGCGCTTCTCGCGCGGGTTCAACGTGATCGCCCACTACACCTGGTCGAAGATGGTGGACAACGCCTCGCACAGCTCGGGCAACGTGAGCTGGCTGGGCGGCTCGACGAGCGTCCAGAACATCTGGGACCTGGACAGCGAGCGCTCGTTGTCGTCGCACGACGTGGCTCATCGCGTCGCCATGGCGGGCGTGTGGCATCTGCCGTTGGGCCGCGGCCGCCACTGGGGCTCGGACTGGAATCGCGTCGCGGATCTGGCGCTCGGCGGATGGAACGTCAGCGGCGTGTTCTCGCGTCAGAGCGGGATGCCTCTCTCGGTCACCCAGTCCGGCGGGTTGATCTGGGACGGCACACAGCGCCCGAATCTGGTCGGCGACCCAAGTACCTCCGGTTCCATCCAGAGTCGACTCGACAACTACTTCAACGCCGCCGCGTTCTCGCAGCCGGCGCCTGATGTCCCTGGTACCACGCCGCGGACACTCAGCTACCGCGGGCCGGCGATTACCATCTTCGACGCCGTCCTGATGAAGGACATCCCGATTCGCGCCGGACAGCGGTTCGAGCTCCGCATCGAGGCCCAGAACGTCCTCAACCACCCGGTGTTCGGGGATCCGAACACGAGCTTCGGATCGACGTCGTTCGGTCAGATCACCGGCACGAAGATCGGGCCGCGGCAGATGATGATGGGGTTCAAGTACCACTTCTGAAACTGGGGGGCTGGGGAGCTGGGGAGCGGGGGAGCGGGGGAGCTGGGGAGCGGGGGAGCTGAGAAGGCCGTAATATTCAGAGGCAACCGGACCTGAGCTCGTTGCCTCTATTTGCCCCTCAGCGAGCTCCCAAGCTCCCCAGCTCCCCAGCTCCCAACTCCCCAGCTCTGCCCCTCACTGCTTGCTGATCTTGTAGATCGCCCCGTCGGTGATGGAGACGACGTAGAGGTTCCCGTCCGGTCCCTGCTGGATGTCCGGCGTGGTGCCGAAGCCGGTGCCGATGACGATCGACTCGCTTTCTGTCGGCTCGAATTTACCCAGGTTGTCCACCACCCCCTCGGCGAGCGCCGGGTCGGAGACGTCCACCTTCTTCCGGTTCCGGTTCAGCCGAACCCGGTAGATGGAGCCGCCCGTCCCGCCGACCTGCGCGAACGCGCGCGAGGATCCGAACCAGAGGGTGCCCTCGTTCTCGGCGCCGAGCGCGGTACCGCGGATGAACGCGGTTCCCGCCGGTCCTGACTCGAACTTCCAGCTCAGCTCCGGATCCATGTACTTGGCCCCGGGAAGCATGAAGAGCGTTTCCCGCGCGTCCCCCGGGTCGTCGGCGAGGCGGGTCGGCGGGAAACGCACCTGCTGCAACGCGCCTCCGAACATGGTGACCTCGATCTCCTTGTAGTCGAAGAACCGGTGCTGGGGGCCCATGATCTGGATCCAGCCGCCGTTCGAGCCGGGCTCCACGCGATTGATCTCGCTGAACGTGTCGTCACCGTTCTCCGTGACCCACAGATCAGTTCCATAAGGATCGAACGCCATGCCAAAGCCGTTGCGATGTCCATACGAGAACACTTTCTGGATGTTGGCTCCGACCGGGCCGCCCATCTTTGCGCCCACCGCGAAGAACGGGTTGTCGGCCGGGGCGCTGCCGTCGGGGTTCAACCGCAGAACAACGCCAGAGAGGTGGGCGTTGTCGGGGGCCGGGCCACCGTGCGTGTCGTCGACGAAGGGCGCGTTCTCGAACGGTCCGTTGGCCAGGTTCTGCATCCAGCCGCGGCGTCCCTGATCACCAAAGTACAGATACAGCTTGCCGTCGGGGCCGAACAGGAGGGGCCCGCCGTTGTGGTTGCCGTTGAGACCGGGGTTGGCGGTATTTGCCGGCTGGCCGGGCACCACCATGTTGTCGGTCTGCAGCGCGCGCAACATGATGATGTTGATGTCCTGGGTCAAGGTCCCGGTCGCGGCACTCCAGATGAACCGATCCACGCGGTTGCCGAGCAGCGGGACGTTGGCCGTGACATTGGTGTCGAGGCCCGTGCTGCTCTGCGTCCAGCGGATGTACACGTGTGGTGTCGCCGGGAAATTCGGGTCCAGGGCCATGGAAAGCAGCCCGCGCTCGGATGCGGAGTTCACCGCGAGGTCGAGTACCGGCGTGGCCTGGATCACGCCGTTGATGACGCGCTTCACTTGCCCGGAGGCTTTCTCGAGGACGAAGAAATCGTTCTGGGACAGGAAAACGATCCCGATGGGCTGCGCGATCCCCGAGTTGAGAACGGTCGTCACCTGAAGATTCGGATCCAGTATTCGCAGTGGAATGGAGTCGGCGAACGTGCCCGCGCCGGCCAATGTGCAGGCGACGAGCACGGCCGAGAGGCGCATGCCTGATCTCATGTCGAAACCTCCTCGCGCATCGCGGACGCACCGGTGCGCTCGGATTCCGAATCGTGCAAACACGGCTCCCGTGGTCGTGGCGCACTTTTCGTTGGAGGTTTCGCCGATGGGACCTGCGACCGGATTTCTATTCGCGAAATCTCTTACGGATCCTGCCTCGGCTGTTCGCGGTTGTCCGGTTTCGACCGGATGACCGATCACCGCCGGGCGTTGCGGCGGCGTCACATCGCTGAGACTCAAGCGTTGACGTCAATGACGACGCGCCCTCGAATCTGGCCATCGAGAATCTGCCGGCACAGCTCCTCTATTCTGGACAGCGGCTCGATGCGCGCGATCGTCTCGAGCTTCCGGACGAAGGCGTCGAGCGCGAGCCTCTCCCATGCACGCGTGCGCAGGGGCTTCGGTGGAGTGACCGAATTGATTCCCAGGAGAGCGACGTTCCGGAGGATGAACGGGAACACGGTCGTCGACAATTCGGCGCCACCCGCGAGACCACACGCAGCGACGGCGCCGTATGCCGCGGTCGAGGCGATGACGGACGCCAGTGTCTCTCCACCAACGGTATCGATCCCTGCCGCCCATCGATCGGGTGCCAGCGGCGGACTCTTTCTCGCGAGATCCGCACGGGCGACAATCGTCTTCGCGCCGAGCTCGCGAAGGTAGGCGTCCATCTCGGGCCTTCCCGTTGATGCCGCTACCTTGTAGCCGTGCACGGCGAGCAGGGCGACCGCGATCGATCCCACGCCGCCTGCTGCTCCCGTCACGACGACCTCGCGATCTCCGGGAACGATCCCGTGGTCCTCGAGCGCAATCAGGCTCAACATCGCGGTGAATCCCGCGGTCCCGATCGCCATCGCCTGCTTCAGATCCAGCCCGGCCGGCAGGTTCACGGCCGCATCGGCACGTACACGCGCACGCTGACTGAAACCGCCCCAGTGCGTCTCGCCCAATCCCTGGCCGGCGACGATCACTTCGTCGCCGATGGCGAATGCCGGCGACTCGGTCGCGATCACGCGGCCCGACAGGTCGATTCCGCAGACCATCGGGAACCGGCGGATGATCTTGCCGCGGCCGGTCACGGCGAGCGCGTCCTTGTAATTGAGCGATGAGTAAACGACCTCAATCAGAAGGTCGCCTGGAGGCAGCGCATCGGCGTCGAGATCCCTGAACCGGGTGACGTATCGGTCGGCGGTGCCTTCCGCAATCAATGCGCGAAACGTGCTCATCACTCGTTATTCTGGCTCCTGTTATTTCCGAACGGCCACGAGGTCGAAGTGCAGGAGCCCGGGCGGCAGCAGCCCTTGCGCCGTGACCTCGCCGTCCCGCCGCTCCCAGAAGTGCATCACGTCATCGGCGTGCTCGAACCGCTCGTCGTCGCCGAAGTGGCTGATGACGCGCACGACGGGATACAGCGCGAGGACGCGGCGCAGGTACTCGCCGGGGTCCTGTCGCTGCACGCCGAGGCAGCGCGGGTTGAACTCGGTCAGCACCATCGGCCGATGGCGGGTCAGGATCCGCATCATGCCGGCGAGCGCCGGCGGCTCGTGCCCCTCGACGTCGAGCTTCACGAAATCGACGCGCGGCAGCTCGCCGAGCAGGTCGTCGAGCGGCACCGACTGCACGAGATGGCCGCCGCCGCGCGCGCCCCGCGGGGCGATCAGGTGGGTGTTGGATCGCCCCGTCAGCGAGAACACCGATCGCCGATCGGATGCGGCAAGCGGAAGCACCTCGACCGTGGTCGTGCCGTTGAGGATGATGTTTCGATACAGGAACTGGACGTTCTCGGGGTTCGGCTCCACCGCGACGACGCGTCCGGACGCGCCGACGATCGATGCGGCGAGGAACGTCATGACGCCCATGTTGGCGCCGATGTCGATAAAGGTGTCGCCGGAGCGCAGATACTCGCGGATCACCCTTCGGACCGGTTCCTCGTACTCCTTGAAGGTCGAGATGTGGCTGCCGAAGTCGGGGTCGCGCGTGGGCACGAGGAGCTGGTAGCCGCCGAGATCGACGACCTGGTCCTCGTCTTCGCGCTCGCGTTCCCTGAGCGCGTGGTGCTCGTCGGAGCGGACGAACTCGCGGATCAGCTCGTCGAGGGAAACACCCTCGCGAACACGTTGTAGATAGTGCGCCAGCCCCCCGGGATCGGGATCGCGCTTCAGCAGCAGCCTGTATGCGTGCCGCACGTCGGACTCCGTCGCCCGGTCACCTGCCTGGGGCGACGTCTTCTTCTGCGCACGATCGAACCAGCCCATATGCGCAGAGCGGCTTCTATCTGGCTTCGCGGATCTTCAGGTTGCGATACCAGCACTCGTCCTGGTGATACGTGAGCATGATGTGCCCGGCGATCTTCTCCCCGAAGCCCGGGTGGCCCTTGAACTTGCTCTTCGCGATCCCGTCCTTCACCGGCTCGCTGCCCAGCTCGTACGCGAGCACCTTCGTCCCGTTGAGCCAGTGCTCCACGTGCGTGCCTCGTACCACAATCCGCGACGTGTTCCACTCGCCTCCGGGCCTGATCGGCTTGTCGGCGGCGGCGGGCAGCACATCGTAGAAGGCCGCCGTCAAGTGCGTCGCGCCGAGTTTCCCCGGGTAGCCGGCATCGTCGATCATCTGGTACTCGTGTCCCGGCGATTGCGGCCGGTTCTCTGTCACGAAGTACTTCACGCCGTTGTTCCCGCCAGGCGCGACTCGCCACTCCCAGCTCAACTCGAAATCGCCGAACGATTGTTTGGTGATGATGTCGGCGCCTTTGACCTTCGCGGCCGTGCGCAGGGTTCCGTCCTTGATCTCCCAGCCGACCTCCGGCAGGGTGTCGCGCCGATAGCCGCGCCAGCCGTCGAGCGACCGGCCGTCGAACAACAGCTGCCAGCCGGCGGCCTTTTCCGCCGCCGTCAGCGTGTTGAGCGCCGAGGTCGGTGCGGCGGATGCCTGGAGCGAGAGCGCGAGCAAGACGAATGCTATGACCTGGGACATTGCTACTTTGCTCCCTTCGCCGGCGTGATCACGATGTTGCGGTAGTCCACCGGACCGTGATCGCCCTGGAGCAGCAGCGGTCCAGGCTCCGCTTCGGCGCTGTCGAGCGCGCCGCCCGTGATTCCCGGAATCTCGCGGTTGTTGATGACGCTGGTGCCGTTCAGCTCGTAGGTGATCATCCGGCCCACCAGCGTGAGATCCATGGATTGCCACTCACCGGCGGCCCGTGCGACGTTCTCGCTCGGCGCAATGAAGCCGTAGACGCCGCCGAGATGATGTGACGATGGCTCGAGGCCGGCGGCGTCGTCGATCTGCAGCTCGTAGCGGCCGCGCAGGTACACGCCGCTGTTCTCGCCCTTGGGGACGCGGAACTCCAGGTGCAGCTTGAAGTCGTCGAACTTCTGGACCGTGACGAGGTTGGCGCCGCTCTTCGCGTTCTGCAGGATCCCGCCGGCCGCGCTCCACTGGCTGTCGCGCCGGCCGATCGGCTGCCAGCCGTCGAGTGACTTGCCGTTGAAGAGGGTGACGGGTGCGCCCCACGCCGGCCGTCCGGCGCGCCGCAGCGACGGTGCCCGCGTACCGGACCACGTCAGCTTCTGGCCGTCGCCCATCGTCATCGACCCGGTGATGCGATCGCCCTCGAGCCGTCCCTCGAACGTGATGTCGTTGGGATTGCTTTCCCATTGCGGCGGGATGGCGAAGCGGAACGCGCCATCGGTGAATTCGATCTTCGCGATCGGCCGCGCGCTGCCGCCGGATCCCACGAACTGGCCGACCAGGGTGGCCGTGCCTGACCGTTCCACCTCGAGCCAGGACGGCGACGTCTGAGTGCCGCGCTCAACGACGAGATCCCACCGGCCCAGCAGCGCGTTGGATGCGGCGCCTGACTGTGCGAGAGTGGCTGCGGGTCCGGCGGCAGCGAGCATCACTGCGAAGACGAGTCCGGTGCGCGCGATCATGATGATTCCTCCTCGAGCCCACTTCTGCATACGCGGGCGCATCATAACCGACACTCCGGCGCGCGCGAAGGCGGCTAATCCGCACGCAGGGCAATCATCGGGTCGACACGTGAGGCCCGGCGCGCGGGCAGCCAGTTGGCGAGGAAACCGCTGGCGCCAAGCGCCACCACGGCAATCGTGAGAATCAGCGCGTCATAGGGCGGCACGCCGAACAACAACGACGATAGAAGTCGACCCGCACCGATCGCGCCGGTGATGCCGATCGCCACACCAATCCCGATGATGGCGATGCTGCCTTTCAGCACCGCCTGCGAAATATCACGGCGCCGGGCGCCGAGAGCGACGCGGATGCCAAGCTCGCGCTTGCGCTGCGACACCAGGTACGACGTCACGCCATAGCTCCCGCCCAACGCCAGCAGCAGTGCGATTCCTGCAAACACCGCCAGCATCCACGAATACGCCGCCCGCAGCGTCAGGCTCAGCCTCATGCGGTCGTTCATTGTCCGCGCGTTGTAGATCGGAAGCTCCGGATCCATGTCGCGGACGATGGTGCGGATGGCAGGAATCAGCGCTGCCGGATCGCCCGCGGTCTTCAGCGCGAAGCTCATCGTCGACAGCACGATACGCGGGAGAGGCACGTAGACACCAGGCCGGAGGTCGCGCTCGAGACCGTAGTGCTTCACGTCGGCCACGACCCCGACCACGGTGAGCCATGGCGCCTTCTCGCCCTGGCGCACGCGCTGCCCGATCGGATCGCGGCCGTCCGGCCAGAGCGTTTTCGCAAAGGTCTCGTTGACGATCATGACGCTGGGTTGGTCCGCGCCTTCGCGGCCGTCCTGATCGGTGAAGAGACGTCCGCGCTGCAGCCGGATGCCCATCGACTGGAAGTATCCGGGCGATGCGATCCGATTGAGGACGACGGGGTTGGGCTCATCCGGGCGGCGCGGCGCGGCGCCTTCGGCGTGGTAGAAGACGCCCCAGTGGCAGTTGCTGATGGGCGCGCACGATATGGCGCCGGCGCTGCTCACACCGGGCAGCTCGCGCAAGCGCGTTTCGAGCCGCTCGACGAATGAAAGGCGCGCCTTGTTGTCCGCGTAGGTCACCCCCGGCAGGGACACCGTGAAGGTCATGACGCCGTCTGGATCGAATCCCGGGTCGACGTGCTTCACGCGGTCGTAGGCGCGCACCAGCAGGCCGCCGCACACGAACATCAGCGACGCGAGCGCGAACTCCGCGATCACGAGCGCGCGCAGCGTACGACCGCCCCGGATCGCGGGCGTCGACCCCGCGGTATCCGATGCCACGGCGCTGCGCAGGTCTGCATTCATCGCATGCAGTGCCGGCGCCCAACCGAAGAGCAGGGCAGAGATCGTGCACGCGCCGAGCGTGAAGAGCACCATGCGGCCGTCGAGCGCGAACGACGCCCATTGCGGCGCCTGGTCGGGCAGCGATTGCAGCAGCAGTCGGATCGCCCAGTTGCCGATCACGAGACCCAGGAGCCCGCCTGCAGCCGAGACGATCAGGTTTTCGACCAGTAGCTGCCGCAGCAGGCGGCCGCGGCTGGCCCCGATCGCGAGGCGGATGCCGATCTCGCGCCGGCGCGTCAGCGCCCGTGCCAGCATCATTGCGGCCACGTTCGCGCAGGCGACGACCAGCAGCAGCGCCACGGCGCCGCCGAGCGTGGAGACGATGGTGTCGTAGTCGCCGATGAGATGCTGGCGCAGGCCGCGCACCAGTGGTGAAACGACCCTTTCCTTGTCCCGCGTGTCGTAGATCGCCTGATGCGCCCTCAGGAGATCGGCGGCCGCCTGCGCCACCGTCACTCCCGGTTTGAGCCGTCCGGCACCTTCCAGGGAATAGTTGTCGACCGCGCTCGGATCGCCTTGTTGCGGGATCCACAACCGCACACCGCCAGGGAAGTCGGCGCTCGGGGGCAGCACGCCGATGATCGTGAACTGCCGGCTGTTGAGCCGAATCGTCTGGCCAAGCACGTCCTGCCGGCCGCCAAATCGCTCGCGCCAGAGCGCCGTGCCAATCAGCGCGAGGTTCGGACCCCTGGGTCGATCTTCTTCGGCGGTGAACATGCGCCCGATCACCGGCTCGATGCCCAGGACCCTGGCGAAGTCGGCCGACACCGATGCGCCGTCCATCCGATCCGCACCGTTGTCGGTGCCGACGTTGAACGATCGGCGGTTGAACGTGGCAATGGAATCGAATGACTGCTGCGCCTTGTGCCATTGCGCGAAATCCGCGTAGGTGATGCCGGTGGTCTCGAGGTTCCATCGCGGCGCGGTTTCGTTGAGATAGACGAGGCGAGCCGCGTCCGGGAAGGGCAGCGGCTTGAGGAACAGTCCGTTGATCAAGGTGAACACCGCGACGTTGGCGCCGATACCCAGCGCGAGCATCACGGCGACCATCGCGCTGCCGAATCGCTGGTGGTTGAGCGCGCGCCAGGCGTAACGGATGTCAGAGCGGATCATGGGCGACGCCTTATCTCAGACGAGAGAACGCGGAGGAGACGTTGCCTGCCGAGTGAACTTTTTTGCCCCTTCAGCTGTCGCGATGAACGGTGTCGATTGAAAACGCCGGCAGGCACACCGCGATGTACTCGGCTCCGCCTGCAAACGGTGTGCTGTACCGGACCCACTCACCGGGGGCGGTGATCACGGCCTGCTCCTCGCCGACGTCCAGCACGCCGCCTTCATATTCCACCCGCAAGGTCCCGCGCAGGACGACCGTGATTTCTTCGAACTCCGGCCGCTGCCCAGGCTCCTGCCAGCCCTCCGGTGAGCGCATCCGCGCGACGCTGACTCCCGGATGGCCGCTGTTGACGCGACCCGCATACTCCTCGATCCGCTTCGGCTTGTTTCCCGCCGCCTGGACGACGGTGGGACCAGGGATCATTCGTGGCATGACGTGAGTGTAATGCCGCACAAGCCCTTGGATCCGCGCAAACGCTTTCCCGTATTCGGACTCCGGCCGTCGCGCTTTCTCCTCAGTCAGATCAACGAAGCCCGCAGGTGAGCGCCTTGCAAGACGCGCCCGCGAGTTCGTTCTCATTGAGGAGGAGCCTCATGTCAGGAGGACTTCGTGCCGCTTACAGATTCGGTATCCAGGTCACGGCCGCACTCACGATCTGGTTCGCGATCAGTGCCGCGCATCTGAGCGCGCAGACGGCCGCGGCGCCGCGGACCGATGGCTGGGTCGTCATTCCCGTCGAGGAATACCGTGCGCTGCGATTGCGCGCGTTTCCCCCCGACCGGCCGCCAGACCCGCCGCCGGTCGATGCCGCGCTGACGCGGGTGGAGTACGAGCTGCGTGTGGATGGCGATGCCGCGACCGGCGAAGCACGCCTGACGGTGGACGTGCTGAAAACGGGCTGGGTGAGCATTGAAATCCCGCAGGGGCTCCTCGTTCGAGCCGCCCGCCTAGATGGACGGCCCATTCCGGTCATCGATACGCCGGCGCCCCACGTGCTGCTGTCGAAACCGGGGCGCGTCCTGCTCTCGCTCGACGTCGTCGTGCCGCTGCGCGGCGCGCCCGGCACCGAGACGATCACGATGCCCGCGTCGAAGGGCGCGGTCTCGCGGTTGGGCCTGATCGTGCCGCGACCGGACATCGACGTCACCGTTACAGGCGGTGTCCTCGCCGAGAGGCCCGCGACGCCAGCCGGCCGCTGGGTCGCCTTTGCCCGGCCGGCGCAATCGCTGACCGTCGCGTGGAAGCGGCGCGTGCAGGATCCGCGGGCGACCCAGGCGCTGAAATGGCGCGGCATCGTCACCGAGTGGATCGGACTGGGCGAAGAAACCAGTCCGCTCAATGCCACCGTGCGGGTCGAGGTGGTGCAGGGCCTCGCGCCGTCGGTGGATGTCGCGATTCCCGAGGGCGTGATCGTCAATCAGGTCTCCGGTGCCATGGTGAGCGACTGGGATTTTCGTCCCGGCTCTTTGCGAGTGACCTTCCTCGAGCCGATTTCCGTACAGACCGCGTTTTCGCTGACTGCCGAAGCGCGAGTGCCGCGCGACGGAGCTGTCGGCGTTCCGCTGGTCCGGCTCCCGGCGGCGGAACGCGAGAGCGGCGGTGTGGCGGTCGAAGTCCTCGGCGCCGGCGAAATCAGCGATCGCAAGCCGCGAGGGCTCGACGCGGCGGATCCCTCCGAGCTCGGTGACCCGGTGACCGGGCGGGACTCACCATCGATGCAGGCGTTCAAGTTCCGCGCCCAGCCGGCGACAGCGGCGCGTGATTTGACCTTGACCGTCGCGCGGTACACGCCGCAGCCGGTGCTCGTGGCCACGGTCGAGGAAGCGCGCTACGACGCCCTCCTCGAGGAAGAAGGGAAGACGCTCGTGCGCGCCCGCTACGCGGTTCGCAACAATCAGCGCGCGTTTCTCGGCGTCACCCTGCCGCCGGGCGCGACGCTGTGGAGCGCCGCGGTCGCGAACCGGCCGCTGCGTCCAGGCGTCGCGGCCGACGGCGCGATGCTGCTTCCGCTGGATAAAGGACGGGCAGGAGAAGAAACCCCTCCGTTCGTCGTGGAACTCACCTACATGCAGCGCATCGGTTCGTGGGCCGACAAGGGAAGGACCACGCTGGTGTTGCCAAGCGTGGACCTGCCGGTCGCGCGTACGGGTGTGACGCTTCATCACTCGCCGCGTTTCAGTGTCTCGCCGGAGCCGGGAGCGTTTCGCCCGAATACCGACCCGGGCCCCTTCACCGCGACGTTGCAGGAAGCGTCCGACCAGATCCCGATGAGTCCGCGTCCGGCAGATGCGGCTGAAGTCAACGAAAAGCAGGCGGCCATCGGCGAGAGAGATCTCATCGAACAATTTCGCAAGGACGCCGGCGTCCGCGCGATCGCCGGCCCGTTGCCACTGACGGTTCCCTTTCCCCCATTCGGGGCGTGTGTCTTCCTGATGTCCGAGCTCACCCCGGAGCTCACGGCCCCGACGCTCGAGTTTTCATACAAGCGCGAGATTCGCTGGTGAGGTGCCACATGCGCAGCTCTTACGCCGTTACCGCAGCAGTTCTCATCGCTGGTGCCTTCGCCGGCCCTCGAGTCGTCTTTGCCCAGACCCGGCCAGCGGTTCCACAGGGACCGCAGGGCACCGTCACGCTTCCTGTCGACGATTACGATCGATTGATCGACCGCGCGGCGCGACCCGCGCCGGCGGCCGACGCGCCGCCGGTTCCATCGGTCGTCGGGCGCGCGGAACTTCGTGCGCGCGTCACGGGGACCGCGGCTCGCGGCACGTTGCGCCTCGAAGGCGAGGTGTTCCAGCGCGGCGCGGTGAAAGTGCCGCTGGTGACCGGGGCCACGCTGCTCGATGCGCGCGCAGACGGACGACCCTTGCCACTCGTGCAGGAGGGCGACGTCCATGCCGCGGTGCTCACCGGCCCCGGTCCCTTTGCGGTGACCCTGGACTGGGCGGCGGACCTGACCGCTGCTCCCGGACGAGCGTCGCTGACGCTGCCCAGGCCGATCGCCGGCAGCGCCACCGTGGTGATCGAGCTTCCCGGCGATCCCGCCGACGTGCGCGTCGACCAGGGGCTGATCGTTCAACGAACCACCGCCGGCGGGATCACGTCGGTCGAGATCACGCTGCCGCGCAGCGCGCGGACCCAGTTGTCGTGGTCCGTCCGCGAGTCCGGCGCCACGGTAGTGCCAACCGACATCCGTACTCTGGCCGACGTGAAGTCGCTCGTAACGATTGGCGACGCCGACCTGCGCATGGTCACGCTCGTCGAAGTGACGGTCGTCCGGGGCAACCCCCGGACGTTCGATGTCCAGATCCCGCAAGGCTATGAGTTCGCCAGCGTCACCGGTACGTCACTCGAGAGCAGCGACTCCCGGCCCGGCGTCGTGTCGCTCGTCGTTCGCGAACCGGAACGGCGGCGCCACCAGTTCCTGATCAGCTTCGAACAACCGCATCCTGCCGGGTCGTTCAAGATCGACACCGCATTCCCTTCCGTTGCCGGCGTTCAACGGGAAACCGGTGAGACCGCCGTGGAGGGCACCGGCACGATCGAGGTCGTCGCTTCCGCGGACGACACGATGAGGCGCATCGACGTGCGCGAGACGCACACGGCACTGCGAGCGCTGGCGCGGCAGCCGATCCTCGCCGCCTTCCGTTATCAGCGGCGCCCGAACGACGCACGCGTCGTGACGCTCGACGTGAAACGATTCGCCGACGCGCCAGTGATTGCGGCCGTCGCGGAACAGGCGACCGCTACCACGCTCGTCACATCCGAAGGACGCATGCTGACCGAGATCTCGCTGCGCGTACGGAACCGCGCGCAACCCTTCATGAAGGTCACGCTGCCCCCGGGCGCGACCATGCTGTCGGTCGAAGTCGCTGGAGAAACGGCCAAGCCCGTGCTGGGTACGGATGGGACGCGCGTGCCGCTGCTGCGCGCCGGTCTGCGTCCGAACGCGCCGTACCAGGTGTCCTTCGTCTACCTCCATTCCGGTCAGGCGTTCGCCAAGCGCGGCGAGTCGCAGATGATGCTGCCGAAGCTCGATCTCCCGGTCAGCGTGCTCGAGTGGGAGTTGTTCCTTCCGGACAGGTACTCGACGAAGCCGGTGGCCGGCAACGTCCTGCCGGCAGCGTTGGTGCCCGCGACGGACGCGCACGCGGGCTACGGCCTCGGATCAGGCACGGGGGGCGGTCTGGCAGGCGGCACCGGCGGCGGCACGGCCGGAGGGGTATCCATCACGCCGCTGTCGAACGTCCGGGCTGGCCAGATCATCGGCCGGATCACCGACCCTCTCGGAAACGTCCTCGCCGGCGTCACGATCACCGTGGTCGAAGGCGGCCGTGTGCAGCGCACGGCGGTCACCGATGAGAGCGGCACGTACGTCATCGATGATGTCCCGAACGGGACGATCACGATCACGTCGGCGTTGACCGGCTTCAGGTCCGCGCAGCGGAAGTTCTCGTTCGACGGCCGCGCTCGGCGCGTCGACTTCGCGATGGTGGTTGGTACGCTCACCGAGACCGTGACGGTCACGGCCGAAGCGCCTTACGCCGATCAGCGTGAGGGTGAACGCGCGGCGGACCGGAAATCGCTGGACGCCGTCCAGCAGTCGCCGTCGCAGAACGTGATCAACCTGCAGCGTCGCGTCGCCGGGGTCCTGCCGGTCCGGATCGACGTGCCGCGCACCGGCACACTCCACAGGTTCGTGCGGCCGCTGGTGCTGGAGGAGGAAACGACGGTGACGTTCAAGTACAAAGCACTGAACTGACCCGCCTCCGCCCTTCGGGCTCCGGCGAGGCAGGCTGTGTCCTTGGGTGGCTTCCGGCTTCAGCTGGAAGGCTGCGTGCGGCGTCCGACGTCCGCCTACTGAATGCGGTCGAAGCGCAGGTTCCGGACGCTGGTCCGGTTGATCGTGAAGCCGGTCGCCGGCCGTCCGGGAGCGCCTGAAAACTTGATCAGATCGACCAGCGACCCGTAAAACGCGTTCGGGAACACCGGGGTCAGGGTCACCTCCTCGCGGCCGGGGATCTGGATCACGAGGCCCGACGCGCTCGCCACGATGTGATACGTGACGTCCAGATCGGCGCTGGCATAGCGGCCGGTGTACTCCCGCAATTGCCCGGCCGTCGGCGCGGAGCCTTCGACCACCTGCTCCGACATGAACGGCTTCGGTCCGGCGCCGGTCACGCGGATCTGACGCGGACGTCCGGCGGCCGGCGCCAGGAACTCCGCCACGACCGGCGCGCCGGGAACGGAGAACCGGTTCGAGTCGATGGGACGCAACTCGACGCTGTCAGCGGGGCCGTCACCTGCATCCATCGACGCCCACAGCCTGCCATCTCTCACGTAGACGCGGCCGTAGGTGTCAGTCGCCAGATCCCGATAGAGCCCCGCTTTGCTCGCGAGCTCGGTGGTCGTGAGCGCCGGTCCTGTGGCAGCGGCAACATCTGGTGTCGCCGGCCCTGAACGCTCCGGAAGATACACGGCCGCGACTTGCCGCGCGAGCGTCCCGACCCGGGTGTTCAGGTTGTCCAGGTTGCACAGCACCGCGACGCTCAGATCATGGGATGGATAGCGAATGAGGTACGCGGCGATGCCACGGTCGCCACCACCATGCCCGACCGTCTTCAGGCCCCGATCGTCGCCGACCTCCAGCCCGAGGCCGTAAGGGCTCGGACTGTTATCGCCGAGCGGCACGGGCGTCTGCATCTCCATGAGAGAGTCACGACCGCCCACCCGCGCGTCGCCAAAGTTCTGCGCGAACCGCAGCAGATCCGCGACTGTGGTGAAGAGCCCGGAGTTGCCGACAATCGCCGAAGTATCGACGCCACCGTCGCGAGCGAGATGAAATCCTCGTTCGTCACGGTGATATCCGAGTGCATGATCCGCCGAGATCGCGACGGAACCGCCTCGAAACGACGATTGCATCATGCCGAGCGGTTGCAGGATGTGCGCAGTCGCGAACTCGCGGAACGATTGGCCGCTCACCCGGGCGACGATGCTCCCGAGCACGTTATAGCCGCCGTTGTTGTAGCTGAACTCGCTGGACGGCGCGAAGTTGACGCCTCGCTGCCTGGCGAGCGTCCGCAGAATGTGCTCGTTGATGTCGACCCCTGGCGCCGCCGGCGGCACCAGTTCGATCAGGAGGAAAACATCGCGTAGTCCTGCCGTATGCGCCAGGAGATGCCTGATGGTCACACGATCCTGCCGGTTCGCCCACTCCGGCACGTGCTTCCATACCTCGTCGTCCAGCGACAGCTTCCCCTGGTCGGCGAGAAGCATGATGCTGAGCGCCGTAAACGGCTTTGCGATCGACGCCGGGTCGAAGATGGTCGACGACGAGATCGGGATCTTCCGTTCGAGGTGGGCCATGCCGTAGCCGCGCTCGAACAGCATGGCCCCGTTCCGCATCACACCGACGCCACACCCGGGCGAGTCGCGAGTGTTCCACTCGGCGAACAGCGTGTCGATCTTCGTGTCGGCTGCACGCGAAGTCGAGTCTCCGCGGTTGCAGGCCGACACGACGCCAACTGTGATCGCGATCCCCAGCAGGGCAGATGGTCTGAAGACAGGGTGACGATGATGCACGCCGACGAGAATAGCCCGTCTTCAAGCTGCACGCGGCGCTTTACCGCACGTCCATTCTTTCAGGAGTGTTGCGCTGTCGTCGTGAGGACGTCGCGCGTGCCGTGCATGCTTCCCCGCGGAAAACGATTGGCGGCCGGTGATCGGCCTGGGAGGGCCCACTCGAGCGTATGGATCGAGATCCGGCTCTCGGATGTTCCTGGCCGCTCACCGGGCGCCAGTCGTTACCGTCAGCCCGCCGAGAGTGAAATGATACGGACCATGGGCACGCTCAGCGTCTCCGAGATCTCCCGAATCGCCAAAACGGCCGCGCGCCGGGCCTCATCGCAACTGGATGTCGTCGGAGTGACGATCAACGCCGGCGGAAGCGACTATGTCGAAATCGTCGTCGACATTCGCGGATGCCACCGCGAAACCTGTCAGGTCGTGCTCGGGGTCTTCAGGGACGCGCCCGAGGCGGAGATCGATCGCGCGATTACTGAACAGCTGCGCCAGCACGTCGCTGAACATCATCCGGTTGAGTCGCAAGCGGCCGATCCGGCTCAGAAAACGGACTGACAACGCGGGTCGACCGTTTTTTCATCGCGTTCTCCAGCGTTCTGGCAGCGTCGAGATGTTTCTGCGCAACCGGGTACGTCTCGGCGGCCCACTGGTTGATCTTCGCCGTGCCCTCGTTGTCGCTCTTGGCGGGACGGACCTGCACGTCGGGCATTGCCGTGTTGGGCTCCGGCAGGGTGTTGCTGCGGGTGCGGCCCGCCGCTGCCGTTTTCCAGTCCGCAAGCGACTGCACGTCGAGCCGGGCCTCGAGCTTTGCCGCGAGGTCCTGGTGCCCCTCGATCATCGCGTCCACGTAGTCGCGATCGAAATCGGCGCCCTGCTTCCTGCCCAACTCCTCGGCGGTCTTCCTGTGCTTGTCGTCGAGCTGAGCCGGCCATTCGATCGGCTGACCCGCCACTACGCTCTTCAGTTTGTCCCCGGCCGCGACGTGGTCGCTGACGACCCTCTGCGCGAAGGCCTTGACGTCACGATTCGTCGCCTTGTCGAGAGCCATCCGGCTGAGCTCTATCTCGGCCATGTTCTTCATTGCGACGTCATGTACGAAGTCGTCGTCGCTTTTCACGTTCGCACCCGCCCCGCCGGTACCGACGGCGCCCGGCCGTGCCGCGGGCTCTTCCCGCGAGGGCGGCTTCGTACCTTCAGTCTTCGAGCAGCCGGGCATGGTGATGGAGATGGCGGCGACCGCGACCCATATCAGTGCAGTGCGTCTCATGGAATCCTCCCCCGCGGCAGAAGCCGGATCGTTCCCTGAAATAGCCGTGCAAGGGAGGTGACCTCAGCGGGACGTCAGTTTGTATAGATGATGGGCGTTATCGTGGGTGGGATTTCGGGCGCGCTTGCCGCAGCCGACGATCGCTCATAGATCGTCATCGTCCGCCGGTCGATGTCGAATGCACACACTGCCTGCAGGCGATGCTGCGCAATCCACGCGTCCACGGCTTCGGCATATCCCGGTTCCTGGGGATTCGCGAGAAGCCATCCCTCCGGGGTCCAGGCGCTGTAGCCGTTCAACGTCGGGAGCCCCCAATCGATGGCCACGAACATCGCATCGACGTTGTAGAGGCTCCACATGTGCTTCGAACGGGACATGTACTCGAGCGACGCCCGCTTGATGAAGAAAGACCGGCAGGCGGGATCGATCGCGACAGGCGCCGCGACCCAGCGATCGTAGTCGTCGTTCGACCGAAGGGGCTCGAACCGTTCCCGATTCCAGGACGCAACCAGCAGATACGTGAGCAACACGCTGACGCCGATCCGAAACACAGATCGCGCAGGTAGTCGTGTCAGAAAGACCCCGGTGGCCAGCACGAGCACCAGCTCGTACACGTAGACGATGCGCTTGGGATCCCGGATGGCGGAGAAGCCCGGCAGCCGGTCGAGCAGCAGGAACGTCCACAGCGTGAAACCACCAAAGCTGGCGGAAATCGTCAAAACGAAGGCGGAGATCCCAATCAGCCAGAGCCATGACACGCGGCTGTATCGATCGATCCTGAACCACGGCACCCACGCGAGGGTTCCCACGATCGCCGTGAAAGCGAACGGCCGCAGCGTGTCGTATGCGCCGAGCTCCCTGAAAAAGTTCAGTGGACCGCGCCAGTGCGAGAGATCTCGCGGAAGGAATGAGTTCATCAGCTGATCGCGCGGAAATGTGTGGTGTTCCGTGTACGAGCCCAGGTAAATCCAGAGGAACACGAGGCAGCCGACACCGGCGCCGAGCGAGACGGAGAGGAACCAGGGTCTGCTTAGAAAGAAACGAGCTCCGTGGCGAAATCCGCCGCGGACTTGTGCATAGGTCACCACCCCCGCAAGTGCAAGGAGGGCAGGCCTGCGCCAGTCGTGCGACGTGATCCGCAAGTTTCCGACCTGAAGGCTCACGCCATGAGCCATCCAGACGTAGAAGGTCCACGCGCCGCACGCGAGCGCGACTATCAGAGCTACCCGAGGGAGAGTGCGACGGTCCCCGGTCCACAGAGTCCCGAGACGCTGGCCGAGCCACGACCATCTGCCGATGCCGACGTACGCCACCAGGCCGATGGCGGCGAACACAGCTGCGAACAGGCCCGTGTAAAACTCCTGCGTGAACAACAGCGTGAAAAGCAATCCGGCAAGGGCGCCAAGAGCGAGAGATGCACGCCGCGCGGACGCGAGCAGCACCAGGAGCATCGGTGGAATCAGGAATACGGACGCCCGCTGGCTCCAGGTCCCGGTGCCCGTGTTGATGATGTTCTGTGACGTGAAGAAGAACGTGGTCAAGAGAAACGATTCGATCACACCGAGTCGCAGAAACGTCCGAAACAGGAAGTAGAGGCAGATGATTCCCGTTTCGAGCACCATGAAGAGCATCACGTTGTAGGCTTGAAACGGGTGCAGGAACGCTCGTGCCGCCATGTAGAACGGCGCGTACAGAATCAAGCCGTGCGAGTAGCCGAGGGTGCCGCGAACCGGGAAATACATCGGCGGCGATGCCGGATCGCTCAGCGTCAACACGCTGGAGTGCCAGTGCTCGAGAAGACAGTTGATGAAATAGGGATCGAGCCATTCACCGATGCCCGCGGTCCAGAAGCGCGGGTCGCGGACCTGGAAGACGAAGGACAAGTATCCGAGGGACAGCGCGAGAATGGGCGCGGTACGGACGGCGCTCGTGACCACTTACGCGGGATTGTAGACCGTCATCAAGTCGTGCGCTCCCGCGTAGTTCCGGCTGGATCGTCAGCGCTAATCGCGCCGCAGGGCTTGAACAGGATCGACCCGCATCGCCCGCCGCGCGGGAACGAAACAGGCGAAAAGGGCCACGCCGGCCAGCAACGCGGCAATCGCGCTGAACGTCGCGGTGTCGGTCGCGGACACACCGTACAAATAACTCGATAGGAGGCGCACCGCCGCCAGCGCGGCGGCAAGACCCAGCGGCACGCCGATGACGACCAGCCACAGGCCTTCGCGAAGGACGAGCGTCACGATTCTGGCCGATCTGGCGCCGAGGGCCAGCCGGATACCGATCTCACGCGTGCGCTGACCGACCCACAGCGCGACCACGCCGTAGAGCCCGAGCGTGGTGAGGAGCAACGCCAGCGCACCAGCGAAGCTCAAGACTCCCATCGCGATCCGTACATCCGATTGCTGGTTGGCGAGGACGCTGGTGAGCGGCGTCGCGTGATTGATCGGCACGCCCGCATCCACCGCAAGGATCTCCCGCCGGAGGGTAGGGAGGGCGGCGGATGCGTCGCCCTTCACGCGCACGAGGAGGCTGCCCTGCTGTCGCCTGCCACTGTCGGAGGAGAAGAGGTACGGGAGTGCGGTGTCGCCCCCTGCACGCAGCCCCTTGTAGCGCACGATTCCGATGACCTCGAAGGGCCTCCCGTCCACCATCAGCGTGCGTCCGACCGGATCCTGCTCCGCCCGCAGGCGGACGGCCAGCGCCTCGTTGACGACCACGAGCGGGCGACTCTGGTCGATGTCGCGCTGCTCGATTCCTCGCCCGCGGATCACCGGGATACGCAGCGTGTCGAAGAAACGCGCCGAAATCCAGTTGACCGGCACTCTCAACCTGTCCTCTGGCCGGGCCGGGTTGTGCCCCGGCAGGAAGATGTCGGCTGTTGAAAACCAGAACGGCGGCGGGACCCACGAGAACGACATCGACTCGACGAACGGAAGCGCCTCGAGCCGGCGCCGCACTTCGCCGCTGTACAGCCCCGCCCTTTCTCCTCGATAGCCCGCGCGCGCGGGCGCGATGTTGAAGTACGCGACGTGCCCGGCGTCGAAGCCGGGATCCTGCGAGACGGTGCGCGCGCTCTGAATCGCGAGAGCGGCCCCGATGAGGAGCACGAGCGACAGCGCGATCTGCACGACGAGAAAGGCGGCTCGCAGGCGCGAGCGCCGCGGCGCGGAGGCGTCTTCTTTCAGTGCGGGCACGAGCACGGGTTGCGATGCCTGCAATGCGGGTCCGAGGCCGAAGACGACTCCGGTGGCAGTCGCCGTGAGCAGCGTCAAGAAAAATGCGCCCGCGTCCAGCGTGAGGGGATAGAAGTGCCGCGTGCCGTCGAACATCTCGCGCGCGTAGGCGCGCTCGAGCAGCGCCTTGCCCCACCACGAGACGACGAGGCCGCCGGCGCCTCCGAAGGCGGAGAGGAGCAGGCTCTCCGTCAGCAGCTGCCGAACCACGCGGCTTCGACTGGCGCCCAGAGCCAGCCGGATCGCGATCTCCTTGCCGCGCGCCGCGTGGCGCGTCTGAAGGAGACCGGCCAGGTTCACGCACGCGATCGTGAGCAGGCATGCGACGGTGGCGAAAAGCAGTGCCGGTAGCCGCGCCTCGCTCGACCGTGCCTCCGGGTCGAGACCTCTCAACTTCGAGACGACGACCCTGGCGCCGCGATTCGTTTCCGGGCCCGCCTGTTCCAGCCGGCGGGTCAGCAGCGCCATCTCGGCCTGCGCCTCGGCGACCGTGCGACCAGGCTCGAGCCGGCCGATCATGTCCAGTTGTGCGTCCTCGTTGTTCGCGAGGTCGGCCTCGCTGAAGACCGCGCGGGTGGGCACGAAGATGTCGGGCGCCCAGCCGGCGCTCGAGCCTTCGAAGTCCGGAGGCGCAATGCCCACGATCGTGTACGACGTCCCACCGAGCGTGAGGAATCCGCCGATACTGCGAGCGTCTTCCGCGAACCGCCTCTGCCAGAGACTGTGGCTCAAGACGACGACCTGGTGGTGACCGCCGGCGATGTCTTCGCCGGGGAGAAAAAAGCGACCCGCGCGTGGCCGCAGGCCGAGAACGGTGAAATAGCTCGGTGAGACGATCGCGGCCAGCAGCTGATAGCCGCTCTCGGTATCAGTCAGCATTCTCACGTTGTTGTCGGTGGCCACGTCGGTGAACACGGTGGCGTGATCGCGGTAGTAGACGTACTCGGCGTTCGAAAGCTCGTGCCCTTCCGGTCGCCCGTCCCTGAGTCGACAGATCCGGACGAGGCTCTCCGGCCGATCGACGCCGGCCGGCGGGGCGAAGAACAGCGCGAACGTCAGAGCGTACACGGACGTGGCGGCCCCGATGCCGAGGGCGAGCGACAGGACGGCGGTGAAGGTGAATGTCGGGGACTGGCGAAGCCCGCGCACGGCAAGGCGGAGGTCAGCATTCATCGTCGGCGGCAGTATAGACAACAGTGTCCCCCTCACCCCTTAGAGGGTCAGGTCTGCCGCGCGGTTGGAGAAAAGTGACGTGCTGGCGATTTTCGTTTCTAACCGCGCAGCGCGATCACGGGGTTGACGCGCGTGGCGCGGCGCGCCGGGATCAGCGTGGCCAGCAGCCCAACCACGATGAGTGCGAGCGTGGCGGCGGCAAGCATCACCGGATCGGTGGGGCTCACCTGGAACAGCAATCCACGAATCCACTGCGTCAGCACGACGCCACCCGCAAGCCCGAGCACGCTTCCGGTCGCGACGAGCGATCCCCCTATTGCGAGAACGTCGCGAAAGATGGTGCGCTGACGCGCGCCGAGCGCCATGCGGATGCCGATTTCCCGGGTGCGTTCGGAGACGACATACGAGAGGACGCCGAAGATTCCGACTGCGGCCAGGCACACCGAGGTCAGCGCGAACGAGGACAGCAGGAACGTCCGGAACCGCGGCTCCGCCACAGACTGTTCGACGAGGGCGGAGACCGGTTGCAGCTCGATGACGGGCGTGTTCGCATCCAACTGGCCCACCTGCGATCGGATCAGGCCGGCTGCCGCCGCCAGGTCCAAATCGCTGCGAACGACGAAGCTGATGCCGCGCGCCCAGGCCGTCAGAAAACCAGGGTCCAGCTGCACCCATGGAAGCAGGACCTCGGGCCGCGGCTCGGCCGCGAGCGCACGATGCCTGACGTCGGCAACGACGCCGACCACCCTCCGCCAGGGCCCTTGCGGACCGCCGACAGAGATGCGCCCGCCGATTGGGCTGCGCGCGCGAAAAAACCGCCGTGCGAAGGTTTCGTTGACCAGCGCTACTGGCGCGCCACGTTGATCGTCGGCGGGTGTCAGGGCGCGCCCGGCGCGGATCGGGATCCCCATCGCGGCGGTGTAACCGGCGCTGACACCTCGCAGTGCGGCGACCGGCTCCTCGTCCGGCGATGCCGCGGCGTATCCGTCCACCGCGAAGCCGTTTTCCAGGTCCTGTCCGCTGAGCGGAAACGCCGTGGTCGTTCCGACGCCGGTGAATTCCGGACGCGTGCCGATCGTGTCGAGGAGGCGCGCGTAGAACGCGTGCATCGCCGGCGCGTCGGGAAAGCGCGTGGCCGGCATCACGATGTTGAAGGTGAGGCGCCCTTCGGGATCGAAGCCCTTGTCGACCCGCTCGAGGTTCAGGAGGCTGCGCCCGACGAGGCTGGCACCTGCGAGAAGACAGAGCGCGACGGCGATCTGAGCGATGACGACGGCGGCCCGGACGCGCTGGTGAGAGCGGTCGCTGGTTGCGGTGCGCGCGGCGATTCCCGACCACGACGACCGACGCGTGGCCTGCAGGGCTGGCAGGATTCCGAACACGAGCGCAGCGAACAGCGACGTCACACCCGTGAACGCCAGGACCGGCACCGCGAGTCCGACGTCGGTGATGCGGGGAAGAACGCCAGGGCCCATCGTGCGCAGAAGATTCAGCAGCACCATCGCCAGAACCATTCCGGCGGCGGTTCCGACCGAGTAGAGGACCAGGGTCTCGACGACGAACTGCCGAATCAATCGTCGGCGGCTGGCGCCGAGCGCCGCACGCACCAGTACTTCGGGGCGGCGCATCGTGAAGCGAGCCAGCAGCAGGCTGGTGACGTTGCTGCACGCGATCAGGAGCACGAGCAGGACGGCCGCAAACAGCAGGTTCAACGCATCCCGGACTCCGCCCACCGTCTCCTCGGTGAGCGACGAGAGGATGAATGACGTGTTCCTGTTCGTGTCAGGGGAGGCCTGCGCGAGCGATCCAGCAATCGACCGGAGTTCGGCCGCAGCGCTCTCACGAGACATACCCGGATTCAGCTTTGCGAGCACCTGCACGAACCGGGAGTTGCGGTTGATCGGCAGCTTGTCCGGATTCGCGCCGCGCAGCGGCAGCGGCACCCAGAATTGATAGCGGGTGCCCTGGTATGAGAAGTCCGGTCTCATGACGCCGAGCACAGTAAACGGCCGGTTGTTAGCGGTGACGGTCCGGCCGACAATGTCGGGATCGCCGCCGAAGCGCCGCTGCCAGAACCCATGGCTCAGCACGATCACATCGGAATTGCCGTGGGCTGCGTCCGCCGTTCCGAAGGTACGTCCGAGCGCCGGCTTCGAGCCGAGCAGGTCGAAGAACTCGCCGCCCACCAGATGACCGATCGCGAGCTCGGGATCGCCGCGGCCCGTGAAGGTGAACCCGTTGCCGACCACGCCCGCGACCTGCATCGAACGGACTTGTGCCTGCAGGTCGATGAAATCGAGCGGGGTCACGCGGGTCCGTCCGGCGCGGCCGCTGGTCTGGAACAGGACGTAGAGCCGATCGGCGTCGGCGTACGGAAGCGGCCGGATCAGGACACCAAAGACCACCGCGAACATCGCCGTATTGACCCCGATGCCGATGGCGAGCGTCAGCGTGGCCGCGATCGTGAACAGTGGGGTGCGCCAGAGGACGCGGGCGGCGTAGCGCATGTCCTGGAACGCGGTCTCGAGTCCCACCCAGACGTCGGCTTCGCGGGTCCGGTCGCGCAGCGACAGATCATTGCCGAGCAGTCGCCTGGCCTCACGTCGCGCGTCATCGGCCGACCTGCCGGCGCGCTGGAGGTCCGCGGCTCGCAATTCAACGTGGAACTGCAGCTCGTCGTCGATCGCACGTTCCAGCGTTCGCCGCCGAAGCGTGTTGATGAGGCGCCGGGTCCAGGACATCGCCGATTCCTCTTACGCGAACCGGAGCACACGCGAGACGCCTTCAGCCACGCGTTCCCAGTTGCGTTGTTCTTCCGCGAGCTGCCGTCGCCCCTTCGCGGTCAGACCGTAGTACTTCGCGCGGCGGTTGTTCTCGGAGATCATCCACTCGGCCTTCAGCAGACCGCTCGTCTCGAGCCGATGAAGCGCGGGGTACAACGATCCTTCCTCGATCCGCAGGAGGTTGCTCGAGGCTTCGTGGATCTGGAGCAGGATGCCGTAGCCGTGCCGCGGCCCGGTGGCGAGCGTTCGCAGCACCAGTAGATCGAGGGTGCCATAGGGCAGCGACGGTGAATTCCTGCTCATACCTTGATCGCTAGGGTAATGCCTGCCAACCCTAGTTGTCGAGGACTATCGGAGCGTGACCGTCCGGTGCCGCTGCGGCACTTCACCGCAGGTTGACGGTGATGTTCTTCCGCTGCGTGTAGCTGTCGAGCATCCCCTCGAGCGAGTACTCGCGGCCGATGCCGCTTTGCTTGTAGCCGCCGTAGGACTGTCCGGGAAACTGGCCGAGTCCCTGGTTGATCTGGACCCATCCCGATTCGATCGCGTGCGCGGTGCGAATCGCCTTGCCGAGGTCCCGGGTCCAGACATACGCCGCGAGCCCGTAATGGCTGTCGTTCGCCATCCGGACCGCATCGGCTTCGTCTTCCCACGGGATCGCCACCATCACCGGGCCGAAGATTTCCTCCCGCGCGATCCGCCAGTCGTTCCGGACCTCGGCGAACACGGTCGGCTGTACGAAGTAACCCCGCGCAAGCGGGCCCTCCTGCGGGGGGAGTCCGCCGAGAACGAGACGAGCGCCCGGCTGCCGCAGTCCCTCGTCGATGTACCCGCAGACGCGGTCGAACTGCTTCCGGCTGATGATCGCCCCCATGTCGGTGGTCTCGTCCAGCGGATCGCCGATCTTCAAGGCAGCCAGCTTTGCTGCGAGCTTCGCGAGGAAGGACTCGAAGATCGAACGGTGGAGGAACAGACGCGATCCGGCGGTACACGACTGGCCCTGACGCGTCATCCGCATGCCTGCAATCACCCCGTCCACCGTACCGTCGTCGTCGGCATCCGGAAAGACGAGGGCGGGGCTCTTGCCTCCAAGCTCCAGCGACACGGGCACGATGCGGTCCGCGGCCGCATGCATGATGCTCCTGCCGACTTCGGTCGATCCGGTGAAGGACAGCTTGCGGACCACCGGATGCCGGGCGAGCGCAGCCCCGCACTCCTCGCCGTAGCCGGTGATCAGATTGACGACGCCTGGAGGCAGATGGCGCCCGCAGATCTGCGCAACTCGCAGCAAGGCGAGTGGTGCATCCTCGGCAGCCTTGAGCACGAGCGTGTTTCCGGCGGCCACGGCCATCGCGATCTTGAGCGCGCCGAGCACGACCGGAGCGTTCCAGGGCACGATGGCGCCGACGACGCCGATCGGTTCGCGGCGTGTGTAGCTGAGCACGTGCTCGCCCAGTGGAATCGTTTCGCCCTTGAGCTCGCTCGCGAGGCCGCCGAAATACCGGAACACGTCCGATGCGCCCCTGACCTCCGGGCGCGCCTGCGGCCGGATCGCGTTGCCGGTCTCGAGCGCGAGAATTCGCGCGAGCGATTCCAGGTCCGCATCCATCGCGTCGGCGATCTGGACGAGCGCCCGGCCGCGATCTCGCGGCGCGACGGCCCGCCACTGCTCGAACGCGCGAGCCGCCGCCTGAACCGCGGCGTCGACGTCAGCGTCGGCACCCCGCGGGACGCGCCCGACGATGGTGTGATCGGCAGGGTTTTCGACCTCGATGAAGGTGCCGTTCGCGCTCTCGCGCGGATCTCCGCCGATGACCATCAGGGTCGGGGCGACCGCCTCGGCCTCGGTGCGGGTGTTTTGCGTGGCGTTGGTCATGCGCGTCTCCAACCGTCTATTCAAGTTGGGGGTACGGGCACGTGTCAATTGGGTTGGGCAACCTGCCTGCGTTACCTACGCTGTATGCAGCATTCCGGCCGGAATCGTTAGCCCATGCGGGGAGTCACGGTCTCGGGGGCGGCACGAAGAATCCAGGTGGCTTCATCGTCGCAACACAGCTGGTGTCGAGTCCCTGTGCGGTGCCCCGATTCCAGAATGAAAAGGTGAGGCCGCCGATGCACGGTATGAAGTTGTCCATTTCGGTGTGGTTGTGACTCATACCGGGCACATCTATCAGCCGCGCGTTGGGCATGTTCTCGAGGAGCCGCTGGCCCCATCGCGTCGGCGTCACCGGGTCGAGCGCACCTGTGACGATGAGCACCGGCACAGACGTGCGGACGGGCTCGAACACATCCACGGGCAACTTTGCCCGTGGCCATACGCGACATGCGGTGATCTGACGCGTCAGGCGATCGGATCCCAGGAAGTCTGGGGTGTCCGGCCCGACATCGGAAGCAGCAATGCCCAACGTCTCCTCGGGACAGGTCACCGACAAATACATCGCGTCAACAGGGTCGCGCAGGACGAGCCGCCCGTCGATGAACGCTTCTTCGAGGAACGCGGTAAAGTCGCCCTCGTCGGCGCGAGCGATTATGAAGGGCAACTTGCGGGCCGCGCGTTCGCTCAGCAATAGGTTCCAGATGATCTCGGAAAACGTTCTTCCATCGATCGGAAGCGTGATCGCCGCCCGCGTCTTCGGATGTTTCCAGGCGACAACGGCGGGCGCACTCTGAAGCCGCCGCAACACGGCATCGAGGTGCCGCATCGGATCGGGGAATGCCCGCCCGCCCGCCGCATCTTCTTTGCAGGCCGCCACGATGCCGCGCAGGGCCGCCAGCCCGTCGCGGCCGTAATACAGCGGACGCTTGAAGTCGGTCGGAACGGGTCGTCGCAAGAAGGTGTCCCGGAGTGCGACTACGGACGGGTGGCGACAAAGCTCGTGTCATGGCTCGTGCCGGCTGGCGGCGGATCACGTGGCACCGGAGACTGGGGATGGCCCGGGATGATGCACCGACCTGTCGCCCTCAGCTCTGTGGCGACACCTTCCGCGACGTCCTGGATTGCCCCGTTATGCGGGCAACCGAGGCCGGCTACGGCGCCCAGGAGGAAGTGGACACCTCTTCCCTCGATCAGCCCCTCAGCGATGGGCAACGTAGCTGGAAATGTGGCGGTTGGAAGCGCCAATACCCGTCCCCCGCCGGTCTCGCAGCGGCTGGTGCTACGAGTTGCTGAACCGTTGAAGACCGTCCCCGCCTGCGATACTTCCATCGTGCCTGTCGCCTCGCATCGCAGGTGAGTGATCGGGCCCTCCGGTTCGATTCCGAGCAGCCTCTCCACGTCCGAGGCCGGAATAGTCAGGTGCCCTGCTGCAGACCAGTTCCACGAGCCGCTCACGTCGGGAACCGGGCTGGTCACGAGTGCCGAAGGCCCGATTGGAACAGCTGGGGTTGCCGCGGCTCCCGACGCGACGCGATCGGCCCTGGAACACGCCACGAGGAACACCACCAGCGCAGTTGCCGAAACCACAGAGATCGCGCGCATGTCCATACCCCCTTGTGTATGATGAGGACCCACTGGACGGCGGGCCCGTCACTTCAAGTCACACCGGACGCGTCGAAACTGGCTCACGAACCGCGTCGACGCCTTCCGCCGAACGGCTATGTAACGGCAGGCCAAAAGGTCGTCCGACATGGCGCAGTCGAAGCAGATGACCGTCACCGACCTGTTGCACGAGTTGGAAGGGGGCAACAGGGCTGCGCTGGAAGAGCTCTTTCCCCTGATTTACGCCGAGCTGCGTACGCTCGCACGTCGACAGAGACGACGGTGGCGTGGCGATTCCACTTTGAATACCACCGCGCTCGTCCACGAGGCCTACGTGAAACTGGTTGGTCAGAAGCGGCTCGAGGCGAGGAGCCGGACTCACTTCTTCGCCCTGGCCGCGAAGACGATGCGGCATATTCTCTGCAACTACGCCCGCGATCGCTTGCGACAGAAGCGTGGCGGCGATCTTCGCAGACTGACCCTCGCGGACATCGACGCGATCCCTGAGAATCTCGTTATCTCAGAGGAACAATCTCAGATTCTGGTGGCCCTGGACGGTGCGCTGCAGCAGCTCGAGAAAGAGGACAAGGGGCTGAGTGAAATCGTCGAATGCCGTTTCTTCGGGGCCATGTCGATCGCGGACACGGCCGCGGCCCTCGGCCTCTCAGCCGCTACCGTCAAGCGCCACTGGGCCCTGGCGCGTGCGTGGCTTTATCGTGAGATGCGTGAGCGAGCGGCGGGCTGACACGGTGGAACATGGCTCGGTGCGATTCAAATGTCTTGAGCGCGCTGCTCGACCAGGCGTTGTCACTGCCGGCCGAAGCACGAGCGTCCTTCCTGGACAGCGCGTGCGGGAACGATCAGCTGCTGCGCGACGAACTGGGATCTCTCCTCATCGCGCACGAGGCCTCATCGGGGTACTTCGAGCGGCTCGGTGAACAGATCATCAATCCCGCGCTGCTGTCGCTTTCCCGCGACGCCGGCGATGAACTGCTCGTCGGTCGAACGTTCGCCCAGTACCGGATCCTCCAGAAGCTGGCCACTGGAGGCATGGGCGTCGTGTTCAAGGCTCTCGATCAGCGTCTCGACCGGTTCGTCGCGTTGAAGTTCCTGGCTGGGCCTCTCACTACCAACCCGGACGCCCAGGCCCGTTTCCTCCGTGAAGCCAAGGCAGCATCGGCCCTCGATCACCCGAATATCGGCGTCGTCCACGACATTGGTCAAACCGCAGCGGGGCGGCTCTTCATCGTGATGGGTTACTACGACGGGGAGACACTCGAGCAACGAAACCGGAGTGGCCGGCTGTCGATTCAAGAGGCGCTCGCGCTGACGAAACAGATCGCGAGTGCCCTGGCGGCCGCGCATCAGAAAGGGATCGTCCATCGGGACGTCAAGCCGTCGAACATTCTCATCGCGCGGGATGGCACGGCCAAGCTGCTCGATTTCGGAATCGCCATCCTCGCGGGATCGACATCCGCGGGGGAGAGCGCGGTTGCCGGAACCGTGGCGTACATGAGCCCGGAGCAGACACGCGGAGAAACTGTCGATCATCGAACCGATCTGTGGAGCCTCGGTGTAGTGCTCTACGAGATGCTCCTTGGACGCCGGCCATTCCGCCATGACCACGACGAAGCTCTCGCCACTGCGATCCGTCACGGCGAGTGCGAACCAGTCAGTAGTCTGAATTGCGAGATACCGCCTGCCGTCACGCGCATCGTCGAACGTTGTCTCTCGAAGGATCCGGAAGACCGCTATCGCGACGCAGGGGAGCTACTCGGCGATCTCGAAACGCTCGGCAGTACCGAATCTCGGCCGTCGGACAGTGCTGCAACTCGTGGCAGGTGGCGGCTACTGCGCTACGGAAGCGCCGCAGCCATTGTCGCCGCGATGGCTGCTGGCATTCTGTTCATTCAGGGCGGCAAGGAGTTGCCGCTGCGTAAGCTTTTTGGCGTACAGACCCACTTCACGCGCCTGGCGTTGCTCCCGCTGACGCTTGTGAACTCCGACGTGGACCAGGGCTATCTGGTAGACGGAATGACCGACGAACTCATCGCGCAGCTCTCGCGAATCGCCGGCCTGCGTGTGATCGCCCGTTCTTCCGTCGCAGGACACCAAGGGAAAAGCAAGAAGCCATCTGAGATCGGGCGCGAACTGGCAGTGGACACTGTCCTCCATGGCAGCGTGCTCACAAGCGGCAGTGAGCTGCAGATCTCGCTGCAGCTGATCGACACCAGGACCCAGGAACCACTCTGGATGAGAACCTACACGGCGCCCGCCTCAGAACTTCAAAACATCCAGCGGGATATCGCCTTACGAGTCGCCGAAGCGCTCCGGGTACAGTTGCAGGATCCTGAGAAGCGGAAGCTATCCAAGGTTGGCACGTCGAGCCCGGATGCGTACCTCCTCTACCTGAAGGGCCTCCACTTTCTGGACAAGCGGAATGAACCGGCACTCAGACAGGCCGAGGACTTCTTCGAGCGCGCCCTCGATCTGGACCCGGCGTTCGCGCGGGCCTGGACAGGATTGGGTGACACGTATTCGGCGATGAGCGCCCTCGCGACGTTACGGGCGACCGATGCCTACCCTCGATCGAGGGCAGCCGCCGAACGTGCATTGGAGATCGATCCGGATCTGGCCCAGGCACACGTGACGCTTGCGACCGCCCTGTCTACTTACTATTGGGACTTCGACGCGGCCGCGGACCACTACCAGCGGGCGCTCCAGTTGAATCCGAGTTATGCGGACGCACACCGTCTGCGCGCGGAATATCTTCGGTTTGAAGGGCGTTTCGAGGAGGCTCTGGTCGAAGCGCGTCAGGGCGAGGCGCTCGATCCACTTTCGCCGGCTCATCACATCGAGACAGGTATCTGCCTCTATTGGGCGCGCCGGTACGACGAGGCGATCGCGAAGTTCCGTGGGATGCTCGAAGCGACTCCGAAGTTTGGCTATGCACGGTTCTTTCTAGCCCTCGCGCTCATCCAGAAACATGAATACGACACCGCGCTCGCGGCCCTGGACGACCCGAGCGCCGGAGGCAGCTTGCAGCAAGTGACACTGAGGGGCTACATCCACGCGGTAACCGGCCGACGGGCGGATGCCCAGGAGGGGCTTGACCGACTCGAATCGCTGTCGCGAAGCCAGCGGGTTTCGCCGTGGCACGCCGCGGTGATCTACGTCGGGCTTGGCGAATACGATCGAGCGCTCGATCTGATTGAACAAGCCGTTCGGGATCGCGACTGGCAAGTGCGAATGCTGCCGGTGGAGCCTATTCTCGACCCGTTGCGGTCACATTCGCGGTTTCGTGCGCTCGCCGACAAGCTTCATTGACGGACGGCACAATTCGAAGGACGCAGTGAGATCATCGCGCGCGGCGTTCTCATCGCACCGAGAAGCGCCGCTCGTCGAGCAGATTGCCGTCAGCGCTCCTGACTTCCACTCGCCAGTCGCCGGGCTTTACGGTCTGCCGGCTGTAGGTACGATAACCGTCCCGCGTGTTGGTGCCGATCGCAAGCCGCACGGATTGGCGAAGCGTATTTCCGTGATACCAGCGATGCACCACTGCGTCGGTCCGCGCAGACCTGACACGCGTGTAAAGGACGAGTAGCCCGGGCGCGACCGAGGTGTCCACCCGCTCGCAGCGCCAGTTGGGCTCACTCGTCGAGAAGTTCCGACACAGCTCAGCGGAGACCAGGCTGACGGCACCCGTCGTCTGCGCTGCCGGTTGCCTGTCAACGCCGCCTCGATGGTCGGGAAGAGGCGCGGTGTTCGGCGGAGCCGACGGTTCGATCGCGGCGGACCCGGGTGACGGTGCTTCCTGTCGCGGCGGCACGACCTCCGCGGAGGCTGGCCCGGACGCGTTGCCGGACGACCACGGCCGCAACGCGAACAGCACCGCCAGAAGAACGACAATTGCTATCGCCACCCAGACGTACACGTGAGAACCTCCCGCTGCCACTGGAGCGTCGGGTGTTGGCTTGGGTGCACCTGGCGGCGATGGACGGGCAATGGACTCCGTCGCGACGAACGTCGCGGGCGGTGTGGCAGCATCGATCGGCACGCCACGCGCCCGGCAAAAACTCTCGAGGTTCTCGCGACTGGTGGCGACCATCGGGTCTTCAGGGGAAAGCGACGCCGACGCGATGGCGACCGCCCGCCGATAGAACGTCTCGGCATCGTCCAGGTTCCCCCTCTTTTCGGCGACGATGGCGAGGTTGTTGAACGTGTTGGCCAGGTCCGGATGGAGCGGACCAAGGGTTTCTTCCTGGATGCGCGTCGCGCGTCTCAACAACTCATCAGCAGACGCGAAGTTGCCGGCCGTTGCGGCCTGCTCTGCCCGCTCGAGCATGACTCGCGCATCGCTACGATCAGACATCACGTCTCGGGTCGCTGGTTTCGACCGTTAAAGAATCTCCCTACCCTCGGACACGTGCGGATCTTAGCTCACCCGCTCGACGATCGCCTGAGCTACGGTCGCATCGATCGCGTGATAGTCTCGTTCGCGCGTACATGGCTCACGCTGCCGGCGAGCAGCGATGTCGAAGCCAGGGCCATTTTCTCGACTGCGACACTCCCCGAGTCGCGTAACTCGTCGAAGTACCGAATTGTTCCGGATCAGCCGAGTCTGGCAGGTCAGGCAGTCCAATCTCAGAGGAGGGTCTTCATGAGACAGCGAAGCCTTCACCGGGCCGTTATGGTTGCGGCAGGGTTCCTCGTGTTCACCTTCTTGTCCGTGCGACTCCCGGCGCAGACCCTCTATGGGACGCTGGTCGGCAACATCACTGACCCGAGTGGTTTGCCGGTGGTGGGAGCTGCGGTGCAAGCGGTGCATTCGGGCACCGGTCTGGCGCGCGAGACCAAGACGAACGAGCGTGGCGGCTTTGTGTTTTCGGACCTGCAGTCGGGGTCCTACGATCTGACTGTCAACGCGGATAAGTTCGCACCGTTCACCACGACCGGCCTCCAGATCTCGGCGAACGCGGTCACCCGCTCTGACGCGCAACTGCAGCTGCCGACCCTGGCGGAGGCGGTCACCGTTGCCGCGTCGGCCGTTGCGCTTCAAACCGATCGGGCCGAGGTGCGCAGCGAGATCGACACGAAACAGGTCAACAACCTGCCGGTCTCAGGCGTCCGGAACTACACGGCACTGCTGGCGCTCGTGCCCGGCGTCTCGCCGCCCGCACCAGCCCACAGCCTGGCCGCCAATCCCCAGGAGTCACTGGCAGCTTCGGTCGGCGGGCAGAGTGACGAGAGGAACGACACGCGAATTGATGGCGCCGGCAACACGTTCGTATGGCTGCCGCGTCTCGTCGCCTACAGCCCGCCGCTCGAGACCATCGAGGCCGTCAACGTGGTGACCAACAGCATGGACGCCGAGACCGGCATGGCCGGAGGCGCCGCCGTCAACGTGCTCACGAAATCGGGCACGAATAATTTCAGCGGCACTGGCTTCGAGTACAACACCAACGGCGCGCTCAAGGCGCGGAATGTGTTCTATTTCGATCCGAACAGGCCGAAGTTCAACATGAACCAATGGGGCGGCACGCTCGGCGGACCGATCGCAAGGAACAAGCTGTTCTTCTTCGCCAGCCACGAGCAGACCAGTCGCAAAATCAATGTGTCGAGGTTCTTCACGGTGCCGACCGTCGAAGCGCGGAGAGGCGACTTCAGCAGCTACGGAACGACCATCTACGATCCGCTCACCGGGAATGCGAACGGTTCCGGCCGTACGGCCTTCGCGAACAACATCATCCCGGCGGACAGGATCAGCAGGGTCGCGCGTCAGATCATCGAATGGCTGCCGCTGCCGACCACGCCGGCCATCAGTTCGAACTACTTTGCCTCCGGCGAGGCCGACTTCGATCGCCACTCGACCGATGTGAAGGTCAACTGGAACCCCTCCGGACGATTCACCATGTTCGGGCGCACCAGCATCCTGAAGTTTTCCGGATGGACGCCCGTGCCCTTTGGCCGTGCCTCCGGCGGTGCCATTCCCCCGGACCTGACCGAAGGGCCGGTGGACGGGCTGAACCATAGCATCTCGGTCGGCTTCACCTACATCATCGGTTCGAGCCTGCTGCTGGATGGCACCGTCGGCCTCAACTACGTCACGCCCGAGGCGCTCCATGCGCTGTGGGGGGAGAACATTGGGTTGGAGGATTTGCAGCTCCCCGGCACCAACGATCCGAACGACATCACCTACAGCGGCATGCCGCAGTTCAGGGTCTCGGGTTACTCGACGTTCGGCAATCCGGGCAGCGCGCGGCCGCAAACGTGGCACGACAACCAGCGGCGTTACAACGCGAACCTGTCATGGTCGAAGGGCACGCATGGATTCCGCTTCGGGTTCGATCTCTCGCACGAGCACATGAACCACTGGCAGATCGAAGCCGGTGGCGGGCCGCGCGGAGACTTCTCGTACGTCGGCGGGACAACCGCAATCGCCGGGGGCCCGGCGCCCAATCAGCACAATGCGTTCGCGGCGTTTCTGCTGGGGCTTCCCGCAACGGTCGGGAAGGCGGTCGCTCCCGAGCTGCCGTTGACGACCCGTGCGTGGCGGCAAGGGTTCTATGCGCGCGACCAGTGGCAGGCGACGTCCGACCTCACACTCACACTGGGCGTACGCGCCGAGTATTACCCTGTCGTCACCCGGAAGAACGGCGGCGTCGCTCTCTACGACGTGACGACCAACACGGTGCGCGTCGGAGGCGTTGGCTCGGTTCCTCGCGACGTGGGAGTGTCGGAACGTCTGCAGTTCGCGCCCCGGCTGGGCGCCGCCTACCGAATCGGCGACAAGTGGGTCGTTCGCGGCGGTTTCGGGGTCAGCACCGATCCGTTCTCCCTCGCGCGCCTGTTCCGTACGAACTATCCGGCGATCGTGGCAATGGACATCGTGCAGGCGAACTCGTTCGGGTTCGTCGGGCGGACCGAGGATGGCATCCCGCCTGTCCCGATTCCGGACCTGGGCAATGGGATCATCGCTATTCCAGGCAACGTCACCGGCAGCACCGTGGAGGAGGAATTCAACCGGGGATACACGCAGAGCTACAACGTGACGGTCCAGCGTGAGCTGAACTGGGGGTTCGTCGGCCAGGCCGGCTACGTCGGATCGCGGACCGTCCGTCCGCTTCTGACGATGGAGTTGAATTACGCGCTGCCGGGCGGCGGCAACACCGGCAGAATCCTCAATCAGCAATTCGGCCGCACCGCGAGCACGACGCAGCAGCTTCCGTACGAAGGTGGGACCGGGAGATACGATTCGCTGCAGGCGACCCTGACGCGCCGGTTCAGCGGCGGCTTCCAGCTGCAGACCAGCTACACGTTCTCGAAATCGATTTCGTGGAACACGTCGTGGATGGATCCATCACAGTTTCACCGGAACCGCGCGCTCAGTTCCTTCGATCGCCCGCACAATCTGCAGATCGGGTGGGTCGCGGAGCTGCCGTTCGGCGAGGGCAAGCCGTTCGCCACCGAAGGCCTCGCGAGGCTGCTGTTCGGGGGATGGCAGCTCAACGGCATTTTCAGCAAATACAGCGGCACCCCGTTCACGGTGTCGGCGTCGACCACATCGCTCAACGCACCGGGCAATGCACAGACCGCGGATCAAGTGCTCGACGAGGTGAAGATTCTCGGTGGAACAGGGCCCGGACAGTCGTATTTCGATCCGCTGGCGTTTCGCTCAGTGACCGACGTCCGCTATGGCAATACTGGACTGAACACTCTGCGAGGGCCAGGATTCACGAACGTGGACCTCGGACTGTTTCGCGAATTCCGGGTTCATAACCTGCAGATTCAGTTCCGGGCCGAGGCGTTCAACGCGACGAATACCCCGCACTTCAACAATCCCGGGGCCAACGTCTCGAGTATGCGACTCAATGCGGACGGCACCGTGAACTCGCTTGGGGGTTATACCGAGATCACCAGCGCCCGGCCCGACGAGCGGCAGGTGCGCCTGGGCATCAGGATCGCGTTCTAGCAGGTTTGCTGACGCGCTGTCGCCGGTAAGGCAAAAGGCAAAAGGCAAAAGGCAAACCGTAGAACTTCGGCCTGGATTGGTGATTTCTGCCTTATGCCTTCTGCCTTCTGCCTTGACGTCAGTGCGTAATGCTCTCCCTGCCGTACTCCGCCTGCAGGCGCTCGATGTCGGCCGGCGCGAGCTCGCCGCGATGCAGCACGACGCGATACCGCAGGATCACCGGGCGGTTGCGCGGAATCGCGACCGGCTGCCGGCCAGGGTAGACGGCATTCTGCATGCTGCTACGCGCCCGGAGGATCCACGCCTGCGGGAACCCCGTCGTACTTGGGTGGGTCATCACCGTGAGGCCGCTCTTCCCCGACTTCCCGTAACTCCCCGACACATCCATCCACGGGCTCGAACCGACGGCATTCTCAATCGGTGTGACCACGCCCTGCTTCCCCGTGAAGCGGATGTCCGACGGCATCACGATGCGGTACGAAAAGCCGCCGTAGCCCTTCGCGTCCTCTGATCCGCCGATCTCGACGCCGTCGACGAGCGCCGTCAGCTGCTGGTGGAAGTCGATCTTGCGAATCGCGCCCTCCGCGCGGTGAACGCGCGTCATGCTTCGCTCCTCGACGAACGGCCGGCGCTGGCCCCGGGCGTCGGTGAACTGCGGCGATTCCCAGACGACGCGAAGCGCGAGCGAGGCGGAGCCGGCGTCCGACCCGGTCCGGGCATCCTGCACGTTCCAGAACGAGTCGCGGTTGACCCACTGATCCTGCACCGTCGCGCCGTTGATCCGCACCTGGTGCCAGGCCCAGAAGATGCCGCGGTGATGGATGTGATCCTCGGGGAAATCCTCGGTGACGACGTTACCGTCGAGATCGTAGAGAGGATGGAAGTAGTTCGACCGCGAGGCCCGACCATCGGGCAACGCCTTGCGCTCGGCCTGGTAGAACAGCACCCTGGTGTCGCCCTCGGAGAACCAGTAGCCCTGCGCCTCCTTCGTGACCCGCATGGACCCCTGTGCGAAGGGTGCGGCCACGATGGTTGCGACTCCCAGTACGCAGGCCCCCGTCAGGACGATCAGTCGCGTCTGTGACACGGTTCCCTCGCTTTCGGCTTCGCGAACGGACGGTGTTCGAACGTGGCGTCAGTTTCCGGTTGGCTGACGCACCCCTGCGAGCACCTCCGCGATCTGCACGGCATTGAGCGCCGCCCCCTTGCGGAGCTGATCGCCGCACACGAAGAGGTCGAGGCCGAACCCCTCGGGCTGGGACAGGTCTCGACGGATCCGGCCAACGTAGACGGCATCGCGTCCTGACGCGATGGTCGGCATCGGAAACCGGTTTCGCTCGCGCTCGTCCACGATCTCGACGCCGGCCGCCCCGGCGAGCAGCGTGCGGGCGGCCTCGGGGGACAGCGGCTGCTTGAGCGAGAGATTGATCGACTCGCTGTGCGCGCGCGGCACCGGCACGCGCACGCACGTCGCCGTGATCGCCAGATCGGGATCCGCGAGGATCTTGCGCGTCTCGGCCATCACTTTCGCTTCTTCGCCGTTGTAGCCGTCAGGCCCGACCGCGGTGTTGTGCGAGAAGACGTTGAATGCGATCTGGTGCGGCAGCGCCTTCGGCGTAGCCTCGCGCCCCTCGAGCACGTCCTTCGTCTGCGACTGCAGCTCCTGCATCGCGGCCAGCCCGGCGCCACTCGCGGACTGATACGTTGACACGACAATCCGGCGGATGCCGACCGCACGATGAATGGGGGCGATGGCAACCGTGAGGATGATCGCCACGCAGTTCGGGTTGGCGATGATGCCGTTGTGCCGCGCCGCCGCGTCGCCGTTGACTTCGGGCACCACGAGCGGCGTTTCCGGGTCCATGCGGAACGCGCTGGAGTTGTCGATCAGGATGGCGCCGCTCTTCCGGATGAAGGGTGCGAGCTCCCTGGTCACGGTCGCGCCGGCACTGGCCAGCACGAGATCGATTCCGCTGAAGCTGTCGGGGCCCGCCGGCCTGACCTCGACGCTCTGGCCGCGGAACGTCACGGTGCGGCCGGCGGACCGGGCCGATGCCAGCGGAGCAAGCGACGTGACCGGAAAGTCCCGCTGCTCGAGAACGGACAGGATTTCCTGCCCCACGACCCCTGTCGCTCCAAGAACGGCGATGTGCATAGTCCCTAATGATAGTGATGATCAGGCCCGGGATGGCTACAATCCTCCCCGGGGGAGGCTGCCGTATGCGTCTGTCGGGATCGCTCATACGGGAACGTGCGCGTCCGGTTGGCCTGTGCCTGGTCGTGGTCGCCACGTGGATGGTTCTGGACCGCACCGTCTCGACGCAGGCGCCTGCTCCGGCGCCCCCCGCCGGAGGCACCGCGGCGCCGCAGGCGCCCGCGGGCGGCGGCCGCGGCGGTCGCGGCGAACTGTCTCCGTTCGCGAAGGAAGCGCTCGCGGTCCTGCGGGCGCCGCTGGATCGTCTGACGCCGGTGACCGAGGCAACGCTGCGCAATCCGCCGCCCGGCGACTGGCTTCACTGGCGGCGCACCTACGATGGCTGGGCGCACAGTCCGCTGACGCAGATCAATCGCGACACCGTGAAGGACCTGACGGTCGCGTGGACGTGGAGCCTGAATTCGGGGAATGCCGCCGTCAACGAGTTCACGCCGCTCGTGCACGACGGCGTCTTGTTCATGTGGAACTTCGGCGAGACGATCCAGGCACTCGACGCAAAAACCGGCACCCTGCTCTGGCAATACGCGCACCAGCTGCCGTCCGACTACCCGACGCTGCCGGGCTTCTTCCGGACCAAGCGAAGCCTCGCCATCGGCGGCAACAAGCTGATCGTGCCGACGACCGACATGCGTGTCATCGCGCTGGACGTCAAGACCGGCACGAAGTTGTGGGATGTCGTCACCGACGACTACAAGAGCCTGCGCACCTACAACAGCGGCCCGCTCGTCATCAAGGACAAGGTGCTCGTCGGCGCCGGCAACTGCTCGCCCGGACACGCGAATTCAACGACCGGGACCTACGCGGGAGTGTTCCCGCCGGGCGGATGCTTCATCACCGGCCACGATCTCGAGACCGGAAAGCAACTGTGGCGATTCAATACGATCGCCCAGGCGGACGAGCCTGGTGGAGACACCTGGAACAACCTGCCCAACGAGAAGCGCGGCGGTGGCGCCATCTGGGTGGCCGGGCAGTACGACCCGGAGCTGAACTTGACGTACTGGGGCACCGGGTCGCCTGCACCATGGTCGACCGTCACGCGCGGCACGTTCGACGCCAAGGGGCTCTACATGAACTCGACCCTGGCGCTCAATCCCGACACCGGCAAGCTCGCGTGGCATTACCAGCACATCGGGGCGGACCCGTACGACCAGGACTACGCATTCGAGCGGATCGTGGTGACCGTGAGCTTCCAGGGGAAGCCCCGCAAGGCCGTGATCACGGTTGGCAAGCCCGGGATCTTCGAGGCGCTGGATGCCGCGACCGGCCAGTTCCTGTTCGCGAGCGATCCGGGTGCCCAGAACGTGGCCACCGCGATCGATCCGGCGACGGGGATCAAGACCCTGCTCCCCGAACCACCACCCCAGGGCGTGACCCGGTGCCCGGGCAACATGGGCGCCAGGAATTTCCCCGCCGGCTCGTACAGTCCGACGACGAACCGGTATTACCTGCCGATTATCGACACCTGCATGAGAAAGATGGGGGAGACGCCGGCCCGGTTCCTGGCGTTCGACCTGCAGACGCTCGAGTTCGCCTGGGACATTCGTACGCGCATTCCGCAGTCGTCCGCCACGCTCACGACCGCTGGAGGCCTGGTGTTTTCGGCGACGCCGGATCGCTATTTCCGGGCGCTCGATGACCGCGACGGGAAAGTGCTGTGGGAGAGCGCGCGTCTGAATGACATCCCGAATGCGTTTCCGATCACTTATATGGTGGACGGCAAGCAGTACATCGCGATGCCGGTGGGAAACCCCGGTCTCCAGGGCAACGCTGCCCTGAGGACCGCGCCTGAGCACGGCGCCGTGCGAGGTGCTTCATCGTCGATGTTGTGGGTGTGGCAGCTGCCGTAGAAGCGTGAAGATCTTCGAACACAAGCGAGCAGCCCCGGGTGCCGGCGTGGTGTCGGCTGTCGCCTCGCGACGCGGTGCCGTGATGGGTTTGAAATTGAGGTATAACACCTGCGCATCGAACCGCGCGCGGACCCGCGGACATTGAAAACATCGGCTGTCGCTCAGGGAGCAACCATATGACGCACCGGAAGCCATCATTCCTGCTGCGGCTCTTGATCGTCGGCTCGTGCTGCGTCGCGAATCCGTTCACGCCTGTCGTTGGCGCGCAGGCGCCGGCGGCCTCGACCGGCACCGCCAGCCTGCCGGCGGGTGTCGAACGCGTCACCTCCGTCGAAGGCCTCACGGAATACCGGCTCGCGAACGGCCTCAAAGTGCTCCTGTTCCCCGATCCGACCAAGGAGACCATCACCGTCAACGTCACCTATCTCGTAGGCTCGTCGCACGAGAACTACGGCGAAACAGGGATGGCCCACCTGCTCGAGCACCTCGTCTTCAAAGGCTCGCCGAGGCATACCAACATCCCGCAGGAGCTCACCGAGCACGGCTCGCGGCCGAACGGATCGACCTGGACTGATCGGACCAACTACTTCGAGACCTTTGCCGCCACCGACATAAATCTCGAATGGGCGCTCGATCTCGAATCCGATCGCATGGTGAACTCTTTCATTGCGAAGAAGGACCTCGATAGCGAGATGACCGTCGTTCGCAACGAGTTCGAGGCAGGCGAGAACAGTCCGTTCGGGGTCCTCCTGCAGCGGACCATGGCGAGCGCATATATCTGGCACAACTACGGCAAGACGACTATCGGAGCGCGATCGGACATCGAGAACGTGCCGATCGACCGCCTGCAGGCGTTCTATAAGAGGTACTACCAACCCGACAATGCCGTGTTGCTCATCGCCGGGAAGTTCGACGAGCCAAAGACGATCGCGCTCGTGCACAAGTATTTCGCCAAGATTGCCCGGCCCGCTCGAACGCTCGAACCCGTCTACACACTCGAGCCGACGCAGGATGGCGAGCGGTCCGTTACGCTTCGACGCGTTGGCGATACTCAACTCGTTCTCGCCATGTATCACGTCCCATCTGGAGCCCACGAGGATTACGCGGCAATCGACGTCCTTACACAAGTGCTGGGCGACACGCCGTCCGGGCGGCTGCACAAGGCGCTGGTCGAAGCGAAAAAGGCCAGCAGTATCTTCGGGTTTGGCTTTCAGTGGCGTGAGCCGGGGGTTGGGATGTTCGGCGCGGAAGTGCGCGTCGGTTCGCCTCTGGAAGCGGCAAGGGACACGCTGCTGGAGACGGTTGAAGGACTGAGTGCGACACCTCCGACCAAGGAGGAAGTCGAGCGGGCGCGTGCGCAGCTGCTCAAGAACATCGAGCTCGACCTCAATCGCTCGGACCAGATTGGCCTGACGTTGAGCGAGCCGATCGGGGCCGGGGACTGGCGCCTCTATTTCATGCACCGCGATCGCTTGCGCAAGATTACGACCGAAGAGATTCAGAAGGCCGCCGCCAGGTACTTCAAGCCATCGAATCGAACCCTGGGGATGTTCATCCCGACCAAGCAGCCGGATCGCGCCGAGATCCCGCCGACGCCGGACGTCGTCGCGATGCTCAAGGATTACAAGGGCGATGCCGCGGTCGCCGCCGGCGAAGCCTTCGATCCGTCGCCGGCGAACATCGAAAACCGGACGGCTCGCAGTGCCGCACCGTCCGGGCTGACGATGGCGCTGTTACCCAAGAAGACCCGCGGCGCAACCGTGGTCGCTCAATTGGCGCTTCGGTACGGTGACGAAAAGAGCCTGATGAACCGCACCGGAGCCGCTGTGCTGGCGGGACCGATGCTCATGCGCGGCACGACCAAACGAACGCGTCAACAGATTCAGGACGAGCTCGACCGGCTCAAGGCGCGCATGAACGTGTTCGGCGGCGCCACGCAGGCGAATGCCATGATCGAGACGACACGAGAGAACCTGGTGCCCGTCCTGCGACTTCTTGGCGAGGTCCTGCGCGACCCGGCATTCCCGCCCGACGAGTTCGAACAACTCAGACAGGAGCAACTGGCCGGAATTGAGCAGGGCAGAAGTCAGCCGCCGCAAGTCGCGATGACCGCGTTCAATCGTCATCTCGGGCCGTACCCCAAGGGAGATGTTCGTTATACGAGAACGCCGGAAGAGCAGATTGCCGACATCAATTCGGCAACCCTGCAGCAAGTGGCGCAGTTCTACCGCGACTTCTACGGCGCGTCGAACGGCCAGTTGACGGTCGTCGGGGATTTCGATCAGAAAGAGATCGCCCAGCTCGCCACCGAGCTGTTCGGCAAGTGGAAGAGTCCACGGCCGTTTGTGCGCGTCCCCAGTGTCTATTCGGACGTGGCCCCGATGAACCAGTCGTTCCCCACGCCCGACAAGCCGAACGCGTTTTTCGTGGCCGGATTCAACTTGAAGCTTCGCGACGACCATCCGGACTACCCCGCGCTGCTCATCGGCAACTACATGCTCGGCGGAGGCTTTCTGAACTCCCGGCTCGCCACACGGCTGCGACAGAAGGAGGGATTGAGCTACGGCGTCGGCTCCGGGCTGAACGTGAGCTCGCTCGACGAGTACGGCCGCTTCACGGCGACCGCCATTTACGCGCCGCAGAACGTCGAGAAGCTCGAGGCAGCGTTCAAGGAAGAAATGGATCGCATGCTGAAGGACGGGTTCACCACCGAGGAGGTTGCCGCGGCCAAAACCGGATACCTGCAGTCACGTCAGGTGAGCCGCGCACAGGACAACGAGCTGGCGGGTCGCCTGAACAACTTCCTGTTTCTCGACCGCACCCTGCAGTGGGATGCGGAGCTCGAAAAGAAGATCCAGGCGCTGTCGGCAGACCAGATCAACGTCGCCATGCGCCGGCACCTCGACCCCAAACGGATCACGATCCTGAAGGCCGGCGATTTCAAAGGGACACGCTGACCTGGTTCAGTCGCGCGACCTCGAACCGTCGACCTCACCGCTGCGTCAGCGTCTGCGATCCGTGGCCGGGGGCCGTTTTTCGGAAGAACGCCGAGAGCTCGGTCACGCGGTCGCGGATCAAGCGCTGATTCACACGGCGCACGGCGTTGTCGACGAGCACTTGCGTCCCGATCGGCTCGCGGCTCAGATCGAACGCGAACTCCTTCCGCTCGAACAAATCGGACACGTAGAGTGATCGGCCGTTCCGCCGCAGCAGCGCATAGGTCGGCGCGTAGCTCGAAGTGACGAGATATGAGTCCCGGCGGCGCGACGGCAGGTCCGTGCCGCGCGGCACGATCAGCGGCGCGCCGAAAATCGGACCCGGATCGCGGACGTCGTGCTGCAGCAGGGTGTACAGCGTCGGCGCAATGTCGGTGGAGAACGCGATGCGGCTCAGGTCGGTCGTCAGCTCCGGCTTCAGCGAAACTGGAACCTTGAGGAGCAGCGGAATGCGAATGTCCTCCGGGAACAGCCAGAACGCGTGCCCCCACAGGCCCCCCTCGCCGAGCGAGTCGCCATGGTCGCTGGTGACGATGATGATGCTCTCGTCATAGCGTCCCTCGCGCTTCAAATACGAGACGAAGTCACCGAAACAGCCGTCGATCCGCTTCAGTCTCGAAGCGTACGGGCCGTAGAAGCCGGGATAGTCACCATCGGACGTCGCGGCGTGGCCCTGGTGGCGCGTGTTGATCAGGTGGACGTTCATCGGCGCGAGGAACGCAAATAGCGGATGCGCGCCGGTGCCCGGATGAGCGAGGTGTTGTTGCAGTCCGGTCAGGTTGCTGCAGAGATCGGTCTCGGGGCTCGGCACGCCGGGGTCGATGACGGTCGGGCGCACCGACGGGTTGAGCCGCCCGGCGACCGTGTAGTCGTTGATCGCGATCCGGTAGCCTTCGGCATCGAGCAGCTTCTGCATCGTGTTCATGCGCTCGAAGCCCGGACCGAGAATCTTGCGGACGACCGAGCTGCCGGTCCAGATCGACGGGATCGCCAGCGCGGTGCCGCCATGCCGCGTGAAGGCGTTCCTGAAGACGAATGCGTCGCCGGCGAACCGATCGATGTTCGGCGTGAACGACACCGCCGGGTTGTAAGGCGAGAGATAGTCGCGGCGCAGGCTGTCGACGACGAACAGGTAGATGTCGGGCCTGTGCGTGGACGGTGCCCTCAACGCCGGCGCGAAGTCGACGTCCGGAATCTCGATCGATCCGGCTGCGGCGGCATCCACCTGCAGGTGGCGATGATAGCCGGCGTCGAAACCCGGCCATCGCACCAGCGCTTTGGCCAGCAGCGCGAACGACGGCTCTGCCGCCGCGTGGCGCTGAAAGACCAGCGTCGGCTGCATCGCCTGGTCGCCGCTCCATGCCGTCAGCGTCGAGGCCGCTCGAGGCAGCCCGGCGAACAGGATCATCGCCGCGATCGGTGCGATCGCCACCGCGCGCATCGACCACGAACGTTCGCGCATCCCCGCGGTCAGGCGCAGCATCAGCCCGAAGGCGGCCGTCCATTCGGCGGTCACGATCAGCCGCTGCAGCACGAAGTCCCAGTCGAGCCGTTCCACGCGCGCGATGGCGAACAAGGCCACGATCGGCAGCGCCGCCAGCGCGACGGCCGTCCACCGCGGGCTCCACGCCGGCGCGAACAGCAGCTCCAGCGGCGTCACCAGCCCCCGCTCGTCCACGCGCGGTCTGCGCACGGCGATGCCCGACCACGTCAGCGCGAGCGCGACACCGGCAACCGGACCGACCGCAAGCGACGCCATCGCGTCGAGCGAGATGGCGGGCAGCACCAGCCGCCGGAGCAGCTCGCAGAGGCCCGCAGCAATCGCAGTCACCGTCAACAGGTGGGCGCAGCGCCGCGGCCGCGAGGCCTGGGCAGCGCAGCCGTCGATCAGCGCGAGTAATGTCAACGCGATGCCGAACGCGGTCGCGGTGAGCGCGAACGTCCACCCGCCAGTCAGGATCCACGCGGAGATGCGGTCGCCGCCATCGGCCTGGCGACCGACGACGTGTGCGAGATGCACTGCCCACAGCCCCGCGGCAGTGAAGGCGCAGGTCGCGAGCAGACGGTGCATTCTCCCTGCCGGCGGGCCGTCGTCGAGCGGACTCCAGGCGCGCAGCGCCGACAGGTGATCGATCGCGGCGAGCCAGACGAGCGGAACGAACGCAGCGAGACCGGTCACGAGGCTGCGGCTGTCGTTCCAGAGCGTCGGCAGGTGCGGCGCGGCGGCGAGCTTCAGAGCGACCGCACCAAAGACCGCGGCGTAAGCAACTGCCAGCCGATGTGCGATGCGGTCGGCGCCAGACCTGGACCTGCGCCAGTCCAGGTCGTGCCAGAGGCTGGCGACGCTCACCGCGTACGCGCCGAAGTACCAGACGTGATGCCACGCGACGAAATCGTTCACCCACGGCAGCAGCTGCGGACGAATGAACATGTCGAACGCAAACGGGCTGTAGCTGACGATGCCGTAGGCCGCGGTCAGGAGGAAGAAGGCGATAGTGGCGGCGCGGAGCGCGAGAAACGACGCGAACCGCATCATTCGTTTTCCGGCGCGCCCTGCGCGTCGCGCAGAAGATCGAGCGCGGCCTGACGATTCGGCTGCACGTCGAGCGCGGCTTGCGCCTCGCGACGTGCCAGTGCGGCCGCGCCGCGCGCGAGCAGCAGTCGCCCGAGCCGCAGCCTCAGTTCCGCGTATGCAGGATCGACGGCGAGCGCGCGCCGATAGATCGCTTCGGCTTCCGGGCGCCGGCCACCTGCTTCGTACTGCGCACCGAGATCCGCGAGCAGTTCGACGTCGGCCGGATAGAGAGCACTGCAGCGCTCGAGTGTGGCAACCAGATCGGGCCGCGGCGCCGGCGGCGCGTCCGCCAGCGTCAGGCACTCCTCGTCCGACGCGGCGTTGACGCCGCGGGAGAGCGACACCGGCAGCGCGGCAGCCCACAGGCAGAGCGCCAGCGCCGGGACAAGGACGCGTCGCGTGAACATGGCGAGGAATCCCGGGGCAGACGAATCCGTGCGCGGCGCCGGCATGGCGCAGCCCGGAACTGAATTTCGGAGGGAGTTAGAAAGTTGCCGGGGGGCTGGGTCGCAGTCGAAAACCTCAGTATTTTCGCATACTTAGGCCTGGCAAGTAAAACTCGGACGGGTTTGCTGCAGCTGGCAGCGGCGTCGGCAATACACTATCCGGTGGGGGAAAGACCTTCGGACCGGACGTTTCTGCGGGCAAAGAATGAGGCAAGTAGACATGACGATGCGTTTGGCGGGAATCGGGTGGCTTTTGACCGTGGCGTCAGCCGCGGGGCTGGCGCAGATCAATGTGGGTGAACAGAAGCCGGAGGCCAGCCTCCCCTTCACCATGACGACCACCAGCACGTTCGGATTACCGTGGCGCATCGCCTTTCTCCCCGACGGCCGCATGCTCGTCACCGAAAAGATCGGGCCCGTGTGGCTGGTGTCCGCTGATGGGCAGAAGATCGCCCCGATCGCCGGCACGCCCGCGGTCTACTGGCAAGGTCAGAACGGCATGCACGGCGTGTACATCTCGCCTCGCTACGCCACCGATCAGAGCATCTACCTGACGTATGCCGAGCCCGGTGACTATGGCGGCGGCCTGGCACTGGCACGCGCGAAATTGAACCTCACGGAGAAGACCGCGCGGCTCTCGAACTTCGAGGTGATCTGGCATCAGATGCCGAGAGGGAAAGGAGGCCAGGAGGGTGCGGCGGTCGCGTTCTCGCCCGACGGCGAGTACCTGTTTCTCTCGGTGGGCGAGCGCCAGCGCTTCACGCCGGCGCAGGACCCCGATCAGCCCGCCGGCAAGATCCTTCGCTTGACGCTCGACGGCAAGCCCGCCCCGGGCAATCCCGACTTCGGCAAGACCGGCGCCGCCACGATTCCGCTCATCGACCCGCCGCAGGACACCGAAGCGGCCAAGACGGCGAAGCCGGTCAGTACCTACACGTTCCCCAACGGCAATCAGACGCCCGCTGAAACCTGGGCGTCCGGCGTTCGAACCCCGTATGGTCTGGCGTTCTCACCGACCGGCGAACTCTGGGAGGTCGAGCACGGTCCGCGCGGTGGCGACGAGCTGAACCTGATCGAGAAGGGGAAGAATTATGGCTGGCCGCTGGTGTCCTACGGTCAGAACTACAACGGCGTGCCGATTCCGCACCCCGACACGCGGCCCGATCTCGCGAAGCCTGTCCTCTATTGGGTACCAGTCATCGCGCCGGGCAATCTGATGTTCTATACGAGCAAGCAGACATTCCCGCAGTGGTACGGCAGCGGCTTCATGGGCGGGATGGCGACGATGTCGCTCAACCGCATCGTCTTCGACGGCCACGGCGGCGCCAAGATGGCCGAGCGGTGGAGCGTCGGCAAGCGCATCCGCGACGTGGAGCAAGCGCCCGATGGATCGCTATGGATGGTCGAAGACGCGAACCCGGGCGCGTTGATTCATGTGACACCGCTGGCGGCCAGTTCGCGCTGACGCTGACCAACTTGCCCCCCGAAGCTCGCGCACAGCTCACGCGAGCGAAGGGGGGCAGTTCCGGCACCTCGCGACAATCAACGTCATGTCGTCGCGCTGTTCCTGCGGGCTGAAGCGGCGGACGCCGTCGTAAATGGCGCCGATCAGATCTCGTGGCGGAAGGTTTCGGTGGGCGAGCAGCGTCTCCACGAGCCGTCCTTCCCCGAACTCGTCGTCCCGGGCGTCGAAGGCCTCGGTGATGCCATCGGTGTAGATCGCCAGAAGATCTCCAGCAGATAAACGGAGCTCCGCCGTTCGGCACTCCCACGTGTCGAACAGCCCGAGCACGGTCGCCGTCGGTTCGAGGCGTTCGACCTCGCCGGCGCGTCGCAGCACCAGCGCCGGCAAATGTCCGCAGTTCGCGTAGCGCAGCCGTCCCCCTCGATCGTCGAACTCCGAATAGAAAAAGGTCGCGTAGGCATTGTCGGCAGTGCTCTCGTAAAAAAGCCGGTTCACGGTCTGCAGAAAGCGCTCGGGCTGCTCGACAGCCGTGGCGCATTGACTGCGCAGATTCGCCTGAAGATTGGCCATCAGCAGCGCGGCAGGCATGCCCTTGCCGGCGATGTCGCCGATGACCAGCCCCAGGCGGTCCTGCCCGAGATCGAGGAAATCGTAGTAATCGCCGCCCACCCGATGCGTCTGGACGCATGCGCCGGCGTACTCCAGCGTGCGCATTGGCGGAAGTCGCTGAGGAAAGAGCCGCGACTGCACCTGCATGGCGATCTCGAGCTCGTGGGCGGCGCGCCGCTCGGCCTCCTGCTTCTCGGCGGCGGCGCGACGTTGCGCTTCGACCGCGCGGCTGACTTCGTCGAAGCTCACCAGGGAGAACGAGTTTCGATCGACGTCCTCGAAGCGCGTGAAGGCGCCGCCCCACGCGGACCGATCCTGCTCTGTCGAGGGCGGCGGAGACGGATCGGCGGCATCACCTGTCCGATCGTAGACGACGCGTCGGAGGCGTGGTGCGTTCTGGAAGCGAACGCCCCGCCGCCGCCATTCGGTGTAGGTGGCGGGCAGATCCTCGGTCACGAACACCACCTGTGTGGCACGGCCGACGAACCGGGCCTGCGGAGTGTCCGGCCTGGCCTGGATCAGTGTCAGCACTGCTGATCCGTCGGGCGGAGCCACCGCCAACAACCGTTCACCGGACCCGACGCGAGCGTCGTAGGCGATGTGGAATCCGAGCGTGTTCAGGTAGAAGTCGAGACTTCGCGCCTGATCTCTGACGTAGACGTTTACCGCGTGCACACGGAGGAAAGGATCCGCCATCGGTCAATGTCGCTCGTTGCTGTAATTGTCACCCGATGCGGTCCGCGTCGTATCTCGAAGGCACTCGGTCACCCGACCGCGATGGCTCGTTGACTGCCCTGTTCCGGGCCATCCCGTTGCCCGCCTGCCACTTACCCGGGTGATTCCTCGTGCGCGTGGGTCCGTCCAAGGCCCTGAAACAGGCCTGAAACCTGAGCGTTGTATCCTGCCTCATCAGTTCAAATTGAGGAGGCACAAATGCGTGTACCGTTCCCCATCGAGCGAGCGGACGGCGGGGGTGCAAGGACTTTCATCAGGGGCCTCGGAACTCTCGTGTTGATGGGCACCGCGGTGGTCATCGCGTTCTCGTCCACGTCATGCGTGCCGACAGGACACGTCGGCGTCGTTACGCTGTTTGGCCGCGTCACGGGCCGGACGCTGACCGAAGGCATCCACGTCGTGAACCCGGCGGCGAAGGTCACCGAACTGAGCATCAAGACGCAGGAGGTCAAGGAGCACGCGTCGGTGCCGTCGAAGGAAGGGCTGATCATGGGACTCGAGGCGTCGCTTCTCTACCACCTCGATTCCGCCCGCGCAGCGGAAGTCTTCCGGCAGATCGGACCGAACTATGCCGAGGTGCTGCTGCAGCCGACATTTCGATCGGCGATGCGCGCCATCACGGCGGGGAACACCGCCGCATCGCTGTACTCGGATGCGCGCGAATCGATTGCCCGCCTGATTCAGGAGGACGTGGCGCGGCAGGTCACCCCCCGCGGCATCATCGTCGAGAACGTGCTGCTGCGCGACCTGCAGCTGCCCGACACGCTCAAGCGCGCGATCGAAGCGAAGCAGCAGGCGCAGCAGGAAGCGCAGCGGATGGAATTCGTGCTGCAGCGCGAGAAACAGGAGGCCGAGCGCAAGCGCGTCGAGGCAGCCGGTATCAAGGACTTCCAGGACATCGTCAGCCAGGGCATCAGCGACAAGCTGCTCGAGTGGAAGGGCATCGAGGCGACCATGGAGCTCGTGAAGAGCCAGAACTCCAAGGTCATCGTCGTCGGCAACTCGAAGAACGGGCTGCCGCTGGTCTATGCCGGAGATCGGTAGGAGTCGGGGACGCTTCCGCAGCTGGCAGCGACGAGTACGTGCGGAACGTAGTCTGGCTACGCGCCCTCCGAAAGCGTTGCCGGCACGTCTTGATTGTAGCGGTCCGCATGAATTTCCAACCACAACGCCCATGCCGCAGTCCTAACAGGCATGCCCCCGTTGAGCGGATACGCCAGCTTCATCCTCGACCGAATGGAACCGGATCGCCGGTACGAACTCCAGGATCTTCGCGCGTTCGACCCCGACGCCAGCATTGAACGGCTCCGCGAGATCATGCACGAGCTGTGGGTCAGCCGGCAGGTCGAGCGTAGCGGGTACTCCGGCTGGCGGCGTCACCGGTCCGCGCCCCCCCATCGTCCCCGTCCGGTTTCGCGCGAAACCAAGGCGGTCAAGCCGGAAGACTTGTTCGATCACGCCACGTTCGCGGACTTCTTCAAGTAGAACTGGAGCGGCCTCAGCTTGTGAGATGCTGAGTGAGCATGCGGTTCGTTCGGCAATTCTGCAGGTCCGATATCGTGGCGGTGGCCCTGCTCGTGGGCGCCGCCGCCGCGGATGCCCGGCAGGCGGCGAGGACGCGCGAGCCGGCGTCGAAGGCGGCGGCCATCCTCACGTGGCCTGCCGCGCAGCGCGAGCAGTACATCGCCGCGCTGGACTCGTTCTTCCTGACGCGCACCGTCAAGGCGGGTCCGCATGCACATGTGCTCGCCCGCGGCCGTCCCTTCGAGGCGTTCGAGACTGGCGGTCAGCGCGCGAACGACTTCGAGCGGTTCATCGACGCTCAACGGGTCCGTGGTGTTCTGGTGCTGCAGGACGGCAAGGTCCGCCTCGAGCGCTATGCGCCTCCGCACGGTCCCGCCACGCGCTGGAACTCCTTTTCCGTTGCCAAATCGATCACGTCGACGCTGGTCGGCGCCGCAATCAAGGACGGCTCAATCAAGAGCCTGGATGACCCTGTTACCCGATACATCAGGGCATTGCACGGCAGCGCGTATAACGACGTCAGCGTCCGGCAGCTCCTGACCATGACATCCGGCGTGAAGTGGAACGAGGACTACACCGACGTCAATTCGGACGTCGCGCGGATGTACGCCCAGCCTCCCGATCCCGGATTCGACATGACGGTGAGCTACGTGCGGAAGCTCCCGCGCGAGGCGCCGCCGGGGACGAAGTGGGTGTACAAGACGGCGGAGACGAACCTGGTTGGCGTGCTGGTGGCCGAGGCGACAGGGAAGCGTCTGGCTGACTACTTGTCGGAAAAGATTTGGCGTGCGTACGGCATGGAGCGTGACGCCGAATGGATGATCGATGACGTGGGACACGAACAGGGCGGCTGCTGCCTCGCCATGACGCTGCGCGACTTCGGCCGCTTCGGTCAGTTCATTCTTGACGGCGCTCGCGTCAATGGCCGGCCGATCGTTCCCGAGAACTGGCTCGCTGATGCGACCCGCACCCAGGCGGCGACGGGTGCCGCCACAGGTTACGGCTATCAGTGGTGGACCCGCGCTGACGGGACATTCGAGGGACGCGGGATCTACGGGCAGACGCTCCACATCGACCGCGCGCGCCGCCTCGTCATCGTCATCAACAGCGCGGCGGAGCAGCCGACAGGCCGGGAATCAGGCCAGGCACGACAGGCATTCATCGCCGCGGTTGCGGCGGAGATAGGCGCCGAGAAGCGATAAGGAAGGTGCTTCCCGGGGCGATCATCGGCGCGTGCGCGCGCACGTTCAGCCGGCCAATAACTTCCTGGCAATCCATCGAGCGTCGCTCGCCCGCTGCGGCCCGTCGACCTCGGACCCCGCCACGGCGCCGTCGAACAGCACGATAAGCGCGCGAGCCGTGGCTTTCGGGTCCTTCACCCCCGCCGCCTTCGTCCACTCGAGGAGGCGCTCCGCGAACCACTCTCGCTGACCGTGAGCAATGGCGCGCGCCGGGTGCGCCGCATCGGTGAGCTCGCTCACCGTATGCTGCAACGGGCACCCGCGGAAGTCCTTCGACTCCGCCCACTCGACGACCCAGTCAAAAAACCTGACGGCGCGTTGTGACGGCGGCGTATCGGCGAGGTACGCCTCGATCTTCGCTCGGGCGTCGAGGGTACGGCGCTCGAGGTACGACGCCACGAGCTGGTCCTTGCAGCCGAAGTGCTGATAGAGCGACGCCTTGGCCGCCTCGGCCTCCGCCAGGACGCGGTCGATGCCCACGGCCCGCACGCCCTCGCGATAGAACAGGCGATCGGCCGCGTCCAGCAGGCGGTCACGGACGCCGGTGTCGGAGGTTTTCGCCCGTTTCCTGCCTTTCTGCGGCACCTCTTGACACTACAGACAGATCGGTCTATTGTCAACGGCGCGAATAGACAGACCTGTCTGTTCACCGCATGCTACTGGTGATCGTCAGATTCAGCCCTGCCCCTAGCGGGGCCGTCAGGAGTTTCGACATGGGTTACGCACTTTCAGGCAAGACCGCACTCGTCACCGGCGCCAACCGTGGCATCGGCGAAGCCCTCGTGGACGCGCTCGTCGCGGCTGGCGTCCGAAAGGTGTACGCCGCCGCCCGCAACATCTCGGCCCTCGATCCGCTGGTGGCCCGTCACGGCTCCCAGGTCACGGCGTTGCAACTCGATGTCACGAACGCTGCGCAGATCGGCGCCGCCGCCGCGACCGCGGGCGACGTCGACCTCCTGATCAACAACGCGGGCATCGTCGGCTTCTTCGGTGGCGACTTCACCGATCCGAAGTGGATCGAGGGCGGGCGACAGGAGATGGAAGTGAACTTCCTCGGCACCTTCGCGGTCACGCAGGCCTTCGCGCCGGTACTCGCGAAGAATGGCGGCGGCGCCATCGTCAACCTCAACTCGGTGGCCTCGTTCGTCAGCTTCCCGATTCTCGCGGCGTACAGCGCTTCGAAGGCCGCGACCCACTCGCTCACCCAGGTGACGCGCGCGATGCTGCGGGGACAGAACACGCAGGTGTTTGGCGTATATCCAGGCCCGATTGACACGAGGATGGCCGAACCACTGCCGCTCGAGAAGACCTCGCCGGCGGACGCCGCGCGGGCAATCGTCGCGGGCATCATCTCGGGCGACGAGGAAATCTTCCCCGACAGGATGAGCCAGGGCACGGGGGCGGCCTTCTTCGCGGATCCGAAGGGACTCGAGCGGCAGGTCGCGGGGGTACCGGCCGCCGCTTGAACCTCGTAACCGGCCATTGACGGCCTTTTCCGCCTGAAACGCCGTCGTTGGCCTGGGCGTAATGCACGATGCCAACGCCAGGGAGTCCAGGGTCGTGTACGACTTGCCGGAACTTCAGCCCAGCAATGTCAGGGTCTGGGTCGTGATCGTCATCGCTGCCGTGCTCATGATCTGGCGGTCGTGCGTGTGGGTCCAGACCCTCCCTGAAAGGCAGAAGCGCGGAGAATTCGGCAGCGCCAGACCCGTTCGGCTGATGGATGAGGCTGTCCCGATGCGACGCCCGGGCTGACGCGGGCAGCGAACTAGACCCCATCCCCCAGTCGCCTGTGCTCGGGCTAATATATGTGCGCTTCAGACTGACTCGGATGGAGTGCGGGAAGCCTGAAGGCGCTGTCTCGCCGAAGCCCCCGCGGGGCGAAGGCGGACGAATCCCGCTGTCGGCACACGATACCAACCGGTGGAGCCGGAGAGTCGGCTCCCGGAGGCCTCGCACATGAAATACACAGTCGTCGTCAATGGGGAGCGGCGCACCGTCGATGTGCCAGAGCGCATGCCCCTGCTCTGGGTGCTTCGGGACGCCATGGGGCTGAAGGGCACCAAGTTCGGTTGCGGCATGGCCCAGTGCGGTGCCTGCACGGTGCTGCTCGACGGCCAGCCCACGCGCTCGTGCATCACGCCGATCTCATCGATTGGCACGCGCCCGGTCACGACCATCGAGAGCCTGCCGCGGGACGGGTCGCACCCGCTGCAGCGCGCCTGGTTGGAGCTCGACGTGCCGCAGTGCGGATACTGCCAGGCGGGCCAGCTCATGGCCGCCTCGGCGCTGCTCAAGGCCACGCCGAACCCGACCGACGAGCAGATCGACACCGCGATGAGCGGCAACGTCTGCCGTTGTGGGACCTACATTCGGATCAGGGAAGCGATCAAGGCGGCGGCGAGCGGCGGAAGGAGGGGATAGGTCATGGCTGAAACCTCGAATCCTCGACTCGACCGGCGTGCGTTTCTCCAGGTCTCGGCCGTTGCCGGCGGCGGTCTGCTCATTGGCCTCTACGTGCCGGACGTGCTGGCGCAGGGACGCGGCGGAGGTCCGGGC
>Ga0111538_10000238_pt1 | contig 68535 bp, 55 predicted proteins | sample SoiMethybrSBSTD1_FD_79669 | JGI IMG/M metagenome (GOLD analysis project Ga0111538, IMG submission 79669) | Bulk soil microbial communities from a Populus tree surrounding site in Tennessee, USA - Soil MetaG P. TD hybrid SBSTD1 (version 2)... | ecosystem: Environmental > Terrestrial > Soil >...
AGGCGCTGGCGCGTGCCCTTAGCGCGGTTGTGCTCCGGCCCTACTACCCGGCGTCGGATCTCTATCGTGTGGTCCGGGATGACGGGCTGCAGCTCGATTTCATGGCGACGATTCACGGAATCCGCTCGTATGAAGGCGTCCGCGATCGCGCGGAGATGATCGAGATCGACGGCGTGCGGCTGCGGGTCGCCTCACTGCCGGATATCATCAGAAGCAAGAGAGCCGCACGGCGACCACGCGACCTCGCGGTGATCGACGTGCTGGAGAAAGCCCATGAAGCAGCGACCCGGCAGGGCCGAAAGGCTGCGCGCCCTCGCCCGCGAAAGTGATCGCGCCGTCGACGACATGATTCGCCGGTGGCAGCAGCTGCCGCCCCACCGCCGAACCAACTTTCTGCGCAAACGAGTCGGGCCGCGCGCAACCGCACACTGAACGCGGGGATACCCACCACAGCCCAGCGGGCCGAAGGACATCTCCGTCAGAAAGATGCGGGACGGCAACGCGGAAATCTACGTGATGGCGACCGACCCGGTGAGCCGCGCAATTGCGCTCGGACGTGCGGTCGTCGCTATTCACTCCAGATGAGGGCGTGCTGGCCGTCCTCGTCGGTGAAATCAAAGAGCAACGTCGGACCGTAGCCCTCGAGTTCGTCCTTGCTCAACGAGACGCGGGTCCGCGTCCCTTCGCTGCCGTCCAGGATGTTGATGTTGCCGGGCGTGAGGCGGAACAGCCAGAACGGAATGGTGACGTGAACGAGATGTCGCTGGTCGGGGTTCCATCCGATCACGCGGATCGCCTGCAGGTTCCCGCCTGCCCGCGCCGGCGGCTGCCGGTTCACGACCGGACCGCGTGCGCTCATGCTGAACACCGGCTGCACGCCCTTGAAGCGTTCGCGCACCTGCGCCATTTCACGTGCGGCGGACTGCTCGTCGGTCTCGGCCGACTCCACGTGAGTCACATAGAACCACGCGCCGCCGCCGACTCCTGCGATTATCAGGAAGACCAGGACGCCGGCGGTGATCATCAGAACCGTGGCGGTCCGTCTCGTCATCAGCTCTCGTTACGCTCGATTTACATCGCCAGTTCCCTGTCGCTCGTCAGCTTTCGGCGGACGGGCAAAATGCGAATTCCTCATGTGATCGCCGAACCGGCTGCTCGAAAGAGCGTTTGCGCGGACGAGCGCGTTCTGACCGGCTCACGGTTGCGTGGCGGCAGTGGCAAGCGGTGCCGGCGCCCGCACCCGGCTGCCGACGTGCAGCGCAAAGAACAGCCCGGACGCCTGGAGCACCGCGACCGCGAAGAGTGCCGGCCGGAAATGGCCGGCATCGAGCAGCGGCCCGAACAGCACCGGCGACAACGCCTGGCCGGTATCCAACCCCGAGTAGACGAAGCCGTAGACGCGGCCAAACGAGCTGCGGCCGAAGCGGCTCGTCGCCGCGCGCCTCACGAGCAGGTCGCGCCCCGGGCCGGCCATGCCGACGCCGAATCCCATCGCCGTCATCAGCGGCCACAATGCGAGCTGCGGCATCGCTCCCGACGCGAGCACGGCGCTCATCAGCGCCGCGAAGGCGAGCGCCGCCGCCACCACGCGATCACCGCGCTCGGCCAGGAAGCCGCCGACGATCATTCCGCCGCCACTGCCCAGCAGATAGGCCGTCAGCCCGCCGTTCGCCAGAACGAGCGACACCCCGTACACATGACTGAGAATCGCTGGCGCATAGTTCTGCAGGATGCCGAACGCCATCGTCGTGACGAGAAAGAAGGCGAACGACAGCCACACCGCGCTGGACGATAGAAACGCGAAATGACGCGCCGGCGCCGGCGACTGAGCCTGCGTCACGTGCGCGGCGGCAGTCTCGTCGTGCGGATCCATCAACACGCGGCGGCGCAGCCACAGGATCGTGAATACCGTCGCCGCGAGGACCGCTGCGCCAAGGCCGGCGACGTGCCAGCCGGCAACGCTCGTCAGTCCGGCCATGAACACTGGTGCCGCCGCCCAGCCGAGATTGCCGCCCAGACCGTGCATCGAAAACGCGTGCCCGAGTCGTGGCTGGCTGACGCGGTGATTCAGAATGGTGAAGTCGGCGGGATGAAAGATGCTGTTGCCTGACCCGGCGAGCGCCGCCGTCAGCAGGAGTACCGGATAGCTGTCGGCGATCGACAGCATCAATGCGGCCAGTGCCAGGGCGGCAACGCCGAACAGCAGCACGCGAAACGCACCAACGCGATCGACGACGAAGCCAGCGAGCGCCTGACCGATGCCGCTGATGACGAAAAAGGTTGTCATCAGCAGCCCGACCTGCGTGTAGCTGAGCGAGAAGTCCGCCATCAGCCACGGGAACAGCGGCGGCAACAGCAACTGAAAAAAATGCGAGGTGCCGTGAGCTACCCCGATGAGGCCGATGACGGCCGCGTCGTGGTGCGCGCCGGGCTGACGTGAACTCATCATCTTGCAGTCTACCCGACAGCAAGGGGCGTGCGCGTTACAGCCAGCCGATCTGCGGCGGGTCGCCGACGATACCGGCGCCGCGTGCTGCAGTGGCGAAATCCACCGGCCGCCTTCAGCTTGGCAACCAGATCCTGCCGCGTGACGGCTCGCGGGCACTCCGGTTCCGCCAGCGGCGAGTGTCATGTCAGCGTCTGGATCTGAGAGGTGGCTCCTACCGGTTCTGCTCCAGATTCGTCTTCAGTGCCTGCGAGCCATCGTCGATCATCGGGCGGATGTTCGACGCGATCGAATCGGGAAGAAGGTCAGTGATCCATATGAAACGGCACCGGCCCTCGCCGTCCGGGATCACCTGCATGGATGCGTGGTGGTGCGTCATCGGCGTTCCCTTGACCGCCGCATAGACGATGCGACGCCGCTCGTCATCAATCGTGATGATGCGCTCTTCGACGACCATTCCGTTTGCGAATCGAACGGTGCGGACATCGCCATCGACGTGGCTGTCGACCAGTACAGGGGCAAACAGCGTTCGTGCCTCGCCCGGCTGGCGCAACACCGCCCACGCGGTCTCGGCACTGGTCTCGATCGGCAGTTCTTTGTAAATGGAAGCCATCTGGCGATCAGCGTGCTTCGATCAGTACGAGGAACAGATTGTCGGGGTCTTGCACGACCATCGCTCTGATGGCGTCGCCGCGGCCCGCGGGCAACAGCACCGGCGTCCCGCCACTCGACACGACCCGTCCGCCAGCGCTGACGACGGCTTTGACAGCGGCGTCGAGATCCTTGACCTGCAGTTGTATGCGCGTGGAGCCGGGATCCTGGATATCACCATGGACGCTGCGCCGCTCCACGTCCTTGAACTCGATGAACTGCAGAAACAGTCCGGACGACGGCACCCGGGTGATCGCCTGCCGGTACATGCCGGAGCGAAGGCCGAGCATCTGCAGGACGGCTGGATTGCCGGCGAACGACCCAGGCGATTGTTCCTGGAGACCGAGCTGATCGCGATACAGACGCAGCGTGCGCTCGATGTTGTCCACCGTCAGCCTGACGCGCACTTCCATGACGTCCGTGGGTGGTTCGGCTGCGGCCGCCGGCGCAGCGGTGCGCTGCACCAGTTGCAGGAAATGCCCGTCTGGCGATCGCATGAGCGCGGCTCGTGACGGCGCTCCGCCCAGTGCGACGTCGATGGCCCCACCGGTCGTCGTCACGACGACTCCTCCGAGCCGGGACAGACGCGAGACCATGCTGTCGGTGTCGCGCACGGCGAGCACGAGAGTGACCGCGCCGGCATCCTGGACGTTGCGCGTGACGGCCCGGCTGGCGACACTCTTGGGTTCGACGATTTCGACGCCGCCCCGCATCCCGGCCGGGCGCGCGACAATCCAGCGCAGCTGCGCGTCCGGCAGTCCGAACATGTTGCGCAGCGGCACGTTATTAGCCGCGTCCGCGGGGGCGCCGGACACGGCGAAGCCGAGACCGTCGTGGTAAAACGCCGTCGCCTTGTCCAGATCCGTCACGATCGGGCTGAAGAAATTGCCGGAACCGACGACGAGGCCGTTTGCCGCGGGCGGTGCCTGTGCCCGCACGAGGACGACGCTCAATACCGAGGCGATCACGAACGCCGACGCTTTGAACATGGGCGAAGTGTAGCCCTTGTCGGGGATGAAGTGGGTACGGGTGAGGCACCCCTTCGGTGCCTCACCGCGTGGCTTCCGCCTTCAGGCGGAAGAACAACGGCGTCTAGAAGTCCAACTGGGCGTTGAACCGCGCCGCCCGCGGGTTGAGCACCGCCGTCGGCTGCATCCAGCGGGCGCCACCCGAGGCCACATCGAAGACTGTTTCGTACGCCGTCGGCGCGTTCGCGTTGAACAGGTTGTAGAGATCGAACCCCACGTTCAGGCGCCGTCCGCCGAACCGCAGCACTTTCGCGAGGCGCAGGTCCGTAACGTTGATGCGGTCGCCCCAGACGGCACCCGGCGCAGCCAGATTGACGCTCTGCTGTGCCAGGCCGGCGCGCAGTGGCACCCCGGTCGCGGCTAGGAACTGCGCTGGCGTCATCTGATAGGTCGCGACGCGCGAACCGCCATTGGTGGCCACCGTCGTTGGCGCGGGCTGGGCGTTGGGCTGCGAGCGAACGATCGTGCTGACGAGCACGTCCACCTTGGGCACCGTGTAGCTGACGATGGCGCGCGCCTGTGTCAGCCAGGGCTCGGTGAATTCGCATGTGGGCTGCCCGTCGATGATCACCTGCGGCCGGCCGAAGCGCGCCGTTTCAATCTCGCAGGTGTCGTTCACGCCGCGGCCCGTGCTGGTGCCAGCCTGGATGAACAGCACCTGTGCCAGGCGCGTGCTGAACGATACGTCCACGCCGTGCCAGTAATGCGTCTCGTCGCCGAAGTCGTCATTGGTCGTGAAGTACGGATCCGACACGCCCACGGCCTGGCGGGCGTTGCGAACCAGGAACGACACCGGATAGCCGCCACCGCCGGGAAGCTGGGAATGAAGTGGAGCGGTGAGCGACACCTGATCCCAGTCCGCCGCGGTGAGCGCGGCGTTGTTTGTGGTGAAGAAGTTGTTCCACCAGCGCCGGTTGTAGCTGACGTCCACTGACACCCGCGGCACGATCTCGTGCTGAATGCCGACGCCGAACTGCCAATCGCTGTTGCGAACTCCCCAGCCCTCGAGCACTGCCGGATTGACGCGCGTGGTCGCAACCGACGCGCCCCAATTCAAGTTTGACCACGGTCCACACTCGAGGTTGGCGGCCGGATTCAGGAAATCGCATTGGGCGATCTTGTCACCGCGTCCGGGCGTGCCGGCTGGCAGAGTGGAGCCGTCAGTCCATTGGCGCGTGATGCTCGAGACGAGCGTCGTCGCAGGGTTCGAGATTGTGTAGGCATCGCCGGAGAAGACGGCCTGCAGATACTGCCCGACGTTCATCCTGAGGGCGGTCTTTCCGTTGCCGAATAGGTCGTAGACGGCACCGCCGCGTGGTGTGAGGTCGCGGTAGCCCTTCACGCCGTCGGTGCGCGGAAAGATGTTCGCGGGGCCGAACAGGTGCGCCTCGAGGACACCGTTCTCCCCGTCCGGGCTCCAACTGGACGCCATCTCGAACCGCACGGCTCCCTGTAGCGTCAGGCGGGCGCGTGTCCATGAATCCTGGACGAAGAACGCACCGTAGCGGATGCGATCGCTGACGCGCGTGGGTCCGACGCGCGTGCTCAACTGAATCGGTGCGCCGTTGTTGAACGTGTAGCTGAGCTGCTGCGCCACTTGCGTGGTGGTCTTCGCCACCATGAAGCCACCCTGATGCCCGAACTTCAGGTTGTTGCTGCCCGAGACGTAGGAGAGCGTGGCGCGCCAGGTAGCGTGCTTCTGATTCTGTGACGGGTGCGCGAGCCAGCCGCGGTAGAGATAGTTGGCGAACGGCACTCCGGCGTTGGTCGATTGCTCGGTGACAGGGATCAGGTCGGTGATCGCGCCATCCGGCTGCACATCCCCCCAGCGCACGCGGAACTCCGAATAGCCGCTCTCAAACAGCAGTCGATTCGAAATCGGCGAGGTCCACGTTCCTTGCAGGATGCTCAGCGGGGCGTTCCAGATCGTTCCCGATTCCGGCGACGTGGTCGCCACGCCAGGGCCGATGCCAGGGCCCGAGGCCGTCCATCCCTCACCAGGGCTGCGGCACTCACTACTGTCCTTGACGACCGCCGATCCGCTGCAATTCATCGTGTAGTCGAAGTAGAACCCCGCCTTGTTCCGCGGTGTGACCTGATCCGTCAGGCGGATGGCGTTGAGCCACCGGCTGGCATTGTTCCGCACGCGTACGTTCTCGTCCCTGGCCCACGTCCACGCGGCAGGATCGCCGACATTCTTGTTCGCGTACTGGTTCTGTGTGTCCTGGTAGTTGCCGGTGGTGCGCGTGTTGGCGAAAAACCACAGCCGATCGCGCTTGATCGGACCGCCGATGGAGAAGTTGCTGTCCCAGTTCTTCACCAGTGCAGGCGACTCGGTGAAGCCCAGCGCGCTCAGCTCACCGTCGATGTTTGAAGACTGGCCCCACTGGCCCGCCCAGCTCCCGAAGACGTTGCCGGCGAAGTTGTTGCCACCGGTCATGGGAATGATGTTGAAGGTCGGTGCGCCTCGGTCCGCCTCACCCAGGCCGCCGGAAATCGACACCTGCACTTCGATGGAGTTGTTCATGTCGTACGCGTAGTTGGACACACCGCCGCCGTTGAACGGCGACCCGACATTGAGACCATCGATCTGCACGGCGCCCTCGTTGGCCCGACCTCCGCGAGCGGTGAAAAAGTTCGTGTTCGTCGCCAGACCGCTGTTGAAGCCCGTGGCCTGAATCGCCGGGAGGGCGGCCAGATAGTTGCCGTAGCCCCGCGCGGCGGGCAATGCCCGCACGACGTCTCCGCTGAGCACGGTCTGCTGCCGCGGCGACTGCACATCCACAACTGGTGTCTCTCCGCTGACCGTGACGCTCTCGCTCACATTGCCGACGCGCAGCTCGGCGCTGATGGCGGTGACGCCTCCGCCGGAGAGTTCCACCTGCTCGCGCACGAGGGTCGCAAAGCCCGCGAGCGAGAACGTCACCCTGTACGTCCCCGGCGGCAGATTGGTGATCTGATACAGACCGCTTCCGTCGGCGGTGGCCGTGCGCGACCTTTCGATGAGCGCCGGACTCGACGCCTCCACGGTGGCCCCGGGCAGAGCGGCCCCGGAAGTGTCCCGAACGGTTCCGGCCAGGGTCTGCGCCGAGGCCAGACTGGATGCGAGCAGGCAGAAACCGGCCGCAAGCGACAGCGACTTCGTAAATGTAGTCATGACGCCGGCTGTTATCCGGCACCCGGCAGTTGCCGGCAATACCTCAAATGCGGTAGGCGAAGGCTGTAGCTTCGTAGACTGATCGGCGATACACTCCCGCCGCTCACGGCACTATGCGACGTCCGACACTGTGGACAATCCTGCTCACCGCGGCAGCGCTGTGTGCGCCCGTGGCATGGGCGGAGACGCCTTCAGCCCTCCTCAGCGGCTACACGATGACCTCGTGGACCCAGACGGACGGCGTGCCGATCGGGCCGGTGTACGCCATGGTCCAGGACGCCGAGGGCTATCTCTGGCTCGGCACCATTGGCGGAATCGTACGCTTCGACGGCGTTCGATTCACGCGCTGGGACGCGATCCATTCGACGCGCCTGCCACGTGCTGATGTCCGCGCACTGAGCCTGTCGCGCGACGGCACGCTGTGGGTCGGATTCGACCGAATCGGCGGCGCACCCACGGCCGCCGCGGTGCGCAACGGCGCCCTCGTCTCCGTCGCGAAAGGTTCGCCTCCGCGCGACGCAGTGACGTCCGTGGTCGAAGATCGCGACGGCAGCGTGTGGGCCGTCAGCGAGGGCGCGCTCTACCGCCTCCGTCGCGGCGCGTGGGCGGTCATCCGGGACGGTATGCTCGACCACGCCGAGGTGGTCAGCGTGCGCCAGGATCCGCGCGGCAACCTCTGGATCAGCACGCGCCAGGGACTCTTTCGCTCGCACGATGGCGAATCGTTCGAGCGTCTCGCAGATGGCATCGTGCGGGAGACGAGCGAAGGCGCGGACGGCGAGCTTTGGATGACCGACTCCGCGCACGGCGTCCGCCGGTTCGCGGCGCGCGCACCACTGACGGGAATCGACGGCTGGGGCACGCGGCTGCTTCACGATTCCCGAGGTAACTTGTGGGTCGCGACGACAGGCCAGGGCCTCTGGCGGATCCCGTCGGCCACAGCCGCCGATGCACCACTCGTCGAAGTGGCGTCGATGCAGACGGGACTGTCGAGCAACGCCATCCAGTGTCTGCTCGAGGACCGCGACGGCAATGTCTGGGTCGGGACGATGCTCGGGCTGCACAGCCTGACGCCGCAACAGCTCACGCCGCTCGCATCTGGCACACTCGTGCGTGCGGTGCTGCCGAACCCGGACGGATCCGTCTGGGTGGGAAGCGCCAGCGGGTTGCTGCACTTCCGGCATGACGGGGGCGGCTGGCGTGGACAGCGCGTCGGTGACACGCTGGATGTCCATTCGCTGTTTCGCGACGCCGCGGGCACCGCGTGGGCCACAACCGACGGCGGCGTGCGCAGGTTGAGCGGCGGCCGCCTGCTTCCCTCGTCGCATCACCCCGACATCGCTCCCCCGTGCCCGGCGGGGGCTCCACCGAGCCTCGCTGAGGCGCCGGTCTGGCGGCCGGTATGCGGTGTCCGTGACGTGGTGTGGAGGGCGACGGAGACGGGCTCGCTGACCTTGCGGCGAGGCAGCCAGGCGTTCGCCACGACACTGCCGGTGCGCTCGTCGACGGCCGTCCCGTTCACCGTGGATGCTTTCTTCGAGGGCGCGGACGGCTCAACGTGGGTCGGCGGAGCTGGGGGCGTGTGGAGGCTTCGCGATGGCGAGGTGCAGCATCGCGGCGAGAGCGATGGGCTGCCCGGGCAGCGCGTGATGGCGATCTCCCAGAGTGGGGACGGCTTCCTGTGGCTGGCCGTGGATCGCGGCCCCCTCTACGCCGGCCGACGCGCCGCGCTCGTCCGGCTGCATCCGGCGGACTTCGAGCGCGCCGTCCGCTATAACACGCGACTCACCGGTTACCGGATTTACGACGCCGCGCACGGCCTGGCGGGCGTACCCCTCGGATCAGCCGCCGCCGCACGATCGAGAGACGGCAGCCTGTGGTTCGTCATCGGCGGCAACCTCACCGTGCTGGATCCGAAGCAGCTGGCGCGCGAGGAAGCGCGCGCCCAGGCGCCGGCGCGCATCGTCGCCGCGACCATCGACGATCGTCAGGTGATTCCGGCGAATACCGGGGTGCTCGCCGCCGGGACGCGAAAGCTGCAGATCGATTACACCGCGCTGCGTCTGACCTCGCCGAGGCAGACGCAGTTTCGCTACCGTCTCGATGGATTCGACCGCGACTGGGTCGATGCGGGCAGCCGGCGGCAGGCCTACTACACGAACCTCGCGCCTGGCCAGTACGTGTTTCGCGTGCAGGCCAACGACAGGGGCGGTGCGTGGCCCGAGGCTGAATCACGCTGGCCGTTCACGCTGCAGCCGGCGTTTCACCAGACCCGTCTGTTCTACGGGTTGTGCGGCGCGCTCGTTCTGCTTGCTGCGTGGGGTGTGGCGCATACACGCGTGTGGATCCTCAATCGGCAGTTCGCCGCCGCGCTTGCCGAGCGCACGCGTCTCAGCCGCGAGATTCACGACACGATGTTGCAGAGCCTGGTCGGCATCGCGCTGCAGGTACAGGGCATCGCGCGGCGCTGCGGCCCGCAGGCCCCGGAGCAGCAGTCGCAGCTCGTCGCGCTGAGACGCGAAGTCGAGCAGCACATTCGCGAGGCCCGGCAGGCGATCCTCAACCTGCGGTCGCCGATGCTCGAGGAAGCCGACCTTGCCACCGCGCTCGCCGAAATCGGCCGTCGCACGGTTGACGGTCCGACCCGTGTCGAAGTGGCCGCTGATCGCATCGACGGGCTGACCCCAGCCACTGAAGCGGAGCTCCTGCGCATCGGCCAGGAAGCGATCACCAACGCGGCGCGGCACGCGGCCGCGACGCGAATCCGGGTGGACCTGCGCCAGGAATCGGACCTCGTCCTGCTGCGTGTCACCGACGACGGACGCGGATTCGACGTGGACGCGATCCGGGCTGGCTCGGTCGGCCATTTCGGGCTGACGGGGATGCAGGAGCGAGCTGCCCGCGCCGGCGGCCGCCTCACGGTCAGGAGCTCGAGTGGGGGAACCCTTGTGGAGGCGATCGTGCCACGCAATCGGCGGCAGACATGATGTTCGCCGCGGGAGCGGCGCCGCCGCGGCCGATCACTGTCCTGTGCGTCGACGATCACCGCATCGTCCGCGAAGGCCTGCGCATGATCATCAACGGCGAGTCGGACATGACCGTGGTGGATGCGGCGGCAACGGGCAGCGAAGCGGTCGCGCGCTACCGGCAGCACGCACCGGACATCACGCTGATGGATCTGCAGCTGCCGGACATGGGCGGCGTGGACGCGATCAGGTCTATCCGTGAACTCGACGGCGCCGCGCGAATCATCGTGTTGACGATGTACAAGGGGGACGAGGACATTCACCGGGCCCTCGCCGCCGGCGCCAGCACATATCTGCTCAAAGACACTCTCGCCGACGACCTGCCGCGGATTGTGCGCGAAGTGCATGCCGGCGGGCGTCCGCTTCCGCCGGACGTCCAGGCCAAGCTGCAGGAGCGGGCAGCGCAGCCCAAGTTGACGCCGCGGGAAATCGAGGTGATCCGGCTCGTCGCGGCCGGGCGGCGGGACAAGGAGATCGCCATCGCCCTGTCAATCAGCAGCGAGACCGTTCGCGTGCACGTCAAGAACATCTTCACCAAGCTCGGCGTCGGCGACAGGACCGAGGCCATGAGCGTGGCGATCCGCCGCGGCATCATTCACATCGACTGAGCACGTCTTAATTGTTGGAAGGCTTTTCCACCTTCTCGATGGTAATCACGCCGAGTGGCACGTCCGTGGCTCGACCCTCCGGTCAACGGCACTGAATCGTCAAGAAGCGTTAAGCCGGGCCTCGTCCCTATGTCACGATCTGGCTTCCGCGATCGGTTCCGTGACTATTTGCCGGGCACGAAGCGATCGAGACACTCATACGGGTGCACAGTGTTCTCGGGTTTTCCACACGAAGTACCGTTTGAGTTCGAAGGGCCCGGTGAAGTTCACGGCGTCCGTCGTCGTCAGCGACGTCGCGTCATCGCAGTGCGAACAATCGTAGTAGGGGACCCCTTCAGGGGTGCCTGTTCTTAATTGTTGGAAGGCTTTTCACACGAAGTACCGTTTACCTCTGGCCTGGCCGCCTGCCAGATCGCGTTCTTGACCTATATTCAGTCTCTTCGTGTGCGTGGAACGGGCGTCTTTAGTCCGAGCAGTTGCCCAAGCTGCTTCAAGCGGACTTGAATATCAGGCCGCCGGATGTATCCGCGGTAGTGATCGTCGCCCCAGCGAGCCTGGAGAGCCGCTCGACTGGACTCGGCGCGAATGGCGTAATCGTAGGCGCTTGAACTGTCGCCCTCAACCAGCGCGGATCTGGCCGCCACCAGCCACGCGTGCCACTCCGATTCGAGCTGTGCGGCCGCGGCGAACATCTTCTGTGCCGCCTGCGCGTCGGCGAGCGCCCCTCGCCCGTCTCCGCCGGCGATGCGAACTTCTGCCGAGGCCAGGAGCGCTGACGACAGGAGCCCGGGACTCTTCAACTCCCTGGCCGCGCTCACGATTTCTTCAACAAGTGCCGCCGCTCTTTTCGGCGCGCCAGACAGCGCCTGGATGCGCGCAAGGGTCTGCCTGGCTGACAGCGCTGTAGCCTCGTAATCGGATGTCGACAATTTGAGTGCCGACATCGCTCGCGTGATGGCTTCCGCACGATTGCCGAGGCTGAATGCCATCTGCGCGCGGTTCAATTCCACAGACGCGAGCTGCGTCTTGAATCCCGCGGCGGGTTCGCTGGCGATGGAATGGGCCTCGTCCAGAGCCGCTCTGGCTTCCTCGTATCTGCCCAACTGCCACAACGTCGCTGCGCGATTGATCTGGTCATATCCCATGCTGACTTGCGCGCCGATCGACATGTCGATCCGATAGCTCTCGTCGAAATGCGGGAGCGCCTCCGGATATCTCTCCTGGTGGTCGGCGAGCAGGACGCCAATGCTCAAATGCGTCGCCGCCAACCGCGCCGGGTCGGCCAATTGCTTGGCCAGTTCCAGCTGCTCCGAAAATAACTTCATGGCGACCGCGTAGTCGCCTTTCTCGCGGTACGCCCGCCCAAGCAGAATCAGGGCGTTGGACGTTTCTGTGTGGTACCCCGCCGGCTCGTAAAACTTCCTGGCCGTTTCGAGATGCGCGATGGCCTCATCGGACTTGCCTTCCTGGGTACCCAGGCTTCCCAAGGCGAGGTGGGCCCGCGCTTCCAGGCGAGCCGCCTTGTCCTGGCGTGCGAAATCCAGGGCCTGCTGCAGATACACGCGCGTATCGGCGTATTCCCCCCGCGCTAGCAGCGTATAACCGAGGTCGATCAAGCCGTTAGTCGCCAGCGCACGGATGTTGGCCCGCTGCGCAGCCTCGACGGCCTCGGTGGCCATCGTCTTGGCGCGATTGCTGTCGCCCGCGGCGTAATACACGTTGCTCAGTTGCAGTTGGGTGCGGATTGATTGGTACTCATTGGACGAACTCCGTGACATCTCGAGAGATCGTTCCAGCTGCTCTCTGGCTTCAGACAGTCTCCTGATCCTCGCCAGCATAGAACCCCTCTGGTAGAACACCTCGGCGAGTCCTTCCTGACTCGACATGGCCTGATAGATGTCCTGTGCTTTCGAGAATGCGTCGTTCGCCTTCTGGAGGTCCTGCCGGCGGCCATGGAGAATGCCGGACCGGAGGAAGGCGGCCGCGGACTGTGCATCCAGCTGGGTCGCCCTTACGTACGATTCAATGGCTCGATCGAGGTTCTCGCCTTTTTCGTACGCGCGACCAAGATCGACATAGGCCGCTGATTTCTCATGATCTCCGACCGCATCCACGATGTGAGAATACCTATCGATCGCTGTCTTGAAGTCGCGGTTCAACGTTGCTGCAACGGCGTCTACGTACGTGGACTCGGCGTCCGAGAGATTCGAGCGATCGGGGAGCAGCGCCATTGCCTGCAGCAGTTCCTCCCTGGCCCGGTCGGTCAGTTCGATCTCCGCGTAGGCTTCCGCGCGCCGCGCCCGCGCCAGGGCGAACGCGTTGTCGATTGCGAGCGCGCGGTCCAGAGCCCTGCCTGCTTGCAAATACGCGCCCTCGCGAATGGCGCTGGTGCCGCGGTTGTACCAGGCGACGGCCTCAGGCGATGCCACGTAGTGTCCGCGTCGCAGCAGGCCGGGAGCGAACCACGTCGCCAGCAACGCGATCACGGCACTCGCGGCGATCAGTGCCCCGAATTTGGCAGACCGCCGGCTGGCGTTCGCTGGTAGTGAAACCGTCGAGGCCGGCCGCGACACCGCGGCCAATCCTTCGAAGTCTTGCTTGAGTCCGAGCAGATCGTCGTGGAGCGAGCGTGCCGACTCATATCGCGCCGCGGGATCTTTGGCCATGGCGCGCGCGATGATCCGGTCAAGACCGGGAGGAATTGCCGGATTGCGCTCGGACGGTGGCGGAGGAGTCTCCGTCACGACGCGAAGCCCGACCTCGATCGGCGTGCCTCTCTCGAACGCGTCGCTGCCGGTCGCGCATTCGTAGAGCGTGACTCCGAGCGAGAAAATGTCCGAGCGGGCGTCGATCTCCCATCCGCGCCACTGCTCCGGAGACATGAATCCTGGCGTGCCAACGACGTTTCCGACCTCGGTCAGACGTTCCATCGTCTCCGCATCCGCAGCGTCAGGCCGCTCGTGTTTCGCGAGTCCAAAATCCAGCACCTTCACCTGTCCGCGCGGCGTGACGATGATGTTCTGCGGCTTGATGTCACGATGGATGATGCCCGCCGCGTGAGCTTCGGCCAGCGCCTGCGCTGTCTGGATGCCGATGTCCACCACTTCGTTGGGAGGCAATGGGTTCTTCTGGATCCTCTCGGACAGGCTCTGGCCGTCGATGTACTGCATGACGATGAAGACGCGGTCATCTTCTTCGCCGACTTCATAAATCGAGCAGATGTTGGGATGGTCCAGCGCCGCGGCGGCCCTGGCCTCATTGATCAGCCGTTGCCTGGCCTGATGACTGCCGGCCCACCGCTCGGACAGCATCTTGACGGCAACTTTGCGGCCGAGCGTGTTGTCTTCCCCGAGAAAGACCTCTCCCATCCCGCCGGCACCAAGCGTCCGGATGATTCGGTATCGGCTGACCTGTGTTGGTGGCAAACAGACAGATTTTAAGGCCGTCAACCTATCCGCGCCCGTCCTTACCTGGCGGGAAGACCTGTGTCTCGGCGAGACCGAAGTGGCGAGTCAGGAGTTCCTTGCGGCCCGCCTGGAATAGGAGGAAGTGCACTAAAACTCGTCGTTTCCCCTCAGGCGGAAGATCGATCACCGCCGGAAGCGAGACACCGAGACACCAAGTCTCGGCGCCTCATTTCGTGTACGCGGCTACTTGCCGGGCACGAAGCGATCGAGACACTCATACGGGTGCACGGTGTTCTCGGGTTTCCACACGAAGTACCGTTTGAGTTCGAAGGGCCCGGTGAAGTTCACGGGGTCCGTCGTCGTCAGCGTGTAGTCGAGACGGCTGTAGTCCGCGTTCGGGATGAAGCGCTCGACGGTCTTGATCTGGTCGCTCTGTGGCGTACCTTCGTGATCGAAATAACCCGCCGCGATGTGATCGGTTTCGACGACGAGCGTTTTGCCCTCCCAACGACCGCGGGAAAAGCCGTACAACGTATGCGGTGCCGGCGCCACGTCCTTCGGATTCATGTGGATCGTGCGCACGGTGTCGTACTCTTCGAGCCGCATGACGATCGTGTCGCCCGCCGCTCTGCTGAACTCCATTGGCAGCGGAGAAATCATGATCAGCGGCGTCCCCTTCGTGCCGCACTTCAGCAGGACGTTGTTGCGCGGATTCCATTTCGCCAGCCCGGCCCTGCCGGCGGCGGTCAGCGGATATCCACCCTTGAACATCGGAAACGCGGCGGGGTCGCTCATGATCGTGGACCAGACGCGGAACAGACCGTCAGCCTTGGCTTTCGCGGCGGCGACGTCGACGTCGATCTTTGCCGCCCCGACCACGCGGCCCGCTTTCCCGGACGGGAAGTATGGGTTGCCCGATCCGAACGTGAACTCGTTGCCGTTCGGCAACAGCACGCTGCGGGCCAGAATCTCGGGCCGGTTGCGCATCGACGGCGAGCCCGCAATCGTGATGCGATCCCCGACACGGATGGAGCTGCCGTCCACGCCGCGGTTCCGCAGAATACTGATCGATGCCGTTTCGGCATCCCACAGGGTCTCTTTGCCCTTCTCGTCCTTCACCGACAGGAGGATCTGTCCATGCGGGTTGCGCCAGGAGACGGCCTTGACGACGCCGCTGACTTCGATCGTCTTCTTCGAATCGAAGATCCCTGCCTGACTGTGATGCGCGTAGGCAAAGCCCGTGAATGCGCTGAAACCCAAGACCAGACTCACGAGCCGCACGAATCGTCGCATGGTGTTGCCTCCTCTCGGCACTGTCCACGTCAACGCGGAGAAGCAGATTTCTACATAGCGAACCAGATTTTGCAAGGGCGGACCGCGCGCTTGGCGTGCGGTGGACACGGGGCCAGCCGCGACAACGATCACGCTCCCATTCCCCCGTAGAGTAGGATTTCAACGAAGGCATCGTGTATGAGCAAATCTCTGACAGTCCTCATCCTCGTCGTGTTCACCCTCACTGTGGTGCCTGCCGCGCACGCACAGTCGCCGCAGCCAGATCCGAAGAGCCCGCAGTATCGCGCCACGGGCGAGCAGGATCGCACCTACACATTCCCCGGCACGGGCGAGAGCATCGCGTACCACATCTACGTGCCGACTGGCTGGAACGCCGGCATGAAGCTGCCGCTCGTCGTCGTGACGCACGGCGCCAATCAGCCGGCGACGGCTCCGTTCCAGCGTCCGATGGCAGATCCGACGCTGGCGAAGACCGCGGAAGCGCGCCGCTTCATCGTCGCTGCGGTGACCGGCTATCACGCCAATGCCACCGGTGTCGGCGGATGGAACGTGCCATACAAGATGGTGCAGGTTCAGAAACCGGGTGGCGGTGGCGGCCGTGGCGGGCAGGGCGGTGGACGCGGGGCAGCGGCGGCTCCGCCCACGGAAGAGGATTTCATGCGCGTCGAGAAGGACGTGCTCTACGTCACGGATCTGATGGCGAAGGAATACAACGTCGATCCGGCTCGCATCTATCTGATGGGGAATTCATCCGGCGGCAGCGCCGTGTGGACCTATGCGACGCGTTATCCGGAACGATGGACCGCGATCGCTCCGAGCGCAGCGCCGCTCGAGGACGCGACGTTCCCGTACGAGAAGCTCAAGACTGTTCCGGTGCTGGTCATCCACGGTGACATGGACACGACCATGCTGTTCAGCGCGAGCGAGACGATGGTGGCGCACGCGAAGGCGAAGGGCGTGGATGCCACATGGCTGCCCGTGCCCGGCGGTGCCCACACCGATGCGTGGGCGCAGCCGGCGATCATCAGCCAGATCTTCGACTTCTTCGACGCGCACCGCACGAAGCTGAAGTAAACGCTATTTGCGGACCGAGATCGTCGCGACGTCCCCCGCGATCTGCAGTCTGGTTCCGAAGGGTTTCGACGCCTCGGCGACGCGCTCCAGGATGTAACCGGCGCGCGCCCCGGCGGCCGCGGTTGGCAGACCGCGTGTGTGCAGGAACTCGTTGCTCGTGTAGGGATTGTGCACGTCCGGTTGCCCGTCGCCGATCGGATTCAGGACGATCGGCCGCAGCGAGATTGATTTCACCGTTTTGCCCTCGACCTGCACCGATGCGACGACGCTCTCCCACGACATGGGCTCGTCGATGTAGGTGAGTGTCGGCGGCACGTTGTAGATGAAGTTGCCGAGGTCGTAAAAAATCGGCCGTCCGCGATAGATCTCGATGCCGTGCAGCAGCGGTGCGCCGTGCATGACGATGATGTCGGCGCCGGCGTCGATCTCGTCATGGGTCCACTTCACCAGCCATGGATTCGGGGCCAGGCGTTCCGCGAGTCCCTCCGTGAAGATCGTCGAAAACGATCGCGTGCCGAAGACGTGATTGTGCTGGTAGACGATCACGATGTCGGCGTGCTGGCGGGCTTCGCGAATGCTCTGCAAAATGCGTCGCGCGTCTTCCGCGTTCGGCGTGTTCGGCGGTGCGCCTGGCAGGTCTTCGGTCGCCGCGTTCTGCCGGGTGCCCGCCTGGATGCGCAGCTCGTTGACGCCCGGGTGATCGGCGGTGGCGCGGCCACCGGATGCAATCAGACCTGATCCGCTCGCCACGAGCGCCACCGTTCCGTTCGCCGTGCGAAGGTAAGCGGGCGCCGCGGCGTCCGCGATCGAGCGACCCGTTCCGGCATGGGCGAGCTGGCGGCGATCGGCCTCCCGGATCGTGTTCTCGATGCCAGTTTCCTTGAGATCGAACGCGTGATTTCCTGCCAGCGCCAGCAGGTTCACGCCCATCTCCGCCAAGGCATCTAGCGCTTCGGGCGGTGTCAGGAATCCTCTGCCCTCCTGGATCGTCTGGCCCGGATGGGCGATGGCCGCTTCAAGGTTCGTGAAGATGACGTCGCCCTTCAGCAGCGCTTTGATTGCCGGCAGAGCCGCCGGCCTGGTCGCACGAAGATCCGACCGGAGCATCGACTGCCCCGTGAGAACGATCGTCATCGAAGCAGACTGGGCGGACAGCATGACGCTGACGGCAGAGACGATCGCCGACAGGAGGATGAGGCGTAAATTCATTCGGCAGCGCATGGACCGATTGCAGGGCGCATTATCCCGTAATCCCGAAAAATCGAGTGGCCTGCTGCAGCAGTTCGGAAGAAGGCAGCCACCGCGATCGCACGTCGATGGCCGCCCCGGTGGCTGGCGACTACTCGGTCGTCACGACGCCCTGAAGTGGCGCGGTCCCGAAGTGATTGGCGGCACCGCCGGTGAAGGTCACCGTGATATTGCTGAAGCGGACGCTGTCGCCGCCAGTGATGTCGACCTGGACGGTCGATCCGGCAAACGCCGCGTTTCCGTTGGTCGTCGCATCGGGAGTGCCGCTGATACGCAGGCCGTTCGCCAGAGCGGTGACGGTGCCATTTTCGAGCCCGATGTGATGCGTATGTGGCTGTCGGGCGGCCTCGTTCAGTTCACGCACCATGCTCAGCGCAATGGCGACGTCAGCGCGCCCGCTGTTTCCCTTGAATGCCACCGACCAGTCGCCCGCGATGTACCAAGGGCCATTGGCGTCGAGAGTCGCCGTGTAGTGATTGATCACTCCGGCAAGATGCCCCGGAGATTTTGCGCCAACAGTGGTGCTCAGCAGAAGGAGCGCGATTGGCAGATACATCCGACGTCGTAACATTTGGGCCTCCACGATGTTTTTTCCGGAGGCAGATCCTACCCGATCTGTGATCGACGTCACCGTTCCGTCCGCCCCCAGTGCTGTGTGTTCTTGAAGAGTGAGCACGTCGCGGCCTCATTCCGCGCACGGCGTCTAATAAAAGAGCAACACGACCGTTATCTACATAGAGACCGAATGAGCCGGACGCCGGAATCCGATTGGGTGGTCCAGGCGCTGGAGCGTCACGAGCGGCCGCTAATCCGCTACGCGACGTGCCTGCTGGGCGACATCGAATCGGCGCGGGATGTGGTGCAGGAGACGTTTCTCCGGCTGTGCCGGGAGGATCGTAGCCGCCTCGACAGCCACCTCGCGCCATGGCTGTTCACCGTGTGCCGGAACCTCGCGCTCGATGCGCGGAAGAAGGCGGTTCGCATGGCATCCCTCGACACGCACGAGTTCGCTGTCGTCTCCGATCTCGACGCGCGCTATGACGCGCGAACGGCGGTGAGCCGGATCCGCGACGCGATCGCGGCGCTCCCGCCCAATCAACGCGAAGTCATGCACCTCAAATTCCAGTGCGACCTGAGCTACAAGGAAATCAGCCAGATCACTGCGCTCTCGGTCAGCAACGTCGGATTCCTTCTCCATACGGCAGTGCGTGCGATCCGGGCCCATGTGGGTGCGGACGCGACAGGAGCTGGTCATGAGTACCCCTCGCATCAATCCGAACGATCCGAAGTGGACGGCCTACGTGCTGGGAGAGCTCGACGAGGCTGATCGCGCGGCAGTCGAGCGGCTGCTCGAGTCGTCGGACGAGGCGCGGACGCTGGTCGATGATCTGAAGGGGACAACGGCCGCGATCGAGGATGCGCTGACCTCGGACGCGCCGCAGTACCTCACCCCCGTACAGCGGGCAGCGGTGCAGGCGGCGGCGGGTGGGAGTGTCGCCTCCCTCCGCGGGCGAATGCCAACGCGCTGGGTCTGGGGTCTTGGTGCCGCGGCCGCGGCGATCCTGTTGGCCGCTGTAGTGCAGATGTCGCAGGCGCCGCTGATTCCAGAACGCCCTGGCCGCCAGGCAGTGGTGGCGACGAACACGGCGCCACCGTCGGTCCCGCACGTTCAGGAAACCCCTTCGAATCGCGGCGCAGAGACACCGCTCGTTCAGGGCACCGCAGCCGGAGCAGTGAACGCGCCTGCCGCGGCCGCGCCAACGCTGACGGTCGAACAGCTCGAGCGGCTGAAGCCGGGCCCAGTCGTCCCTGGTGTGACGGCTGGTGCCGTCGATCCCGCGCGTGTCCCGGTCGGTCAATCGTCGGCGGACGCCGCGAACGTAATCCCCGCGGCGCCGAGCGCCGTTGCCGCGAGCCCGGTCGGCGAAGCCGTTACGGTGACCGGCGAGACACCAGTCGTCGACGTTCAGTCGGCCGCGCGCCAATCTGTGCTGACCCAGGGTGGGCAGCAGGGGCAGGCGGGCGACGGTCGCGGTGGACGGGGGTTCGGAGGTGGAGGTGGAGGCGGCGGCGGACGGGCAGCTAGTGCGGGCGCAATACCCGCTGGCATCCCAGGTGGCGTCCGCCCTAGCATCCCAGGTGGCGTCGCCGGAGGGGTTGTCGGCGGCATTGCGGCCGCGCCGCCACCCGCTGCGGGCCCCGTGAGCCCCACAATCGACTCGCTCCGGCGCATTCCGCCGTCGGACGTGTTCCCGCGTCCGCCAATCGGGACCGAGTCCTACGCCCGCGTGAGTGAGAACCCATTCGTGCGCGTGCGCCAGGAACCATTGGCGACGTTCTCGATTGACGTGGACACCGCGTCCTACTCGAACGTGCGGCGGTTCCTCACACAGAACCAGCTTCCGCCGCCGGACGCAGTGCGCATCGAAGAGCTCGTCAACTACTTCACCTACGACTACGCACGTCCGTCGGGCGCGCAGCCGATCGCCGCGACGATGAGCGTCACCGAGGCGCCGTGGAATCCGCGGAACCGGCTCGTGCGGTTCGCCGTGAAAGCGCGCGAGATCGAAGCCGGCCGGCGGCCGGCGAGCAATCTGGTGTTCCTCATCGACGTGTCCGGTTCGATGAACACGCCGCAGAAGCTGCCACTGGTGAAGAGCGGCCTCAAGATGCTCGTCGACCAGCTCGGTGAAAACGACGTCGTCTCGATCGTCGTCTATGCGAGTGCCACCGGACTGGCGCTGCCGCCAACCAGCGGCCAGCAGAAGCAGGTCATCACGCAGGCCATCGAGAATCTGCAGGCCGGCGGCTCGACGAACGGCGGCGCGGGGATTCAGCTCGCTTACCGTCAGGCGACCGCCAACTTCATCCGCGGCGGTGTCAATCGCGTCATTCTGGTGACCGACGGCGACTTCAACGTCGGCATCACGAGCCAGGCAGACCTGACGTCGCTGATCGAGGAACGTGCCCGCAGCGGCGTCTTTCTGAGCGTGCTTGGCTTCGGCATGGGTAACCTGAAGGACTCGACCATGGAGCGGCTCGCCGATATGGGCAACGGGCACTATGCCTACATCGACACGCTGAGCGAGGCGCGAAAGGTGCTCGTCGAGGAGATGAGCAACACGCTGGTGACCGTGGCGAAGGATGTCAAGATCCAGATCGACTTCAACCCGGCCAAGGTCGAGGCCTACCGGCTGATTGGCTACGAGAATCGCGTCCTGCGCCCTGAAGACTTCAACAATGATCTGAAGGACGCGGGCGACATGGGCGCCGGACATGCGGTGACCGCGCTGTTCGAGATCGTACCGAGCGGTGGATCCGTGCCTGGCCCCTCGATCGATCCGTCCGTTTTTCAACCCGCATTACGCGAGGCTCCGGCGCCGGCCTCGTCAAGCAGCAATGCGAGCAACGACCTGCTGGTGCTGCGCATCCGCTACAAGCTGCCAGACGCGGCGGACAGCATTCGCATGGACGTGCCGCTCGCCGATCGACGGCAGGCGTTCTCCGACGCGCCCGCGGACGTCCGCTTCGCGGCGTCGGTGGCGGCGTTCGGCATGATTCTGAAGAACTCAGCGTATCGCGGCGCAGCCAGTCTCGAATGGGTGCTCGACACGGCCACGGCGAGCCGCGGACAGGATCGTGGCGGCTATCGGAACGAGTTCATCTCGCTCGTTCAGAAAGCGATCGCGCTGCGCGGAGTGAGATGAGCCACGCCTCGACACGACTAGCTGATCACGTCGGACGGCCCGGCTCGTTCGAGCCGGGCCAGCGACTCACGGCGGCGGGATGCGCGTCGCCTCCGAGGTGCCCGCGCCCGCGAAAACCTGGGTGCCATTCAGGTCATACACCCTGAGGTAGTTGGTTCCGCGATACCAACTTCCGTCGCGCGCCACTTCGTCGGTTTCAGTCCAGATGAAGTGACCTGACAGGTTGCCGCTTGAGAACAGCCAGCCGACATGGGAGCGGCTCACGTGATTCTCGTCGACGACCCGCCAGTCGCCCATGCAGATGTTGCCGGCCAGTGTCGGGTGATTGATGTTCTCCCACTCTGTGCCGTCGCTGTGCCACTGGATGAATGCCTGACCGGTGACGGCTCCTCCGTAGGTGACGACCCAGGTACCCACGATGCGGTCGCGCAGTCCCCCAGCCTGGCGTTCGCCATTGTCCTCGGCGCGTCCGAGCTGTCCGCCCGCTGCGAGTCGGGGGGCAAGCGCGGCTGGCCGTGGAGGCGTGAGAAGCGGGTGCCGGAGCAGTGGCGACGGATCCGCGCAGTTAGCGCCGGCGGTTGACGTGCACATCAATGACAAAACGACCCCGCCAAGCAAGGCTGTCAACGTTCTTGAGATGGGCATCGGGTTTCTCCTGTCTTTCGCCGGTTCCTTCCGGCGCCGAACGTAGTACGAGGCGTAAGCTTCTGAGGAGACCACGCAGCTCTGGACAGGCTGCTGCCGGCGATTCAACCGGAGCTGCGCCGGTCGCCCGGCGACACATGCCGGGAGAGCGCCGCGCCCACCGCCAACATCGGTCTTATTGAAGTTTCTCCTCAGCTCGCGGGTGCACAGCACCGCACGTGTCGGATGCGAGCGAGGCAAGACTTTTCCGGGCGGGACAACCGGGGCAATACCCTAAAAGGCTAGAGCGCGGAGTGTTACGGAACGCGCCGCGCCGTGTGTGCCAATTGCGGACGAAGCTCCTCTGGATGGTCGCGAAGGTATGCGAGCAACCGATGCCGCTTCTGGGGACCGCGCGTTTCGACTGCGTCGCTCTCCGGATGCGGAACGAGATCCGGACGGACGCGTCTGACACGCTCGAACAGCGATGCCCATCGCTTCTTGAGTGCTGGCAGCTTCAGGCCGAGCACCTGGGACAGCTCGTTGTCGGTCAAGCCATCGAGGGCTGCCAGCAAGAGCTCCTGGTCCGCGTCACGCAGCCGTAGATTCGGCTCGGAATAGCTAAAGAGGATGGCGGCGACTGAGGCTGGCACCGACAGACAATGCGCGCGCTCGGCGACGAAGAGAGCGCGATCGCGATTCCACTGACTGTCAGGGTTCGCCGTCCAGAATTCATCGAACGTCAGCATCCTGCCGAACACGTGCTGCGCCTTGATGTGCGCGATCGCATCCGCCGAGCCGGCCTCGCGAAAGAGTCGCAGCAGCCGGTACCCTCGCATCAGTTGCAAGAAGGCGGTTGACATGTCGCGTTCGTAGTCGCTCATCTGGTCGGCTGTCAACCTGTTCGGGATCCAGCTGGCGTGCGTGATGACGACGTTCAGTCCTTCATAGGCGTTCGCGTGACGGATCTCGTCGTCGTTCAAGACCACCGACGATCCGTGAGCGATGCTGGCGATGATTCGCGCGTTGAGTCCTGGTCTCGGATTGCTGATCTCGTCGCGGAAAAACGCATTCGAGACGAACAGGGCACCGCCCAGGCCGATAAGCTGTCGCTTGCCATCAGAGAGCGGCAACTCGACGACAACCGAGGCGAACCTGCGGCGCCGAACAAGGTCCGCATACACAGCAAGCGCATGCGATCGACCAACGATCTCGTCTCCAAATGAAGACGCGTCGAGCGAAAGAGCCGCGTCGAGGTCGTCAACCGTCGTCGGGCGACATAGCAACGGCAACCTCCCAGAGCGTTGGACTGCCGTGGATTTTAGCGAAGCCAGCGCAAGCTGGAACCTGGAAGATCCTAAGGAACCGTCCGGTCGTAGGTACCCAGGCCCAGCGTATCTTTCCCAGCGTCACCTCCGATGGCCAGCCCGCCATCATGCTCAACACGAGCATCGACCAGATCTACTCCGTAAAGCGGAACCGTCGAAGAGCCTTATCACGCAGCCCGGCTGCTGAAAGAACGCTCACGCGCGTCGTTTCTCGCCGCGACGAGCCCGTCAATCTTGAACTCGCTGCTGTAGAGGAGCGCACGAATCAGCGTGTTGAGATCGTCGAGCTCGGGGTCGGAGGTGATGACGACACGAGGTTTGCGGTCGGGTGGCTGCTGCGCGAACGTCGTCATCGACCCAATGACGAGAGCGATGAGCGTCAGAGGTTTGAGGGGAATGCGATTCATCGCAAGCCTCCGTCAGTCATCGCCCTTCTGATAGGATTCCCCAGCCACCCCCGCAGAACCTGATGTCACTTACACCTGGGGAACGCCTTGGCGCCTACAGCATATTGTCGTCCATCGGCGCCGGAGGAATGGGCGAAGTGTACCGCGCGCGCGATACCAGGCTCGAGCGGGATGTCGCACTCAAGGTTCTTCCCGAGGCATTCGTTGCCGACGCCGAGCGTCTGGCGCGGTTCAAGCGGGAAGCGCATCTCCTGGCCTCGCTGAACCACCCGAACATCGCTGCGATCTACGGGCTGGAAGACGCCGGCAGCGCGCCGGCGATCGTCCTGGAGCTGGTCGAAGGCCCGACGCTCGCAGAGCGGATTGCGCAGCAGCCGCTGGCGGTGGATGAAGCGCTGGCTGTGGCGCGCCAGATCGTCACGGCTCTCGATGCGGCGCACGAGCGAGGCATCATTCATCGTGATCTGAAGCCCGCCAACATCAAGCTTCGCGCCGATGGGACCGTCAAGGTCCTCGACTTCGGCCTCGCCAAGGTGATCGACGGCGACGCACGATCGAGCGACGCGTCGATGTCACCGACCCTCAGCATTGCCGGTACGCGCGTCGGGGTCATTCTTGGTACCGCTGCGTATATGGCGCCCGAGCAGGCGCGCGGCAGGGTTGTCGACAAGCGTGCGGATGTGTGGGCCTTCGGCTGCGTGCTGTTCGAGATGCTGGCCGGACGCAAGGCGTTCGACGGCGGCGACATATCTGAAGTGCTGGCAGGCGTCATCAAATCAGATCTCGACTGGACCCTGCTCCCCGCGGAAACGCCGGCACCGATTCGACGTCTGCTCGTGCGATGCCTGCAGAAGGATCCACGGCGCCGGCTGCGCGATATCGGTGACGCGGAGGCCGAGATCGACGATGCGCTGAACGCCCCCGGTGCCGTTCCTCGGCTGTCGGCGACTCCCTCGCGCACGCGCGAGCGGATCGCCTGGGTTTCAGTGCTCCTGGCAATGACAACGGCGGCCGTTGTGCTCGCGGTCATGCTGAGGCCGGCTGTCTCACTACCGGAGCTTCGTTTGCAGCTCGCCGCGGACGCGCCGCGGAGTATTGGTCAAGCGGTTGTCTTCGCGCTGTCGCCGGACGGGCGCACGACAGCCTTCCTCGGGCGGGGCGAAGAAAACCAGACTCAGGTCTGGCTTCGCCGGCTCGACTCGGATTCGGCAACTCCGTTGCCGGGTACTGTCGGCGCGGGAAACATGCAGTGGTCGCCCGACGGCCGCTCGCTCGTGTTTGGAGCCGACCGCAAACTGAGGCGCATCGACGCGTCTGGCGGAAATCTCCAGGTACTGGCGGACGGTTCTGCGGCGTTCGGCGTCAGCTGGGGGAGTCAAGGGACGATCCTTTTTACCCGCGGAAATTCTGCGCCGATCTCGCGTGTGTCGTCCTCCGGCGGCACCGTAGACGAGGTCACCCGTCTCGAAAAGGACCACGCCGCCCACCGGTTTCCGAGCTTCCTGCCGGACGGCCGCCGCTTCCTGTATTACGTCGTCGGCCCAGCGCACGTGCGTGGCATCTACCTGGGCGGGCTGGCCGGCGAATCGCGTCGGCTGTTCGATGCGGAGACGGCCGGAGTGTTTCTGCCGCCCGATCGCGTTCTCTACGGGCGAGGGAATACGCTGGTGGCGCAGCGGATCGATCTCGATGCGGTGCGTCCGATTGGCGATCCGGTGGCGGTTGCCGAAAGGGTCGCTACCAACCCGAGCGTTTTTGCCTCGATTGCCGTGTCCGGCTCCGCTTCGGGCACTATCGCCTATCGCACGGCCCCGGAGGAATTGGGCCGGCTGGCCTGGTTCGACCGGAACGGCCAGCAGATCGACAGCGTGAAGGGGCCGCCAACGCTGATGCCGGCCAAAGGACTCAGTGTGTCGCCCGATGGCCGTCGTGCAGCAATCGTTCGTGTCGTGGACGGGAACGAAGACGTCTGGGTTGTCGATCTCGAGCGTGGTACACAGCGGCGCATCACCTCCGATCCGGCGGACGACGCCGGTCCCGTCTGGTCTCCGGATGGCACACGCATCGCGTTCTACTCGGGGCGACGAAGCGGCGGCGGCGCTGTCAACGACTTGTACGTAACGGCCGCCGATCAGGCCGGGGCTGAACAGCCGCTCGTGGAAACCACAGAAAACAAGAACACGGGCGACTGGTCGCCCGACGGCCGCTATTTCGTGTACGCGAGCCAGACCCCATCGACCCAACGCGATATCTGGGCAGTCGCGGTTGAAGGCGACCACAAGCCAATTCTCATCGTCAGGACGCCGTCCGAGGAAGCCAACCCGGCGTTTTCGCCCGATGGCCGGTGGATCGCTTACACGTCGAACGAAACCGGCCGCCTGGAGATCTTCGTCCGGCCCTTTCTGCGAGAGGGTTTCGCCGTTCAGGTTTCTACCAGCGGTGGCGCCAATCCGCACTGGACGCAGAATGGCCGCGAGATCGTGTATCGCGGCGCGGACGGACAGGTCGTTGCTGTCGCGGTGACCATCGACGAACGTGCGAACACCGTGCGCGCCGACACGCCCGTCACGCTGTTTTCGTTGCCCCCCAACGCGGGCGTCGCGCCAACACGCGACGGACGCCGGTTGCTCGTTCGTCTTGCGCTCGACGAGACGCCCGCATCACCGATCACGATCCTGCTGAATTGGTCGGGCGCTTCCCGATAGCACGTCCCCAGCTCGCCGGCGCGCCGTGCAGCGGCCTCCGGTGCACTGTCCAGACAGCGGCTGTTCCGCGAGCGTGGTAACGACGGTCCAGTACCTGCAGAACATCACGACGAACGTCATCGACGAGATCGGCCGCTCGAACATCAAGGCGTTCTGGCTGGCGGGACACTCGCAGGGCTGGTCAGGCTGATCGTCTCGGCGCAGGGCGGAAAGATTTCAACAGGGCGGCTGGTCTTTCACGGCAAAAACATCTGGCGGGCTTCTGTGCTCTGCGGTACCATCGCCGGCCCTGGAGGGGGGGTATGCGTCGCAATCTCTTATTGTCGTTCGCGTTGATGACGTTCGGTTTTGTACTGCTGCTGGTGCCTGGCTCTGCCCATCTGCGCGCGCAAGGACAGTCTGGTTCGATCGCGGGCGTTGTGCGCGACAGCTCCGGCGCAGTGTTACCGGGAGTAAGTGTCGAAGCATCGAGCCCGGCGCTGATTGAAAAGTCCCGTGCGGCAGTGACGAACAACCAGGGGCAGTATCAGATTCTCGACTTGCGTCCAGGTATCTATACGGTCACCTTTACGCTGCAAGGCTTTACCAGCGTCAGGCGCGAGGGCATCGAACTGACCACCGGCTTCACGGCCAACGTCAGCACTGACATGACGGTTGGCGCGCTGCAGGAGACGGTGACGGTTACCGGCGAGTCGCTGATCGTCGACACCCAGAGTGCGGTGAAGCAGGTGACCGCCAGCCGCGAAGTCATGGACGCCCTGCCGACGGATCGCAACTTCGTGAGCTTTGCCGCGCTCACGCCGTCCGTGCTGGTCACCGGTGTTCGCCAGAACGTCGGTGGATCGATTCCCGAGACGGGAATGAACCTGGTCGTTCACGGCAGCCGCGCCAGCGACAGTCTCGTCACCGTCGAAGGGATGCCGATCATCAACGGCGGCGGCACCGGCGGCCTGATGTACGGAAATTACCTGAACAACGGTCTGGCGCAGGAGATTACGTTCCAGACCGATTCGCACAATGCGGAGTACGAGCGCGCGACGGTGTATTCGAACTTCATCCCGAAGGAAGGTTCGAATCAGTTCCGGGGCACCTTCTTGAGTCGATATGCGGGTGAGGGATGGCAGGCGAACAATCTCGATGCCGAACTGGAGGCGAAGAACCTGCGGACCGGCAACCGAATCGATCGAATCTGGGATCTCAACCCCAACGCTGGCGGACCACTTATCCGGGATCGTTTGTGGGTCTACGGCGGATATCGCCACTGGGGGACGTACAACACGGTCGCCGGTTCGTACAAAGACGCCGACTTCTCCGAAGTTCTTTACAGCTGCAACGCCGACAGCACGGGCCAGTGCACAACGGAACAGAACCTGTTCCCGGTCTGGCACCAGAGCGCCGTCGCTCGGTTTACAGCGCAGCTGAACCAGAAGAACAAAGTGAACACCTATATCGACTGGCAGTACACGTATTTCGGAAACTGCTTCGTCCCGACGTTCACGACCGCGATCAGCGCCTGCCCCGACTTCAAGAACATCCCGCAATACATCGTCCAGGCGAGCTGGAGTTCTCCGGTCACCAACAAACTGCTCCTCGAAGCGGGCGGGACGATTACGCCTCAGGACTTCCACGGCTACCGCCGGCCCGGAGTTTCCGCGACTCAGTTCTCCGTCACCGAACGGTTCCCGGCGCCGGGATACCCGACGACGTGGGGTTCGTCGCCGTTGAGCTACGGGTACAACCGCAGTGACCAGTTGAACTTCCGCGGTTCGGCGTCTTACGTCACCGGCTCGCATAATACGAAGGTCGGATTCACCCTGTTGAAGGCGTGGCGCTACGCGACACAGGAACCCAACAACTCGGTGACGCTGCGGTTGTCAAACGGCCAGCCATTCTCGATCACCCAATACGCCACCCCGATTCAGTTTCACGAGACGCTGAATTACAACCTTGGCATGTACGCGCAGGATCAGTGGAGGATGTCGCGCCTGACGCTGAACTACGGTGTGCGTTACGACGCGCTGAAGGCGCAGGTGGATGCGCAGGACATTGCTGCCGGCCCATTCATCGCGGCGCGGCATTTCGACGCGATTGAAAATGTGCCCAATTGGAAGGACATCGACCCGAGGGTCGGTGCTGTCTACGACCTGTTTGGCGACGGGCGCACGGCGCTCAAAGTGAGCGCCGGCCGGTACGCCGTCGGCGAGTCATACACGATCGCTCGTGCCGTCAATCCTGTGGCAGCGTCCATCAATTCGACGACAAGAACGTGGACCACACCGGCAGGCGTCGTCTACAACGGAAACTACAATCCGTTCGACGACTGCAATCTGTTCAATCCTGCAGCCAACAGCAAGCGTCCGGGACAGATCCAGTGTGGTGCGTACGATCAGCCGCTGTTCGGTCAGGTGGGTGTTCGTACCACCAACTACGACCCGGACATCGTCGAAGGGTGGCACGTACGGCCCAATAACTGGGAGCTTCAGATGAGCGCGCAGCGAGAACTGTTCCCGCGCGTCTCTGCCTATGCGGGGTATACGCGTCGCTGGTACGGAAATCTGTACGCAACCCGGAACCTGAACGTCACGAATGCCGACTTCACGCCATACTGCTTCACACGGCCGCCGAACCCGAACAGCAATGGCGAGTTGCCGGGCGTGGGCCAGCAGCAGTGCGGCCTCTACGACGTGAACCGTTTCATCACCGCGAACAATCTGATCTTCAATTCGACGTCCGTCGGTGGCGTCGACGACATCTACGATGGGTTCGACTTCGAGGCGAATGCGCGTTTGCGTCGCTCGATGTTCGTGTCGGGGGGCCTCAGTCTTGGCCGGGAACGCGTGAACACGTGCAACCTCAAGGACGACTTGAGCCTGTCGTCGTCATTCGGGCGCGGCAGCGATCCGCGCACGGAGGAGTTCTGCGACGTGCGGCCGCCATTCCAGCCGCAGGTGAAAGGACAGGTGTCAACGCCGTTGCTGTGGGGCGTCAATGTTGCGGCAACTTTCCAGAGCCTGTCCGGTCCCGAACTTCGAGCTCAGTACCCGTTGGCGAATACCACGCCCGGACTGACACTCGGCCGCAACTTTACGGGCGCGGCGCCCACCGTGGACTTGATTCCGGCCGGGACGATGTACGGCGACCGTATCTGGCAGACCGATATCCGATTCAGCACGACCGTCAACCATGGTCGAACCGTCGTTCGGCCGACGGTGTCGATCTATAACCTGTTCAACGCCAATCCGATTCAGACATATACGTTCGGTTACTCACAGTGGCTGGCGCCGCAGGTGATTCTGCAGTCGCGGTTCGTCGACGTGGGGGTGCAGGTCGATTTCTAAGTTGGGACTTCACCGCGTCAGGCACCCGCCGCCGCATCGCGGCGTCGCGAGCTGGAGCCGGGTGCTCAGCGCCGTTCTTCTGCTGAGTGCATGCGATCGAGAACCGGCGCGCGATAGTCGCGCGCCGGAACGTCTCCCTCCGCGCGCCGTCACCTTCAACCAGGACGTCGCGCCCATCCTCTTTACCGAGTGCGCCGGTTGTCATCGACCGGTCACGGCTTCGTCGCCAGCTGCAGCGGTCGGGCGCGACGGCTCCAACGAGGTCATCTGCATCGCCGGCGCACCGTTTCAACTGTTGACGTATGCGGACGCCCGCGCCCGGGCCACCCGCATCGCCGCCGTGACGAAGAACCGGACGATGCCGCCGTGGCTGCCAGACGGCGCGCATGGCGAGTTCGTCAACGAGCGGAGACTGACCGATGCGCAGATCGCGCTGATCCAACAGTGGGTCGAGCAGGGGACGCCGGAGGGTGACGGGCCTCCGCCTCCGCCACCGGTCTGGCCCGAGGGCTGGCAGTTGGGCACGCCAGACCTGGTGCTCACACTTGCGGACGCATACACGCTGCGATCCGACCAAGGCGACGTGTTTCGCAATTTTGTCGTCCCGGTGCCGGTAGGTTCGGCCGATGCGAACTTCGCGCCGCGTTACGTTCGTGCGATCGAGTTCCGCGCCGACAACCCGAGAGTGCTGCACCACGCCAACGTCGCGTTGGACCCGACACGGGTCGGCCGGGGACTCGATCGCCGCGATGCCGGACCTGGGTTCGCAACGATGCCGGAGGGCGATGTTCAGAACGTTTACGGATGGTCTCCAGGCAAGGCGCCGGTGCTCGAACCCGCCGACACCGCCTGGGCGCTCGAGGCTGGCAGCGATCTCGTCGTGCAGCTCCACATGGTGTCGCGCGGCCGCGCCGAAACCGTGCGCCCGTCCCTCGGCCTGTTCTTCTCGGCCACGCCGCCGACGCGTGTTCCGTTGACGATCAAACTCGAATCGAAGTCGATCGACATCCCCGCCGGCGACGCGAATTATGTCGTTCGCGACAGCTACGTGCTGCCTGCCGATGTGGACCTGATCAGCATCTATCCGCACGCGCATTACCTTGCCACGACGATGCGCGGCGCCGCGAGGCTGCCCGACGGCACGGTACGAACACTGCTCACGATCAACCGGTGGGACGTCCGCTGGCAGGACCAGTACCGATACACAACACCGCTGTTCCTGCCGAAAGGCACGACGGTGACGATGGAGTTCGCCTACGACAATTCGACAGCGAACACGCATAACCCGCAGCGGCCGCCCGTGCGCGTGCTGTGGGGACCGAAATCCACCGACGAGATGGGGGCGCTGTGGCTCGAGGTAGTTACCCGTCGGCAAGAGGACGCAGACGTCCTCGCGCGCGAGTTTTTCAGCCGCGAATTGCGCGCCGACACCGCAGCGGCAGAACTGCGGGCGAAGAGCGATTCAACGAACCCGGCGGCGCACAATGCGCTGGCGCTGAAGTACATGGCGGGCGGCCGACTGGACGAAGCCGAGAGGGAACTGCAGGACGCGTTGCGCCTGCAGCCGATGGATGCCGAGGCGCATAGCAATTTCGGGACGTTGCTGCTGGCACGCGGCCGATTCAGCGACGGTCTCGCCCATCTCGAACAGGCGGCGCGACTGAAGCCAGACGACGATCGCATCCGCGTCAATCTCGGCAACGGGCGGCACGCTGGCGGCGACGTGAGCGGAGCGGTAGCGGAGTATCGTCGCGCTGTAAAGTTGAATCCGGAAAATGGCGACGCGCACTTCAATCTGGCAGTCCTGCTCGGGCCACAAGGGCACCTCGACGAAGCGATCGCGCATCTGCGACGGACGCTGACGATCAATCCCCGCAATGCCGAAGCTCACCGGAACCTTTCGATTGCGCTGGGGCTGACCGGACGCCTCGAGGAAGCCATTACGCACGCACGTGCTGCGCTCAGCATCGACCCGCAGTCCCCGTCTGCGCGTCAGCAATTGGACCAGCTGTTGGCCAGGCAGTCCGTGCGGCCTTAGACCACCGACGCCAGATCAGTGGCTTGAAGCGGCGCGCGCAACTACACCATTACCCCGCCCTTGATCACGTCGGGCCGGTATACTCGCGCACACAGGAGCGATCCTCTACAGGAGGGAGGCATCAATGCGCGCCCGTGTGCTGGTTGCGTTCGCAGTCGTAACGGCAGCCCTTCTGTCCGGTATCGCCCAGGAACGTCGACCCGCTCGCGGCGACGCTGACTGGCCGATGTACCGCCGCGACCTCGCCGGCACCGGCTATTCGCCGCTGACGCAAATCAATCTGCAGAACGTCGCCACTCTCGCGCCGTCGTGGACGTTTCGTATCCAGAGCAACGCAGCCGCCGCTGGCGGACGCGGCGGCGGCAGTGCAAATGTCAATTCCGAGGCGACGCCGATCGTCGTCGACGATGTGATGTATTTCCCTGGCCGCGACCGCATTGAGGCGCTGGAGGCGGACACCGGCAGGGAAATCTGGCAGGCGCGTGTCACGGGTGGCGCACTGTCCAGGCGCGGCGTTGCCTATTGGGGCGGCGACAGCAACGCGCCGCCACGCATTTTCTTCATGGCCGGGCGCCGCCTGATCGCGCTCGACGCGAAGACTGGAGCGACGGTCTCCGCCTTCGGGCAGAACGGAGAGATTGATATCGCCGTCCCATACAACTCGGTGCCCGGCATCTTTCGAAACGTGGTCGTCGTCGGCGCCAACACGCCGCCCGGGGCGAGCGGAGGAATTGGCAACGCTCGTGCCTTCGATGCGCGCACGGGCGTCAAGCTGTGGGAGTTCAGCTCCGTGCCACAGCCCGGGGCCATCGGGCACGACACCTGGAACGGTGACAGCTGGAAGGGTCGGCTCGGCGTCAACGCCTGGCCGTTTTACTTCACGTTCGACGAGCAACGCGGGCTGGTCTATCTCCCGCTCGCGTCACCGATACCAGCCGCCTTTGGCGGCGACCGGAAGGGCGCAAACCTGTTCGGAAATTCGGTCGTTGCGGTGGACGTGCAGACCGGGCGGTACAAATGGCATTTCCAAACGATCCATCACGACCTGTGGGATCACGATCCACCGGCTCCGCCTGGACTGTTTGACGTCGTGATGAATGGACGGCGGATTCCTGCGCTCGGACTGACGACGAAGTCGGGCTATCTCTACGTCCTCAATCGTGAAACCGGCCGGCCGATCTTCGGGGTCGAAGAGCGTCCGATGCCGAAAAGCGACGTGCCCGGCGAAGGAGCCTTTCCAACGCAGCCGATTCCCGTGAAGCCGCCGGCGCTGGCGCGTGTGTCGTACAACCCTGCAGATCTCGTGACGGCTGCCGACACGACCGCCGAGCATGCAAAGGCGTGCGCCGACCTGATCGAGAAAATCGGCGGCGTCTACAACGCTGGACCGTTCACGCCGTGGCGGTACAAGACGGAGGGCGGCACGCCCGGAGTCACGCTCGGGTTCCCCGGCACGCTTGGTGGCGCGAATTGGGGCGGCATCGCCTTCGATCCCAACTCCCGATTCGTCTTCGTCGCCACACAGGACGTCGGGGCGTTGGGATCGATGGAAAAGGCAAAGGAGGGATCGCCGGTCCCGTATGACAAGACCACTCCAGGGCGAAGCACATTCGACGTCAGAATCGGAGACGCGAACTGGCCGTGCCAGAAACCGCCGTGGGGTCGTCTGACAGCCGTTAACACGTCGACGGGAGACATCGCGTGGCAGATTCCGCTCGGAATTACGGACCAACTTCCCGCTGACAAGCAGAACACCGGCCGGCCCGCGCTGGCAGGTCCCATCGCCACGGCAGGCGGGCTCCTGTTCATCGCCTCGACCGACGACAACCGCTTCCGCGCGTTTGACATCCGGAACGGAAGACAGCTGTGGGCCACGACGCTCGAGCGAAGGGGGAACGCCGACCCGATCACGTATCAGGGCAGGAACGGCAAGCAATACGTTGCCGTGGTTGCCACCGATACGCTGATGGTCTATTCGCTGCCATGACGCCTCTCCGTCTCGACCTCGCGCTTGATGTGGTCCAGCACGCGCTGATGGATGCGATGGATCAGCATGTCGCTGAACATCTGCCAATAGCCCTCCGGCGCCATCTCGATTTCGTACCACGTCGAGCCTTCGAGCCTGGTTCGCCCGTCACCGAGGTCGACGAACCTGAATTCTCCGCGTCTGGAACGCAGGTAGCCGTGCAGATGCCGCGGAGAGAGATTGCGATACGGGCTGAGCTCTGTCATCGTCGCGGGCGACTCGATGACATCGAACGACAACCGACGCCCCACCTCCCACCTGGTGATCGGCTCAACAAAGGAGCCGGTGGAGAAGACGCAGTAACGCATGGCACCGACGCCGGTGCCATCGATGCGCGCGCGGATCGGGTAGGCGACACCGACGCGGAAAAGCCAGTCGTCCGGCACCGGAATCTCGCGAAACGCCACGACGTGCGGCCAGACCTCGTTGGGAGGAGCCCCGATGATCACCGACGACCGTACTTCATGCATCAGAGAGCCAGTCCCGGGCTCGAATGCCGCGGTCATCGGCAGCGCGAGCAGCATGAACGCGATCGGTGACACCGGGCCGATGCGCGAGAGCGCGGCGTTGCGACCCAGAGTGCCACCGAGCAAGGCGAGAGGAATCGCGATCGGCAGCGCCATGACGATGCAGACGAGGCCCTCGATGCCGAAGACGAGGAGGGCACCACCGGCAGCCACCACCGTTGCGATCACCAGCACGGATGTCTTGGATGACGTCGTGTCCAGCCAACGGTTGTAGACGAAACCGGTACTTGCTCCGATGACGAAGGGGGTGAGGACGAATAGCCACGCGCCGTAGGCGTTGAGGGTCTTGAGGCCGGCGCCTACCAGCAGCACAGCGATCAGCACGCCTGTCGCGACTGAGATACCGGCGGCGGCGACGTCGCTCACTGACGTCCTGGCCACCGGCCGCGGAGCGTCGTTCGCCGGTCGCTTCGACGCTGCCCACGACAGGCCGACGATGAGGAAGTAGTTTACGTACGGGACGAGGAACAGGACCGCCAGCCATGGCGAGCGGTTCGCATCGACCGCGCGCCGCATGGTCAACGTGATGCCCAGCCACACGAACGGCAACATCCAGAACAGGAGGGCAGGCCCGAGCCACCAGACGTCCGATCCGGACAATCCGCGTGCGAACAGCGACGGCACGCCCCGCAGGTATTCGGCGGGCGTCCAGAACGTGCCGCTGGCTGCGTGGATCAGGATGGCGTCGCCGAGATATTTGAGGGTCGCCAGCGCCAGACCGTGGGTCAGATACTGGCGACCGCGGACGGGTTGCGAGAAGTCGGTCCAGAAGCGGAGAAGGCGGCCGAAGGCGGTATTATCAGTGAACACGTTCACTATTAGTAAACATGTTCACTGAAAATAGCAAGAACAAACGTGGCCGGCCGCCGGGCGAGACAGCTCAGGGGGTCGCCGCCCGCCAGCGCCTTTACGACGTTGCCATCCGGCTGATTGGCCAACACGGATTCGAGGCCACGACCTTGCGCGACGTGGCGAGCCACGCCAATGTCAGCGTCGGCCTGCTCTACCGCTACTTTCCCAGCAAGCAGGCCATCGTGCTGGCGCTTTACGACGAACTCTCGGCCGAACAGGCGGCACGTGCCGGGACGGTGCCGCGCGGCCGCTGGCGCGAACGGTTTATGTTCACGCTCGAGACGAGCCTGGAAATTCTGCGGCCGCACCGCCAGACGCTGACGGCGCTGATCCCGGTGCTGGTAAGCAACGCGCCCGACGGACTGTTTTCAGCAACGACGGCGTTTTCGCGGGAGCGGGTGCTGCGGCTGTACCAGGACGCTGTTGTTGGCGCGTCCGACGCACCGCGGGCTGAAGTTGCCGCCGCGCTCGGACGGCTGTTGTATTTGACACACCTTGCTGTCGTGCTGTGGTGGCTGCTCGACAAGACTCCCAATCAGCGCGCCACCGTCGCGCTGGTCGCGCTCATGCGCAGTGCCTTGCCGGCAGCGACGATGACGCTGAAGCTGCCGAAGGTCGGAGCATTCATCCTGAGCGGCGATCGCCTGTTCCAGGAGGCTTTGATCGGGGAACCGCTTCCAAAGAGATAGGCAGCCGCGACCTCTCCGGCTTTGTTAAGATGCGCGCCGATGGACGCCTCACGACGGAAGTTTCTGGAACGCGCCGCCGTCGCTGCGGCGCTTGGATTCGGTCCGCCTTCGTGGCTTCGGCATTTCGGCGCGGCAAGCGCGGATCTGCACGCACAGGCGCGGTCGGGAGCCCAATCGGAAGTTGCCGATCTGCACCTCGTCAACGGCAGATTCCACACGCTGGACGCGGCCACCCGGGTCGTGTCCCAGGTCTGGATCAGAAACGGACGCTTCACCGCCGTCGGCAACAATCTGTCGACGCAGGGCAACCCGCGTCGGATCGATCTCCGCGGTCGCACGGTCATCCCCGGCATCGTCGACGCCCACAACCACATCGTCCTGGTCGGCAACCGCCCCGGATGGAACACGCCGCTCGAGCACGTGTTCACGATCCCGGACTGCGTCGCCGCATTGAAGGCTCGCGCCAACAAGGTGCCGGCGGGCGAGTTGATCACGTGCATCGGCCCGCTTGCCGCGATGCAGTTCCCCGGCAACCGCCTGCCGAATCTGACGGAGCTCGACGCCGTCCCGCGTCCCGTCTATCTGCAGGCCGCGCAGGGCGGTACGGTCACGAATTCCGAAGGAAAGAAGTGGCTCGAAGCGCGCAGCGTAACGGTTGGCGCCGACGGAACGATTGCCGGTCAGGCCGCCGGCCAGGCGCTCCTGGCCCTGCGTAAGGAGCTCCCCACCGCCGAGACGCGCAAGCGTTCGGCGGCGGACGCACTGCAGTACTACTCGACGCTCGGCATCACCACGCACCGCGATTCGGGGGCGTTCCATACCGACGCGCCGGCGCCAGGCGTTGCCAGCGAGAACACCTACACGATGCACGAGCCGTTTCTCGCGCTGATGCGAGAGGGGCGATTGACGGCGCGCCTCCGGCTCGACTTCCTGCATCAAGACGCTCCGAACGCCAATCCGCCGCTTCCGACCCTGTCCGATCGTCTGAAGAATTCATTTCCGTTCTTCGGCAATGACTGGGTCAGAACCGGCGGCATCGGCGAGTTCACTGGCGGCGGCCTCGACGGACTACGCGCCATAGCCAGGGCCGGCTGGCGCGGTGAGGATCATTCCCTGAGTCTGCAGAACGCGCAACAGCTGATCGCCGCACGCGAGACGGTGAACAAGGAAATCCCGATCGGCAACCTGCGCTGGATCATCTCGCACATCCCGGCCTTCACCGCGGAGCTCGCCGATCGTGCAAATGCGCTCGGCATCGGCGTGCTGGTCGGCTGGGGTCCGACGCGCACCGGCACGAACGTCGGCCCGCCGTATCGCATGCTGATGGGCCACGCCATCAAGAAGGCGTACCACTCCGATGGCGGCGACATCACCGTCATCAACCCGTGGCTCAACTTCTCGACGATGATCACCGGCAAGAACCTGGCAGGGCAGCAGATTCTCGGCGATCAGACGTTGACGCGTCAGGAGACGCTGTGGCTGGCGACGGCCGCCGCCAAGTGGTTTATCTGGGAGGACGACCTCGGATCGATCGAAGTGGGCAACCACGCCGATGTCGCCGTCCTCGACCGCGACTATTTCACCGTCCCCGACGACGACATCAAGCGTGTGCGATCGGTGATGACCGTTGTGGGTGGCAAGGTCGTTCACAACGAGATCCAGTGATCACCAGCTTCTCCGGAGCCATCGCCGGCGACGAGATGAAGGGGCGGATCCCGAAGTAGGGACGATTTCGCAGAACAAGCGCAGCGCCGCTGCCGGGCGGAACCGATGCATCGCGGCGGGGTCCAATCACGAGAGGTATGCATATGAAGCGCCTGGTTCGGATCGGCGAACACCGCGTGGATCCGCGCACATCGTTCGCCGTCGCGTGGGTCGCGTCGTTTTTGGGGTTGGTGGCGATTCTTGGGCTCGTCTATTTCGCGATGTACGCGCTGGCCGCGGATCGCTTGCACTGACATTGGCTCTTGCGCGCCCGAGACACCTGGTCTTGGTTAACTTCAGTAGACTTCGCTCATGGAGTCATTGACTGTCCGCAACCGGGCCATCGTCCTGCTCGCACCCTTGTTGCTGATGCCCACCGCCGTCCGTGCCGCCGAGCGCTGGACGATCGGTCTCACCGCCAACGGCGTCGCCATCGAAGCGCTTGCCGTTGGCGGCGCTGCCGACAATGCGCCGACCGTACTTCTCGTCGGCGGTCTCCAGGGAAAGGATCAAACGAGTGACGCGGTCGCTCGTGAAGCGACGGCCTTCGAGGCGCGAGCGCAAACGCAACGGCAGTTCCGATTACTCGCCATTCCGGTCGCGAACCCCGACGCACAGCCGCTGCAGTTTCCTCCGACCGGAGCGGCGTACCGGGAGCATATCGAGTCGCACGTGCTGTGGCGATGGATCGGCACGCATGCGCCCGATCAGGTGCTGATTGTCGGCGCGGACTCCGGGCTTGCGGAGGCGCTTTCCCAGAACGTCGTCGCGGACGTCGGACGGATCCCGTCGCGGCGCGTGGAGCCGATGGGGAAGATGCTCGAAGGCGTGAACGCGATCCAGCCGTCTGAGGCGCACCGGGAGCTGGACCAGAGGCTGTCGCGCTCGCCACGTCAACTGGCTGAACAGCTCGCACGCGTCTACGGACGCGATTTCAACCAGCCGACCTACATCGCGGCGATGGCGGTCATCAGCCGCCTTCGTCTCGGAGAACAGGCTGATGTCTCACAACTGCTGGCACCATATCTCACGGGTGCAAACGACAGCTTCGCGCGGCCGTCGCAAAGCTCGCTGGCCGCGCACATGCTGTTCTTCGAATTTGCACGGCGAACGGGAGATGAACGCGCGAAGCAGCTGGTAGTACGGGCGGCGAGCAGCGGCTTCTCGGATGCGGGTGAGCTGCGAGAATACATGCCGCTCAACGGTGGTTGGAGCGACTCGCTGTTCATGGACGTTCCGATCCTGGCGAAGGCTGGCGCGCTGACCGGCGATCGCCGCTTCTTCGACATGGCGGCGCGCCACGTCGCGTTCATGCAGCAGATCGTCCTGCGGCCGGACGGGCTGTATCGTCATCAGGCGTCCGCCGAGGCGGCGTGGGGTCGCGGCAACGCATTTCCAGCGCTCGGCCTGGCACTGACGCTGTCGGACTTTCCGACCGACCATCCCGCGTATGCGCGTCTGCTCGCCTCATTCCGGCAGCACATGACGATGCTGTCGCGTTTTCAGGACGAGAACGGGATGTGGCGCAACGTCATCGATCGGCCGGGCGCCTACCCGGAGTATTCGGCGACCGCGATGATTGCCACGGCGATGCTGCGCGGCATCCGCAACGGATGGCTCGATCGCGCCACGTATCAGCCACTGGTCGACAAGGCGTGGCGCGCTATTCTGCTGAGAACCAGCGCCGACGGCCGACTGGTGGATGTGTGCGAGAGCACCGGCACTCGCGGATTGACCGACAACGACTACCTGCGTCGCATGGCCATCCTCGGCCGCGACGATCGCGGCGGCGGCATGGCGATGTTCTTCGCCACGGAGATCGCGGGATTCTAATCGTTCGAGTCGTTCGAATCGTTCGAGTCGTTCGAATCGTTCGCTGGGTGATCCGCGGCGACGTTACTTGGCCTTCGTCGCGGTAAAGGGTGTCACCATGCCGTCAGCGTCGCCGAGCTTGACGTTTCCGCTGCCTTTCAGTGCACCCTCGACCAGCTTCGCTGTGTAGGTGACGCTTCCGGTCAGACCCTGCACGTTGATATCACGCGTGAAGGTGATGGTGTCGCCCTTGACGACGACGTCCTTGGCGACGCTTTCGCCGCCCGCCATCGTCGAGACGACAACCTTGGGTGTGCCATCGTCGTTCTTCGAAAACGTGAACGTTCCGGTCTGGCCGTCGTCGTACATCAGACTCCATTTGCCGACCAGATCGTTGAAGTTGAGCGCCGCCTGCGCCATCACCGGCGCGGCGGTCAGAGCCAATACTGCCGCGATCAGCAGCGATCGCATTGTGGTTCTCATCGGATTCTCCTTCCTGACGTCACCGCCAAGCCTACGGCAAAGCAAGGGCAATCAGCTCACCGGGATACTGACGGCTGGACGCAGCGGTCACGATGTACTGCTTCCCGTTATGCATATACGTCATCGGCGAGTTGCTGGTGCCACCGGGAAGCTCCATTTCCCACACGATCTTTCCGGTCTTCTTGTCGAAGGCGCGGAACATCTTTCCGCCGCCGCCGGCGGGAGGCAGGCCGACACCGGCGTCGCTCCCTTCGCCCATGAACACAAGCGTTTTGGTGACCATCGCCGAGATGCGGCCCGGGGTTCCGAGCGCGGGGATGTTCGGCAGCCCCTTGAAGGCCGGATGGTTCTTCAGGCCGTCGCCGTTGGCCACGGTCCACAGAATGTCGCCCTTGTTCAGATCGATCGCCACGAGTCGTGAGTACGGCGGCTTGAACGGATGCGGCAGACCTTGTGGACCCTGAATGCCTGGCGTTGACTGTCTGACGATCGGCAGCGTCGACTCCGGATGAAGCGATTGTCCGAGAGCGATCACGTTCGGGAGCGTAGACGAGGGCACGTAAAGGATGCCGGTCTCCTTGTCGAACGCGGCGCCACCCCAGTTGCCGCCGCCATTCGTACCCGGAACGAGCAGGAGTCCCTTCGGAGCCTCGGGATCGCCGAGCAGCACCGGCGGCGAGTACACGGGACCAAGTTTGTAGCCGCTGACAATCTTCCGCGCTTCGGCTTTCAGTTCCGGGCTGAAGTCGATCAGATCGTTGTCCGATACGCCCTGCTGATCGAATGCCGGCGGCTTCGAAGGAATCGGCTGCGTCGCCGAGTACCACTCGCCAGGCACGTTCCCTTGCGGCACAGGCCGCTCGACGATCGGCCACACGGGCTGGCCATTGGTGCGATCGAACACGAAGACGAACGCCTGCTTGGTGATCTGCGCCACGGCCCTGATGCGCCTGCCATTGACGGTGATGTCGGCAAGGATCGGCGCCGCAGGGAGGTCGTAATCCCAGAGGCCGTGGTGGACGATCTGATAACTCCACACCCGCTTCCCCGTCCTGGCGTCGAGGCACATGATGCTTTCGGCGTGCAGGTTGTTGCCGGGCCGCGTGCCGCCGTAGTAGTCGCCCGTCGCCGTTTCCAGAGGCAGGTAGACGTAGCCGAGATCCTCATCGGCGCTCATCAGCGACCAGACGCCGCTGTTGCCGGAATAGCTCCACGAGTCGTTCAGCCAGGTCTCGTTGCCGAATTCTCCCTTTCGCGGCACTACGTGGAAGGTCCACATCAGCTTGCCGGTTCGGACGTCGAAGCCGCGGATGTCGTCGGGCGGCATTTCCTTCGGCGCCCGCGTCTTCTCGCTGAGGATGTCGGTCGCCGGCGACGGAACGCCGCCGACGACGATCACGTCCTTCACCACCAGTACGCCGCTGCTCGAACGCCAGCCGGTGACGACGCTCTGACGCTCGAAGCCTTGCGTCAGATCGACCTGTCCGTTGTTACCGAAGTCGGGATAGCGCTTGCCGGTCTTCGCATTGAGTGCGACGAGATTGCTGTTGATGTTGGTGACGATCCGGGCATCCTTGCCGTCGGTCCAGTAGGCAAGACTGCGCGTAGTGCCGCCGCGTCCAGGCTGACCGTTCGGGCCCGGCGGAATCTGGTCGAACCAGATGACTCTTCCGGTCGCAGGGTCGAGGGCGGTCACCACGCCGACGCCGCTGCTCATGTAGAGCATGCCGTCGACCATGAGGGGCGTATGGCTGTAATTGGCTCCGCCCTGCGCGTTGGGATACGTCGTTCGCAGCGCTTCGGGCACCGCCGGCACCCGCCACGCGATTCGCAGATCCTTGACGTTGCTGGCGTTGATTTGATCCAGCGTGGAGTACTTCGTTGCCCCCTTGTCGCCTGAATACGCCGGCCAGTCCTGACTCTTGTTCTGCGCCTGCCCACCGACCGTCCAGATGGCGATGCCAAGAAACGCGAGGGCGGCAAATGACAGCAGTCTGTGACGCATGTCGAGGCTCCTTCGAGACGCGGTCGTGGCGCGTTAAGGCGTGTAGGTGAAGGCGAGGATGCTTCCCGGATTCGTCAGCGTCTGCGTCACCGCGCCCGCCGCATTGCGGCTCTGACCTGATGGGTCGGTTGCAATGTAAATCGTCCGCTGATCGGGGTTGAGCGCGATGTCGCGATAGCGGTTCGCGGATCTGAACATCTCCACCGGCGGCCCTTGCACCGAACGTCCATCCGGCGCGAGCGCCAGCCGGTAGACCGCGCCTCTGATCAAACTCAACGCGAGCACTGATGGATTCCATCCAGGTATCGCGGTTCCAGTGTAGACGTCGATGCCGCCGGGTGCGATTGTCGCGCTGCCAATCCGGCTCAAGTCGTAGCCGGTCTCTACCGTAAAGAACGTACGCAGCGGCGGCATGAAGCGGGAGTCGTTCCACGCCGTCTCCGTCTGTGTCGGAACTGATGCCGGGATCGTGTCGCCGGGACCGCGCGGCAGCGACGCGCACGGTTGCGGGCTGGACTTCGACCAGTTCGCATACATGTACGCCTTGTCGTCGGGATAGCCGGCCACGTTCGGCCACCCGTAGTTGCGTCCCGCTTCGATCAGATTGACTTCATCGTCTGAGCTCGGACCGTGCTCGGATTCGTAGAGACGGCCGTTTGGTCCGAACGTCAGGCCGAGCGGGTTGCGATGGCCCCACGAGAAGACGTGGCTGCGTACGCCGTCGATCGTCGGGTTGTCGCTGGGAATCGAACCGTCAAGCTCGATGCGAAGAATCTTGCCCTGGTACCGCGTCCAATCCTTCGCCGTCACATCGGCAGCGGTTGGCAGGTCCTGCGCGTGGTTGGCATTGCACCGGTTCGCACCGAAGTTGCTGCCCTGATCGCCGATGGTGAGATACAGCTTGCGGTCGGGACCGAACGCCAATCGCCCGCCAACGTGGTCGGTGTACGAGGGCAGGCCAGTGAGGATATCGGTGGGATCGACGAGCGTACGTGCCGACTGGTCGTAGCGATAACGTCGAACGGCCAGGCGCCGTACCAGCGGCGTCCCCGCGTCAGCATCGTAGGTGAAAGCGACGTAGACGAAGTCGTTGCCGCTGCCTCGCAACAGATCTGCATGAAACGCGAGGCCGAGCAGACCGTCCTGCGTGAACGTCGTGTTGACGTCGGGAATGGTCACCACTGTGCTGCGCATGCCGTCGGCTGGATTGATACGAACCACGCGTTTGCCAGTCCGTTCGGTGACCCAGAGCTGTTGATCAGGGCCCCACGTGACCTCCCATGGGCCCTCGAGCCCGGCCGCGAGCACTCGCATTGCAAAACGCTCGGGAGGATTGCTGACGAGCGTTGAATCCTGCATGGCCGCCGTGACGGACACAGCGGCGATGAATGCTGCGCAGGCAAGGGTCTTGTTCATGGCGCGTCCATTAGAGCCGCATTCTGCCGCCGTTGCCAGTGACATATCCTTTTATCGTGCCCATCGGCCGTTCCGCTCTTTTGCTCTCTGTCATCCTGGCGCTCGTCGCCGCTTGCAAGCCTTCGTCTGGCAATCCGAAGGTGCCCGCCGGCGCGAAGAGCTCGGGTGGCCTGCACGCCACGATCGACACCGACAAGGGGCCGATAGACATCGAGTTCCTGGTCGGCGAGGCGCCGAAGGCGGTTGAAAACTTCCGCCTCCTTGCCGAGCACGGCTACTACGACGGTCTCACCTTCCATCGCATCGTCAAGGGATTCATGATCCAGGGTGGCGACCCGAGTGGTGATGGAACGGGCGGCGAGAGCGCATGGGGCGGGACGTTCGAAGACGAAATCAACCCGCAGTCCGCCGTCTACCGCACTGGCTACCGGCGCGGCATCGTCGCGATGGCCAACGCGGGCCCGAACACGAACGGCAGCCAGTTCTTCATCATGCACGAGGACTACGACCTGCCGCCGAGCTACGTGATCTTCGCTCGCGTGACGAAGGGTATGGAGGTGGTTGACGCGATCGCGTCCACGCCGACGACGCTCGGCCCCGACGGAGGCCAAAGCAAGCCGACCACGGCGCCGGTCATCAAGAAGGTCAGCGTACGTCCGTAACGCGCGACAGCCATCACTTGCGTGACGGCTGTGGCGGGGGCGGTCCGCCCGGGCCGAAGACTCGCCCGTCGGCGAGCGTGACCCGCACCAGACTGCCGCTGGGCGCGCCGCTTCGGGCCGGGTGCGTCACAATCGTCACCGGATCGCCGGCTTTGAGTGTGGTCGACTTCCAGCCCGTGCGCAGCAGCATGCCTGGTGCACCTGCCTCGATGCTCCATTCGGTCTGACCCCGACGTCCGTTCGGCACCAGCACCTGCAGCCAGACGTGCGGACTGGTGAACTGGACTTCCTTGATCGTTCCCACCAGTGTGATTTCCCTGGCGAGATCGAATGGGGCAAAGGAATGGTGCCCGAAGGCCGGTTGGCTGGCGACGAGCATGACGACGAGGGCGAGTGCCGGCATCTTCATCCGCATCCTCCTCACGGACCTGGTGGCGCGCCTGGATCTTCCTGACCCTCCGCGTCGCGACGCCTGTTGTCCGTACACGCGTACTCCTGCAGGTCGATATCGGATCGCCGCTGCCAGTACCGCTTGACGGTCCACGGCCTCAGATACGTCTTGGGGTCGTCAACGGTGATCTCGTCCTCGAGATACTGTCCGTCGCCAACGAGCCGGATCCGCTCGGTCACATGCAGCTGCTCGCTCGCCGGGAGGCGCGGTGCCGTATCGACGCCCGATGTCACCGCTCCGGAGACGTAACCGTTGATTGGCCGGGCCCGCCCGTTGGTGCCGATCGTGTCGACCACGAGCGTGTCACCTTCCCACCTGCCGATCGAGTGGCCGAGGAAGGAGGGCAGCAGTTCTTCAGTCGCGGGATGGGCGCGACCGTCGGTGTAGATTCGGCGCGGCTGGGTAATCGCCTCATGGTGGATGACGATCACATTCGGCCCCTGCAGGATCTGGATTGGAAAGAGGCCGGACCCGCCCATGAACATCACCGGCGACCACGGATTACATTCGCCGGGTGTGATCGGACTGGCCAGGCGCCGGGATTCCGCCGCGCCCCATTCAGTGAACTGCGGGGGCGGGAAGGGAGCGTTGCGGAAGCGCGGGTCAGCATCGGCAACGCCGCCCAGCCCCATCCACACACCCCAGATATCCGGGACGGATGCCGTGACGGTCGTGCCAGTGGATGACCCGCACGCCCCGGTCGCCAGCACACCGGCGACGCTTGCCCACCGGAGAAGACATCCCAGTCGCACGGTCATCCGCGTCTCGTGGCGGGGATGATTCATTGGCGCACCACATCAGCACTGTTCTCCGCAAGCCAACGCAGCAGGAACGCGCGCCGACGTTCGAAGAAGCTGCGGAGAGTCCCGTACGCCGGATCGTCCGCCGTCGTCCTGACGAACTCGTCCGTGGAGAAGAGCTTGCGGGTATCGCGTGCGACATCGTCCGCAATCAACTCGCGATACTGGCTGACGATCGGCCGTACGGCGTTCCAGTCCAGCGACTTCTCGGCAATCTCGCGGATGAAGTCGAGATACTTTGCGCGCAGCGCCGGCACGGCAAGGACTTTGGCGATGATCGGCTTGGTCGTATCGTTCTGTGCCACCAGCGGACTCAGCTCCACCGCACCCGTGCTGAACATCTCGTTGGCATCGTGGAAGACGAAATGAAATCTCCCGTCGGGATGTCGATAGAGCGAGTAGTCGGAGCCGCGTTGGAAAAAGGCGTCGCCGCTGACCATGGCGTTGTCGAGCGCGAGAAAACGAAGGTACGCGTCGACGTCGAGACGTGACGCCAGCGCCGCCTCGAGTGATTCCACCGGCGTCGCGTCGAGTGTCCTCACCAGATCGATGAGCGCGGCCCACGCCTTGGGATCTTCCTTCGACTTGATCTGGAACACGCCGTTATAGCGGCTCACGTCATCGCCCCGATACGCAAATCCGCCGCCGGCGCGACCTCCTTGGGAAATCTTCCAGCGAGTACCCTTGGTTGTGCCGAAGTTGTCGGCGATGAATTCCTTGTTGAACTGCTGCGCATTCGCGTAGACGCCCCAGTTCTCACCGTTGATGACCACGCGGACGAAGTTGGCTTTCGGCGCCGCAATGTACTGCCGCGCGATGTGCATCGACAGCACCGTGCGCATCAGCGTCGGGTCGGTGTTGGCGTTCAGGAAGTTGAGCGTGCGGTATCCGCCGATCGCCTGATCGTCGTGGACGAAGTCGAAGGCCAGGTTCAGCGACCGCTTGTAGCCGTCGCCGACGCCGAACGACGAGTTGCCGCGGAAGTGGACGCCGACGTCGCGGTAGACGCGGCCGTCCACCGTGACGGTCGCGGGCACATCCACGTCGGTGTTGTTGAAGGCCACCAGCTCGGCCTCCCAACCGGCATTCTCGAACTCGATGAAGAACGTTCTGAGTGTGGCGGCATCGTAGAGCGGCGCATCCGCATAGTGTTTGACGTCGCTCGAGGTGAGGCGGACGCCGGGACTGGGCGGCGGGCGGTTGCCGAAGCCGCGACCGCGGCCGGCGCCGGAAGTCCCGAGCGCCTGGCGAGCCGCCTCGCGCTCGGCCGTGTTGAGGCGCCCGTCCTTGTCTGCGTCGAACTGCGCCACGATCTGCCGATCCTGCTGGCCTCCACCAGCGCGTCCGATTTGCAGCTGGGCCCTGGCGGTCGAGACCATTGCGGTCATGGCGACGAGAAGAGCGACAGGGATCGGCAGGGAACGCGCTGGATATCGCATGGCTACTTCGCGCGCCCTCTGAAGCCCTGCGCGATCATCGGAACCGCATAGACATCGACTCGCACTCGGTCGTTCGCGATCGCGTACAGCGTCTTCTTGTCCGTGCCGCTGAACGCGACGGTGATCAGGTTACGAGGCGACGGAATGTGCCCAAGCAGCTTTCCGTCGGCGCTAAAGACGTACAAGCCTGGCATCGCGTCGCCGCCACCACCGCCGGCAGTGACGTAGACACAGCCGGCAGAGTCCACGGTCATACCGTCGCCGCTGCCGACCGGCAGCCGGGCAAAGTCGCGCTGCTTGGTGAGTGATCCGTCCGGCTGCACGTCGAAGGCAACGATCGTCTGCCGGTTGGTGACATAGATGGTCTTCTCATCAGGGCTCAGGATGACGCCGTTTGTCTGCAGCCCCGTACCGTATTGCGTGACCACACCCTTCGGGTCGGCATAGAAGAGGCCACCTTGCGTGAAATACACGCCGCCGCGACTGTCGGCGGTCAGGTCGTTGACGTTCCCGCCAAGACACTCCAGCGCGTCGCCGTTGTAGCTGTTCGCCAGCACGCGCCGCTGCGGTGCGAGCTGCAGCACCGCGTTGCCGATGCCTCGCGACGCGACGAAGAGCGCGCCCGTTGAGCTCCGCGACAGGGACCCGCCGGTGTTGGTGTCGCGATAGAGGGTCGTTGCCTGTCCTTTGCTGTCGATCCTGACGACCGCGCCGTTATCGTTTTGCGCAATCAGCAGCCCGCCGTCTTCGCTGGCAATCGGACCATCGGCATTGTTGCCGGTTGTCTGGTAGACCGTCGTCCAGCGCTGGCCGGCCGCGATCACGCCGGGAATCTCGGCGATCGCGTAATCGGCGGACGCCGGCGTCGGCGCCGCGCCGGCACGGCCGGCGCCGCCGGCCGCAGCTGCTCCACCTGCACGCGCGCCACCTGCTGGACCGCCCGCCCTGCCCGGCGGCGGCGTCTTGCATTTTGCGATGACGTCTGGATACCGGGGGTCCTGCGCCGCCTGCAGGTTCGACGGTGTCGTCGGTGTCTGCGGCTGCGCTAGCAGGGCGGTGCCGACAATGCCGAATGCGACAGCAAGCAGAATCCTCGGTGCCATGCGCTCTCCTCGCCTCTTCGCCGAATTCACGGCTGATTGTGCACCAAAACAGACGCTTGGAACGTTTCGCGATTTCTCACACTGCCGTGGCGGTCGAGGCTGTCATCTGGATGTCCCTGGATGAACCAGAACCGTGTCATGAAAGCGAGTGACGTCTCATCGTGAGGGACTCGTGTACCGAATCGGGCGTTAATCAGCAAATGACTTCGTTTACGAGCTCTGCCCGCGCCGTTCTCGTTGCGGCCGCCGTGTCCGCCCTGATGGGAGCATCAGTGCCGGCGCAAGCCGTCCAGTCGGGTGCTCGCAGCACCAACCCGGCGTGCGCCGTATTCACGATCGACGAACTACAAAAAATTACAGGATTTCCCGGATATCGCCAGCCGTCGCCGGGCGACCCGCCGGGAGAGGGAGTCGGCGGCGGCGCGTCGTGTCAGTACGAGGCTCCGCTGTTTGCGATGGACGCCAGGGGCAACCCGATTGCCGCGCCGAAGGGACCGCTGCTCAGCATCGTGTTGATCAACGGCAAGAACTACACGCAGACCGTTCCAATCGGCAAAGGCTGCAAGAAGGAAGCTGTGGCGGGAGTCGGAGATGCAGCCTTCTTCGAAGTATGTCCGGCGACGAAGCTCTCGCGGACGCCGCCGCTGTATGTGAAGAAGGGTGCGACCGATCTCGTGCTGCAACTGGATATCAAGGCACCCGATACCGACGCCGCGCTCCGTCCGACGCTGGTTGCTCTCGCCAGAGCCGCAGCCGCGAAGGTCAAATAAACGCGCCGGCAGCAGCGGGGCACACCCCGCGGATGAATCTACGGTTTTCTGATTTCCAGCTTGTCAATCACCCGCGTGACCCCTTCGGTGTCGCGGGCCAGTTGCAGCGCGCGCGTTCGTTCATTCGCAGAGGCAACGACGCCGCGTAAGGTCGCCACGGATCCTGACGTATCGACGTCGATGGCGCGTGCCTTGACGTGATCGTCGAGCGCCATCTTCGACTTGATCTTGGCGGTGAGAGCGCCCTCCGCCACCGTGTCGCCCAGCTTCCCCGCGGCGGCGCTGGCCTTGTCCGCTGCCTTGCTGGCGATCTCGGTCGCCTCCCGCTTGGCGGTATCTGCGGCGACCGCCGCCGCCCTCGCCCGCAGCATTGCGCCGTTGTCGGACCAGTAGGCGTATGCGGCCACGCCGGCGACTCCCACAATCGTCCACACGAGAAGCCTGCGGATCAGACGCATGAGCTGGACTCCTTTCCGTTCCTGATCCGAATACGATCCGCTCCCTTCCGCGGTTCGCTGCTCCGCGCTGCCAGTGCTGCGCCGACGACGCGGAGCACTGGATCACGCGACCAAGACGGGGCTGCGAATACGAATTGATTTGGATCAACGCGCGCTGGCCACTGACGCGCCCAACGTGATTGTGCGTGCAAGTAAGAGTTACGTGCTTACTAGGTAATGCTTCCTTGGCTTCGATCAAGAGCAGCTGAATTCCGGCCGCATCTGTCGAGTTCCATTTCGGAATACCGCTTGCAGCCCGCGTAGTCCCGGCCGGCGCTCAGTCTGGCCACAACTCCACAACTGATCCCGCTCTCCCGTTTTCGGTCCTGTGCCCGTGGTGTGCGCGCAGTCCGTCGTGGTGTGAGCACGGGTTCCCATAGGGTGAACAATGCAACTGGTACCGAGTCTTCGGTGGTTGATCTTTGTGTTTGTCGCGGTCGTGGTTGGTTCGGCGGATACAGTGTGCGCACAGAGTGTGACGGTGGCGTGGGACCCGAGCGCGGATCCGGCGGCCATCGGTTATATGGTTTACGCAGGCACGCAGTCAGGGCAGTACACCAAAACGTTTGACGTCGGCACGGCGACATCGTTTGTCTACGGTGTGGTTCCCGAGCAGACCTACTTCTTCGCGGTCGCATCCTACGCGGTCGGCGGAGTCGTTGGGCCGTTGTCGAGCGAGGTGTCGGCATCCGCCAGCGCAGTGGTGCTCGCGGATCCGGGAAATCAAACATCCGTCGTCGGGCAGCCGACATCACTGCAATTGCACGCCACCGACTCATCCGGCGGCGCGTTGACGTTCGGTGCGTCCGGCTTGCCCGAAGGTCTGGCGATTAACACAGGCAGCGGTCTCATCTTCGGTACGCCGGTGACACGAGGAATCTATCCTGTCGTGGCGTTCGCATCGAATGGAGCGATGACCAGCAGCCTGACATTCACATGGACAGTGATTTCATCGTCATCGTCGACGGACGTCACCGTACCGGTTGTCCAAATCACCATGCCGACATCATCCGGGTACATGACGAGTGCCGACTCATCTGTCACGATCGGCGGCGTCTCACAGGATGACGTTGGAGTCGTCGCCGTGAACTGGATGAACGAACGCGGGGAAGGTGGTCAAGCCACAGGCACCGCTACCTGGCTCGCAAACGTACCGCTCCACTCAGGCCGCAACCGGATAACCGTGATGGCCGTTGATGCCGCCGGCAACAGTGGGACTGCGACCCTCGTCATCCGCCATTCGCCGGGCCAATGACAGCTCGTTGACGTTTCCCTGCGACTTCACTGCGGAGCCGGTCGACACACCCGCCCGCAGGCGTTGATCCCGGCACGAACCTGCCGTTGGAGCTGACACGGTGGTTGCGAGGTGTCTCCGCGTACAATTTCCCAGCCTCCCGGACTGGGAGCCGCGACTGATGCCTTCACCCCGCTCCGTTCTCGTGACCGGTTCGTCGGGCCTGATCGGCTCCGAGGTCTGTCAGTATTTCGCAGCGACTGGCGCGTCCATCCACGGCGTTGACAATAACCAGCGCGCCGCCTTCTTTGGCGCCGACGGCGACACGCGGTTTAATCAGCAGCGGCTCGAGCGCACCCTCCATGGATTCCGTCATCACGAGCTGGACATCCGTGACCGCCAGGGCGTGCTCGAGCTGATCTCGCGCGTCCGGCCTTCCGCCATCGTGCACACGGCCGGGCAGCCGTCGCACGATCGAGCTGCGTCCATCCCGTTCGACGATTTCGACACCAACGCCGGAGGTACGCTCAATCTGCTCGAGGCTGCGCGCCGCTTCTGTCCAGAATCACCCTTCGTCCACATGTCTACGAACAAGGTCTACGGCGATGCGCCCAACAACATCGCGTTGACCGAACTGGAGACTCGGTGGGACTACGCCGATCCAGTGTTCGCCAACGGTATCGACGAAACATTTTCCATCGACCAGTCGACGCATTCGCTGTTCGGCGCTTCGAAGGTTGCCGCCGACGTCATGGTCCAGGAGTACGGCCGATATTTCGGAATGCCGACGTGCTGCCTGCGGGCCGGGTGTGTCACGGGCCCGAACCACGCAGGCGTTCCGCTGCACGGATTCCTCAGCTACCTCGTGAAGTGCAACGTCGAGCAGCGTGAGTATGCGGTGCTGGGATACAAGGGCAAGCAGGTCCGCGACAACATTCACTCGTATGACGTGACGCGATTTATTCACGCGTTCATCGATGCGCCGCGCCAGGGCGAGGTCTACAACATCGGCGGCGGCAAAGAGAACTCCTGTTCGATTCTCGAGGCGTTCTCGCTCGTGGAACGCTACAGCGGCCGGCCGCAGCGGTACGTCTACGTGGACGCGGCCCGGCGCGGCGACCATATCTGTTACTACAGCGACCTGCGTCGCATGAAAGCGCACTATCCGGGATGGACGATTGCCAGGAGCCTGCAGACGACGATCGCGGAAATCGTCGAATCGTGGCAGCGCCGCACGGTTACCGAGGGTCAGATCGCGTGAACCCATCGGGTGCGGTCGAGCTCGCGCGCACCTACGACCGGCGCTTCGCCGCCGTACGTCAGTACCGGATCCGGGTCTGGAGCGTTCTCGTCAAACGGTTCTTTCAGCCGCTCGTTCCCGAAGCGGCCACGGTGCTCGATCTCGGATGCGGATGGGGGGAATTCATCAACCAGGTACGTGCGCAGCGGAAGCTGGCGATGGATCTGAATCCGTCCGCGCCATCGCATCTGGACGGCGACGTGACCTTTCTCCACCAGGATTGTGCCGCGCCCTGGCAGGTGGAAGATGGGTCGCTCGACGTCGTGTTTACGAGCAATTTCTTCGAGCACCTGCCTGACAAAGCGGCGCTGCAGGCAACACTGGGCGAAGCCTTCCGTGCGTTGAAGCCGGGTGGCCGGATGATCTGCCTCGGTCCGAACATCAAGCATGCGCCGGGTGCGTATTGGGACTTCTGGGATCACTTCGTGCCACTGACCGAACTGTCGCTGCGCGAAGTGCTCGAACTCACGGGGTTCCGGGTCGAGCAGTGCGTCGCGCGATTTCTGCCCTTCACGATGGCCGGAGCGGTTCGCCCGCCGGTATGGACCGTTGCGATCTATCTGAAGCTGCCCTGGCTGTGGCCTCTCGTCGGCAAACAGTTCCTCGTCGTGGCGGTCAAACCTTAACGGCTCGCGATGCGAATCCTGCTGACCGGCGTTTGCGGGTTCGTCGGCGCGACACTCGCACGTGCCTGGGTCGAGCGTGGAGCCGGACACGAGCTGATCGGGCTCGACAACCTGGTCCGCCCCGGCAGTGAGGTGAATCGACTGGCCCTGCGACGGCTCGGCGTCACCGTCGTGCATGGCGATCTTCGATGCGCAAGCGACTTCGAGCCGCTGCCACCAATCGATTGGGTAATCGACGCCGCCGCCAACCCCAGCGTCCTGGCGGGCTTCGATGGCCGCACCAGCTCCCGCCAGCTGGTGGAGCACAACCTGCTTGGAACGATTAACGTGCTCGAGCACTGTCGGCGTCACGGCATCGGACTGATCATGCTGAGCACGAGCCGCGTGTACTCGATCGCCAGGCTGTTGGACATCCAGGTCGAGGCGATCGGTGGAGCGTTCCGGCCGGTAGACGGGCAGAACATCGACGGCCTGACGGCGGACGGAGTGGATGAGACCTTTTCCACCGAACCGCCACTGTCGCTATACGGGGTGACGAAGCGCGCGTCTGAGCAACTCGCGCTCGAGTACAGCGGGGCGTTCGGTTTTCCGGTGTGGGTGAACCGCTGTGGAGTCCTCGCCGGCGCCGGTCAATTCGGCCGGGCAGACCAGGGCATTTTTTCCTATTGGATCCATTCGTGGGCCCGCGGTCGGCCGCTCTCCTACCTTGGGTTCGATGGCACAGGCTGCCAGGTGCGCGATTGCCTCCATCCACGCGATCTCATCGATCTGCTCGATCGCCAGATGAATTGCGCATCCGGATCGCGTAGCCGGGTCGTCAACATTTCCGGCGGTGTGCAATCCGCCGTGTCGTTGCAGGAGTGCAGCGCATGGTGCACCGATCGGTTCGGGGTCCGGGATGTGACAGCGGACCGATCGCCGCGTCCATTCGACATCCCATGGCTGGTCCTCGATTCCGGGCGTGCGAGAGACGAGTGGTCCTGGTGTCCGCAGACGCCGCGAGAAGCGATCTTCGAGGAGATTGCGGCGCATGCGGAAGCGAACCCGTCATGGCTGGAAATGACCGGTGATTAGCCCTCCCCGGCAGCAGAAACCGCCGTTACGCCTGCTCTCGATCATCATCCCGGCGCGTGACGAGGAGGGATGTGTCGCCGCCACCGTCGAGCACCTGCACCTGGAGCTTCGCCTGCACCACGTGCCGCACGAAATCATCGTCGTCGACGATGGCAGTAGCGACGGGACGTGGAGAGTGCTCCAGCAGATCGCCGCCACCATGACAGAGCTTCGCCCGCTTCGCAACGACGGACTTCACGGGTTCGGGCGAGCCGTCACCTGCGGGCTTGAGCGGATGCGTGGTGACGCGGCGGTGGTCATGATGGCGGATGAGTCGGACGACTGCCGCGACGTGATCGTCTACTGGAACGCACTGAACGATGGCTGGGACTGTGTCTTCGGCAGCCGGTTCATTCGCGGCGGAAGCGTGACCGACTACCCGTGGCTAAAACGGATCGTCAACCGCTTGTCGAACCGGATCATTCAGATCGTATTCGGCATCAAGTTCAACGACACGACGAACGCGTTCAAGGCGTACCGGCGCGAAGTCATCGACGGGTGCCGGCCATTTCTCGCCCCGCATTTCAACCTCACTATTGAGCTGCCGCTGAAGGCGATGGTTCGCGGCTTCTCATGGACGGTGGTGCCGGTCACGTGGCGCAATCGGCGCGCCGGTGTTGCCAAACTCAAGCTGGCTGAAATGGGCAGCCGCTATTTTTTCATCATGATGTACGTCTGGCTGGAAAAATACTTCAGCCGCGGTGACTATCACCGCACCACCGTCAGTGCGCAGACACCGCAAACGGCTGTTACGGATGAAGATTCGGACCGATTCGCGTCATCGAAGCAGGTGACGCGCTGACCGGATGGTGTCAGGACGAACCGCGTTAACCGTGGATCCAGATCTGGTCCCAGAATTCCGCATCGTGGCCGTTGCCTGCTGGATCTGATTGCCACCAGGATCGCGGCGACCAGCGCCTGCACGATAGGCAACGAATCGGCGGGTCTGCTGCGCGTTCTTCTGCCGACGCCAGGTGGATACCTCGCGTAGAACGGCAGAACGGACATTTGCGTGGAGCAGCAGAGGAGGACATGCGGCCTGTGCCGCCTGTCTTATCGGCGCGGGTTCGCCGGTCCGCTAGGGTCGGTCCGTCAGCAGACCCAGGCGCTCAAACTCGGCCAGCACCGAGTCCACGTCGTTCATCACGGCGTCCGCTGATAATTCGTAGGTTCCCGCCAGCCGGGCCGCGATTTCAGAGGGTGAATTCATGCCATCACAGCAATCCCAGATGAAGCTCGCTGAGCGGTTCAAGCGATGGACGCGATTTCCCGCGACGTCCAGCAGGATGACTTCGTCATCTGCGGTGCGCGTTTCCAGATCCGCGCGTCTTTTGGGGTATTTCAAGGGTCGCAGGATGGCAGGCGCCGCCTGAGGTGTCAAGGCGCCCGGAGTCCTTCGTAAGTGGATAAAAGTCCGAACACTTCGGTATTTTGGATGGGCCGACGGCCCAGGCGGGTGGCGCGACAGGGAAAAAAATCTCAATATATACAGGCCGGTTGGAACGGCTGGGCCCTGGGAAAGGATCGGCTTGCGGATTGCTAGGACGGATTCCAGCCGCCCGGTCTGATTGATCCCAGGGTGGACAGGAGGAAACCCGATGACGAACCTGGAAACCCCCGACCAGACACGTCGCTCGTTTATCAAGACGGCGACCTACATTGCACCCGTGATCCTGACGCTGAAGGCGACTCCGGCGCTGGCGCAAGCGGCATCGCAGAAGGGAAACAATGGCGTTGGCAACGGCATTGACGGGCAGCCACCGGGCAACCCGCCGATAAACGACGGACCGGGAACGGGACCGGGCAACCCGGGCAACAACTAGGGCGGGCCGAAATTAATCTCGTCAGCTGACCGACATTTGAAAGTTTGGGACCGGCGTTTGCGGATTTGCGAACGCCGGTTCTTCACTCCCTTTTGGGCGAAACCCTTCCTCCCACTTCAGTAATCCTTGGCACGTGTGATCGACTCTTCTCCATCGAATGCTCCTGCGCGCAGACGATGGCTCTGCTGCGGAGTATCTTCTCGGCGCTGGTAGTCGTTGCTCCGGCGACAGAGGATCCCGTCCGGAAGTACGTTGTCGACTGTGCGGAGGCGTTCGGACCGTGCGTTGTGTCGGATGGAACAGACCGCGTGTCCCTGCGCGACGCGGACGACCTCGTTTTTCACATCGATAAAAGCATCCTCGTCGCCGCACAGCGAGAGCGTCCGGATCTATTCTTCCTTCATGCAGCCGCGATCGGGGTAAACGGGCGCGTCGTTGCGCTCCCGGCATTCCCCGGCACAGGCAAGTCAACGCTCACGCTGGCGCTGGCCGAAAGCGGCCTCGAGTATCTGAGCGACGAGTTCGCACCCGTGGACCTGCAGACGCTGATGGTCGAGCCGTTTCCGCACGCCATCTGCCTGAAGTCTCTTCCGCCGTTCCGCTCTGCGCTCCCGCAGGGGACGCTCAAGGTGAACGACCGGTTTCATATTCCAGTCGAAGCCCTGGCGACGACGACGCGCCGCGAGGCATTGCCGCTGGCGGCGATTGTCTTTCTACGGCGCGCGGCGCCGGCCGTTCAGGGGCTGCGAACGCTCTCGACTGCGTCCGCTGCGACCTGTCTGATGGCGCACGTCCTGAACGGCCTTGCCCATCCCGCTTATGGTCTCGACGCCGCCATCGCATTGGGCCGCGCCGTACCGTGCTACGAGTTGGACGTGACGGACACCGCATCCGCCGTCCGCCAGATCGCGGCGTTATGACGTCTCTTTAGGGGCGCGGCCGCCGATGGCGGACAGGCGAGACAGCGTGACACGAACGACTCGAACGCCGTAATAAAGAAACCCGAGCGATGCCGGCAGTTTGATTACCGCGCGATCGAGATGATTGGGCCTGGTCAGGTCGACCAGCAGCGTGAAGGATTCCTTGAGCAGGTAGACGAGATGGGGGACACGGTCGCGCATCCGCTCGCGCGTCCGCGCGTAGAACAAGCCGCCACGAATCACTCCGAAGGATCCCTGAAAGCTTCGTTGCTGAACGGACACGAACAGGCTGCGTTCGACGTCGGCGACCAGTGAATCCAACGCTGGATGCGCATCGAATCGGCGGACGACGGCGTCAGGCAGATCGGCACGGAGCACGTCTCGAGCCAAGCGTAGGGCCAGCAAAAGCTGCCGTTCGCCGCCGGCCTTGGCGGCACGATCGAGCAGCCGCGTCCAGTGGATCGTCTCTCCGTGCACACGCAGCAACGCGACGATATCGGCGAGCCAAATCAGCGCGCTCCAGCAATGCTTGCTGGCATGGGCGGCGAGGATGAGCAGGTAGTCTTCGGGAACCGGCTGAAGGATGCCGACGCCACGAATGTCAATCGTCGTCAACCGGCCCCACAGTCGCTCGAGCGTGACCGGAAACCGGAAGACATGTCGTGCGATCGACCATTGCAGGTCGACCCATATTTCGCCGACCGTCGACGTTCGCATCGCGAGTACGTCTGTTGGACGGGACGCGCGGAACTCGTAGCCGCGCTGTTTGAGAATGTCGCGTGCGCGTTCAGACCGGTCGGGAGCGACGAAGATATCCAGATCACCGAACTGCCGCATTGCCGCCGAGCCATACAGAGACTGAGCCATCGCCGGCCCGCGCAACGGCAGCGCGGCGACATCCTGGACCGCCATTTCGGTAACCAGTTCGCACAGCTCCGCGAGATAGCCCTCGATGACGATCGCGTTGGCGTCGTACTGGTGTTGCAGACGATCGCGGACGATGGCTGGCACCTCGTTGTGCCAGACGGTCGACACGCAGCGATGGAGGAGCGGCATCACCCCGTGATCGACGGCGAGATGAACGACCGCATTCCAATCGACACCGGCGACCGTGTCGGCCGGGAGTTCGGTTGGAACGCCGAGGGCTGCGCCGACTGCATGCGTCAGCACGGTGCACTCACGCTGCGAAATGCCAGTTGTGCGAATCAGACCGACGTGGCGGAACTGCGACAGCGTTGAGTCGATGTCAGGGGCTGCGTCCGCCGCTGCAATTCCGAAGCGGACCGCAATCGCCTCGGCGATCCCGGCGCGGTCGCGCGTACCGTCGCAGAGTTCCCAGATCTGTTGTGCGAGACCGTTCAGGCGGTGTGTGCTTCCTGTATGCGGATCGTGAAGCAACACGCCATCGGCGTCCGGGATCACAGTAAGGGACGCCCGCTGGGGGCGCTCGGAGCCAACCATCAACTGGAAAACGATCCTACAGGATGAACTTGCGATGCCGGGATGGGCGACGCCGCGACCGGCGACGGGTCGTCGCGGCGCCAGATCACCACGCCGCCACTGCGGCTCGCGAGTGGCGCCGGAATGCTCTGCGCGGCCGTCTACCGGTGACGAGGCATGGCGGCTCGCATTTTGCTACCTGCTGCGGGTCCGTATTTTCTGGCAAGGGGCGATCATGACTATGCGATTCGTGTTAGCCGTCGCGGTGGTTCTGGCTGCGGCCACATCGACCGGGAGCCAGACACTCTCCCCGGAGGACTCGCTCAAGGCGACACACGAAACGCTCATGCGGGCAGTCACGACGGTCAACGCCGAACGCGTGGCGGCGCTGATCCATCCGCGGGCGCTCGGCTTCTTTCGCATGAGTCAACAGGTCGCCGAACTCGAGGGCAAATCGGCGCTGGCAGTGTTCGTCGAAACACTGCTCAAGGACCTGGGTGAATTCGCGGTACCGACATCGCAGCAGTCGCTGTCGACCCGGCTCCGTGTCGCCGGCGACACGGGGATCGTCACGCAAACCCTGCTGCGTGAATCTGTCATCGAGAAGAAGAAGATCGTGCGTTATCTGCGGAGCACCGCTGTCTACGTGCGATCCGCTGATGGATGGAAGCTGATTTCGTGGCACACATCCGACTCCCCGTTAGCGAAGTAAGTCACTGCAACAGGCGGCGCAGGTGCCGCCTGTCTGTTGCAACCTGCATGGAATTTCCCACGGGTGACCGCCTGGTGCGCTGCCTGGCGCGTGCGTGACGGCTAAAATTAACGGCCCCCATTGCTGCCGCCGAAACAACTAGGGCGGTCCTCCTCCGCTCGTTCTCAGGTACGGTCCGGCCATGCGCGCGTGGCCGGACAGATCTTCTGCTCCAGACCGCCGGCCCTGACCAAATGGATCAACACCGTTCGAGCGCGCATAACGGAAGTCGCAAAGGCACTCGCATCGACAGCGAGGGACTCTGGGACTGGAATCTCCAATCCGGCCGGATTCATTTTTCGCCGCGCTGGATTGCCCTCATCGGGTGCGAAGAGCACGAGATCGGCGCCACGCCTGAGGAGTGGTTTCAGCGCGTTCATCCAGATGACGCCGCCCAACTCGCCCGGGAGATTGAATCTGTCTCCACCGGCGACTCGACCACGTTCGCCTCGCGCCACCGCCTGCGTCAGAAGGACGGCACCTATCGCTGGATGCTGTGCCGCGGCGCCGTCGTGCGGAACAAGGCCGGACGGGCGATCCGCCTGACGGGCTCCCACTCGGACGTCACGGTGGAGACCGTGACCGATCCGATGACCGGCCTGCCGAATCGGCTGCTGCTCATGGATCGCGTGGCGTATTCCATCGAGCGCTCCCGCCGCTACAAGGGATTCCATTTCGCCGTGCTGGTCATCGATCTCGGCAGACCGGTCAATCCCGGCGGACGCACCGGCAAGTCTGCAAGCGACCCGCTCGTCACCGCCGTCGCGCGGCGCCTGGAAACGAGCCTGCGCATTCCCGACACCATGCCCAGCCTGCGCCACAACGATCTCGTCGCGCGAATGGATGGTGACCGGTTCGCGATTCTGCTCGACGGCCTGAAGGAGATCAGCCACGCCAAGATCGTGGGCGAGCGCATCCTGCGCGAGATTCTCGAGCCGTTCGCGCTGAGCGGACGCGAGGTCCGGCTGTCAGCAAGCATCGGCATCGCCATCAGTGCAACCGGTTACAGCACTGCCGACGAAGTCGTCCACGATGCTGAGACGGCGCTGCACCGGGCCCATGTACTGGGCGGGTCGCACTGCGAGGTGTTCGACACCGGCATTCTGCAGTCCGAGCAGGCGGAATTGCGGCTGGAAGGCGACTTCGAGTCGGCGCTGGAGCGAGGCGAGTTCGAGCTCTTTTACCAGCCGATCGTCTCGCTGGCGTCGAACGACCTCCTGGGATTCGAGGCGCTGGTACGATGGCGTCACCCGGTCCTCGGCGTGATCTCCCCAGCCGAATTTCTGCCGGTCGCCGAAAAGACCGGCTTCATCATGCCGCTCGGCACCTGGATCCTCCGCGAGGCGTGTCTCAGGCTGAGCGCCTGGCAGAACGCGCTGCCTGGCGCGAAAGACCTGTCGATGTCGGTCAACGTCTCGGCGCTGCAGTTGAGCGGTGAGGCACTCGTCGACGAGATCGCCAGCGCCCTGCACGACTCCGGGCTCGAACCGCGTCGTCTGACGCTGGAGCTGACCGAAGGGATCGCGATGGCGAATCCGACGGCGGTCACGACGCTGCTGATGCGGATTCGGGCCATGGGCGTCCGCATCAGCGTTGACGACTTCGGCACCGGCTATTCGTCGCTGGCGTACCTGCGGCAGTTCCCGCTCGACGCGCTGAAGATCGATCGTTCGTTCGTCCGCGGCATGGTCACCAACAAGGACACGGCAGAAATCGTCACCAGCCTGATCGGGATGTCGCGCCAACTCGGTCTGCATGTCGTTGCCGAAGGCATCGAACACGATGACCAGCTGGCGCAGCTCCGCGCGTTGCACTGCGATGCCGGGCAGGGCAACCTGTTCGCGACCCCGCTGGACGCGGAGCGCGCCGCCGAACTGGTCAAAGCCGGCCCAACGCTGCAACCGGACCGTCGTCGCGGCGTGACCACACCTCCTCACAGTGAAGACCGTGTTCCGCCAATCTGGATACGCGGCAGCCGTTTCATAGGCAGCCATCGTCGTGCAGTGGTGGTTGCGGGTGCAGCCGCGGTCGTCCTGTTCGCCGCGGGATTCATGAGAGTGGTCGGCGAGCCGGCGCCCCCAGCTCTGGTGAGTTCCTCGACACCGGCGGCCTCAGCCGAGACAGCGCCACCCACGGCACCCTCACTCCCGCCAGCGTCACTCCCGGCGTCGGTCGCGCCGCTGCCGCGTGCAACCGTCGCGTCGCCTCGTTCAACGACTCCACCCGCACTGCCGGCACCGGCCTCACTCGAGGTGGTGCACCTGCACCGGCTGGGCAGCTGTCACGGACGTCTGGAGGTGACGCGCGATGGCGTGACGTTCGCGGGTCAAGAAGGCGCTGCCGACGAGCGGTTGACGCTCAACTACCTGGAATTCCTGCACGCGCTGGAGGGCGACACGCTGATCCTGAAGTCTGCGACCAAGACCTACCGGTTCAAGGCTGACGAATCGCACGGGCGCACCCGCGTTCAACTTCGCGGCTTGGCCGACCGCATCGCACGCGCCCGCCGGTAGAGCGTCTGCCGCGCCCTGTTTGACAGGCGCGCGCGCCGGGCGCGATCATCCGCCCCGTGCCCGAGACGAAAGGGATGAACATGCGCAGGTGGTCCCTGAGTGCGTTGCTGACCCTGTCGGTGACGCTCCTCTTGCCGGCGCGCGTGCTCGAAGGGCAGTGCGTCGACTACTCGAAGGATCCCGCCGGCTGTCAGCCGAGCACCTTCGACACGCCGATCGCCCAGATGCCGTCTGTGCGCGTCAACCGCCAGGGGGCGATCGATCCGACCGCGTCTGAGGCCGACGCCAAGGCGGGCGCGTTCGCGCTCGAGGAAAAGCTGCACCTGTTTCGCAACTTCGAGCATCTGCACTGGGTCATCACGGTGCCGTCGGAAAAGGATCCGGCGACCGGCGCGTGGCGCGGCGGCGACCTCGACGGCGCCGGCGACGGCCGTGGCCTCGGCGTCGCCGGCAACTGCATCTTCGTCGGCCACTCCAACGGACCTGGCGTGCGCCACGCGATCAACATCTTCAAAATTCAGGCGGACCCGGCACGGCAGGCGCCGGTGCAGGTCGGCGAGATCCCGGCGATGGCCGAAGGCAATCAAGGCTTCGACGATCGCGAGCTCCGCTCGCTCGTCTATCGCACGACGCGCGGCGAGGACCGGTATCTCCTGGTGCGCAACGCCGGGACGAACACCATCGGACGGATGGAAACCTATCGCATCGACCCGAACACGTGTCTGCCGTCGTTCAAGAGCGAGACGATCGACTTCCACTCCCAGTCGCACGAATTCTTCCTCTGGCACGATCCCGCCACTGCGAATCGCGTGCTGGTCTACATGACGAACTGGACGGGCGGTCTTCCCGATCCGGAAAATCCGGGCCTGAAAGTGCCGGACGCCATCGTCATGGCGGTGACCGACGAGCAGACGGGCGAGGTGCTGGCGCGGCCACGCATGCTCGCCGGCTTTACGCTCGCCGAAGTCGGCGGTCCGCCAATCGACGAGCGTCCCGATGCGACCGGTCTCTTTTCCGACGGCCGGTTCCTCGATTTCAGCGATTCGAAGAACGGGTTCGGTCAGGCCGGAAATTTTCAGAATCGCGAGCAGAACCGGCTGCACTCGCTGTCGGTGACGCCGGACGGCGAGCGCGTCTACGTGGCGGGCACGACCGCCGGATTCTACGTGCTCAATTCCGAAGCGATCGCGCACAGCACCGACGCGCAGCTCGCGGCCGGCACGGCCGGGTGCAACAAGCGATCGACGATCGTGTCGGCGAATGGTGCCATCGATGCGGCGAAGCTGCCGCAGCTCGCCGCCGATTGTCTGCACATGGTGGTCAATGATGACGCCGGTCTGAAAACCTTCCTGGCCTCGACTGCGTCGCCGGAGACGAAGGCCAATCGCTCTCTCGTCCTGCTCACGCGTTCGCGCTTCGATGTGTATCCGCCGGTGAACGCGTCGCCGACCGGTACGCACAGCGCCGTGTTCGTTCCCGATCGCCCGGCGCGCGTGCGCGGCAACACGAAAGGACGACCCGCGTTCGTCTGGCTGTCGGACGAAAACGGCGGCTGCCCGTTGAACTACGCCAGGATGGTGTCAGTGGAAGCAGAGATGACGCCGATCATGATCGGCGCGTTCGCGATTCCCGACAACCAGATCGACGAGTGCCTGACCCAGGCGACGACCGAGCCCAACGGGCAGCCGCGGCGGCGCAATCCGCAGCAGAACCACAATCCGACCGTCTTCAAGAACCTGGTGTTCACGACGTGGTACGCCCACGGCCTGCGTGTCATCGACATCTCCAATCCGTACACGCCGCGCGAGGTCGGCCATGCGCTGACGGTGCCTCAGGGCGTCGCGCGTACCTATCCGGTGTTCAAGGACGGCCTGATCTACTGGGTCGACAACGACACTGGCCTGCACGTCGCGCGCTATACCGGTCCTCGTCGCGACGAACTGCCCGGTCCGGGTTCGGGAACGTATGAAGGAAACGCCACCAGCCCGCACCGATAGCCTCGCGCCCGAGATTCTCGAGTTCTACGGTCTCGGAAAGGAAGAGCAGCGGCTGGATGCGTCGCTCGGTCGGCTCGAGCGGCTCCGTACACTCGAGGTCGTCGGGCGGCACCTGCCGCCCGCGCCATGCCGTGTGCTCGACGTTGGTGGCGGGACGGGCGTCTACGCGTTGCCGCTGGCGGCGCGCGGCCACCGCGTGCATTTGGTCGATCCGGTGCCGCTGCACGTCGAGCGTGCGCGAGCGCTGTCGCAGGCGTCGGCCACGCCGCTCGTCGGCGCCGATCTCGGCGACGCGCGCAGCCTGCAGGTGCCGGAGGCCGCCTACGACGCCGTGCTGCTGTTCGGTCCGCTCTATCACCTCATCGATCGCCGTGATCGGATCCAGGCGCTCGCCGAGGCCCGCCGGGCGCTCGTCCCCGGTGGAATCCTGCTGTCGGCGTACATCTCGCGATTCGCGTCGGCATGCGACGGCATTCAGGAAGGTGCACTGCGCGACGCCACCTTCGCAGCCATTGTCGAAAGCGATCTGATAGACGGGATTCATCGCAACCCGACGAGCCGTACGGGGTGGTTCACCACCGCGTACTTCCATCGGCCGGAGGAGATCCAGGCTGAGATCGACGAAGCTGGCCTGCGATTCGATCATCTCGTCGGCATCGAAGGTCCTGGGTGGGTGGCGCCGGACCTGGATGAATGGCTCGATGACCTCGTGCAGCGTGAACGCCTGCTGAACGTGCTGCGCCGCCTCGAGCGCGAGCCCAGCCTGATCGGCGCGAGCGCACATATCCTGGCGATCTCACGCCGGCCGGACGAGTCATGACGACGCGGCACGTGACGGTCGGCGTGGCGGCGATCGTCACGCTCATTGCCAGCTTGTTGCTCAACGCACAACAGAAAGCGACCGCCGATCTCGAGGCCACCGCGTTCGTCTGCCCGATGCATCCCGACTACACGCTCGACATCGCCGGCACCTGCCCGCGGTGCGGGATGGCGCTCGTCCGCGCCACCCCGTACGACGTGCGCGATTACGGCTTCGAATTCACCACCGCACCGGCGCTCGTGCGTCCTGGGGAGAAGGCACGGTGGCGCTTCACGATCTTCCACCCCGGCACCGGGCAGCAGGTGATGAAGTTCGAAACGGTGCACGAACGGCAGTACCACCTGTTCGTCATCAGCCAGGACATGGAGCAGTTCCAGCACATTCATCCTGAGCAGCAGTCCGACGGCACGTGGACGATCGATGTCACCCTGCCGAAGGCAGGCTATTACAAGGTGCTGTCAGACTTTCTGCCGAGCGGCGGCGCCACCCAGCTGATCGCGCGGCCGCTGGTGACGGCTGGATACTCACGCGATCTTGCGCATGACGGCGCTGTACTCGTGCCCGATGCGAGTCCGCGCAAGACCGTCGGCGACATCACCGCAACCGTCTCCTACGATCCGCCAACGCCCGTTGCCGGCCTCTACGCCCACCTGATCTTCAACCTCGCCGATACGGCCACCGGCCGGCCGATCACCGATCTGCAGACGTATCTCGGTGCGTTCGGGCATACGCTAATCATGAGCGAGGACATGCTCGATTACGTGCACACGCATCCGCTCGATATCCTCTCGACACCCGACGATGACGGGGTGCCGCAGTTCGTGATTCCGCCGGGGGCCGACCTCGAGAAGCTGCGAGGGGGGCTGCAGGTGATCTTCGACGGCCTGATGCCAAAGCCTGGCCGCTATCGCGCCTGGACGCAGTTCAGACGGCACAACACGCTTTACACCTTCACGTCCACATTCACGGTGAGTCAGCCGTGAAATCGATGTTCACCGTGGCCGTCGTCGTCAGCCTGGTGATCGGGTGGACGTTGCTGCCGCGCCAGGCGCGGTCGCATGGCTCCGTGACGACCACGGTGCTGTTCGACCGCGAGATCGTCCGCATTCTGAATACGCGCTGTGTCGCCTGCCACATCGACGGCGGCCTGGCGTTTCCGCTGTCGACCTATGAAGAGACCTGGCTGCGCGGCCGATCGATCAGAAGCGAGATCCTGCGCCGGCACATGCCGCCATGGCCGGCGGTGTCCGGGTACGGCGAGTTCGCGAACGATAACGGCCTCACGCTGCGCGAAACGCAGTTTCTGGTGTCATGGGTCGAAGGGCTCGGCCCGCGGAATTCGGGCACCGTCTTTCTCAATGTCAGCGATGCGAAGGCCGCGCCGCGCGAGGAGGTGCGCGCGATGGCGCACGTTGGGCATTGGCAGCTGGGCGAACCGGATCTCGTGCGGCCCCTCGCCGCCACGACGATCGCCGCGCGCCAGAGCGATACGGTCCGCCGCATCGTCATCGATTCAGGGCTAACGTCCGAGCGGCGGATTCGAGCAATGGAGTATCTGCCCGGCGATCGTCGCGTCGTGCGAGGCGCGGTGTTCACCGTCCAGCAGACAGGGCAGTGGCTTGGCAGCTGGACGCCGTGGTACGGCTTCACCAAGCTGCCGAAGGGCGTTGCGCTGCGACTGCCGCCTGGCGCGCGCATCGTCGCCGACGTGTACTACCGCGGCACGACAGCGCCTGTCGTCGACAAAGGCACTCTCGGATTGTTCCTCGCCGGGAGCGCCGACACGCCGACGCCATCGGATCTCGTGCTGCAGGCGGCGAGAGATGCGAGCGGGCTGTTTCGCGCGTCTCTGCCGGTCATGTCGGATACGCGCGTCTGGGCGGTGCGTCCAGACATCGATGTCGATGTGACCTCGTTGGAACTGCACGCGCGACGACCCGACGGCGCGACCGATATTCTGCTTTACGTTCGTGACGCGCGAGCGGAGTGGCCGACGCCGTTCATCCCGAAAGAGCCACCGCTCGTTCGTCGTGGCTCACGGCTCTCGCTCGTCGCACAGGTGAAAGACGGCGCGGCGGCGAGGGCTGTTCGACTGGTCGTCGCCCGGTACTGACAGGGTGGGCGGCGATCAGCCTTTCACCGTGTAGCCGAGCCGCTGAAGAATGACCCGCACGCGATCCCGAAGCTCACCCTGTAACTCGATTCCGCTTTCTGTTACAGCACCGCCGGTGCCGCATTCGCGCTTCAACGCCGCCGCCAGTTCCTTCAGGAACGCATCGTTCCGAGGCAGGTTGTCGATGACCGTGACGGACTTGCCGCCGCGCCCCTTTTTTTCCATCCGTAGTTTGGCGACGATGCGCGCGGGCAGCGCCTCGTTGGCGGGACGGTTCTGGCTGCTGCATTTGCAGGAGCGCTGCGGCCACCCACACACCGGGCATTTGCCTTCGGTAACCGTGGAATAGACAGTACGGACGTTGTCTTTCGCGCGCATCTTCGACTCACACGTCAGTTGTCTGCTCGTCGCCCGGGCGTGAGAACCGTCGACCGCGTACAGGCGCCGGTCTGCAGCGGGCGCGAGCGGATAGACGAGGGCGCCTATCTGTGGCGCACGCGCATTTCGCTGCTATGCCTTCTTCGCGTGCAGTCCGAAGGCGGCGCCTTGAGGATCCATCGCGTTCACGACCCAGTCGCCGCCCGGAACTTCCATCGGACCGTTGAGGATCTTGCCGCCGTTGGCGGTGATGCGTTCGGCCGCCGCCTGCACGTCGGGAACGCGGAAGTAGATCTGCCAGTTGGGCGGCACCTGTGCCATCTGCGGCGGCTTGTTCATCATCCCGCCGATCATTCCGTGCGGGCGATTGAACATCTGGTAGGTGCCCATCTCGCCCATGTCCATCGTCTCGCTCGGCTGCCAGCCGAACACCTGCTGATAAAACTTCATTGCCGCCGGCATGTCGGTCGTCATCAACTCGTGCCATGACGCCTCGCCGACGGCCGCGGCCGTTTCCGGCCGTTGCTCCTCGCTGGCCGGCTCGATGATGTAGAACGCCGCGCCCTGCGGGTCCATCATCATCTGCATGCGACCGACCTCGGGGACCGTGATCACCTCGGTGTGCGTCTTGCCGCCGAGCCGCGTGATCTTCGATACCGCCTCTTCGAGATTCGGTACGCCGACATACATCGCCCAGAACGGTGGTGCCTTCACCTCCGCCGGCTTCGACGTGACGCCGCCGACGGATTGGTTACCGCCCCGGTTGAACACCGTATGGGGTTGGCCGGCGCCTTCGAACGGCGCCGTCTGCCAGCCCACGACCGTCCTGTAGAACGCCTCCGCCGCTTTCATGTCGGTCGTCATCAACTCGTACCAGAGCGGTCGTCCGAGCAACGTCGATGTCGCAACTGCCATGGGGCACCTCCGATGTTCACGCAGCGCGCACAGGTCAGCCGTGTGCGCGCTGCGTGCAAACGCGTAGTCTCGCACGGACACGTCACGGTGCAGTCACGTCTTCGTTTTCGAACTCTTCAGCAAAGCGGGGTGCGTGACCCGTCACCAGCCGTTCGCATTGGTCTGATGGCTCCCTGGCTTCAGCCGGGGATTCGGCCCCGGCTAATGCGCGAGTTCCGCCTGGAGCTCGTTGAGCTGAACCGGCGATGATCCGTAGTTCTCGACGTGGACAAATCGTCCGGTTTCATCGGCGCTGACCCTTCCGGCCAGAATCATCGTCCCCTTACCCTTGCGTTCAGGGCCGAGCTCGATGTTGATCAGCGTGAACGGATAGTCGGAGTACTCCGGTTGGTTCCATACTTCCGCGAAACTCATCGGACGATCCGTGGCGAGAACAGCTGCACGGTATTCTCCGCGCCGTGGCTCAGCCACGCGTAGCGGAGATCCCAGGCGAGGTTGGTGTTGAATCGAATGGTGCCGACCGACGGCGCCTTCCGCAGCGCCTCGAGAAGCGCGTCCTGTCCATCCTCCTTCAGTCTCTGCAGGAATCCGTCACGCTGATTCTGCGTGGAGAGCCGGTTCAGGTTGATCTCGACGCGTGCCGTGCCGACAGGGTTGCGAAAACCGCCGGCGCTGATCGCGGTGCCCGTAATGCGGAGTGGCAGATCGAGCGCGGTGCCGCTGGTGCCGCGCTGAGCCTCAGTGATCGTCGTGAGGGCCAGCGCGACGGCGATGATGGTTGTAATTCTCATGGGTAATCACGAAGCATGTACTGCTCCGTGATCGGCCGCATGATGGAACCGTCCTGGCCGTCGCGCCGTTGCGGTGCGCGCGACACAACTGAGCGGTTCGCGTGCGCGCGCCGACCGCCGCGAACAGGGCCAGGCTCCTGGTGGTCGCAGAGCGATAGAGACGGCGGGGCTACCCGGCGGTGAGCATCGAGTAGCCGAATTCCTGCGCCCGGTTTACGGCCACGACCCCAGCCGCCACGAGCCGACCGTTGGGCAGCAGGTTGGCGGTCAGTTCCTTGTAGATTGCAGATGGAGTCGAGCCCACCGCCGAGGCAATGACACCGGCGATCCGGTTGGTGGCCATGTCGCAGACCGCGAAGTGTGCTCCGCGTTTGGCGATGTCCGTTGCGGTGACACCGAGGCTGGTCATCACCGAACCAAACTCCGCCGACGTCAGCGGGTTGACCGTCGGCGGTTGCTTCGTCTTCGGATGGCTGATCC
>Ga0111538_10000239_pt1 | contig 68504 bp, 59 predicted proteins | sample SoiMethybrSBSTD1_FD_79669 | JGI IMG/M metagenome (GOLD analysis project Ga0111538, IMG submission 79669) | Bulk soil microbial communities from a Populus tree surrounding site in Tennessee, USA - Soil MetaG P. TD hybrid SBSTD1 (version 2)... | ecosystem: Environmental > Terrestrial > Soil >...
TCCAGCGCGACTTCTTCGACCGCGGCATCGCGTACCTCAAGCCGCTCATCCTGCGCGACGTCGCCGAGGACATCGGCATGCACGAGTCGACCATCTCGCGCGTGACGACCAACAAGTACGTCCACACGCCGCAGGGCATCTTCGAGCTGAAGTTCTTCTTCAACTCCGGCATCTCGCGCACCAACGGCGAGGACCTGGCCTCCCAGGCGGTCAAGAGCAAGATCAAGGCGCTGATCGACGAGGAAGACCCGAAGCGCCCGATGTCGGATCAGAAGATCGTGGAGCGCCTGCGCGCCGCCAACATCGACATCGCTCGCCGCACGGTCGCCAAGTACCGCGAGCAGCTCGGCATCCTCTCCTCATCGAAGCGCAAGCGCGTCTTCTAGTGCGGGGCCCCAGAGGGGTTAACCGCCAAAGCCGCCAAACCCGCCAGAGTTTTTTTGGTTGGTATGACTCGAGTCGATCGAGGCGAACCAAACAAGTTCTGGTTTGGCGATTTTGGCGGATTTGGCGGTTCAAAAAGAGGCGCGGTGGCGCGATGCGCGGCGTTCGCGGCGATAGGATAGAGGGGCAGGGCCACCGAACGAGGAGGGTCTGGATGCAGTTCTCCGTGACGTTTCGGCACATGGATGCCACCGACGCGTTGAAGGGCTACGCCAAGGACAGGCTGGAGAAGATCCGAAAATATTTTCCGGACCCGATCTCCATCCACGTGGTGATGAGCACCGAGCGCTTCCACCACAAGGTGGACGTCAACGTGCAGCTGCACAACGGCTTCAAGCTGGCCGGCACCGAGACCACGGAGAACATGTACTCGTCGATCGATCTGGTGTCGGCCAAGATCGAGCGGCAAGTCAGGCGCTACAAGGAGAAGCTCCGGGCTCACAAGGTCCGCGACCTCGAGCCGCTGCCGGTCGTCCACTCGGTCATCGAGGAGGCGCAGCCGCCCGGCGACGGCGCCCGCCAGCCGGCGGCGTCCGACGCCGACGAGCAGCACGTCGTCATCAAGCGGGAGACCTTCCGGGCCGAGCCGATGTCGGCGTCGGAGGCGATCATGCAGCTCAACCTCATCGACGCCGCCTTCCTGATCTTCCGGAACGATCAGACCGGCCTGATAAATGTCGTGTATAAACGCAATGATGGTGCGTACGGGCTGATCGAGACTGCGCCGCTCCAGTAGTCGTTCCAGCCCGGGTTTATTTTTTCCACTGTGCTAGTCTGCCGCCCTTCTCATGAAGATCGTGGACCTCATCCGGCGGGACATGGTCCTTCCGGATCTCACGGCTGACACGAAGCATGGCGTCATCCGCGAGCTGGCAACGCATCTGGCCGAAAGACACGGCAAGCTGAAGGTCGAAGACCTAAGCCGCGTACTGATCGACCGCGAGGAGCTCGCATCCACCGCGATCGGCGAAGGGGTCGCCGTGCCGCACGGCAAGATGCGTGCGGTGGACGGCATCGTCGCCTGCCTCGGGCGCTCGCGCCGCGGCGTCGACTTCGGCGCCATGGACGGTCAACCGACTCACCTGTTCTTCGTCATGGTCGCGCCCGAGAGCTCGACCGGCGCCCACCTCAAGGCGCTCGCCCGCATCAGCCGCGTCTTCAAGGACAGCCACTTCCGCCGACGGCTCCTCGAGGCGAGCGACGGCGAGACCATGTACGAGATCATGGCGCAGGAAGACGCGAAGTACTGAGCTGACCATGGCGGCCGATCGACCTGCGCCCGCCGTTTCGATCGAGGAGCTCCTGCGGGATGCCGGCGCCGACCTGGGTCTCAGGCTGCGCGCCGGTCAGGCCGGGCTCGGCCGCATCATCAGCGTTCCTCGTATCCAGAAGCCGGGCCTGGCGCTCGCCGGTTACTCGGAGCAGCTCCACCGCGACCGCTTGCAGACCCTGGGGGCGACGGAGATCGAGTATCTGCGCGCCGCCGATCCTGCCGTGCGCACCCTCGGCATCGACACGGTGATGGCGGCTTCACCCGCCTGCGTGGTGGTCACCCGCGACCTCGAGCCGCCGGCCGAGCTGGTGGCGGCGTCCGATCAGCACGAGGTGCCGCTGGCGATCTCGCGCCTCGGCAGCGCCGAGTTCATCGCCGGCGTGACCCAGTTCCTCCAGGGCCGGCTGTCGCCCTCCACCTCGATCCACGGGGTCCTGCTCGACATCCTCGGCATCGGCGTCCTGCTCCTCGGCAAGAGCGGCATCGGCAAGAGCGAGGCGGCGCTCGACCTGGTCGCCCGCGGGCACCGGCTGGTCGCCGACGACATCGTCAACATCCGCCGCATCGGACCGAAGCTCATCTACGGGTCGGGATCGGGAATCATCCGGCATCACATGGAGATCCGCGGTCTGGGAATCATCAACATCCAGGACCTGTTCGGGATCTCGGCGGTGCGCGACGTGAAGAAGATCGAGCTGGTCATCGAGCTCAGCGACTGGGACCAGGACGCCGAGTACGACCGGCTCGGGGTCGACGACGAGGTCTACCCCATCCTCGGCGAGATCCTGCCGCTCCTGCGGGTGCCGGTGCGGCCCGGGCGCAACGTGGCCACCATCATCGAGGTGGCTGCGCGCAACCAGCTCCTCAAGCTCATGGGACACCACTCGGCGCGCGAGTTCCAGGATCGGCTGAACCAGGCCATCGCGGACGCGCGGCCGCGGAGGTTCGACGCCGACCTCATCGAATAGCGATGCTGATCGTGATGGTGACAGGGTTGTCCGGGGCGGGGAAGAGCACGGCGCTGCGCGCTCTCGAGGACGGTCAATTCTTCTGCGTCGACAACCTGCCGCTGCCGCTCATTCCAGAGCTGGCCGCGCTGATGGCCCGGCGCGGCATCGAGCACGTCGCGGTCTCGGTCGACGCGCGCCAGCACATGTTCCTCGACTCGTATCGCGACATCGTGGTTCGCCTGCGCGCCGAGGGCCACCGGGTCGATCTCCTGTTCCTCGAGGCGCCGGACGACGTGCTCCTGCGGCGCTACTCGGAGACCCGCCGGCGGCACCCCCTGTCGGGCGACGAGCTCAGCGACGGCATCCAACGCGATCGCGAGAGCCTGGCCCAGATGCGCGAGGACGCCGCGGTCATCAACACCGGCAACCTCAACGTGCACGAGCTCAAGGCGCTGGTCGGCGAGCGCTTCGCCCGCACCGAGGGGACCATGGCGGTCACCCTGCAGTCGTTCGGCTACAAGCACGGCCTGCCGCCCGATTCCGACCTGGTGTTCGACGTCCGCTTCCTGCCCAACCCGTACTTCGTCAGCGAGCTCAGCGCCGGCGACGGCCGGGAGGCCCGGGTGGCCGAGTTCGTGCTCGGCAACGCACAGGGGGCCGAGCTGGTCGACCATCTGGAGCGGTTCCTCCGCTTCTCGCTCCCCAACTTCGCCCGAGAAGGTAAGCTCTACCTCACGGTGGCGGTCGGCTGCACGGGAGGACGCCATCGCTCGGTGGCGGTGGTCGAGGAGCTGAGCCGCCGGCTCGGACGCGAGTGGGACCTGGTGGTGCGCCATCGCGATCTCAACCGGCAGGGGGATCGCTAGTGGCGGGGGGGCAGGACATCACGACGGGGGAGGGCCGGTGAGCGACGAGACGTTTCAGGTCCGGGTGACCATCTGCAACAAGCTCGGCATGCACGCCCGTGCGGCCACTCGCTTCGTCCAGCTCGCCAGCAAGTATCCGTGCGAGGTGGCCGTGATCAAGGACGGCCAGCGGGTCAACGGCAAGAGCATCATGGGCGTCCTGATGCTGGTCGCCTCGCTCGGCACCGTCATCGTGATCGAGTGCAAGGGGGCGAGCGCCGAGGAGGCGGGCAAGGCGCTGGCCGAGCTGGTCGAGAACCGTTTCGGCGAGGACTCGTGACCGAGGGGACTCCGCCAGACGACTCGATGATGTCCGGCACCATGCCGGTGGTCGAGACGGTCAGGCGCGGGACCGCGGCGGCGCCCGGAATCGCGATCGGGCGGGTCTACCTGGTCGACCGGCGCCGGCTGAAGGTGCCGAAGAAGCACCTGCTCGACGACGAGCTCGACGGCGAGATCGAGCGGTTCCGCCGCGCGCTCGACTCCAGCGACCGGCAGCTCGAGCGCATCAAGGAGAAGATCGAGGCCCGCTTCGACGACCACTACAACATCATCACCGCCCACCAGCTGATCCTCCACGACGAGCATCTGGTGGACGAGACCATCCGCTACATCCGCGAGAAGCAGATCAACGCCGAGTGGGCGCTGCGCAAGACGGTCGAACACATCCGCGGCGTGTTCGACTCGATCGAGGACGACTACTTCCGCGAGCGCCGCAGCGACGTCGAGTTCGTCGGCGAGCGGGTCCTGCGCAACCTGCTGGGCCGCGAGCTGCAGGTCCAGCCGCCGCCCGACGCCATCGTGGTGGCCTACGACCTGGCGCCGGCCGACACCGCGCAGTTCTATCGCGCCGCGGTGGCCGGCCTGGCGACCGACGCCGGCGGCAACACCTCGCACACCGCGATCATCGCGCGCGCCCACGAGATCCCGGCCGTGGTCGGCCTCGAGGACATCACCGCGGTGGTCGGCAACGGCGATCTCGTCATCGTCGACGGCACCAACGGCATCGTCATCCTCAACCCCAGCCCCGAGACGGTGGGACTCTACCGCGAGCGCGCCCGGCTGGAGGCGGCCGAGGGCGTCGCGCTGCTCCGCAACGTCGACCTGCCGGCGGTCTCGCAGGACGAGGTGCGGATCTCGCTGGTGTCCAACATCGACAACGTCGACGAGATCCGTTCGGCGCTCGCCTACGGCGCCGAGGGGATCGGCCTGTTCCGCACCGAGTACCTCTTCATGACCTCCGGCGACCGGGTGCCGGACGAGAACGACCACTACCAGCACGCGCTCAAGGTGATGGAGGCGCTCGGCAACCGGCCGGTGACCTTCCGCACCATGGACCTCGGCGCCGACAAGATGGCCGCCTTCCTGGCCGACCACCACGAGGCAAACCCGGCCCTCGGGCTGCGCTCGATCCGCCTCTGCCTGGTCCCCGAGGTGCTGCCGCTCTTCAAGCAGCAGCTGCGCGCGCTCCTCCGGGCCGCCGCCAGCGGCAACGTCCGCATCATGTTCCCGATGATCTCGGGGGTGAAGGAGCTCAACCTCGCGCTCGAGGTGCTCGGCGAGGTGAAGGACGAACTGCGGTCGAGCGGCACCCCGTTCGGCGAGGAGACCAAGCTCGGCATCATGATCGAGATGCCGAGCGCGGTCCTGGTGGCCGACCACCTGGCCCGGTTGGTCGACTTCTTCTCGATCGGCACCAACGACCTCATCCAGTACACCCTGGCGGTCGACCGGGTGAACGAGCACGTCGCCTACCTCTACGAACCGCTGCACCCGGCAATGCTCCGCCTCATCGACATGGCGGTCCGGGCCGGCAGGGACTGCGGCATTCCGGTCGGCCTGTGCGGCGAGATGGCCGGCGACGCCGCGGTGGCGCCCATCCTGCTCGGCCTCGGGCTCACCGAGCTGTCGATGAACGCCGTCGCCATCCCCCAGGTCAAGCAGGTCGTGCGCGACGCGCGCGTCGCCGAGCTCGTCGCGCTCGCGCGCGAGGCGCTGACGCTCGGGAGCGCGCCGGAGATCAGGGAGCTGGTCGAGCAGTACCGGGTGCGGCGCGCCGGGGTGTGACGCGGCCGCACGCCGCTGCGCGGCCGCACGGTCACCAACGAGCTGGCGAAGCGCGTTTCGCCTGTCTAAGGTGCGCTCGTGGAGCCCGCTGTGTTGTTCGGCAAGGTCGTGGCGCCGCATGCGCTCGCGCTCCTCGGGCGGCGGCCCCCGCGCTGGCTGTCGGTCCTGGCCTATCGACGCGTGCGGCCGCGCCCGCCCGCCGACCATCGCCACGACCACGAGGTGGACGACTGCGACCCGCGCGAGTTCACCCGCCAGATGGAGCTGGTGGCGCGGGCGTGCGCCCCCGTCGGCCTCGACGACGTGCTCGACTTCCTCGACCGCGGCCGGCGTCTGCCGCCCAATCCGGTGCTGGTCACCTTCGACCACGGCTACCTGGACAACCGCGAGCATGCCCAGCCCATCCTCGACCGCCTGGGGGTGCCGGCCTGCTTCTTCCTCAGCACCAGCCACGTCGCCGAGCGCAGGCTCTTCTGGTGGGACCGGGTCGCCTGCCTGTTCGACGCCACCCGGGTGGCCACCGCGCGGCTGACCTACCCCGTGCAGATCCTCCTCAGGCCCGCAACCGACGGCGGGCGGTCCCGCCGCACCGTGCTGCGCCTCATCCAGAGCTATGCCGGGCTCGACCTCGAGCGCTTTCTCTCCCAGCTGGCCCGCGCCCTGCGGGTCGAATGGAGCCCCGAGCTCGAGCGAAGCGCGGCCGACCGTCTGGTGATGACCTGGGACGACGCGCGCGCGCTGGCGGCGGCCGGCATGGAGATCGGGTCGCACGCCCGCAGCCACCGGGTCTTCCACACGCTGTCGCCCGCCCAGCTGGCCGTCGAGCTGGCCGGGGCGCGCGAGGACATCGCGGCTGCCATCGGCAGGCCGGCCCGCGCCGTCTCCTATCCGTTCGGCGGTTCGCTGCGGCGCATGCCCGCCGTGCTGCGCGCCGTGCGCGCGGCCGGTTACCGGGTCGGCTTCTCGGCCGAGCCGCGCGGCAACCCGCTGGCCGGTGAGCTCGATCGCTACGACCTCGCGCGCATGCCGATGGGCGCGCTGATGCGCCGCGAGCACCTGGGTGCGTACCTGGCAGCGCCGGAGCTGTGCCCCGCATGGTAGCGCTGACCCGACGTGCCCCGCTGGTTGCTCGCATCCTCGCCACCTCGAGCCAGCTCGAGGGGATCGCCCCCGAGTGGGAGAGCCTCATGGCGAAGAGCGACGAAGGGGACGAGCCGATGCGCTCGCCGACCTGGATCCGCGCCTGGTGGCGTTGCTTCGGCGGCGAGCGGCGGCTGCGGCTGGTGACCTTCCGCCAGGGGCCCCGCCTGGTCGGCGTGGTCCCGCTGTGCCTGCGGGCCACCTACCTGGCGCCGGGCGTGCGGGTCCGCCGCCTCGATCTGCTGCCCTCCGGCGAGCCGGCGGCCGAGGAGGTCGGCTCCGAGTACATCGGGCCGATCGTCGAGCGCGGACTGGAGCAGGAGGTGGCCGAGCGGCTCGCCGATCTCCTCGAGATGGACGCGCTCGGGCCGTGGGACGAGCTGGTGATGCCGGCCATGAGCCTGCACGGGGCGATGGGCGAGATCCTCGGCGGCGCCTTCGAGCGGCTCGGCTCGGTCGAGCAGGAGATCTCCGGCGTCGCGCCGTTCATTCCGCTGCCCGGCAGCTGGGACGAGTACCTGGCGCGGCTGCCGGCGTCGCACCGGCACCTGGTGCGGCGCTCGCTGCGCGCGTTCGACCGCTGGACCGGCGGCCACGCCGAGCTCCGCGTCGCGCGCACCAGCCGTGAGCTCGCGACCGGGGCGGCGGCGCTGCGCGAGCTCCACGCGGCCCGCTGGCGCGAGGCCGGCGAGCCGGGCGTGTTCGCCAGCGCCCGCCGGCGCGAGTTCCACGATCAGGTGATGCCGGAGATGCTCGCGCGGGGCGCGCTCGAGCTCCTCTGGCTGTCGGCGCAAGGCGAGCCGGTGGCCGCGCTCTACAACCTGGTCTGGCGCAACAAGGTGTACTTCTACCAGAGCGGCCGGCGGCCCGGACTGCCGGCCGGCCTGCGGGTCGGCCTGGTCATCCACGCCCTCGCCATCCGGCGCGCCATCGAGCAGGGCCGGCGCGAATACGACTTTCTCGCCGGCGCCTCGAGACACAGGCAGGAGCTGGCGCTGGGGGTGCGGCCGATCGGGCGGCTCCAGCTGGTCCGCCCTGGGACTCGAGCGCGCATCCGGCGCGCCTACCTGCGCTGCACGTCGCTCGCCCGGGCCCTGCGCGCCTCACGCTAGGGCGACAGGCGCTTCCAGTAGAGCAACTCGTCGACCCCGGCCAGCACGAGGGCGGGCAACCGGCCGACCTCGACGTAGCCGCGGCGGCGGTAGAAGGACTGCGCCGGCTGGTTGAAGTCGCTGACCAGGAGGAAGGCATGGCGCGATCGCTCGGCGACCGCCGCCTCGAACCCGGCGAGCAGCTCGGCGCCGGCGCCGCGACCCTGGGCCGCGGCGGTGACCGCGAGCAGGCGCAGGTAGCCGCCCAGCCCCAGGGTGCCGGCTGGCAGGTACCAGGCGAGGCCGTCGGCGGCGCCGCCGTCGCTGTGGACCAGGAGGCCGTCGCCGCGCTCGAAGGCGGCGTGCAGATCGCCGGCCAACAGCGCGGGGCTGCGGCCGTAGCGGCCGAGCAGCGGCAGGTCGGCGATCCCGGCGGCCAGCGCGTCGATCTCTCCGGCGGCGAGCGGGCGGATCACCGGAGCACACCCAGGGGCACCGGCCGGCCGCCGCGGCTGGCCGTCAGCACGACCGAGCGCCCGGCCGGCAGGTCGAACCAGACGGTGCTGCGGCCCGGCTCGCTGCGGCTGCCGAGCAACCGGGCGCCGCGCGCCGACAGCGCGAGCTCGGTCGGGACCGAGAGGGTGAGGCCGCGGACCGCCCGGGGGCCGCTGTTGCGCACCTCGGCGGCGCCGTCTGCCCGGTAGTCGACGGTGATCGCCTCGAGCGCGCGCAGCCGCTCGCCGGTCTCCGCCATCGTCATGCTGGCGATCGCGCCGGCGGCGACCCGGCGGCCTAGCCGCGCCAGGGCTTGCTCGAACAGTGGATGGACGGCGAAGCCGCCACCGGCGCGCGGCAGGACGATGTCGCGCCGCAGGAGGTCGCGGCGCCGGTGCCGGGTGGTGCGCGGCGAGGCGGACAGATAGGTGTGGGCGACGAACAGGCCGCGCTCGCGCTCGAGCTGGTCGAGGGACGGCGGGCCGAGCGCCTGGGCCAGGCGCTCGACGCGGCCGTAGAACCAGGTGGAGGTGAAGACCCAGAGCCGCGGATCGGCGGGCAGCGGGTAGACCGGGGGGAGGGCGGCGGCGCGGCGCTCCGGCTCGAACAGGTTGCGCAGGCGGGCCGAGCTCGACACGTCGGTGGCGCCCCACACCCAGCCGAAACCGGCGCCGGCCAGGAGGTCGTGGATGCCGAACTCCGCCTCGTCGCGCCAGCCGTGGCTGGTGATCGCCTCGCAGTTGGTGTCCGGCTGGTGATCGATCCAGGTGGCCGCGTGCCAGCGGGCGAACCGGGCCAGAAATCGGGCCACGGTGGACCGGCTGTCGCGCTTGGGGGTGATCGAGTGGGCGCCGACCTCGCTGCCGGCGGCGACGATCTCGTCCGCCAGCGCGCGCGACTCCGGGTCCTCGAGCGATCCGACGCCCGGGCTGGCGAAGAAGGTCTTGGTGAGCTTGAGGTGGTGTCCGAAGAAGCCGCCCTTGCCGTAGGCCGGGTCGCGCCGGTCCGAGACCCCGAAGAGGACGGCGCGAAGCGCGAGCGGATCGGTCCGGTCGGCGTGGTCGGTCACCACCACCGCGGCCCGCGCGCCCGACGGCCAGCGCTCGGTGACCACCGGCAGGAAGCCGCCGCCGGCAGGGAACGGCACCAGCATCGCGCGGGCCCTCACCGTGGTGCCGGCGGCCCGCAGCATGCGCGCATGCCGGGCGCGCCGCTCGAGCGCGGGCGGCGGGTGGTGCGGCAGCGGCATCCCGGCTTCGTGCGGCAGGTAGCGGGTCCGGCAGCGGACGAAGGCGGAGAAGGGGTGCGAGGCGGCGTCGTCGAGGATGAGCTCGACCGCGGTCTGGCCGGCCATCGGGGCGTAGCGCGCGGCGTGCAGGCCGGCACCGCCGACCAGCGCGGCGCCCGAGGAGCGCGCGTTGCCCGCCGCCGCGAGCCAGATCGGCGTCCCGCGATCGACCCGCAGCGGGTGGTCGAGGCGCCCGACCGCCAGGTCGCGCCCGAGCGCGCTGGCGCGGCCGGGCAGGTGGAGCACGATCGCCTCGCGGTCGACCAAGACCGGCGCCGAGTAGCGGATGACCGCCTCGAGCGCGATACCGTCCGGCCCCGGCTCGGCGCGCAGCGTGCCGCTGTAGCCCGGCCCCGACACCTCTTCGACCATTGCGGCGCCGTCGCGCCGCCACGGCTGGTGCACCGCCGGCGCGTGCCGGCCCGGCGTCCGCAGGTGCACGTCGACCGCCAGGTCGGCCTCGATCGCGACGGCGCCGAGATCGACGCGCGGCAGCCGGCCGGCCTCGGCGGGCAGGGCGAGGCCGAGCATCAGTCCGACCATGGCCGGCCGCCGGTGCCTCACGTTGAAACCGTAGCACGCTTATGATGAGGCATGACCCGCAGCTCGGCGGCCGCAGCCTATGTCGCCGCGCTGGTGGCGATCACCGCCGGCGTCCTGGCCCTGTTCGGCCGCCACCTGTGGTGCAGCGTGGGCGACCTCTGGCCCTGGTCGTGGGAGACCGGCAGCGCGCACAACTCGCAGCACCTGCTCGATCCCTACTCGTTCACCCACTTCGAGCACGGCCTCATCTTCTACGCCGGGCTCAGCCTGTTGGCGCCGCGCGCCTCGCTCAGGGTCCGGTTCCTCGCCGCGCTCACCATCGCGGCCGGCTGGGAGATCCTCGAGAACTCCGACTTCATCATCGATCGCTACCGCGAGCAGACGGTCGACGCCGGCTACTACGGCGACAGCATCCTCAATTCGCTGGCCGACATGGGCTGGTGCGCGCTGGGCTTCACGGTCGCCGCGCGCGTCCGCTGGTGGTGGAGCGTCGCGATCATGGTCCTCTTCGAGGTGGTCCTGGCGCTGACCATCCGCGACAACCTCTTCCTCAACATCCTGATGCTCATCCACCCGTTCGACGGGATCCTCGCGTGGCAGAGCGCGCGCTGAGGCCCCGGCACCTTCACTCGGCGGCGGGCGGCAGAGAGGGCATCCCGGTGATCTGGTCCATGTGGCCGAACCCGCGGCACGCCTTGCGGACCCCGACGAAGTAGGGCACGGACATGACCGTCATGCGGAGGAAGGCCCACACGCGGCGCAGAAGGGACTTCCTCGCCGGCTCCGGCTCGATGGGGCCGAGCAGGTCGAGGTCGACATAGAAGGTGCGAACCTGGCCGAGGCCCTCGAGCTCCTCCTCGATCTCGGCTGGCTCGCCGACACCGGCCGCGCTGAGCGCGACGGTGACCTCCTCGCTCATCAGCACGTACTCGCTCACCGGAACCGTGTTCTTGAGGAGCCGGTGGACCAGGATGACATCGACCCCGGCCAGCTCGGTCAGCCGCTTGACCTTCTGCAGCGCCACCTCGCCGGCGTGAGCGACGAACTTCAGGGTGAGCTTGTCCGACTGCGTGCAGGCGTCGCAGGAGCAGGTTCGATCTGCGGTGAGCCGCTCGCGGCGGTTGACGAAGGCGCGTCGGATCGCCACCAGCTGGTCGCGCAGTCGGGTGCCGTCGACCCCGCCCGCCTCCGGCAGCTTCGCGTAGAAGAAGGCGGCGTCGCCCTCGAGCTTGGCCAGCTTCCACCGGGCGCCGGCGGCGTCGATGGTCGCCTCGAGCAGTCTGCCCACCACGTACTGCGCGTGCGCCAGGTTGATCCGGTGCACCTTCATGAACCGCGTGTAGCCGCCGATGTCGGCGATGACCAGGAGGGCCCGGAACGCCACCGCCCGACGTTACCAGGTCACGAGGCGGCGGGCGCCTTCACGTGGCCCCAGCGGACCAGGTCGGCGACCGTCTCGAGGATGCTCTGGTCGACCGGGCGGAACTCGATGCCGAGGTCGCGGCGTATCTTCGCGTTGTCGAAGCGCGGCACCCGTCCGATGTGGGTCCGCAGGTACTGGCCGACCCCCTTCGGCTGGAAGCGGGATCCCAGCCGCACCATGAAGTCGCCCATCGAGCTGTCGAGCCGGCGCCTGGGCAGCTTGTGCTTGTCGTAGCCGGATCGGGCCAGGAGCTCGACCACCTCGCGCATGGTGACGGTCGCGTTGGCGCACAGGTAGCGCCCGGAGGCGTTCTTCAGGGTCGTCGCGCGCACGTGCGCCAGCGCCACGTCGCGGACGTCGACCACACCCCAGGTCAGCCTGACGATGCCGGGATACTTGCCGGTCAAGAGATCGACGAAGATCTGGTTCGAGGTGTTCACGCCGGGGCCGAGCGACGGGCCGATCACCAGGAACGGGTTGATGACCACCAGGTCCCAGCTCGGCTTCTTTTCCTCGACGAACGTCCAGGCCGCCCGCTCGGCCAGGGTCTTCGAGTAGTAGTACGGGTTACGGGTCAAGGACGACTTCTCGTTCCAGTGCTCCTCGGTCAGGACGACGTCCTCGTCCGGCTGGTCGGTCACCGCCGCCATCGACGAGGTGACGACCACCCGCTCGATGCCCGCCGCCCGCGCGCAGCTCTCGAGCACGCTGACCGTGCCCTTGACCGCCGGGTCGACGAGGTCGCGCTGCGGGTCCACGGCGTCGAGGACATACGGGCTGGCCGTGTGCAGCACCGCGCGGCAACCCTCGACCGCCTTGTCGAAGCTCTTCGGATCCATGAGATCCGCCCGCACCAGCTCGAGGCGCTCGGCCGCGCCGGGCAGCTCGCGCAGGTGCTTCGCCGCCTCGGGATCCGTCCGGCGCACGGTACCTCGCACGCGATGACCGGCCGCCAGGAGCTCCTTGACCACATGGGACGCGACGAAGCCGGTCGCCCCGCTCACCAACACCCGTCCAGTCGTCGTCTGGCTCACCGGCCGAATCTACCACCGTCACGTTCATCCGGATGGCGGGACCGTCCCCGGTTCAGCGCTGCGATCACCGCGCGACGTTGTACAGTCGCGGCGATGCAGACTCGCGGCCAGCGCGCTCTCCATCCCCGCCAGGTGGCCAGGCGCGATCCGGACGCCACCGCGCGCATCGAAGCGGTCGACCCCGATGAGCTCGCCGCCGAGCCGACCTCGCGCCATCGCCGGCCGACTGTGCGGATGAGCCCGCTCGAGATCGAGCGCGCGATCGCCGAAGCGGCACCCCGGGCGCCGACTCGCACGCGCCTGGCGCGCGGCTCGGGTCAGCACGATGTGACCCCGCCGCCGGTGATCGTCCGGCCGGTTCCCCAGCTCGATCTCGATCTCGATCTCGACGACGCACCGGATCCCGGCCTCCTGCTCCTGCCGTTCCGCGCGCGCCGTCCGGTCCTGGCGACCGCGCTGACCGCCGCGCTGGCGGCCGCGTTTCTGCTGGCGCTCCACCACATCATCGCCGCCGGCTGAGCCGGCTCCGCTGCCCCTACAGCGGGGCCGGATGAAGGTGCGCGGAACGCGCGATCCGGCGCGGCTCGGGTCCGGAGCGCCGGGAGCGCACGGTATGCTGGCCCGGTGGGAGGCGACGACGCGGTGACGCGCAGCGCGCGCGGGATGACTCCTCCGCCGCCCCATCAGGGTCACGATCCGCTCATCGGCGCGGACGTCATCGGGCAGTACGTCATCCGCCAGCGCCTCGGCAGCGGCGGCATGGGCGCGGTCTACCTCGCCGACCAGGTGACCGTCGCCCGCCCCGCGGTGATCAAGGTCCTCCATCCCAGCCTGTCGCGCGACCCGACCACCGCGGCGCGCTTCGGAGTGGAGGCGCGCGCGGCCAGCCAGCTCAGCCACCCCAACATCGTCACCATCTACAACTACGGAGCGATGTGGGACGGCACCCTGTTCCTCGCCATGGAGTACCTGAACGGGCGCAGCCTCGACCAGGAGCTCGGCGCCGGTCCGCTGCCGGTCGGGCGCGCGGTGAGCATCGCCGCCCAGATCGCCGCCGCCCTCGGCGAGGCTCATCGCAACGGCGTCATCCACCGCGACGTCAAGCCGTCCAACGTGATGCTCACCTCGCGCGGCGACGCCACCGACGTGGTCAAGGTGCTCGACTTCGGGGTCGCCTACATCGACGGCGGCGGGCGCATGACCGCGACCGGCTTCGTCTGCGGCACGCCGCGCTACATGAGCCCCGAGCAGCTCAAGAGCGAGAAGCTCGACGGCCGGTCGGATCTCTACTCGCTCGGCTGCGTCCTGTTCCAGCTCTTGACCGGCACCGCGCCCTTCAACTCCGACAACGCGCTCGGCTTCCTCCACAAGCATCTCGAGGAGCCGCCGCCGCTGGCCAGTCAGGTGGCCCCGAAGGCGCGCCTGTCGCCGGCGCTCGACGCATTCCTCCTGCGCGCGCTCGCCAAGGCTCCCGCCGACCGGCCGGCCAGCGCCGCCGCCTTCGTCGACGAACTGCTCGCCGCGCTCGGGCCGCCGCCGGCGGTCCCGGCGCAGGCCACGCCGCCGCAAGGTGCCCTGGTCCCCGTCGCGCCCGCCGCCGCGCCGCCGCGCCGCGGCAAGACCCAGCCTGGCGCCATCGCGCGTGCCTGGGCGGCGCTGCTCGCCGCCCTGCGCCAGGCCGCCGGACGCATCGCCGCGCTGGGCCGGCGGATGAAGAAGCAGACCCGCACCCAGCGCTTCTTCGCCCGCTTGCGCGGCAGCGGCCGCAAGCGCAAGTCGAAATCGCGCCGCCGCTCGAAGCGGATCTGGCGCCGGCGCGGGTCGCGTGCTATCCGTTCACGGTCGTGACGATCGCGTCCTCTCCGCTCCGCAAGCCTTAGCTGCAGCCGACCACTGTCTGGCCCGCGGCACCGTCCACTTGCGTCGAGAAGGAGAGAGAACCATGTCCACCCGCAGCGATTCGTCCGTCATCATCGAGATCCGCGCCGCCGAAGGGGGCGCCGACGCCAGGCTCCTCGTCCTGGAGCAGCTGGCGATCTACCTCAACCTGGCGGCGCAGAGGCGCCTTTGACATCGAGCTCCTCGAGCAGCGGCCGGGGCTGGCGGTCGTCCGGGCCGACGGCGCCGGCGCCGCCCCGCTGTTCGCCGGCGAGGTCGGCGGGCACCGCTGGCAGCGCATCCCGCCCACCGAGAAGCGCGGCCGGGTCCACTCGAGCACCATCACGGTTGCGGTCCTGCCGATCCCGTCCGAGGCCGAGCTCGTCATCCGGCCGTCCGACCTCGACTGGTCGACTTGCCGCGCCTCCGGCAAGGGCGGCCAGAACTTGCAGAAGACCGACAGCGCGGTCCAGCTGACCCACCTGCCGACCGGGATCCACGTCCGCTGCGAGACCGAGCGCTCGCAGCACTACAACCGGATCGGCGCCCTCGCCATCCTGCGCGCCCGGCTGGCGGACGATCTCTCCGCCCGCACCGCCGCCGATCGCGCGCGCACGCGGCGCCAGCAGATCGGCAGCGGCATGCGCGCCGACAAGCGACGCACCATTCGCGTCCAGGACGGCGTGGTGGTCGACCACCTGACCGGGCGCACCTGGCGCCTGCGCGACTACGAGCGCGGCCGCTGGTGATGGCCCCGGGAGCGAGGAGTGCAACGGCTGGAAAGCGCTGGAATCCGAGCCGGCCCGTGACGGCCGCATTCTTTTCGGCGCCGCCGGCCACCTGCACCACGGGCAAAGCGGGACAGACTAGGTGTCCATGAGAGCGCTGACCATCCTGGTGAGCGCCGCCGCGCTGGGGGGCTGCGGCGGCGGTGTGTCGACTCCTCCGATGAAGGCGAAGAAGGGTTCGGCGGCCGACGCCACCGGACGCGTCAGCGTCCCGGTCAGCGACGGACCGAGCACGCCGCTCATCGTCGACTGGCAGCCGGAGCAGCGGACCGATCTCGAGGCCGCCATCCGCGAGGGTGTGGTGGTGGTCAGGCTCGACAAGAAGGGCCTCAAGATCCTCGGCGGCTGCAAGCTCGCCCACGGCGACTACGGCTACGTCGGCGTGGTGACCAAGAAGGAGGTCATCCAGCTCAAGAGCGCGCAGCAGGTGGCCGCCAACCTGCCGCTCACCGGCGGCATCCTGGGGGCCGAGATCGGCGGCGAGCTGTCGCGCGGCGCCACGCTCGACATCAAGCTGGCGATCGTCGGCAAGCACTCGACCACCTGGAACGAGGTGACCGCCAAGGACCTCACCGGCGGCAGGGCGTGCCAGCACGCCACCCACTTCATCCGCGGCCTCACGGTCGGCGCGTTCACCATGAAGATGAATGCCGAGGAGAAGGCGAAGGCGCACGCCAAGGTGCTCGGGCAGGGCGGCGCGACCGATCACGACAAGTCGTCGGCGGTCGACTCGAGCGACGGCAAGCTCGAGGACTGCGACAACGCCGACCCCGACGCCGGCAAACCGCCCGGCCAGTGCCGCGCGCTCGTCCGCATCCAGCTGGAGCCGATCGCCGGCGGCGGCAAGAAGACGATCTACACCGACCCGGTGGGAAAGCCGGATCCCGACAAGCCGGATCCCGACGTCACCCAGGGCTGCGCCGAGGGGCTGGTCTTCGTCGACGGCCGCTGCGCCGAGCCGGTCGCCGAGAAGCCGCACGCCTGCAACCCGGAGGACGCTGCCGAATGCCAGGCGCAGTGCGAGAAGGGGGACGCCACCAGCTGCGACCGGCTGGCCGCGCTCCTCGCCCGCGGCACGCCGACGCCGGAGCCGCCGCCCGAGCCCGCCCCGGCGCCGGGCGGGGCGGCCAGCACCGTCGAGGAGCCCGTGCGGCACGCCTCGGCCTCGGCTGCCTCGGACGCCGCGATGTCGGCAGGCGAGGTACCCGTCCTCGAGCGCGGCAGCGGCGGCCCCGAGGTCAAGGCGGCGCTGGTCAAGTCGTGCAACCTCGGCAGCGCGAGCGGCTGCGGCAACCTCGGGCGCGTCCTCCTGGCCGCCGGCGAGGAGGTGCCGCGCGCCATGAAGCTCCTCGACAAGTCCTGCGCGCAGGGTGAGGCGGCCGCGTGCAACGCCGCCGCCGACGCCTACTGGCACGGCCCGCGCGGCGTGAAGAAGAGCGTACCTCGCGCGCTCAAGCTGCTCACCCGCGGCTGCAACGGCGGCGACGCCATCGCGTGCACCAACGCCGCCGTCCTCTACACCGGCGCCGACGGGGTCAAGAAGGACGACGCCAGGTCGCTCAGCCTGTCGATGCGCGCCTGCGCCGGCGGGGTGGCCACCGCCTGCGGCAACGCCGGCTCGCGCTACGAGCTCGGCATGGGAGTTCCGCGCGATCTCAAGCAGGCCGCGTCGCTCTACGATCGCGCCTGCCGCAAGGACCCCAGCACCTGCATCCGAATGGCCATCCTGCACCAGACCGGGCAGGGGGCGGCGCGCAACGCCGCCCGCGCCAGGGAGCTGTTCGGCCGCACCTGCCGGTCGTCCGGCAGCCTGCGCATCGTCGCCTGCTGGGTGGAGAAGGAGGTCCTGGGCGGGGCCGGTGGCGAGGCGGCGAGCCCCACCGAGATCCAGCGCTTCGACACCCTGATGCACCAGCAATGCGACCAGGGCAGCGCGCGCGCCTGCGCCTTCATGGGCATCCTCGGCCTGATGACCGGCAAGGACGCCGCTGGCCGCGCCCAGCTCGCTCGCGCCTGCAAGATGAAGGACCCCTGGGCCTGCGATCTGGCCAAGCGCAAGACGGGGCCGGCGCGGAAAAAGTAGTCGCGGACTATACTGCGCCCGTGACGTTGTTCCCGCGGGGGGTCGTGTTCGTCGCGTTCGTTGCGTTCGTCGCGTTCGTGACGTCGGCGTGCGGCTTCGATCACCGGTCGGAGGGCTACGCCTGCACGGCCCCATCGGACTGCATGCCGGGTCGCACCTGCGACCAGGGCTGGTGCGTCGACACCACCGGCGACGGCGGCGTTCCCGACGGCGCGCCGGTCACCGGCGACGGCGGCGGTCCCGACGCGGCGATCGGCGCGACCGTGGTCGTCCTCGGCGAGACCCCCGACGCCGACGTCAGCGGGGTCACCGCCGACAGCTGGCTCAACTCGAGCGCCAGCACACTCAACTACGGCGGTGACGACGTCATCCGCCTCGACCGCATCCCCGACCAGAATGGCCTCCTCCGCTTCGATCTCACCAGCATCCCGGCCGGCACCGAGGTCGTCGCGGTCGCGCTGCGCATGTGGACCGAGAGCGGCTTCGGCAACGACGGGGTCGTCCAGCTGTATCCAGTGATCGAGGCGTGGGACGAGGGCGACCTCGACGGCGCCGCGGGCGCCGCCAGCTGGAACGAGCGGGTCGCCGGCGTCCAGTGGCTCGGGCACGGCGCGACCGGCGCCTCGCGCTCTCCCACCCTGTCGGACGACGCGCCGGCGCGGCTCGACGGCGTCGAGCTGGTCTTCTCGATCCCGGCCGCCGTGGTGCAGGGATGGATCGACGATCCGGCGAGCAACAACGGCTGGGTCCTGGTGCCCTTCGACACGAGCAACGACGCGGCCACCCTGGTGAGCAGCGAATCGCCGGTGCAGGACCACCGGCCGCGCCTGATCGTGACCCACTTCTGACTCTCCCGGTGCACGCCCCCACTCGTCCATACGCCACGGCCGCCGCCCTGGCCACCGTCGCGCTCTTCGCCGCCTGCGGCCGGCTCGGCTACGACTCGGTCGGCGAGATCCTCGACAGCGACGCCGGTGTCGGCGATCCCGAGCGCATGGCCTCCATCGCGGCCGGCGACTGCCACACCTGCGCCATCAGCGGCGGCGCCATCTACTGCTGGGGCTGCAACCAGGCCGGGCAGCTCGGACTCGACGACGTCGAGCCGCGCGCGACTCCGGTGCGACTGCTCACCATGCCGGGCTTCGATCGCATCTGGGTCGGCAAGTCGCACAGCTGCGCGCTCCGCGGCGGGTTCCTCTGGTGCTGGGGCGACGACACCTTCGGGCAGCTCGGCCTCGGCAACCTGGGTGGCTTCGGCAGCTCTCCGGTTCGACTTCCCGGCAACAGCTGGTCGGATGCGACCCTCGGGTATACGCACACGTGCGGCGTGACCGGGAGCGGCGACCTCTCCTGCTGGGGAGACAACGGCGGCGCCCAGCTCGGCCTCGGGGTCGAGGGCGGCGACCACCCCGACCCCGAGCCGGTCGCCGGATCCGGCTGGGGCAGCGGGCGCGGCGCGCGCGACACCACCTGCTTTCTCCAGGAGGGCGGCTCGCTGTGGTGCTGGGGCCTGCCGCTCTTCGACCGCGCGCCGGTGGCGGTCGACACCGCCGTCTACCGCCGGGTCGACGTCGGCGGCGACTCCATCTGCCGGGTGACCGACGAGGGTGCCCTGGTCTGCTCGTGCGCGGACGCGAGCGCCGGCTGCAGCCAGCTCGACTGGCGACAGGTCGGCGACGCCACCGACTGGATCGTCACCTCGTCCGGCCTGTCGCACACCTGCGGGCTGCGCGAGGGCGGCTCGCTCTGGTGCTGGGGTGAGAACGCCGACGGGCAGCTGGGATTCGGCAGCACGCTCGGCGTCCCCGAACCGATCCGGGTCGGCGTCTCCGCCTGGCTGGCGGTCTCCGCCGGCGCCCATCACACCTGCGCGGTTCGCGGCGACCAGACCACCTGGTGCTGGGGGCGCAACGACTCCGGCCAGCTGGGGCAGGGCGCCACCTCCGAGCCGGTCCTCGAGCCGGTGCCGGTCGTGTTCCCCTGAACTGTCAGCGGTACGGCGAGGTCGCGTCGGCTCGGTAGAGCAGCGCGCGGATCTCGCGGTACGGGATTGCCTCGCGGACGAGGTCGGCCCGGCGCGTGTGGAAGGCCTCGTGCGCCGCGTCCATCGCGTCGGCGGCGGCGGTGATCCGCTCCACGCGGTTCCCGAACGGCGACCGCGCCAGGTTGGCGTGGGCCTCGAGCTCTTCCTGCCGCGCCGGATCGATCTCCTCCGCCCCGCGGATCTCCTGTTCACGATCGAGCGCCGAGCCGAGGTCGGCGATGAGCTCGTCGCCGTTCGCCCAGACCGATGCGCCGAGCGGCAGCTCGAGGGACCGCGCGGCCGTGGTGAGCCGGTCGAGCGGCACCCCGGCGCGGCCGGCGATGGCGAGCAGCCAGTCGGCTCGCGGGCAGGCGGCCCACAGCCCTTCCAGCGCGCGCCGCTGCCTGCGGGCCCAGCTCACGATGAGCGGGGGCGCCTCGAGGAATTCCAGGACAGCGGCGCCATCGGTCTCGTCGGGCAGCTGCGTGGGTGCCGGTCGAGCGCCGAGCCACCGGCGAAGCAGGTGGAGCATGCGGCGGAGCTTACATGATGCAGCTCGGGACCGGGCCGCTCTCGCCGCTCAGGAAGTAGTCGAGCAGGGCCTTCTCGCGCAGCCAGTAGCAGAGGGCGTCGGTCTGCGCCAGGTAGCCGAACTGGTAGAGCGTGACGTTGGCCTGGCCGCCGGCGATCAGACGATCGCCTTGCGGGTGGTGCAGATCGGCGTGTCGCCGCGCGACGATGGTGCGCGCGTCGGCCAGGGCGGCGTCGAGGTCGGCGAGCGCGGCCTGGCGCGTGGCGCCGTCGCCGTCGAGATCGGCGAGCGCTGCGCCGTAGAGGGCGCCGATGAAGCGGGCGCGCGCCTCGGTGACCAGCACGCCGTCCGCCAGCTCGCGCGCGGCGCGATCCCCGGCGTCCACCAGGTGTGCGGCCCGGGCGGCGAGCGGCGCCAGATCGGAAGCCAGTCGGTCGAGCCCGTCGGCCACGCGCGCAGCGAACTCGGCCCGCTCCTCGCCGCTCATCGCGGCCAGCTCGTCGAGCTCGACCCGGTCCGGCTGGCTCACGATGGGCGGGTCGAGATCGGCGCCGAGATCGATGTAGAGGTCGCGCGCCGCCAGGTAGGGCATCAGCCGCTCTTCGAGCAGCGCGCGGTGCTCGATGCTGGTGAGATCGATCGCCAGCCCGGCCAGCTCGTCGCCATCCGGCCAGGCGGCGAACATGTCGCGGAACAGGTCCTGCCAGCGCTCCGGTCGCTCGTAGCTGGCCCGCAGGCTCGCCCAGTCGTTCTGCCAGTAGCCCCACTCCCAGCCGGACGAGAAGAGGATGTGCTCGTCGAGCTCCTGCGCGCCGACCGCGGCGGCGTCGGCGGCCAGCCGGTCGAGATCCAGCCAGCGCGAGCGCACGTAGAGCGGCAGGTAGATCGGGACCGAGTCGTCGAAGGCGATCCAGTAAGCGGTCTCCGGGTGGTAACCGACTCGCTGGCCGGCGGCCAGGCGCTCGAGGATATAGGCACGGTGCTCGGCGAAGTCCTCGTGCTGGTAGGCGCCGCCGGCGTCCTCGTAGAGGTCGTAGAGCATGACCGTGTGGACCAGGGGCACGATGTGCGGGTCGGCGTAGCGGACCAGGAAGTAGTAGATCATGTCCTCGCCCATGTAGGTGACCCGCTGCTCGGGCGTGTCGCCGACGTGGATGGTGGCGAGCATCTCGGCGCGCGGCGCCAGCTCCGCCATGACCTGGTAGGCGTCGTCGACGCTGGCGATGAACGCCTCCGGGTCCTCGCCGAAGAACTCGCCGAACGAGAGGCTGCAGACGTCCCAGTCGAGCTCCTCGGTCAAGAGCGGCAACCGCTCCTCGATCTGCGGCCGCACCTCGGCGTCCTCGTCGTCCACCAGGTCGAACCCGTACTGCAGGCTGCCCGAGCCGAACAGCTGGAGCCCGATCCCGACCTGGATGCCGCGCCGGTGCGCGTATTCGATGATCGCCCGGGTGTGCTCGCGCCACGGTCCCGCCCGCACCGGGTCGAGGATGTCGTCGAGCGCGACCCACTGGAGGTAGTTGCCGCGGTTCTTGACCACCCAGTCGACGATGCGCCGGGCGGTCGCGAGGTTCTCCTCGCCCGGCTCCCACATGGCGTAGTACCCCTCGATCGGGTGCAAGGTGTGGAGGTGCACTCCGCGCCGCCGGGCCACCGCGGGCTGGTGGCGCACGCCGATGGCGCCGCCCAGGTCTGCGCGGGCCCGCACCGCCTCCGGCGCGTAGCCGTCGAGCGGGTGGCTGAAGCGGAAGCCGAGCCCCTCGAACACCGCGGCCAGGCCGTACTGCACGCCGAGCGGCGCGTCGCCGCGCACCAGGTAGCCATCGCCGCCGACCTCCTCGATCTCGTAGCACTCGGCGCAGTCGAGCCCGGCGACGACGGCGACCCGCACGCCCGGCGAGCCGGCGGCGGCCGCCTCGGCCGGGCTGGCCACCTCCTCGACGACCACCCCGGCGCCGAGCGGAGCGGCCCACTCGCGCACCAGATCGACCAGCTCGGGCGGCGCCTCGATCGTCACGCCGGGCGGCCGGCTGTTGTCGCCGCACGCCGCCGCCAGCGCGGCGGCCGACACCACCGCTCGCCATCGGTCCGCCATGACCCTATGCTCCTGGCACCATGCTCGACCACATCGGTTTCAGCGTCTCCGACTTCGCTCGCGCCAAGGCGTTCTACCAGAAGGCACTCGCACCACTCGGCTACCACATTCTCATGGAAGTGACCGCCGAGCAGAGCGGCTCCTACGAGGGCGCCGGCTTCGGCGACGATCGCAAGCCCTACTTCTGGATCGGCACCGGCACGCTCCCGCCTGAACGACGATGAAGCCGGGACGCGCCAGCCAGACAGCGGTCCTCGTCTGCGCCGGACGGGCGGTCGCGCACGGCAGCCACGGCTTCAGCGACCCGACCGCGCTCGCGCTCCTGCCGGCCGACTCTCGCGCCCGGGTCGAGCGCTTCCGGGCCGGCGAGCAGCCGTCCGGCCTGCGCGAGCGGATCCGTCACCTCTACCTGGCGCGCCACTCGAGGATCATGGCGGTTCGCACGATCGCCATCGACGACGCCATCCGCAGCGCGGCCGCGCCCCAGGTCGTCATCCTCGGCGCCGGCCTCGACGGCCGCGCCTGGCGGCTGGCCGCCCTGCAGGGCGCCACCGTCTTCGAGGTCGACCACCCGGACTCCCAGCGCGACAAGCGCGCCGGGGTAGCCGCCCTTCGCCCGGTCGCCGGCGACATTCGCTTCGTGCCCATCGACTTCACCACCGGCGACCTCGATCGCGTGCTCGCCGCCGCCGGCCACGACCGGGCGCGCCGCACCTTCTGGATCTGGGAAGGGGTCGTCATGTACCTCACGCCGGCCGACGTCGCAGCCACCCTGGCGGTGATCGCGCGTCGCTCGGCCCCCGGGTCGGAGCTGACCATCCTCTACCACTCACCCTCGCTCATGCTCCACGTGGTGCGCCCGATCGTGAAGCGCCTGGGCGAGCCGCTGCGCTCCACCTTCACGCCGGCCGCCATGCGCGACCTGCTCGCCGCCCATCGGTTCGTCACCCTGCGCGACCGCTCGCTCGCCGAGCTCGGCGCCACCTTCCCGCCGCCGCTGCCGCGCGCCACCCGCGTGGCATCCCACCTGCGCCTCACCGTCGCCGCGTACCACCCCGCTTGAGCCGGCGCCGGTCGATCCCGTACGCTGCCGCGATGAGCGACATCGACCGCCGGCAGCTCTTGCTGCAGGGGACCGCGGCCGCCGGCCTGGTCGCGCTGGCGCCCGGCGCAGCGCTCGGCGGCCGTGCCCGCTCGGCGCGCCTGGCGCCCGCCTCCGTGCACCGCGCGGTGCAGGACCAGCTGCCGCAGACCATCGAGCGCATCCAGCGGTGGATCCGCCAGCCCTCGGTCTCCTCCACCGGCTTCGGGGTCGAGGAGTGCTGCAAGCTCACCATGGAGATGCTGCGCGAGGCCGGCTTCCAGATGGTCAAGCGCATGCCGACGCGGCGCCACCCCGGTATCTTCGCCACCCTCGACGCCGGCGCCCGCCGCACGCTGGCGCTCTACTTCATGTATGACGTCCAGCCGGTGGAGGAGAAGGAGTGGGCGTCGCCGCCCTGGAAGGCCGCGCTGGTCACGCTGCCCGAGCACGGCAAGGTCATCATGGGTCGGGGCGCGGTCAACCAGAAGGGCCCCCAGGGGGCCTTCCTCTCCGCTCTCCACGCCATCCGCCGCGCGCGCGAGAAGATGCCGGTCAACCTGGTGCTGGTCGCCGAGGGGGAGGAGGAGCAGGGCTCGCCCAACTTCCACCAGATCGTCCGCCGGCCCGAGGTGGTGCGTGCCCTGCGCCGCTCGGTGGGCATCGTCATGCCCGGCGCCGAGCAGAAGCAGAGCGGCACGGTCGAGGTCGACCTCGGCGCCAAGGGCATCCTCTACGTCGAGATCGAGGCGAGCGCGGCCGCCTGGGGTCGCGGGCCCAAGGTGCGCGACATCCACTCGAGCCTGGCCGCGGTGGTAGACAGTCCGGTCTGGCGGCTCATCGACGCGCTCCACACGCTGCGCTCGCCGGACGGCAACGAACCGGCCATCGACGGCATCGGAGATCTCGTCCGCCGGCCGAGCGACAGCGACAAGCGGCTCTACGACGCCCTCGCCCGCAGTGAGGACGAGGCGCAGTTCAAGAAGTCGATCGGCGTCGACCGGTGGGTGAAGGACCTCCCCGAGCGCGTCATGCTCGAGCGGCTGGGCACCCGCCCGTCCATCAACATCGACGGCATCTACGCCGGCTACACCGGCGAGGGCTCGAAGACCATCCTGCCGCAGCGCGCCACCGCCAAGATCGACATCCGCCTGGTCCCCGACATGACCGCGGCCGACGTCCTCGACAAGCTCCGCAAGCACCTCGACAAGCGGGGCTACTCCGACCTCGCGATCCGACGGCTCGGCGGCTACGACCCCAACCAGACCCGGCTCGACGCGCGGCTCATCCAGACTCAGCTGGCGCTCTACCGGGCCCGCAAGCTCGACGTCATCATCCGGCCCCGGCGCGCAGGTTCGTGGCCCGGCTATCTCTTCACCACCGCCCCGGTCGCCATCGCCGCCGGCCACTTCGGCATGGGCTACGGCAACGGCGCCCATTCGAAGGACGAGTTCTACGTGGTCGAACCGCCGGCCGCCGCGCCCTTCGCCGGTCTGGGTGGGGCCGTCTCCTCCTTCGCCGACTACCTCTACGCGCTGTCCAGCGGGTAGCCCTGGCCGCGGCGGCGAACTGCGCTAGGCTGGACAGCCGTGGGGTGGAGCCGCCGGCGCCGGATCATCGCCTGTGCGAGCGGCGCCTGGCTCGCCGTCTGTCTGGTCGGCGAGCTCACCTCGCGCGAGCCGGCGCTGCCGGGCGGCCGCGGCGCCGCGGTCGCGCTGGTCGGCGCGCCCATCCCGGTCCTCGGGCCGATCGCGCGCCACTCCTGGCTGCTGGTCCGCGCCCCCGGCGAGGAACGCTGGGAGCGGTGGGACCTGTTCGAGAACGGCACCGGTCCGCTCGGCCTGGTGAGCCGGCGCGCGGTCGACGCCGACGGCGCTCTCGCCGACATGGGCAACGGCGGCCCGACCATCGAGTGGGTGGTCGAGGGGGACGAGGCGGCCGCCTTCACCGCGTGCCTGCGCCGCCAAGGCCCGCGCTATCCCGCGCGCGACCACTACCGGGCCTGGCCGGGTCCCAACAGCAACACCTTCATCGACGCCATGCTGCGCACCTGCGACCTGGCGCGCCCGATGAGCGCCACCGCCATCGGCAAGGACCACCGCGGCCTGGTCGGCGTGTCGCTGAGCCGCGAGCGGACCGGCGCTCAGCTCGAGACGCCCCTGGTCGGCGCCAGCCTCGGTCTGCGCGAGGGGGTGGAGGTCCACGCCCTGGCCTTCACCATCGGGATCGACCTGTGGCCGCCCGCCGTCCTCGTCCCCTTCGGCGAGGGCCGCTTCGGCTTCGACCCCTGACCACCCGGACGAGTGTCGCCGGCAGAGACGCGGTACCATTGCGCTGTGCCGCAGGGTGACGACCCCGGGACCGGAGAGCTCGACACCCTGCTCTCCACCTCGAGCCTGCCGAGCGCCGAGGGCGGCACCGGCACCGCTCCGCCTCCGCTGGTCGGCGGCCGCTACGAGATCCTCTCGCTGGCCGGCGCCGGCGCGATGGGCAGCGTGTACCGGGCGCGCGACACCGAGCTCGGCGAGATCGTCGCGCTGAAGTTCCTCCGCTCGGACCTGGTCCACTCCCCGGAGATGCTCGAGCGCTTCCGGCGCGAGGTGCGGCTCGCCCGGCGCGTGGCCCACAAGCACGTCGCGCGCGTCTACGACATCGGCGAGCACGGCCGCGACAAGTTCCTGACCATGGCCTTCATCGACGGCGAGTCGCTGCGGGCGCTCTTGCAGCGAGTCCGGCCCCTGCCGGTGGCGCGCGCCCTCGCGCTGGCTCGCGACGTCTGCGAGGGGCTGGCGGCCGCCCACGCGGTCGGCGTCATCCACCGCGACCTCAAGCCGGACAACGTGATGATCGCGGACGACGGCAACGCCGTCATCACCGACTTCGGCATCGCTCGCTCGGCGCTGGTCGGCGACGGGCTCGCCACCGCGACGGTCGGCTCCTCCATCGGCACTCCTGCCTACATGGCGCCCGAGCAGGTCGAGGGTTCGAGCGTGGTGAACGAGCGCGCCGACCTCTATGCTTTCGGCGTCATCCTGTTCGAGATGCTGACCGGCGAGCTGCCGTTCCCCGGCAGCTCTCCCATCACCATCGCCGCCGCTCGCCTCGACCGGCCGCCGCCCGACCCGCGCGGGCTCCGCCCGGCGCTCGATCCCGAGCTCGCCGGGCTGGTCCTGCGCTGCATGGCGCGCCAGCCGGGCGACCGCTGGAGCAGCGCCGCCGAGGTCCGCGTCGCGCTCGATGGCCTGGCCGCCACCGCGCTGCCCGGCGACACCGCCCCGGTGCCGGCGGCGGCCACCACAGTGTCGCCGCGTCCCGCCGCGCTCGGCGCGCTCGATACCTCCGCCGGCGACAAGACGGTCGCCGTGCTCCCCTTCCGCAACGCCGGCGGCGCCGACGAGGCCTACCTGGCGGACGGGCTCACCGAGGACCTCATCGACACCCTCAGCACCGCGCGCGGCCTGCGGGTGCGGCCGCGCAGCACCACCCTCCGCTTCGCCGGCAGCGACGACGACCCGCGCGCCATCGGCCGCGAGCTCGACGTCCAGGTCATCGTCGACGGCTCGGTTCGCCGGCGCGGCGATATGCTGCGCGTCACCGCACGCCTGGTCAGCGTCGCCGAGGGGTTCCAGCTGTGGGCCCGCCGCTTCGACCGCCCGGCCGGCGACGCGCTGATCGTCTCCGACGAGGTGGCCGACGCGGTCGCCGAGGCGCTCACGGTCGCGCCGGTCGCCCAGAACCGGAAGGCGCCGACCGACGCGACCGCCATCGACCTCTACCTGCGCGGCCGCGCCGAGCTGCGCGACCTCGGCGGCGACGCGATGGCGCGCGCCGTCGGGTATCTCGAAGAAGCCCACGCGCGCGCCCCCGACGATCCGACGCTGCTCGCCGCCCTGGCCCGCGCCCGCGGCCGCTCCTTCTTCTTCAGCACCGACTCCTCCTCCATCGCGCCGGCGCTGGCGCTCGCCGAGCGCGCCGTCGCCGCCGCCCCCGATCACGCCGACGCCCACCTCGCCCTCGCCCAGGTGCGCTTCGCCAACGGCGACTACGCCACCGCCGCGGTGCACGTGCGCGGCGCCCTCGATCGCGCCCCCTTCCTCCCCGAGGCCTGGGAGCTGCTCGGCCGCCTGCGCCTGGAGACCGGACCGCTCGAGGTCGCGGTCACCACCATGGAACGCGCCCTCAGCCTCGATCCGCTGCTCCTGACCACGCGGCTCGAGCTGGCGAAGGCGATGGGAATGCGTGGAGACTTCGCCGCCGCCCACGCGCTGGTCGCCAGCGCGCCCAGCGGCGACCTGGCCGCGCGCGGTCCGTTCGTCGCGCGCCTGATGGGCTGGAGCCAGGACCCGGACGGCTGGGCGGATCTCGTGCCGCTTTCAATGCAGGTGACCGGGACCGGCGCCCTGATTGATGCGGTCGTCTCGATGCTTCGTACCGGTCAGGTCGATCCCGGCATGCAGGACCGGTTCCTCGCCCTCGCCAGCTCGGATCGCCCGGCCCGCTTCCGCGTCCTCATGCTGCAGATCGCCGCCGAGTTCGCCGCCTTCGTCGGCGACACGACCGCAGCGTTCGCGCGCATCACCAGCGCCATCGACCTCGGGCTCGTCGACCTGGTCTGGCTCGACCACTGCCCGATCCTCGCCTCGCTGCGCGGCGATCCGCGCCTGGCCTCCGCGCGCAGCCGCCTCGCGGCGGTCACCGCCCCGATCCGGGCCGTCCTCGACCGGCCGTGAAGGTCAACGCGACCGGCTCGTCGCGCTCTAGTCGATGAGAAGGCGCGTCACGGTCACGTCGACCCGCCCGCGCAGCTCGCGCAGGATGCTGTCCGCCGTGGCGTCGCCGACTCCGAGCCGCTCGCGCAGCCCGGCCCTGGTCTCGGTCAGCAGGCGCTCGCGCGCGGCCGCCAGCCAGCGCGCCACCGTGGCGCGGTGGACAGCGAAGCTGGGCGCCAGCTCGTCCACCGTCAGCCCGTGCAGGTGGTGCATGCGGAGCAGGTTGCGCTCGCGCGCGGTCAGACCGGCGAAGGCGGCGCGCAGGCTGGCGGCGCAGGCCTCGCCGTACCGGGCGCGGGCGGCGGCGCGGTCCGCCTCACCCTCCTCGATGGCGGCGTCGAAGAAGGCCTCGTCGTCGACCAGCACGTTGCGCCGGCGCTCGCGCAGGAGGTTCATGGCGATGCGCATCGCGGCGATGCGCACCCAGGCGGCCAGCGGACCCTGGCCGCTGTACTCGGCGATGCGAGGCGGCTGATCGTCGCGCGCGACCAGGAGCCGCTCGCGCGCGGTCTGTGCGACCTCGTCGCCGAAATCGGCCGAGTCGTCGATCCGGCGCGCTGCGCTGCAAATGATCGCCGCCATCTCGCGGTCGAAGATGGCGACCGCGGCTGCGTCGCCGCGCGCGCAGGCGCACGCGAGGACCAGGTCGGCGGCGTGGAGCGGGACCGGCAGCGCCGCGATGTCGAGCCGTGCGAGATGACGATCGAGCTCGTCGCCGTCGACCCCGACCTCGGGCCAGCGCGCGCGGGCGGCCGCCAGCCAGAGTGCGAGTGCGTCCTCGTCTGCGAGCGGCGGCATCATGGCTAGCCTAGCAGGAGCGGGGCCTCATTCTTGCAATCGTGCGGCGCGTGACCTGCCCGGCCGAGAACACGTGGCTCGGATATCTCGCGGGTCACCTCGATGATCCGTCCTTTGTGGCGGTCGAGAGTCACCTGGATGGCTGCCCGAGTTGCCAGCTGCTCTATGCCGGGCTGGCGCGACGGGATGGGGCGGGCACCCCCGCGATCGGGGGCGCGCGGCCCGGGGCTGTGCCGGGCGCAGTGCTCTCGGCCGGGCGCGCGCTCGACCTCGCGCCGGGAACTCGCGTGGGCCGTTACCTCATTCTCGGGCCGCTCGGCAGCGGCGGCATGGGGGTCGTCTACCGCGCGTTCGACCCGGAGCTCGACCGCCCGATCGCGCTCAAGCTGGTCGGCCTGGCCGGGCTCGGGCCCGGCGCCGAGCAGGCCGGAGTCCGGCTGCAGCGCGAGGCGCGCACGCTCGCCCGCCTCTCGCATCCCAACGTGGTGACGGTGCACGACGTGGGATCGTTCGAGGACCACGTCTTCGTCGCGATGGAGTTCGTCGCCGGCGCGACGCTGAGGAGCTGGCTCGGCGCGCGCCAGCGGCGGCCGCGCGAGGTCATCGCGGTCTTCCTCGCGGCCGGCGCCGGGCTGGCCGCCGCCCACCGGCTCGGCATCGTGCACCGTGACTTCAAGCCGGAGAACGTCATGGTGAGCGACGACGGCCGGGTCCGCGTCCTCGACTTCGGCCTGGCGCGCTCGGTGGCGAGTGCGGTGTCGCACGCCGGTGCCCGGCGGAGCGCCGAGGCGGCGGCCGCCCACTGGACGCTGGACGGCGCCATCGTCGGCACGCCCGCCTACATGGCGCCGGAACAGGACGCGGGCGAGAAGATCGACGCGCGGACCGATCAGTACAGCTTCTGCGCCGCGATCTACGAGGCGCTGTACGGCCGGCTGCCCCATGCCGGCGATACCTACGTGGAGATGGCCGACAAGCGGCGGGTTGGCGTGGTCGAGACGCCGGCCATCCGCGGCGTGAGCGGCCGGGTGCGGCGCGCGTTGTCGACCGGCCTTCGCGTCGAGCCCGCCGAGCGGCACCGAGACATGGACGCGCTGCTCGCCGAGCTCGGCGCCCAGCGCTGGACGCGCCGGCGGATCGCCGCGGGGGCGCTGGCCATGGTGGCGGTCGCCGCCGGCTGGGCCGGCTGGACGATCCATCGGGCGCCGCCCGGTGTGGCCGCCACCTGCGCGCAGGCCAGCGCCGAGGTCGAGCGCGCCTGGAACCCGGCGCGCCGGGCCCGCGTGGTGGCCAGCTTGTCGGCCGCTCCGTCGGGCGGGCGCGCCATCGCCGAGCGGGTGGCGGCCGGGGTCGATGGCTGGGCGGCCGAGTGGTCGCGCGAGCGGCGCGCGGTGTGCGAGTCGGCGGTGCGCGGAGTGGACGACGAGGACGAGCAGGTCGCCGATCGCCTGCAGTGCCTCGACCGGCGGCTGACCGCCACCGACGCGATCCTGCACGTCTTCACCGAGGCGCTCGAGCCGGAGATCGCGCGGCGGGCAATCGCGATCATCGACGAGCTGCCGCCGCCGAGCGGCTGCGCGGCGCTCGCCCGGCCGGCGGTCAGCCAGCAGCAGAAGGAGACCTGGAAGCCGTCGATCCGCGATCTGGTCCAGGCCCAGGTGGCCCTCGCCGGTGGCAAGCCGGACGAGGCGGAGCGGCTGGCGTCGGCGGCGGTGGAGCGCTCGCGCGAGATCCGGCAGAAGGAGCCGCTGGCCGCGGCGCTGCTCCTGCGCGGCAAGGCCGAGATCGCCCGCGGCGAGTATGCCACCGGGCGCGCGACGCTCCGCGAGGCCATCCTCGCCGCCGCCGAGGTGAACGAGGAGGGGTTCGTGGTCGACGCCTGGTTCGAGATCATCGCCGCGCTCGCCTTCCGCGAGCGCCGCCTCGACCACGAGCTCGACGAGGCGATCTTCGGCGCCGAGCTGGCGGTTCGCGGCCTGCCGGTCGACGATCCCGACACCGACGCCCGCCGCGCCGGGCTCGCCTACTGGATCGGCAGCGTGCGCATGCTGCAGGGCGACTCGGACGGCGCGCTCGAATACCTGCACCGGTCGATCCTCGAGTGGACCGCAGCCGGCGCCGACAAGCACCGGGTCGACATCGCCGCGGTCGAGAACTCGCTCGGCATGGCGCACAGCTACCGCGGCGAGTGGGCGGCGGCGCGGCGCTACTTCGACCGCTCGCTCGCCACCTGGGAGGCGCTGGGGCAGGGGAACGCCAACATCGGCATCACCATCGGCAACCTCGGCGACCTCGACGCCCGCCAGCGCCTCGACGACAAGGCGCGGGCCGAGCTCCTCCGCGCGACCCGAGCGCTCGAGGCCGCCGGCGAGGCGGGCCGGCCGCACATGGCCGAGACTCTGGTCCAGCTGGGGTCGCTCGAGGCGCGGACCGGTCGCTGCAAGGACGCCGAGGCGCTGCTGGCCCGCGCCCGCGAGATGGCGACCGCGCTTCAGGGCGCCGACTCCGGCCTGGTCGGCGCCTCGCTCATCGGGACCGGTCTCTGTCAGCTCGCGGACGGCCGCGCGCGCGACGCGGTCGTCACACTGGAGCGCGCCCGGGCGCTGGTCGCCGGGTTTCCGCCGACGCTCACGCTGCGCGCGGATGCCGACTTCGCCCTCGCCCGCGCCCTGTGGCAGGCCGGCATGCGGGCACGTGCCCGCGAGCTCGCCGAACGCGCCCGGGTCGATCTCGCGCGAATCCCCGGTGCGCGCGCCGCGCGCGACGATGTCGCCGCCTGGCTCGCTGCGCACGACAGGTCGCGCCGCTGAGGTCTCGAGTCTGCGCTGGCGGGCGCCACCGGGCGTTCGCGAACGAGGACGATCTTTTTTTGCGACGAGCGCGCTCCTCTGTGTCGTACAAGGCGAGAGAGCAAGGAGCGACCCATGGCGACCCGAACTCCACGGTTGATGATCCTGATCGCGAGCGCGGCCGCCGCCGGATGCGCCGCCGAGCCCCTGGCCGACGAACAGGTCGCCGAGCTGCGCGCCGCCCCGTCGCCCGACGGCGCCGGCGTCCAGCTGGTCTCCGGCCACCTGACGGCGCCCTCGCGCGCCGCCGCCGAGTCGATCGTTCGCGACTACCTGGCTGGCAATCCGCGCCTCCTGGCCGGCGCCGGCGTCGATTCGTTCGACACCGCCGGAGTGCGCCCGGCCGCGGCCGGCGGCTCGCTCGTCACGCTCCACCAGCGCCACGGCGATCTGCCGGTCATCGGCGGCGCGATCACCGCGCGCACCGACGGCGAGGGCCGCCTGCGCTGGCTGCGCTCGAGCGCGGTCTCGCTGCCGGCCGATCTCGATCTCGCGCCGCGCTCGAGCGAGGATGAGGTCACCGGGCGGCTCGCCGCCGAGCCGCGCTTCGCCGGCCTCTCGTTCGACGGCGCTGACCTCTCGCTGGTCGTCTTCGCGCTCGGCGGATACGCCTCGGCGCCGCGGCTGGCCTGGCAGATCGATATGCCGGCCAGCCGGCGCCCGCTGCAGGCGCTGCGCATCCACGCCGATGCCGCGACCGGCGCCGTCCTCTCGGTGGTCGACCGCGTCCGGCGCGCCGCCGAGCACCGCGCCCGGGTCTTCCCGATCGATCCGCGCACGACGCCGGAGCGCCGCGAGGTGACCTTCGACCGCGTCCCGGCGGGCAGCGCCAACGTCGAGGACGAGTCCTTCGAGGTGTGGAACTGCGTCGATCAGCGCGAGTGCACCACGATCAGCGTCGGAGGCGAGGAGCAGACCATCCACTTCTGCTCCTTCGTCAAGCTCGCCGCCGCCGGCGCCTATGGCGACTTCCTCGCCATCGATCCCCCCGAGGACCACACCGCCTTCGCCGACGCCTTCGCCGAGGTACAGGCCTACTTCCACCTGCGCACCGCGCTCGACTTCGTGCGCGCACGCCTGGGCGCGGCCGAGCTCCTGTCGGACGTCAGGTTCACCGTGGTCGCCAACGCGCCCGGCCAGGTGATGGGCCAGCCCGAGCCGGCCGCCTGCGTCCCCGGCGACGGCGGCGCGCCGACCGTCCCGGCCGACAGCCAGTTCGTGCCGCTCGAGAACGCCTTCTTCGCTCCGTTCGACGAGATCGGCGGTCTGCCCCCTCCGATCGACAAGCCGACCATGGTCTTCGGCCAGGGCGCGACCGGCGACTTCGCCTACGGCGGCGACGTCGCCTACCACGAGTTCGGCCACGGGATGTTCCACTTCATCGGCAGCCGCGAGATGGGCGGCAAGCGCATCCCGGACCAGTTCGGCACCGACCCCTCGCCGGGCGGCATGGACGAGGGCTTCGCCGACTACCTGGCAATCTCCATCACCGGCTCGCCGGTCATCGGCAAGTACGCGCTCGGCACCGAGGAGGGCTTCCGCACCGCGGCCAACCCGAAGAGCTGTCCTGTCGACCTGCACGGCGAGGAGCACGACGACAGCGAGCCCTGGTCAGGCGCTCTCTGGTCGATCCGCGAGGCGCTGCCCGAGGCCGACCGCGCCGGCATGGACGCCGCCGTCCTCACCACCATGATGGCCATCACCGACGCCGACGACTTCAAGACCGTCGCCGATCTGCTGGTCACCGAGATCGAGACGTCACTCGGATACGACGCCGCCCAGGCGGCGAAGGGCGAGCTGACCGCGCGCGGCTTCACCGACGAGTGCCACGACCGGGTCCGCGCCCTCGCGCTGGGCGACGCCCACGCCCGCATGTTTGCCAGCGAGCCGGGCCCGGGCGTGCTCCAGTTCCGCGTCGACGTGCCCCAGGCGACCGACCACATCCAGCTCGACGCGGTCGCCGCCCACCTGGCCGAGACCACGATGGCTCCGATGGCTACCCTCCACCTCAAGCCCGGCGAGGAGCCCATCCGCTGGAGCCGCGACGGCGCGACCGCGACGTCTGACGCGACCGTGCGCGTCCCGGTCACCTTCACCCCGGACGTTGCGACGCCCGGCCTGTTCAAGGTCGCGGCGGTGGCCACCGGCGACTTCCCGGCCGGCGCCTACCACCTCCAGATCGAGTCGGCCGATCCGGTCGGCCTCCTGTTCGCCGATCTGTCGTCGCCCAGCGGATCGTCGCCCAAGGCCGACGACCCCGGCTCCTCGTCGGGCGGCTGCCGCGCCGGCGGCCGGGCCGGCGCGAGCGGCGCGTTCTTCTGCCTGGTCGCCCTGTGCCTGATCAGACGACGGTGCCGAACGCCGCGCCGACCCCGTAGGTGACCGCCATCGCGGCGGCGCTCCAGGCGGTGACCCGCAGGGCGCCGACCGGGGCGCGCGCACCGCCGACCCGGGCCGCCAGCGCGCCCAGGGCGGCCAGGCACCCGAGCGAGGTCGCCACCACCACGGCCGCCAGCGCGCCGCGCGGCACCAGCAGCGCCACCGCCAGCGGCAGCGCCGCGCCCGCCGCGAACGACGACGCCGATGCCAGCGCCGCCAGGAGCGGCCGCGCCCGCTGCGACTCCACGATCCCGAGCTCGTCGCGCGCGTGGGCGCCCAGGGCGTCCCGGGCCATCAGCTGCTCCGCCACCTGTCGCGCCAGCAGCGGCTCCAGCCCGCGGGAGAGGTAGATCCGCTCCAGCTCGGCGAGCTCGCCGCGCTTGTCGGACGCCAGCTCCTTCCTCTCGCGCGCCAGATCGGCCTCCTCGGTGTCCGCCTGCGACTTGACCGAGACGTACTCGCCGGCCGCCATCGACATCGCCCCGGCGACCAGCCCGGCGACGCCGGCGGCCGCGATGTTGCCGGCCGAGCCGTCCGCCGCCGCCACCCCGAGGATGAGGCTGGCGGTCGATACGATGCCGTCGTTGGCGCCCAGCACCGCCGCCCGCAGCCACCCGATCCGCTGCGCCCGGTGCTTCTCGCGATGCCTCATCGCGCTGGCATATCACGCCTGCCGGAGCCACACCGCGTCGGTCGGCGGCGGCGGGGCTTGTCGGGAGCGCCCGGCCGAGGCACTGTCGGAGCCGGATGGCGCGCAAGGTCCAGGAGGTGGACGAGCTGCCGGACGGGCTGGTGGAGGAGGTCGAGGCGGAGGTGCGGCGAAGCGGGGCGATCCCGCTGCGCGCGCTCGCGCGAGTGGCGCTGAGCCGGCGGGCCGCCGGGCTGCTCCACGAGGGGCTCGCCCGCCGTGGGCTCGAGCGGACCGGCAAGGTGGTGCGGGTCCCGCTGCGCGAGCAGGTGCTGGCGGCCGCGGCCCACGGGCCGATCGCCACCTCGGCGCTGCGAACCGAGCTGCGCGGGCTGGCCAGCGCCGGCGAGCTCGCGCTCGCCCTGGCCGACCTGGTGCGCTCGGGGCGCGCGGCCCTGGTGGTGCGCGACGGCATCGAGCACGTGGTGGCGCCGTCTCCCGATGTGCTGGACGCCGGTGAGGTGGCGGCCCTGTGCGATCTCTCTCGCGCGCTCGCCCGGGCGGCCGGCTCGTTGCGCGTCCGGCAAGGGCGCCCGCCGCGCTCGCTCTGGCGCGCCGACCTCCTGGCGCTGCTCGACCGGGCGCGCGAGGCGCTCGCCGGCGGCCCCGCCGCCGATCCGGTGGCGCTGGTGGTGGACGCCGTCAGGCGCCACGCCAGCCCGACGACCGGGCTCGCCCCGGTGCCGGCAGTCGCGCGCGCGCTCCGTCCGCGCCTGCCCGACGTCCGCCAGGCGCTGCTCGCCGCCGCCGCCGCCGGCCTGGTCGAGCTCCGCCCCGAGAGCGGCGTCGACCTCCTCGCCCCGGCAGACGCAGAGCTCTGCCCGCGCGGCCCCGACGGCTGGCCGCTCTCCTGGGCGCGCGAGCTCGCAGGCGAGGGCGCATGAGCACGCTGTTCCACCAGCTCCACGCCGATCCCTGGAGCACCTCGCTGGTCGACGTCGGCTCGCTCAACGCGCGCGCGTCCGACGCCGTCCTGTCGGCCATCGACGCGGTGCGCGGCGCTGCCTTCGGCGACGCGCTGGCCCGCCAGAGCCGCTCGATCCTCGTCGTCGGGCCGGCCGGCGCCGGCAAGACGCATCTGTTCGCCCGCCTTCGCCGCCGGGCCGGCTCGCGCGCCGCGTTCGTGCTGCTGCGCCCCGAGCTGGCGGTCGATCCCACGCCGCGCCTGGTCCTGGCCCACGCCATCGACGCGCTCCGCCGCCCGGTGCCCGGCCAGGACCTCACCCAGCTCGACGCCGCGGTCGGCTCCGCGCTCTCCATCGTGCGGAGCGGCCACGCCCGCTGGCCGTTCGCGGCGCTCGATCAGCTGCGCACCCTCGGCGAGCCGGAGCGGCGTGAGGCGCTCGACCGCGTGGTCGACGAGTTCGAGAAGAAGCACCCGGAGGTGGATCTCGACTGGCTCTCCCGCTTCCTCGAGCTCCCCTTCGCCGCCTCACCCGACCGGCGCGCCGCCCTCCAGTGGCTGAGCGGACGCGAGCCCAACGCCCACCAGCTCGCCCGCCTCGGCATGCGCGAGCCGCTCCCCGACGCCAGCGTGATGCCGGCCCTCCGCACGCTCGGCGTGGTCGCCTCCTTCGGCGCCCCGCTGGTCATCGTCTTCGATCAGCTGGAGAACCTGGTCGAGGAGGGCGGGGCGACCGGCCGCATCCACGCCCACGCCCGCCTCTTCTCGGAGCTCCACGACGCGGTGACCGGCCTCATCCTGGTCCAGATGGCGCTCGACAGCGAGTGGCAGTCGCGCATCTCGCCGGCGCTCGGCGCGGCGGAGAAGTCACGGCTCGAGGCGCGCATCATCACACTCGATCTCCCGGACGCCGCCCAGCGCCTCGCGCTGCTCGACGCCTGGCTGTCCGGGGTCGCCGACCGCCAGCCACCGCCCTGGCCGTTCACCGCGGCCGGCTGGGAACGGTGGCAGAGCGCACCCGGGGTCACTCCGCGCCGCCTGATGATCGCCGCGCGCGAGGCGCTCGAGGGTGACGAGAGCGAGAAGCCGCCGGACGTCGAGGCCTCTCCCGATCGGCTCGACGAGCTCTGGCACGAGCACCTCACCCTGGCCCGGGTCGCCATCGACGACGCGATGGCCGCCGGCCGCCCGCTCGACACCGAGCACATCACCAGCGGCGTGGCCGCCGCCCTCCGCCTGATGGACGCCTACTTCAAGCTCGGCGGTCCACGCGATCCGCACCAGCTGCGCGCCGGCGAGGCAGGCAGCGCGACCGATCTGTTCGTTGTGCAGAAGGCCAACCCCCGCTCGGTCGCCGCCCAGCTCGACCGCGCGCGCGAGGCCGCCGGCCGCCGCCGGGTGGTCGCGGTGCGCGAGGCAGCGCGCCCCTTCCCGCCCACCTGGGAGCGAGTCTCCGCCAGCCTCGACCAGCTGGTCCGCACGCCGAACGCGGTCTGGCTCGAGCTGGCCCGCTACGAGGTCTCGCGCCTCATCGCGCTGCACGATCTGCTCGCCGCCGCTCGCTCGCAGGACCTGGCGGGCAGGGACGGCAGGCCGATCTCGGAACCGGTCGTGCGCGACTGGGCGCTCCGCGAGCTCGGGGTGGCTGGCTGGACGGTCATCACCGCGATCCTGGGAAACGAGGAGGTCATCGGCGCGCCGGTGCCGGTGCCGGTGCCGCACCCGCACTACCCGATGGACGACGAGCCGCCGCCGCCGCAGCTGCCGCCGCCGCGCACCGCCGCCGCGCGGCCGGCCAGGCCGTGGAAGTCGGCCCCCCAGCACCCGACGGCTCTCGACACCAAGGATCCCATCTCGGCGGCGGTCGACCGGCTTCGCCTCGCCTCGGTCGAGCGCATCCTGCGCGAGGCGCGCGCGGTCGATCCCGCCCTCACGCTGGCCGCCACCCTCGAGCGGCTGCGCGCCCTCGAGCCGCGCCTCATGTGGTTCGGCCGCTCGATCGTCTGGTGGGAGGAGGGCTCGTGACCCTCGACCTCTCGGTCGTCGAGATCAGGAACGCGCTCCGCTGCCCGCGCGTGTTCGCGCTCGGCCGCGCGCACGGCGAGCCGGTCGTCTTCCCGGTCGGCGCCTCCAGCCTGGGTCCGGTCTTCCACCGGGTTGCCGCTGCCTTCGCGCGTGAGCCGGACCTCTCCCGCCTGGCGCGCCTGCCGGCCGGCTCGTCGGTCGACGACATCGCCGGTGCCCTGTCGAGCTCGCTCCTGCGCCTGTTCGCCGCCGAGATCGCCCGCACGCCGAGCCTCGCCGCGATGCCGGCCGAGATCGACGATTTGGCCGAGGCGCTCCGCCAGCTGGCCCGCCACCTGGCCGCCGCCTGCGTCTCCAGCGAGGTCGTCCCGGCCGAGGCCACTGCGCGCTACCTCGCCGGCGCCGAGATGCCGCTCGAGATCGATCTCGACCTCGAGCCGGGCGCCAGCCCGGTCCGGGTGACCGGGCGCATCGACACCCTGCACGTCCCGCCCGGCGGCGCGGCCGAGGTCATCGAGTACAAGCTGACCGGCGAGCCGACGGGCGACCTCGACCGCGCGCAGATCGCGCTCTACCGCCTCCTCCTCGCCCGCGCCCGCAAGCTCGACGCCTCGCCGGTCCTCCTCCGCTTCCGCCCCGAGCTCACCACCATGAGCCTGCCGGCGCGCGACGCCGACGCGCTGGTCGCCGAGCGGCTCGTCCCGCTGGTGGCCGACATGGCGCGCTGGGCCGGCGACCCGCGCAGCGCCCCGGCTCCCGCGCGGCGCGATCTCTGCCCTGCCTGCCCGGTGCGCGCCGCCTGCCTGCAGACCTACCCGAAGCCGCTCGCGGTGCGCGACGAGCCGCCGGCCGGCGCCACCCGGCCGCGCCCCGATCCGGCCGGCGATCTCTTCGACCCGCCGGCCGCCGCCCCCGCCTCGCGGCCGCCGCTGGCTCCCGGCGCGGCTGATCGCGCCGCGCTGGCCGACGCCGACAAGACCCGCCGGCTCATCCTCGACCTGCTCGCGCGCCAGGGGGTCGGCCACCCGACCGCGCCGCCCCCGGTGGTCGGTGCGCGCCTGGTCCAGATCGAGGTCTCGGTCTCGCGCGGCAGCGTGACCGCGGTCGACCGCGCCGCCGGCGACGTCGAGCGACGCCTGGCCGACGACCATGACCTCATCGCCCACTTCTCGAAAAAAGGCGCCCTTCGGGTCTTCACCATCGCCCGCCTGCAGCCGCGCCCCGTCCGGCTGAGCGACCTCCTGGCCGCCCGCGCCGACTACCTCGCCGCCCGGTCGGGTCGCTTTCTCCTCGGCGAGACCACCGGCGGCACGCCGCTCACCGGCGACCTCGCCGACCCCGCCTCCTGCCATCTGCTGATCGGCGGCGGCGCCGGCTCCGGCAAGTCAGTCCTCCTCCGCACCATCGCTGCCTCGCTGGTCCACTTCCACGGCCCGGCCGCCATCCAGCTGACACTCATCGATCCGGGCGGGGCCTCGCAGAGCCGGCTCGCCGCCGGCCTCGCCGCGCATTTCCACCGCGCTCCGGTCAGCGACGTCGCCGAGGCGGTCCCCATCCTGGCCGAGCTCATCGAGGAGATGGAGCAGCGCTACGCGCTGTTCGACACCGCCCGCGTGCAGGACATCGACGAGTACAACGAGGCGCAGCCCGCCTCCGACCAGCTCGCGCGCCGCGTCGTCGTCATCGACGAGTTCCAGGAACTGGTCACCCGGCGCGCCTCACGCGACGCCTTCCTCGACACCATCCAGCGGCTCGGCGCCCGTGCGCGCGCCGCCGGCATCCACCTCGTCCTCGCCACTCAGCGCACGACCCGCGACGCCGTCCCCCCGTCGATCAAGACCAACCTGCCCGGCCGGATCGCCCTCGCGGTCACCAGCGCGGGCGAGTCGCGCGTCCTGCTCGACTCCCGAGGCGCCGAGGAGCTGCTCGGCAAGGGCGATCTGCTCGCCGATCTCGGCCACTCCGCCGTCCGCGCCCAGGCCCCGATCGACCCCAGCTGAGCTACTTGGCCCCGCCGAGTCCGAGGCAGCGCAGGAGCTCGTCGTGGGTCGCCGACGTCTCGACGCACTCCGCCTCCTCCTCGCTGACGCTGCCGCCCATGCAGTTGTTCTCGGCGATGGAGGTCACCCGGCGGGTCATCTCGTCCAGGTCGGCGCCGGTGCGGCCGGCGGTCGCCAGGGCGACCGACTTCTCGACGTAGGCGTCGCAGTCGATGCCCTTCGACTTCTTGTCGCTGGCCAGCATGATGATGACACCGCCGGTCGCGACCACCAGGAGGCCAAACAGGATCCAGGTCCGGGTCTTCTCGGCGCGCGAGCGCCCCTGCACCGGATGGCCGTGCCCGTAACCCGGGGGCGGCGCCGCCGGCATCATCATTTGCTGGCATCGGTCACATCCCCACGCGTTCATCTCGGGGAACCAGCGGAGTGGCGTCCCGCAGACAGGGCAGGGCGGCGTGTTCATCGCCGTGGCAGACTAGCGCATCCGCCGCGCTCGCGGCTCCAGCTCGCGCCGCACATCCCGGTTGACGCACCTCTCTCCCCCGGTTACCCCACATATCGGGCGCGAGCGCCCGAACCGGCACATATGGCAACATCCAGCGCAGCGAACAGCGCCGCGGGGGGTGACGAGGAGCTCATCGCGCGGCTGCGCGAGGTCGGCGATCTGATCGGCCTCATCGCCGGGATCTTCGTCCACTCCCCGGTCGCGTTGCAGATCTACCGGGCCGACGGCCACTGCCTCGCGACCAATCCGGCCTTCCGCGCGCTGTTCGGCGCGCAGCCGCCACCGGATTACAACGTCCTCGAGGACGACATCGTCCGGAAGCGCGGGGTGCTCGAGTCCATCCGAAGCGCGTTCCGCGGCGAGACCGTCCACATGCCGGCCATCTGGTACGACCCGCGCGAGCTCGAGCAGGTCGAGGTCGAGCAGGGCAACCGGGTGGCCATCGAGGCAACATTCTTCCCCCTGCGCGCTCCCGGCGGCGGAGTCGAGCACGTCGCGGTGGTCTTCCGCAACGTCACCGCCGAGAGCGTCCTGCGCGAGCAGGCCGAGCGCGACCTCCTGACCCACATCATCGAGCAGAGCGGCGAGGGGATCATCGTGGCCGACGCCGACGGCGCGCTGCGCATCTTCAACCGCAAGGCCGAGCTGCCGAGCGGCGCGGTGTCCACCCTGGCCGGTTCGCCGCGCAACAGCGACGTCTACGGTCTGCACACGCTCGACGGCTGGCCGCTCGCCGCCGAGGAGATCCCTCTCCAGCGCGCCCTGCAGGGGGAGACGGTCGAGCGGGCCCGCTGGGTGGTCGAGCGACAGGACGGCAGCCGGCGCATCCTGTCGGGCACCGCCGTGCCGCTCCACACGGGAGACGGCAGCCGGGCCGGGGCGGTGCTGGTCATCCGCGACGAGACCGAGGACGAGCGCAAGCTCCGCTTCCAGGCGACCGTGCTGCGCAACATCCGCGACAGCGTGATCGTCACCGACCTGTCCGGTCGCATCGTCGAGTGGAACCAGGGGGCCAGCGACGTGTTCGGCTACGCGGCGGAGGAGGTGCTCGGCCAGACCCCGGGCATCCTCTATCCCGACCACGACGCCGGCGCGCTCGGCCTCGACCTCGAGCGCATCGCCGACGGCCGCGATTACGTCGGCGAATGGCTCGGCCGACGCAAGGACGGCACCCGCATCTGGATCGACGTCAAGACCACGCTGGTGCGCGACGAGAGCGGCCGGCCGATCGGCTTCCTCGGCGTCGGCAAGGACGTCACCGACCGGCGGCGCGCCGAGGAGGCGCGGGCCGAGGCGGATCGCGAGCGCGAGCGCGCCCTGGCGCTGGCGGAGTCGGCCAGCCGCGCGAAGGACGAGTTCCTCGCCATGCTCGGCCACGAGCTGCGCAACCCGCTCTCGCCGATCGTCACCGCCCTCGACCTCATGAAGCTCAAGGCCGGGTCGCGCCTGGGCCGCGAGGAGCAGGTCATCGAGCGCCAGGTCGAGCACCTGGTGCGCCTGGTCGACGATCTGCTCGACGTCTCGCGCATCACGCGAGGAAAGGTGGAGCTCGCCCTCCGGCCGGTGGATCTGCAGGCCGCGGTGCTGAAGGCCGTCGAGATGGCGGCGCCGCTGGTCGAGCACCGGCAGCACCGCCTGCGGGTCAGCGTCCCGCACGAGGGCATGCGCCTGCAGGCGGACGTCGGGCGGCTGGCCCAGGTCATCTCGAATCTATTGACCAACGCCGCCCGCTACACGCCGCCCGGCGGCACCATCTCGCTGTCGGCCTGGCGCGACGGCGACGACGTCGTGCTCTCGGTCGCCGACGATGGCATCGGCATCGACGCCGAGCTGCTCCCCCACGTCTTCGATCTCTTCGTCCAGGGCGAGCGCTCGATGGCGCGCGCCGAGGGCGGCCTCGGGATCGGTCTCACCCTGGTGCGCAACCTGGTCCGTCTGCACGGCGGCGTGGTCGAGGCGCGCAGCGCGGGTCGCGGCCAGGGGAGCGCGTTCATCGTCCGGCTGCCCGCGCTGCCGGACGACGCGCCCGAGGAGTCCTCGTCGACCACGCGCCTGCCGCTGGTGGTGACCAAGGCACCGCGCCGCATCCTGGTGGTCGACGACAACGCCGACGCCGCCGACCTCATCGCCGAGCTCTTGAGCCGCGCCGGTCACCAGGTCGAGGTCGCCCACGACGGCCCGGCGGCGCTCGGGCTCATCGAGCGGTTCCACCCTGACCTGGCGCTCCTCGACATCGGGCTGCCGGTGATGGACGGCTACGAGCTGGCCGTCCGTCTGCGCGCCGCGCTCGGCCGCACCGCGCCTCGCCTCATCGCCTTGACCGGATACGGCCAGGACCACGACCACGCGCGCAGCCGCGCCGCCGGTTTCGACGACCACCTGGTCAAACCAGTTGCCCCGGCGGTCCTCCTGTCGCGCATCGACAGCCTGCGCTGATCTCGCCGGGATCTCACCTTTTGCGCCGGCGCCCGACGAAAATGCATGCCGCCGGGGAATGGCGTCGACTAGACTCGTGTTCTTCGCCCGAAGGCACCACGACCATGCGCTGACTCCGCTCACATCGAACAAGCCAACTCGAATGCCAGTCCTCCGTCGAAGAACGCTCCATGTCCGCCCGCGCTCGCCAGCGCGATCGAGAAATCATCGATCGCTACACCGATCAGCCGTCCCGGCTGCCGGCCGAGCTGCGCGCTGACATCGAGCGTTCCACGGGCGGCAAACCGGTCCAGCTCTACGCGCTGGTCGATCTCGACCGGCAGCTGAACCTCAGCGAGAGCTGGCTCGCGCTGGGACCCGACCAGGTCGCCATCGCGCGCCGCGACGGCGGCGGCGGCTGGTCGATCGATCTCATCGATCGCGCCCGCATCCGCGCGGTCCGCGAGACCCCCGGCCTCAGCTGTCACCTGCTCAGCCTGCTCGGTCCGCCGGACGAGCCGCCGCTCGTCCAGCTGCGCTACACCCATCGCCAGCGGCGCGCGGTCGACGTCATCCGCGCCGTCCTCGAGCAGCCGGCCGCCGCCGTTGCCGCCGCCGCCGACCCGGCCGACGACCGCTACGCCGACGCGGTCGCCGGCCCCATCCGGGAGGCGCAGGCTCTGGTCGCCGGCAGCGACACCGCCATCATCCTCCGCCTGCTCGGCTACCTCGGGCCCTACCGCCGCCAGGTCGCCATCGGCATGGCCGCCGCGGTCCTGGTCACCGTCCTCAGCCTGGTCCCGGCCTACCTGGCCGGCTACCTCATCGACAAGGTCGCGCGCCCGGCCCAGGACGGCAGCTTGCCGCGCTCGGCGGCCAGCGACATCGCCCTCATCTGTGTCGGCGCCATCGCGGCCGCGTACCTGCTCCGCTCGCTGTTCGCCTGGGTCCGGCTCCGCTTCATGGCGTTCCTCGGCGAGTACGTCGCGCGCGACCTGCGCAGCGAGATCTACGAGCACCTGCAGACCCTGAGCGTCAGCTTCTTCTCGCGCAAGAAGACCGGCAGCCTCATCACGCGCGTCACCTCCGACACCGACCGACTGTGGGAGTTCCTCGCCTTCGGCGTGGTGGACGTCTCCCTCTCGCTCGTGATGCTGGTCGGCATCGGCGCCGTCCTGGTCTCCCTCGACTGGCGGCTCGGACTGGTCATGACGCTGCCGGTGCCGCTCCTGTGCGCGTTCATCTTCCTGCACGGCCGCCGGCTCGAGCGCTACTTCCTGCGCGCCTGGCGGCAGTGGTCCCGCCTCACCGACGTCGTCTCCGACACCATCCCGGGCATCCGGGTGGTCAAGGCCTTCCACCAGGAGGACAGCGAGCGAGCCCGCTTCGGCGCCCGCAACGCCGCAGCCATGGAGCAGTTCAACCAGATCCACACCGTCTGGACCCGCTTCTGGCCGGCCCTCATGTTCGCCATCCACTGCCTCACGGTCGCGGTCTGGTTCTTCGCCCTGCCGCGCCTGCTCGGCACCTCGGCCCCGACCCTGTCGGCCGGGACCTTCGTGTCGTTCCTCCTCTACGCCACCATGTTCGTGAGCCCGATCGAGACCATCGGCCAGATGGCGCGCACCATGAACCGCGCCACCAGCTCGGCCCACCGCATCTTCGAGGTGCTCGACACCGAGCCGGAGATCGCCGCGCCGACAACCCCGGTCCACCTGGCCCCGGTCGCCGGCCGCGTGACCTTCAGCGATGTCTCCTTCGGGTACGAACCCGGCCGTCTGGTCCTCAAGAACCTCAGCTTCGACGTCGCCCCCGGCGAGATGATCGGCCTGGTCGGCAAATCGGGCGGCGGCAAGACCACCATCGCCAACCTCATCGCCCGCTTCTACGACCCGACCGCAGGCGACATCCGCATCGACGACACCGATCTGCGCACGCTCGACCTCGGCACCTACCGCCGCCAGGTCGGCATGGTCCTCCAGGATCCCTACCTCTTCCACGGCACCATCGCCGACAACATCCGCTACGGCCTGCCGTCGGCCGCCACCGCCGAGGTGGTCGCCGCCGCCCAGACCGCCAACGCCCACGACTTCATCTGTCGCCTGCCGCACGGCTACGACACGGTGGTCGGCGAGCGCGGCCACACCCTGTCCGGCGGCGAGCGCCAGCGCATCTCCATCGCGCGTGCTCTGCTGCACGATCCGCGCATCCTCATCCTCGACGAGGCCACCTCCTCGGTCGACACCGAGACCGAGCGCGTCATCGAGGAGGCCATCCACCGGCTGATCCAGAGCCGCACGGTGTTCGCCATCGCCCACCGCCTGTCCACCCTGCGCCGCGCTTCCCGTCTGTTCGTCATCACCGACGGACGGCTCAGCGAATCCGGCACCCACGCCTCCCTCATGTCCGATCCTGCCTCCACCTACCGGCGCCTGGTCGACCTCCAGCGCGAAGTCCAGCACGCCCTCTGAGGAGCCATGCCGCCCGACCCACGACCCGCGCCCGCAACCACAGCCGGATCACAGCCGCCGCCGCTCATCGAGTCCCGGCCCGAGCCCGCGCCGGCGCTGCCGGATGTGCCCGCGCCCGTCGCGCTCCGGCTGGTTCGCCAGCCCGATGGCCGCCTGGCTGCCCAGCAGGGCAGTGCGGTCACGCCGGTCCGCCCGGTCCGCTGCTTTCCCTGGTCCGGCCCGGCGCGCTTCATCTCGCTGCGCGACGACGGCGACCGCGAGATCGCCCTGATCAGCGCCCCCGCCGAGCTCGACCCGGCGTCCCGCGCGATCCTCGAGGAGGAGCTCGCCCACGCCGGCTTCGTCCTCCACATCACCCGCATCCTCGCCGTCACCGACGAGCTCGAGATCCGGCTGTGGAAGGTCGCCACCCGGCAGGGGCTGCGTACCCTCGAGACCGCGCGCGACGAGTGGCCCCGCCCCCTGCCGTCGGGCACCTTGCTCCTGCGCGACGTCGCCGGCGATCTGTACCTCATCCCGCCCTCGGCCGATCTCGACGCCGGCACCCGCCGCCTGCTCTGGCCCTTCACCGACTGAGCGACCCGGTGATCGGCGGGCGGCGCGGGCGGTTCTTGACCGTGACGCACTGGCCGGATCGGCAGGACTCGACGACGTCGGCCGCCGCGCTGGCGCGCTCGGCCGGCAGGAGGTGACGATTCTGCATCGTCAGCATTCCCCGGGTGTAGAGGGTGGTGCCGATCGCGCCGACCACCGAGCCGGCCACGATGGTGCCGATGGCGACCGGCGATTCGCGATCCATCGCGTAGGAGGCGACGATGGCGCCGCCGAGTCCGACGACCGCGAGCGGCAGGCCGAGCATCTGGTTGCGGCGCGCCGACCTGCGCGCCTCGACGATCTCGTCGTACGCGCTCTGGTCGAGGCTGAGCCGGTAGAAGTCCTGCTCGTCGAGCTTGTCGGGGCCCTGGTAGTAGTCGAAGTCGCTCCACTCGTGCGACTCGGTGGCGAACTCGGTCTGCTGCGCGACCAGGTTGCCGTCGGCGTCGTAGGTGTTGCCGGTCGCGCGCTCGACCTGGACGGTGTCCGTCCCCGATTGCAGGACGACGCGCAGAGGTGCCTGGTTGGCGGGCACGCCGCGGGCCGGGTTGCCGACGCAGCCGGACGAGAGGATCGCGGTGAGGGTGATCGATCGCGCGGCGATCTGGAAGACGCGCAGGCTGGAGCTCGACATGTGACATTCCTCCGGCCGCCTCGAAGGTGGGCGCCTGGGAGGAGGAGGACGCTCGAGTCCTGCCAGTCGCAGGAAATCGACGGCGCCGACCTAGCGAGGTCGCGCGGCGCGGCCTGCCAGCCAGCGATCCACTTCCGCGAGCTGCGCCGCGAAGCCGGTGCCGGAGCGGGCGTAGTCGTCGCGCGCGGCGGCCGCCAGGCTGCGCGCCTGGGCCCGGTCGCGCCCGGCCTCCCACAGGGCGCGCGCGAGGAGGAAGCGGGTGGCGCCGCGATCGCTCGGCGCGTCGGAGGGGACGAGGGCGGCCAGGGCGCGCTCGAGCGGTTCGATGGCGCGCCCCGGGTGGCCGAGGGCGAGCTCGGCCTGGCCGATGCTGATGAGCGCGCTCGTGACCTCCGGGTGTCCCTCGCCCCTGGCCTTCTCGAGGATCGGCAGGGCCCGGCGGTACTCGGCGAGCGCCTGCCGCGGGTGTCCGCGCTCCAGGTGTACATCGCCCATCGTCAGCCAGGTGTACGCCACGCGCGGGTGGTCCGGACCGAGCAGCTTGGCGTAGATGGCGGCGGCGCGCCGCTGGTGGGCGAGCGCCTCGTCGAGCCGGCCGAGCAGCTTCAAGAGCGTCCCCGTGTTGACCAGCTGCGCGGCGAAGGTCGGGTTCTCGGGGCCGAAGACCTTCTCACCGAGGGCCAGGCCGCGCTGGTGGATCTCCAGCGCCTCGGCCAGGCGTCCCTGCGAGCGCAGCGAGTTCCCCAGGTCGGTGAGCACGGTGGCGACCTCCGGGTCCTCGGGGCCGACCGTGCGCTCGAGGATGGCGAGCGCGCGCCGGTGGAGCTCCTCCGCCTGGCGGGAATCGCCGCGCGCTTCGAGGTCGTTGCCGAGGTTCTCGAGCGAGCGGGCGATGGCCGGGTGCTGGCCGCCGAGCGTGCGCTCGCGGGCCGCCAGCGCGCGCCGGTGCAGCTCGAGCGCGCGATCGCGCTGGCCCTGGGCGGCGAGCGCCATACCGAGGTTGTCGACCGCGGTGATCACGCTCGGGTGATCCGGCCCCAGGGCGCGCTCGAAGAGCGAGACGGCGCGCTCGAAGTGACGGATCGCTTCCTGGTCGTGCCCCTGGTCGGCATCGATGGCGCCGAGCGCCTTTTCGAGGTTGCCCTCGATGGGCCCGTTGCCGCCGAGCCGCTCGATGGCCGCGGTCGCGTGGCGCGCGAGCTCGATGCCGCGCGCGTAGCGGGCGTCCTCGTATCCGACCAGGAACACCATGGTGGTCCAGGCGCTGGCTGCCACCAGATCGTGCTTGCCGGCCTCGGCGGCGTAGATCGCCTGCATGAGCGTCGCCTCGGCCGCGGCGCGATCGCCGCTCCGCTGCTCCAGCTCGCCCTCGACCAGGAGCGCCTCGGCCTCGAGCGGGCGATAACCGATCGAGCGCGCCGCGCTGGCCGCTGGCCGGGCGAGCGCGATCCCCTCGGCGAACTTGCCTGACTCCTTGTGAGCGCGGGCGCGGGCCAGCCGGTCGCGCAGCTCCGAGACGTGCACAGCCACCGCCGGGTCGCTCGGCGGCGGCAGGACCGCGGTCAGCGCAGGCAGATCGGCGCAGGCTGCGACATCGGCCAGCCGATAGGCGGCTGCCACCGACGTCTCGACCACCGCCGGATCGGCCCGGGCGTAGAGCTCGACCAGCGCGCGCACGTCCTTCAGGCGCTCTTCCAGGCACACCATGCGCAGCTCGAGCACCTTCTCCGGCTGCTCGCCGCGCACGCGGGTCGCCCGGCATGCCTCGGTGTGCATCGCCACCCAGCGGGCCTGGTACCCGTCGAGGACCGAGGCGACCGAGCTCGCCGCATCCGGCCCGTAGGGCAGGTGGGTGGCGGCGAACGCCCGCTTCATCTCGCCGGCTCGCCTCGGGTTCCACACGCTGGCGAAGCGGGCGGCTGCGCCGGTGCAGAGCTGGCGCTCCTGGTCGCCGCCGCGGGCGAACAGCGCGGCGACGACACCGGCGCTCAGCGCCACGGCAATCGGTCCCGCGATCCACGCGGCGCGCGGCCGGCGCGGCTCGACCGCGAGCTCGGCGAGGAGATCTTCCATCGAGGCATGTCGCCGGTCGGCGGCGAGCGCCAGCCCGCGCCTCAGGGCGCGCCGCACGCGCGCCGCAACCGTCCCGCCGCGAGGCGGATCGCGCAGCGCGCCGCCGAGGACCGACTCCGACAGCTCCTCCAGGTTGCGCCCCGGAAACGGACACTCGCCGTACAGCGCCTCCCAGAGCGCGACGCAGAAGCTGAACTGATCGCTGCGCGCGTCGGTCGCCTCGCCGCACAACTGCTCCGGCGCCATGTAGCGCGGCGTGCCCACCAGAGCGCCGCTCGCGGTGAGCCGCAGCGCGAGCGCTTGCGACCCCAGCCCGAGGGCTCCGGCGACCCGATCGTCGCGCTCCAGCGAGCGAGCCAGACCGAAGTCGGTCACCCGGACCCGCCCGTCGCGCCCCACCAGCACGTTCTCCGGCTTGAAGTCCCGGTGCAGGATGCCGGCCGCGTGCGCCGCTGCCAGTCCACGGCCCGCCGCCGAGAACGCCGCCAGGATCTCCCGCGAGCTGCGCGGCGCGTCCTGGAGCCAATCCTTGAGGGTGGAGCCGGCCACCAGCTCCATGGCGATGAACACCTGGTCGCCAATTCTGCCGGCGTCGTGCACCGCGACCACGTTCGGATGGGCCAGCCGTGCCATCGCCTGCGCCTCGCGGATCAGCCGGTCGTCCAGGTGCGCGGCCGCGGCTGCGCCGGTGGCGGCCAGGTGAGGGCGCAAGAGCTTGAGCGCCACGTCGCGGTCGAGCGCCGGGTCGCTGGCGATGAACACCACGCCCATCCCGCCGGCCGCGAGCACGTCGCGGATGACGTACCGCCCGACCCGCCCGCCGGGCAAGAGGACCTGGCTGTCGCCGCCGGCGTCGGCGCCGCCGCCCACGCCCACGCCCAGGGTCGTCGCCTGGGTCACCGCGGACGTGCGCGCGAGCATCGCGAGCAGTGCGCGGCAGCCGCCGCACATCGCCATGTGACCCTCGACCATCGCCTGGTCGACAGCCGGAAGACGTCCGCGCACGAACTCGTCGATGCGGTTCTCGTCAGGACAGGCTTGTGACCGCTCGAGCATGGGGCCGGGGCATACTACGCGCATGGAAGGCGGCCTGACTCCTCTGGCTGATGTGGCGCTCGCCGCGCTCGGCGCGCGCGCCGCCTCCGCGCCGCCCCGTGCCGACCTCGACGCCCTTCTCCGCGAGATCACGGACAAGGCCGCCGTCGCCTACCCGGACATCGAGCTCGCCGAGGCCGCCTTCATCCGTCACCTGGTGAGCAAGCTGCCGGAGGAAGCGATCACGGTCGCCGCCCTGCGCGATCTCCCGGCCGGCGACCTCTACCTCGCGTTCGCCTGCGCCGAGGGCATTCCGGCCGCGCTCGCCGCCTTCGAGTCCCGCATCCTCCCGGTGGTCGACCTCGCCCTCGCGCGCATGAACCTCCCGGCCGACCTCATCGACGAGACCAAGCAGGTGCTCCGCCGCCTCCTCCTGGTCGGCGACGACACGGTGCGCCCGCGCATCGCCGACTACGCCGGTCGCGGCGAGCTGCGCGGCTGGGTGCGGGTCGCCGCCGCGCGCGAAGCCCTCCGCCTCCTGCGCGGCAGCGAGCGCGAGGTGCCGCTCGACCGCGACCTGCTCGACCGCGGCAACCTGCCGGCCGAGGATCCCGAGCTCCGCTACCTCAAGGAACACTACCGCGCCGAGTTCCGCGCCGCCTTCCGCGACGCCATCGCCACGCTGAGCGATCGCGAGAAGAACCTCCTCGGCCACCAGTACCTCGACAACCTCACCCTCGACGAGATCGCTTCCCTCTACCGGGTCCACCGCGCCACCGTCGCCCGCTGGCTGTCCCGCGCCCGCTCGCACCTCCTCCGCCGCACGCACGCCGCCCTGCGCGCCCAGCTGCGGGTCTCTCCCTCCGAGCTCGACAGCATCCTTCGCCTCATCGAGAGCCACCTCGACATCTCCCTCCCGCCGCTCTTGCGCCTCGGCGACGACTGAAGCGGGTCGCCCGGCAGTAGAATTCGACGCCATGATGACCTCGCGCTCGGCCCGGCTGCAGAGGGCGCTCGTCCTGCCGCTGGTGGTGCTCCTGGTCGTGCTCCTCGAGGCGGTCGCGGCCTTCGAGGTCTCGCGCTCGGTCCACAGCCTCCACCTGCGGGTCGCCATCCTCATGATCCTCTACGGCGCCGGCTTCTCCATCGCGGCCGGCTGGGTCACTCCCTGGCTGAGGAACCTGGTCAGCGCCACCCGCCGCACCACGCACCGCACCGGCGGCCGCGCCGGCACCTGGCTCTTCTTCGCCGTTGCCTACGGCCTCCTCTATTACGCCTTCTACCTCCTCGAGACCGGCGGGACGGCGGCCCTCTTGCCCTCGGCGCTCACCTGATTTTCCTCGCCTTCCTCGTCTTCACTCGCACACGTCGTCGCGGTCGGCGCAGCAGTCGCCGTAGTCCTGGCAGATGTCGTCGCAGAAGCAGCCGTACGGCGCGACCTGGCCGCAGTCGAAGGCGGCGCAGCCGCAGTCCTGCGGGCAGTTCTCGTCGGTCTCGTCGCCGTCGCAGATGCGGTCGCCGCAGCCCGGTTCGGCGTCGCACTTGCTGCAGTCGCCGATGCCGATCTTGCACTGCGCCTTCTTCCAGAAGCCGCAGTCCTCCGAGCAGCTGCCGCAGTCGTCGGGACAGCTGGCGCAGGTCTCGCCGTCGCCGGCGTCGCAGCTGTCGTCGTCGTTGCACACGGTGTCGCTGGTCTCGCAGCCGGCGCCGACGTCGGCCCACGACTGGGCGATCGCCTCCACCACGTCGCTCGAGTAGCCCTGCGCGCGGGCGGCGTCGACCGTACCGCGGCAGGCCTCGGCGAACCCGGTCCCCGAGGTCCAGTAGGCCGCGTTGGCCGTGTACCAGACCGAGCCCATCGCCACCACGGCGGACAGCGTCGAGCTGGTACCCGAGCTGCTGGCCTTGTAGCGCCCGACCGCCAGGCAAAAGGCCTTGTTGCCGATGCCGCTCGAGCTGTGGACCTCGAAGCCCGCCGAGTAGTCGTCCAGGTGATCGATCGAGCCGCGGGCGGTCGGATCGCACATGTCGCGGTGCGCCCCGTCGGCCGCCACGTAGATGTCCTCGGCGACCAGGAAGTCGGCCGACTCGCCCTCCCGGTAGAACTCCGCCATGGTCCCGGCGACGTCGGAGAAGGACTCGTTGAGCCCGCCCGACTCGTCCGCGTAGGTGAGGTTCGAGTGGAACTCGGTGAACCCGTGGTTCATCTCGTGCGCGACCACGTCGAGCGCGCCCGGCCGCGGGTAGCGAACCGCCGGGTCGCTGTCGCCGAAGTTCGTGTGCTCGCCGTCCCACCAGGCGACGTCCTCGTTCACGCCGACGTGCACGCGGCTCACGATCTTGTAGCCGTTGTCGTCGATGGAGTCGCGCCCCATCCAGTTTCGCATCATGGCGAGTGCGATCTCGGTGTGTCCGTGCGCGTCGTTGATGTCCGGATCGTCGAACGCGTCGAGCGCCGCCGCCCGCGCCGGGTCTCCGCCGTCCTCGGCATGCTCGAGGTCGAGGGTCGACTGCCGGTCGGTGTCCATCACGAACTCGCTGTCGTCCGACTCCACGTCGAGCTGCGAGGTCCAGGTCCGCGACACCCGGGCGTTGCCGCCCGGCCCGCTCGCCTGGTCCATCGTGTGAAGCCCGTCGAACTTCTTGAGCACGGCCCCCGAGCGGGCATCGACGAAGTAGTGCCACCTGCCCGGGCCCGCGCCGGGCTGGACGTCGTGCTGCAGCTCGACCCACCAGGCCAGATCCGCCCCTTCACCGCGCCGCGGCAGGATGACCAGCGTGCTGGTCTCGCGCGAGTACTGGATGGCATCGGGGGTGTAGTCGCGCTTCGCGATGTCCAGCGCCTCGTCGCCGCGCACCGCCGCATCGACCTCGAACCCATCGAGGTTCTTCGTCACGTATCCGTTGAACCCGACGAAGGTGTACGCGCCGGCGTGCACCACGACCTCGCTGCCGATGACCGGCACCCCGAGATGGGTCTGCGCCAGCCTCACGTGGCGCAGCCCGGCATCGTCGACCACGTTGATCAGCGCGTAGTCATCATCGCTGGAGAGCCCCAGCCCGAGCGCCTGGTCGTAGCTCCGCACGTAGTCCATCGCCGCGATCTCGAGGTCGCCCGCCACCGGCGCGTTGGCGGCCTCCATGTGGCGCACCGGCTCGGTCACCACCTTCTCTCGCGCCGTCTCGCCGCCGCCGCACGCGATCGACCCCGCGAGCGCAACGACTGTCATGCGGCGTACGAACGCAACGGAACCGCGCGAACGATCGAATTTCATCGGACGTCCTTCCTCCCTCGACTGCCTCCTCTCACTGCACGCGCGATTCCATCTGCCGTCCGGTTCCGATCCGCGCCTTGCACCTTCACGTCCTCTCCTGACCCCACGGACAATCGTTTGCACTGCTGGTGACTGGCTGCCGGCCTCTCGTGATCACGCGCACGCGGGCCGGCAGGAGCGCTCGGTCGACGTGACGATTCCGCGCCATACTCACGGGTCGAGTCAGGTGGTGGTGCGTCCTCCCGACATCCCTCCGCGCCGCTGGTGCGCGGCAACGGCCTTGATCGCGCTCGCCGCCGCCTGGGCCGGCGCGTGCGGCGACAACCTGGCGGGCGGTGACGCGGGCGATTCTTCCTGCCCAACCTGCGACGGCGGCCCGCCCGACGCGGCTCCGCCGGTCGCCGTCTGTGACGACGGCAACGCCTGCACCGCCGACACGGTGGACGGCGTCGGCTGCCGCTTCGACCCGGTGGCCGACGGCACCATCTGCCAGGACGGCGACCTGTGCACACTGGGCGACCGGTGCCAGACGGGCGAGTGCGTCGCCGGTGCTCGCGCCGAAGGAGAGCTCGCCATCCTCGGTCACCTCGACAACCTGGCCGGCCGGCGCGTCCGCCTGGCGCCCGATCGATTCGTGGTCGTCACGGTCGAGGACCTGTTCCGCGGCCGCGTGCAGGTCGTCTCGCGCGCCGCCGGCGGGCTCACCACCCTCGCCTCGTGGCAGGGAGAGCTCACTCTCATCATCCTCGGTGACGACGACATCCTCGCCGACGCCATCGACGAGACCGGCATCGTCGCGGTCTCCGCGCTGGGCGAGCGCCGGCTGCGTTTCTTCTCGGCCGGCGACGCCGAGGTCACGCCGCGCGGGCAGCTCGAGCTCGACAACCAGATCATCTCCCTGGCGGGGCGGGACGACCGCCTCTGGCTGTGCACCGGCAGCTTCGTCGCCGGCTACCAGGTCACCCTGGTCGACCTGGTCGACCCGGACGCCCCCGTCGAGGTCGGCGGCATGCTGCTCGGCCCGACCCCGTGCGGCTCCATCGCCATCAACGACGACGGCCATCGGGTCTACGTCAACACCGCCGACGGCGTTCGCTTCGTCGACGCCACCCCGCTCGACACCGGCGGCGATCCCACGCTGTCGGCCGTCATCGCCCCTCCTGCGGGCGTCAGCATCAGCGGCTCTCGCCTCCTCCTCATGAACCCGACCGGCGTCCGCATCCTCGACGAGCCATCCGGCGACGAGATCGCCACCGTCCCGGTCGCCCGCGCCCGCGCCGCCGCCCTCTTCGGCGATCGCCTGCTGGTCGAAGGCAACCGGGCGGTGGGCGGTGACAGCGAGGTCTTCGTCGCCTGGTACGACGCGCTGGCCGCGACCCCGACTCTGCTCGACGAGGCCGTGCTCACCAGCTTCATCGGCGCCCCGCTGACCGGCAGCTTCCAGAGCGCCACCGACGGCGCGACCCTCCTCACCGGCACGCGCGCCTTCGACCTGACCGGCGACCGCCTCGACGAGCTCCGCCTACCGGAGCTCCTCCCGCTGCGCACCCTGGCGCGCACCGACTCCGGCCTGCGCGCCTACCACTCCTCCGGTGCAGCCGCCATCGACCTCGCCAGCCCGGCCAGCCCCAGCTACGCCGCCGGCGGCGCCTTCCCCGCACCTCGCCCGATCCTCACTGTCGCGATCGACGACTCGCTTCCTCTCGCCACCTTCGTCTCCGGCCTCGGCCAGGGCCTCGAAGATCCGACCCGCGTCGTCCTCGATCCCTCGAACCCCTACTTCCCCGATCCGCTCCCCATCGCCCGCTGGACACTGTCCGCCTCGGCCGCGCTGGTCGCGGAGAGCTCCTTCACCGTCGCCCACCAGGGCCCCTCTCAGCTCCTCACCGCCGGCGACTTCATCTACCGCTTTCGTCGCCCCACCGCCTCCCCGTCCGCCACCGGCCTCGCGGCCTACTGGCTTCCAGCGCTGGCAGCCGGCACCTCCGCCGTCCCCGTCTTCGATCTCCGGCTCCCCGCCGCCTCCACCTCCCGCCGGGGCTTCGACGTCGACCCCCGCGCCCGCATTGCCGTCGTCTCCACCGACGCTGTCGCGCCGTCGGGCGAGCCCGCCCCCGCGCTCTACTTCGTCGATCTGTCGACCTCGCCCCCGAGCGCGCTCGACACCCTCTCCACCGACGCCGTCTACCCCCAGCTCCGCGTCTCCGGCCACCGCGTCGCCGCCGTCGCCTCCGACGCCATCGTCTTCTTCGAGGTCGGCCGCGGAGAGGTCGCGCGCCTGCCCTCCGACTCCTTCGAGACCCAGCTGCTCGCCTTCGACGGCACGACCGCCTACCTGACCCAGCTCCACGTCGAGCCGGGCAAGGCCACCTACCAGCTGGTCGCCATCCCCTTCGACGACCCGGCGGCCGCGATGATCGTCGAGGTCGACGCCAGCGCTCGCTCGCTGGTCCCGTTCGACTCCGGCCTGGCTGTCGGCTTCGACACGCAGCTCCTCACCCTCCACCCCCACTGTCCCTGAGCTCGCGCCGCCGTCCTCACCCGTGGCTGTCCGACATGTGCGCGATGTGACTTGCCGCGCGGGGACGATCCCGGGCAGATCCCCCGGGCAGATCCCCCGGGCGGAACCGGGGCGGACCGGCCCGGGCTCGCTGCTATTCTTCCCCGATGCTGGTCCGCACCGTCGCTGGCGATGACGCCACAGTCACCGATCCCCACGCATCCCGGACCACTCCCTCCGTCCTGCTGGCGCCCGGATCGCTCCTGGCCGGGCGCTATCGCATCGAGCGCTTCCTCGCCGCCGGCGGGATGGGCGAGGTCCACGAGGTGCTCGACGAGGTGCTCGGCGAGCGCGTGGCCGTCAAGCTCCTGCGCGAGGATCTCTCCACCAAGCCGGATGCCCAGCAGCGCTTCACCGACGAGATCCGGCTGGCCCGCCGGGTCACGCACCACAACGTCTGCCGGGTGTTCGATGTCGGCGCGGACGGGCCCCGCGTCTTCTTGACGATGGCCTTGCACCAGGGCGAGACGCTGGCCTCCTACCTGCGCCGCGAGGGGCCGCTCGATGCACCGGCTGCCGCGCCGCTGGTCTCGCAGATCCTGGCCGGAGTCGGAGCCGCGCATGCCTCCGACGTGGTCCACGCCGATCTCAAGCCGTCGAACATCATCCTCGATCGTCCGCGCGATGGCGGCGTGCCCCACGTGCTGGTGACCGACTTCGGCCTCGCGGTCTCCTGCTGCGCGGTGCCCGGCTGCGTCTGCAGCTCGGCCCACCTGGTCGGCACGCCGGCCTACATGGCGCCCGAGCAGGTCAAGGGCGATCCCATCGGCCGTGCGACCGACATCTTCGCCATCGGGGTCATCCTCTTCGAGATGGTCACCGGCGAGCTGCCCTTCTCCGGCGCCAGCGTCCTCGAGATGGCCACCGCGCGACTCGCCGATGGCGATCCGCCGTCGCCCGGCGCGCTCCGCCCCGGGCTCGCCCCCCGCTGGGACGCCGCCATCCGCGCCTGCCTGGCCGCCGATCCGTCCGCCCGCCCGGCGTCGACCGACCGCGTCGCCCACGCCCTCGATCTCGCCTGAGCCGGCGCGCCGCTCGGCCGACCGCCTCCGTCCCCGATCCGCGGCCGCGGAAACCGGCTTGAGCCCCGCACGCCGCCGGATAGGATGCGCGCCGATGCTCGCCCCCTCGGTTGCCGCGACTTGCCGCGCGCTTCTCCTGTGCGCCGCTCTCCTCGCCGCCTGCGCCTCCTCCGACGATCCCGCCGGCGATCCGCCTCCGACCGTCTTCGGCGGCGACCGGCCCACCACCCTCCAGGTCCCCGCCAGCTACGACGCCGATCGGTCCTATCCGCTCCTCCTCGTCCTGCACGGCTGGGGCGGCAACAGCCTGCTCAACCAGGTCTACCTCGGCTTCACCAACGCGGCCGACACCCGCGACATCCTCGTCGCCGCGCCCGACGGCACCGTCGATCGCGACGGCAAACCATTCTGGAACGCCAGCGACAGCTGCTGCGACGTCTACGGCACCGAGGTCGACGACGTCGCCTACCTCACCGGCCTCATCGACGACATCCGCGACGCCTACTCGGTCGACCCCGCTCGCATCTACGCCATCGGCCACTCCAACGGCGGCTACATGGCCTATCGCCTCGCCTGCGAGCGCGCCGACCTCTTCGCCGCCATCACCTCACTCGCCGGAGCGGCGGCCTTCCAGGACCCCGCCACCTGCGTCCCCTCCGCCGGCGTGTCGGTCCTGCAGATCCACGGCGACGCCGACCAGACAGTCCCCTACGCGGGCGGCAACTTCCCCGGCGCCGTCGCCTCGGTCGAGCGCTGGGCCACCTACGACGACTGCACCGGCTCGCTCACTCCGAACGGAGAGCTCGACATCGAGAAGCGCCTCGACGGCGCCGAGACCACCACCGCCTCGGTCACGTCGTGCCCCGACGGCCTCGCGGCTGACCTGTGGACAATCCACGGCGGCGCTCACTCGCCGGTGCTCGAGCTTCCCCGCTTCGCCGACCTGGTCTGGACCTTCCTCTCCACACATCCCAGACCCTGACCCGCGCACACCGCCGCGTGTATGGCGAGCGGCTCCATCGTGCTGCGCGATGCGACGTGGTCCACCGCACGCCGCGCGGTCGCGCTTGTCATGCGTGCTCGCGACCTCTACCGTGAATGGAGGGCACTCCGTGCGCCCGAGAGGGAGCGATGCCATACCGGACTCGTCTGGTCGAGCTCGCGCGGAGGCCGGGCCGCGCCGCGGTGGACAACCTCGTCACCATCCATGTCACCTCCTCGCGGTCCCGCCAGCGGTGCGACTTTCGCCGGCTCTTCGCGGCCCACTACGAGCGCATCCGCGCCACCTGCCTCTCCTTCACCGAGCCCGGGATCGCCGTCTTTGCCTTCTCTCTTCGCGACAGCAGCTGGCAGGGCAGCATGTGCCTGGCCGCCCGGCCCGGCGAGGTTCGCGCCGGAGTCGTCGGCCGACACTCCGCCGCCGATCTCTCGCTCGACAGCGACCGCCGCGGGCTCGCGCTCCGCCACCTCCTCTATGTGATCGAGCCGCTGCCGCTGCGCGACGCCTTCCGCGGCGAGGTCCGCTTCCGCGTCATGGATCTCGAGACCGGTCATCCCCCGCGCGACGAAGAAGGCCGCGCGGTCGCCTCGCTCACCGCCGAGGGCCCGGTCTTCCTCACCTGCTCCGGCGTTGCGCTGCTCGCCTTCGTCACCGGCGACGCGACCGACTGGCCCGAGTGCGCCGCCGACGCCTGGGACATCCAGCCCGAGCGCATCTTCATCGACGAGCGCCTCGCCAGCGGCTCCGCCCCGCGCGCCCACCCGTTCGCCGCCCGCCCGGTCCTCGACCCGCTGCGCACCACCATCGTCCGGCAGGCCGGGCCGCGCCACGTCGGCGACCTGGGCAGCGACGACTCGGGTTGCGGCCATTTCGACCTCACCACCGCGCGAGGCCGCTATCACCTGCGCGTCGGCTCCGACGCCCTCGCCCGCGGCGTGCTGCTCGGCCGCTACGAGCGCTGCCACAACCACGCCGCCTCGGTCTTCCTCACCGAGCGCGTCTCCCGCGTCCACCTCCTGGTCATCGACATCGCCGGCAAGCTCGTCGCCATCGACCTGGGTTCCTCGAACGGCACCTTCCTGGTCGACCCCGAGGGGGGCTTTCTCACCCCCCTGCGCATCGGCCACCTCGCCGCCGGCCAGGTCCTCGCCCTCGGCTCGCGCCGCATCCTGCTCTCCTGGCACCCCGCCGACTGACCGCCGCCGCGGTTCGTTCGCACGCGGCCAGCACCCGTCACGGCGCCGGCGCCAGCGCGAGGACCTCCACGACCAGGAGCACGTCCCCGCCGCTCGCCTCCCAGGAATCCGCGGTGAGCCACCCGACCACGTCGCCGCCCGAGGCAAAGAGCTGGTCGAGGATGCGGGCCGATTCCTTGTCGCCGAGCCCGAGGTAGCCGACGTCGACCGCGGACGCGTAGCCGAGCGGCTGGCCGTCCATCGACTCCAGGCTCCACAACGGGCACGGATCGGTCACGCACTGGATGCCGCTGGCGACCACTGCGCACGGGTACGAGCTGCCGGCCGACGCGGTGACGAAGAAGACCCTCTCGCCGGTGTCGTCGTGGCCGAGGAAACCCTTTGCCGCCCACTCTCCGGTCACCAGGGTCGCCAGCGTCTGGGTGCCGTCGTCGGTCGCGACGAACCCCTCGAGGTCGATGCGATCGATCCCGTTCTCGATCTCGCCCGCTCCGACCAGGGCAAACGGATGCACAGCGTCCTGCGGCTGCCGGGCCACCAGGTAGCCCTCCGCCGGTTCGATGACCGTCTCGATGCGCAGGCCCGGGCCTTCCTCACCGGGCTGCCAGGAGCCATCCTCGACCGCGCCGTTGACGAGCACGCCGCCGGTCGCGAGGAGAGGGACCGCCGCCTCGCCATCCCGCTCGGCCGTCACGCGCGCCACATCGAAGCGCACCGCGCCCGGCGTGATGACGGTGTAGGACGGGCAGGGGGCCGTCACGCAGACCCGGTGGTTGTCGTAGACGAAGAACACGGTGCCGCTGTCGCGAAAGCCGTCGGCCTTGCCGCCCGCCTCGCTCTCGCCCCAGCTGTCGTCGACATCGTCGGCCGTGGCGCACCCGAGCGCGGCCACGCCCAGCATCAAGACAAGTCCAGTCGATCGCATCATCGCTCGCCTTCCTGCAGCCTCGATCGGGCTGATGACGCACCGTTCAGCACATGTCGTGCCGAGGTCGCACCCGCGCGGTTTCGAGCACTTCAGGCGCGGCCGTCCGAGTTTGCGCGCAACGGATGCCGTTCACCTCGCCGAGGCGGATTTTCGCGCGCGCTTGCGCGATCCGCCGTCAGGCGGCCCATCGCAGTCCGCCGAGCTCGTCGATGTGGAGCGCCTCGTCCTGCGGCCTCGCCGCAGCGCCGCTACTTCGCCGGCGCGGCCGCGGTCTTGACCTGCTTGAGCGCCGCCTTGAAGGCCTTCTCCTTGTCGGAGGCCGCCTTCTTGGCCGCCTTCTCGGCGTCGCTGGCCGCCTTCTTGGCCGCCTTCTCACCATCGCTGGCCGCCTTCCTGGCTGCCTTCTCCTTGGCCTTGGCTTCCTTCTCCTTCGCCGACTGGGCGTCCTTGGCCGCCTTCACCGCCGCCTTGTCGGTGCCGGCCGCCTCGACCGCTGCCTTGCCCTCTTCCTTGGCCGCCTTGAGCTCGGCGTCGAGCGTCGCCTTCGCCTCCTTCTCGGCAGCGACCCGGTCCTCCTTCGCCTTCGCGGTGGCCGCCTTGAGCTCGTCGTGGGCCGCCTTGAGCTCCGCCTTGAGGTCGTCGGCGATCTTCTTGGTGGCCGCCTTCTTCTCCTCCGCGGTCATCTCGGCGGGGTACTGCGGCTCGGCCGGTGCAGCCGGCTCGGTCGCCGCCGGCTGGGCCTCGGCGGGCGGAGCTGCCGGTTCGGTCGGCGGCGGCGTGTCTGCCACCGGCGGGGCCGGCTCGGCCGGCGGCGGCGCGTCTGCCACCGGCGCCGGGACGGGATCGGCCGTCGACGAGGGTGTCGTCGAGGACGATGATGAACCGCACCCCATGAGAGTGACGGCGAGGAGCGACATCAAGGTAGACGGCGTCAGCTTCGACATCAGAAGTCCTCCCGGATCGTGATTGGTGACCGCACCATCGTATCGGCGGCCGCGATCTACCGCGAGCCTCGAACCCGGCCGGCGGCGGCACTATACCCCTGCCGCTGCGCAGAAATTGTTCTCGACCCCGGCAAATCGTCACCCCGCTGACGTGGCCTGATCCGCAGGACCTCGGCACGAGCTGAGCCCGCAAAGGTCGTCGCACAGGCCGACCGGATAGGGCGAGGTCACCTCGCCGGTGATGATCTCCACCGGGATGCCCGAGTCGTCCCTCGGCAGGGCGCCGTTCCTGTCGAGCTCGAGGCCGAGCATGGTCGGGGCGCCGTCGCGGTGGCCGGCGCGACGAAGCTCGCGATCTGTACGGATTCTGCACGCGTCCATGAAACGATTGCAGTGCAAGCGGAGCGCCCACGGCGATCGCACGGATGTCGGGTATGGGGCGCGTGCCGGGTGGGGCCCGAGTTCTCGATCGCGGCGCGTCCGCCCCGCTCGGCCGAGCGAGAGCGTGAGCTGTCTCGTGCTTCCTACGCCATCCGTCCCCGGCGACGCGGCCCGATCGAGCCAGTGGTCGGTGGGGACGTCGTATGATGGCGCGGTGAGGCAGCCGAGCGCGATCGCGCCCCGCGCGTCCGGGGACGCAGGCGGTCGCTGGCTGGAGCCCGACCTCTACTGGTGCGGGCCAGCGCCGCCGGCGGGGGACGAGTGGTCGGCCGACGACTGGGTCGAGCTCCCGCACGAGAGCTACATCCCGATCTCCAAGGCGCGGCTCAACGACGCGCTGATGGCTCACCCCCGCGGCCGCGCGGCCGGCCCCCGGCTCGACCAGCTCCTCCGCCTGGTCGAGGGGCTCTACCACTTCCACCATCACGAGACGCTCAACCAGCTCAAGCAGGACTACGAGATCTTCAGCCCGGACGCCGACGACAGGGCGCGCGAGGGGCTGTCCGCCGAGGCGCTGGCCGCCCGCGAGCGGCGGTTCATCGGCAACTTCATGAAGGCGACCATCCTCGGCAACTTCACCTCCCTGTCGGACGCCGATTACCGCCGGGCCGTCTCGCAGAGCTACCTCCTCGACGTGCCGGTCGCGATCGACTGGCGGCGCCACGACGCCGACATGCTGGAGCGCTTCTTTCGCCACGCCGACAGCCCGGACGGCGACCCCATGCGTGCGGAGCTCGGCGTCGGCGGCTCGCTGCGCCAGCACCTGTCGCTGCCCCAGGAGATCGGCACCCGGGCGGTGGTCTTCTACCGCGGCATCGATCGCGACCGCGCCCGCGGCCGCTTCGTGCCGCAGCGAATCGATCTGCTGTTCAACAAGCTCCTCGCCGTCCTCGCCTGGCCGGTCGTCAGGCCGATCCAGGCGATCCTGGATCGCCGCGATCGCCCGCCGGCCGCCGCGGCGCCAGGTGCCACCACCGCCACCGGCGCGCGCGGCACGATGTTCGAGCGCCGCTGGGTGCGCCGCAAGAACCTGCACAACCTCGGCGCGCTCCGCCGCCTGTTTCGCACCGTCGAGCTGCAGGAGCCGGTGCTGCGCCAGGTCCTCATCCTGTTCCGGCTCGAAGGGGACCCGACCATCCACCTCAAGATGTTTCGCAACATCCCGCTGGCCGACAGCGAGATGATCTTTCCCGAGACCATCCTCCGCATGGGCTCGTTCGACCGCGCGATGCTGGTCGTCTCGGCGGCCGCCGCGGTCTTCGCGCTCGGGCGCCTCATCGCCAGGGGCGCCGGCCTCGGCGGCGCCGCCCTCGCCATCCTGGTCGGCGGCGGCGTGCTGGTCGGCCGGATCGTCGGCCGCTACCTCAACGTCCGCCGCAAGTACATGGCTCGCATGGCACGGAACCTCTACGAGAAGAACCTCGACAACAGCACCGGCGTTCTGCAGTACCTGGTCGATTCGCTCGAGGAGCAGGAGTACAAGGAAGCGGTCCTCGTCTACCTCGTCCTCTGGCTCGAGGAACGCGCCATGAGCGAGCCCGACCTCGACGCCGCCGTCGAGCGCTTCGTCCACAGCCACCTCGGCGCCATCGAGATCGACTTCGAGATCGACGACGCGCTCCGCAAGGTCGTCGCGCTCGGCATCGTCGAGACGACCGCCGGCTCCGCCTTCCGCGCCCTCCCGCTCGACGACGCTCTGCGCGCTCTCGACTCGCGCTGGGACGCTCTCTTCCCCTTCTCCACCTCCCCCCGCCGCACCACCGCCTGAGCCGCGCCGGCGCCCGCGGGCCGGCGGCCGGTCGTCACCGTGCGGTGATGGCGTCGCCGCCGAGCTTGGCGAGCAGCGAGACCAGCTCGGCGCGCTCGGGCGAATCGCCGGCGGCGGCGCGCGCGACGGCGCGGACCTGGCCCAGGTCCCATCCCTCGGCGTCCGGGCTGTGCCGCAGGATCTCGGCCGCGGCCATGACGGCGGCGGCGAACCGGAAGTCGGCGCTCGCGCCGGCGAACGAGCTCCGCGCCGCGCCGGCCGCGACGGCCTGGGTCCACTCGCTCGCCTCGCCGCCGCGCGGCGGCTTGGCCCGGACGCGAACCACCGCCACCTCGCCGCTCGCGCGCTCGCCGCGCAGCACCAGCTCGTAGAGGGCGGTGACCGCATGGCCGCTGCCGATCTCGCCGCCGTCGACCTCGTCGTCGCGGAAGGCGCCGTCGGCGACGGCGCGGTTGTCGTAGCCGACCAACCGGTAGCGCTCGACCCGCGCCGGGTCGAAGTCGACCTGCACTTTGGCGTCGCGCGCGATGACCTCCACCGTGCCGCCCAGCTGCTCCTGGAACACGCGCCGGGCTTCCGCCAGCCGGTCGACGTAGAAGTAGTTGCCGTCCCCCTTGTCGGCCAGCTGCTCGAGGAGCGAGTCCTTGTAGTTCCCCATCCCGACGCCGATGGCCGACAGGGTGACGCCCTCGCGCGCCCGGCCGGCGATGATGGACAGGAGCTCCTCGAACGAGGTCGGGCCGACGTTGGTGTCGCCGTCGGTCAGCACGATCACGCGCGAGACCGAGTCGGGCGACAGGGTGGCGAGCGCCTGCTGGTAGGCCAGGTCGATCCCCGACGCCATCGCGGTCGAGCCGCCGGCGTCGAGCGCGGAAATCGCCTCCAGGATCTCCGACCGCCGGCTCAGGCGGGTCGGCTCCAGCACCACGCGGGTCGAGCCGGCGTAGGTGACGAGCGCCACGGTGTCGTCCGGCGCCAGCGCATCCACCAGCAGCCGCAGCGACTGCTTGACCAGCGGCAGCTTGTCGGAGTCCGCCATCGACCCCGATACATCGACCAGGAAGACCAGGTGCGCCGTCTTGCGCGCCGCGCCGACCTCGCGTCCCTTGAGCGCCACACGCAAGAGGTGCGAGCCGCGCCGCCAGGGCGACGGCGCCAGCTCGGCATGGATCGCGAACGGCGCGTTGCCGTCGGGGGGCGCGTCGGCGTAGCGGAAGTAGTTGAGGAACTCCTCGACCCTGACCGCATCGGGCGGCACCGGCTCCCCCGCCAGGATCTTCTTGCGGACGATGGTGTACGACCCGGTATCGACGTCCACCGCGAAGGTGGACAGCCGGTCCTCGGCCGGACTCGTCCACCGGCTCGCCTCCCAGTGGCTATACGACTCGGTGTTCTCCCCGCCGCGCTCCTTCGCCGCCTCGCCCGCCGCTGCCGGCTCCGGCGTCGCCGGCATGTCCCACGCCTCGCTGGCGGCGGACGCGATGGGCTCGCCCGCCCGGTCCGGTTTCTTGCTGCACCCCGTCAGGGTGAGCGCGATCGAACCGGCGAGGCAGGGGAGGAGGACGCGTGGCCTTGGCATCTCGCGCCTGACGCGCGAGCCGACCGAGCGACCTGTAATTTCTTGTCGCAACTTGTCCGCTCCGCCGAGCTGTCGCCGGGCGCGTCGCGCCGATCGGCGAGCGTCTCCTTTTCGAACGAGCGTCTGGACAGTCCTGTCGCCATCCCGGCTGCAAGTGGGCGAGGTCCCGTCCGTGCGCCGTGGCACGGCGCGTGCTGTGATCTCGGCGATCGATGCCCTCCTGGCTGCTGCCGGCGCTCCTGGTCTCGCTTCTCTGGGGAGGTTCCCCCGCCCACGCGGATCGCGGCGGCACCGCTCGTCCGCGGAAGATCCGGCCTATCTCCGGGGTCAAGGTGGTCAACGTCGGCGGGCCGCTCGACAACGTCGATCGAGCTCGCTACCACCGACCGGACTTCCGGCACATCGACCTCCGGCGGGGACGGAACACGACCGTCGCCGACGTCAACAGCGCCGACCTTCGCGCCATCTTCGGCGACGGCGTCCGCGTCCTGCGGGCCTCCAACGTTCCCTTCTCCTCGGTCGCCGGCGGCTGGGTCCGCCCCAGCCGCTTCGTCAAGCAGGCCGAGCAGCTCGGGGTCGACAAGATCATCGCGACGACCGGCAGGAAGGGCCGCAAGCCGCTCAAGCAGGCCCTGCGCCGGGCCGGCTGGTCGGTCGAGGTGCGCCGCATCCCGCGCCGCGCCTTCAGCGAGCCCTGGTACGTCATCGTCGGCCGCCCGCCGGTCTCGTCGCAGGCGGCGTCGCCGTAGCGGCCTCCGCCGCCCGGCAGCCTAGCGATCCGCGGTTCCCGCGCCCCAGTAAAAGGGCCCGGCGGTCGCGGTCACCGCGATGCGCCACCCGAGCATGCGGAGGCGCTCCTCCAGGTCGGCCGCCCGGTGCGGCACCTTCACCGCTCGATAGGCGGTCCCGTCGTTGAGCCGGCGGCGGATGGTCGACGATGCCTCCCCTTCGATCAGCTCCTCGGGCGTGCGGTGTCCGTCGTCGCAGAAGAACACCCGGCCGGACGGCTCCAGGCAGTCGGCCACCAGCGACCAGAACCATTCGAAGCGATCGAGCGGCACGTGCGACAACCAGAAGCCGAAGAACACGACGTCGTACCGGCGGTCCGGTCGCCAGCCGAAGAGGTCGGCCTGGACGAAGCGGACCCGCTCCTCCCCGACCCGGGCCTTCGCGCGCGCCAGCATCTCCGGGGCGGCGTCCACCGCGGTGACGCTGTCGGCATGGCGGAGCAGGCGCTCGGTCCAGCCGCCCGGACCGCAGGCGAGCTCGAGGACCCGGCCGGCCGGGCGGAAGGCGTCGAGCGCTTCGACGAGCTCCCGCGCGCCGCGGTCGGGCAGCGCGTGGTCCTCGTACTCGCCGGCGATGGCGCGGTAGTAGGCGATCTGTTCGGCCAGGAGCGGATCCATGTCGTGCGGGCTCCCCGGCGTCACGGCGGGCCTCGCCGGTGAATGCGGACCGTCCCGATCCAGTTGCGCTGCCGGCGCGCCAGCCGTGACTCCAGCTCCTCTCCCTCGAAGGTGACCGGCGATCGGACCAGCGAGGACCGGTCGATGCCCTCGAATGCGTTCACGTTGACCACCGCGTAGAGGCGGCCAGCGATCTCGCAGGTCACCAGCGGCACGGCCCCGCACCGCGCGCAGACCTGGAAGGCCGCGGTCCGGGTGCCGAACGCGTAGGCCGACACCAGTCCGGGGTCGCCGATCGTCACATCCAGCCTGGAGGTCGGGTGAGAGGTCCAGACGCCGCCGTGCTTGACGCAGAAGGAGCAGTCGCAGGCGCGCGCGGGGATCTCGGTCGGGCTTCCCTCCCAGGCGAGCTCGAAGGAGAGGTTGCCGCAGTGGCACCGTCCGGGAATCATCATGCGGCGCCTCGCGAGCGCGCACGGGCCATCTCGGCGAGCTTGGCGACCGTGTTGAGGTTCCGGCCGGTTCCGATCCGGGCCAGCGGCACCTTCAGCTTCGACACCCCCTGGCCGTCGGGATAGTGGATGTACAGCTCGCGGCCGCGGAGGGCCAGCTTTTCGCCGCCCGGCGCCTTCACGCCGGCCAGCGCGTCTGCCGCCGGTGCCTGGTCGAGGAAGAGGACGATGACCCGGTTCGGCGGCGCCTGCTTGAACGGATTGTGCGCCAGGACGCCGTCGAGCTCGGCCCCGCTGCGCACGAGCACGCCCACCGGCTTGCCGAGCTTGGCCGCCAGCGCCTTCTCGAGCACCGCCTTGACCCGGGCCTCGCTACCGCTGCTGTCGAAGACGACGTTGCCGCTCTGGATGTACGTCTTCACCTCTTTGAACCCGGCCTTGTCGCACAACCTCACCAGGTCTGCCATCGCCAGCTTTCCGGTGCCACCGACGTTCACTGCGCGCAGGAGTGCGACGAACGCTGCCATGGACTGGCCCCCACATATAACTTGTTCTCGCGGCGGATGCCTATGTACGATCCGGCTCTCGATGCGCCCCGAGCGCTGGCTCCGGCGCGCACGAAAGGAGACGCATGCGCCCCATCATCGCGGTCATGGTCGTTTCCCTGCTGGTCGCCTGTCCGGCCGGCTGCAGTCGCAACGCGCCCGCGTCCCAGGCGCCGGTCGCCACTCGATCGCCCGCCCCGGTGACTCTCCAGTCGAAGCGGCGGGAGGCGAGCGAGGAGGAGCGGACGAAGTATGCCGAGAGGGAGAAGCAGTCGACCGGGCTGGAGAAGTTCGAGGGCGGCTCCGCGGTCGTCACGGTCCTGGTGATCGTCGTCCTGGTGATCGTGATCCTCATCCTCCTGAAGAAGCTCTAGCTGTGCGCGCGCTCCTGGTCGGCCTCTTCGCCGCCGCCTCGGGGTGCGTGACGGTCTCGACCTACGCCGGCTCGGCGAGACCGTTCGACCCGGTGCAGCTCGAGCGAGAGACTGGCTGGCTCGCCGTGCGCGACGTGCCGCTGATCCGACAGAAGTCGGAGATCGATTGCGGCGCTGCCGCGATCGCGATGCTGGTGACCTACTGGACCACCGAGCGGTCCGCCGGCGTCCTGGCCGAGCTGCGCCCTGTGCGGCCACCTGGCCTCAAGGCCGGCCGACTCCGCGACATCGCCCGGCGGCGCGATCTGGCGGCCTATCTCGTCAGCGGACAGGTCGCCGACCTCGAGCGGGAGCTCGGTGCCGGCCGGCCGGTCCTGGTCGGCCTCGTCAAGCGGCAGCTCGATGGAGCCCTCACCCACTACGAGGTGGTCGTCGGGCTCCACCGACAGAAGGGACTCGTCGTCACGCTCGATCCCGCCGAGGGGTGGCGGCAGAACGACCTCGCCGCCTTCCTCGCCGAATGGAGACCCGCGTCCAACCTCGCTCTGGTCGTGGTCGGCCGCGGCGCGGCAGCTCAGCGCCGTCTGCGCCGGAAGGTGGCGGCCGTCATCCCGAGGATGACGAGCGCCAGCGCGCTCGACCCGCCGGAGCCGGCCGCGGCGCAGCCGGCCGAGCCGGAGCCCTCTTCCCCGGTGCCGAGGTCGTCGGCCTTGCCGCCGCCGTCGCTGGCAGGCGGCTGATCGCCGTCACCACCGGCGCTGGCGGTGCAGTCTCCGTAGGGGCGCGAGCCCAGGCTCGCCCACCGCTCGTGGGAAAACGGCACCCCGCGGATCTCGAGGTCGACCCGCTCGCGCAGCGTGGTGGTGCAGGTCTGCGCCTCGTGGTCGATCTCGTCGATGCGCGCGGCGCGCACGGTGATGTCGACCGTCTCGCTCGTGTCCGCCTCGTCGAGGATGTCGGAGGGGGCGTGGTCGCCGGACGGGGCGCACTCGCCGGCCGCCACGCAGGGGGCGCCGGCGTCGGTGTTCTGGTGGTCGAGCAGGGTGATCGACGCCAGCTGGGGGATCAGCACCTTGAGGAAGTTGGCGCTGTAGTCGGCGTGCGAGCAGATGACCGTCTCGGGGGTGAGCACGAGATCGACGGACGTGGTGGTCTGGTGGACGAGCTCCTCGCGGGTCTCGACCGCAGCGCCGGCGCTCGAAGCCAGACCCAGCACGAGGGAGGCGGCGAGGGTGTAGGTAGAGATCCGCATGGTTCTTGTCCTCCGGAAGGCGGCCGAGAGGCCGCGGGCGGAGGTCTACGTACCAGCGCCACCGTGATAGCGATAGGCTATATCGCATATAGTCAGCATAGGATTTGCTTATGAACCAGCCGACCGACCTCGACCTTCCGGCCCTCGCCGCATTGCTCGCGGTGATCGACAGCGGCAGCTTCACCCGCGCCGCGCGCGCGCTCGGCGTCAGCCAGCCGTCCGTCAGCCTGGCCATCCGCCGGCTCGAGGAGCGCGTCGGCACGTCCCTGGTGGTGCGCACGCGCAAGCGCGTGACGGCGTCGCGCCCCGGGGAGACCCTGGCGGCCGGCGCCCGGCTGGCGTTCGAGGCGCTCGGCACCTCGATCTCCCGCATGGCGGACGAGCAGTCCGAGCCGGCGGGCCGCGTGGTGCTCGGCTGTCACGAGAGCCTGGCCGCCTATGCCCTGTCCGCCTTCATGGCCTGGTTCCTGCGCGCCTACCCGAAGGTCGA
>Ga0111538_10000240_pt1 | contig 68457 bp, 61 predicted proteins | sample SoiMethybrSBSTD1_FD_79669 | JGI IMG/M metagenome (GOLD analysis project Ga0111538, IMG submission 79669) | Bulk soil microbial communities from a Populus tree surrounding site in Tennessee, USA - Soil MetaG P. TD hybrid SBSTD1 (version 2)... | ecosystem: Environmental > Terrestrial > Soil >...
GGCGATGTCGATCTCGCCGGCCACGAACTTCTTGAACCCGCCGCCGGTCCCCGAAATTCCCACCGTCACCCGAGTGTCCGGATGGGGCGTGCGGAAATCCTCCGCCACTGCTTCCGTGATCGGATACACGGTGCTCGATCCGTCGACGCGGACGGCCTTTTCCGCAGCCGTAGACGCGGCGCCGGCTTCCTTCTCACGCGGTGCGCACCCGGCGGCAATCGCCATGGCGGCGAGCAACACCGGCGCGATGAACATTCTCTTGCTCATGATTCCATTCCTTCCGAACGAGTTCAAAAGTCGCACTGAAAACGAGTCGTGAATCCGTCGTACGAGCCCGAGTCTTCGACTTCGCTATGCACGTAGTTCGTCATCAGACGAAAGTTTGAATTGATGTACCAATTCAATGCCCCGCTCAAGTCCGTGACCTCACCCCCGGCGACGTTTTCGTCGCTCAGGTCCAGGTACGACCAACGTGCGGCGAGCTCCCATGCACCGGGGCCGCTGCCGGCTCCCTTGAACGGGCGGTCGGGACGCATGCGATCGAATGTCCCGCTTCTCCGCGAGTAGTTGCGATGCTCACCGGTGAGCATCCAAGACCCTTCGGCGTAGCTCCCCATGAACGTCGGGTCGCCGGCCAGGTCCGCATCGATCATTGCCTGCATGAATTCGCCTTGAACGGCAAAACGCCCAAAGATGCCGGCGGCTTCGGCGCCGAGCAGAACTTCTTCCGTCGCATCGACGTCGCCGGTAGAAACGACGCGCGGCGCCAGATTCGTTTCCGGGCGTGCGGCAAAGGTGAGGAGGTCCCCCGGTGGATTGCGCAGGCTTCCGGCAATTCCCAAATGGATCAAGTGGCTGTTGTCCTCGCCGCCATCCCAGGGAAGGAACGTGACGCGGGCGGTTCCGTGCGAGTCGCCTCCTCCCGATCCATTTCCGAATCCGTCGGCTTCACGGAAGTAGCCGGCATACCAAGTCGCGCGGTTGCGCGAATCTCCGAGCATGATTCCCGTATTGCGCGCCGGAGCGAAGACGTCGGCAAGTGAGCGCTCGATGAAGACCAAGTACCGGTCGCTGGTGAGCTGCTGCAAGCTGAACGGTTCCTTGAAGTGGCCGACACGCACGCCGCCCACGACGGGAAGCTTTTTCAGTCCAACGTAGACGTCGCGAAGGCCGGCCTCGCCCTTCGCGAACTCGTACTCCGCTTTGAATTCCGTAGTCTCATCGAACGTGCCGGAGACGGCCAAGCGAGCGCGGCGGAATTCAGTTCCGTCGGGGAACTCCTCCCCGACATCGGCGCGAAGCTCTTCGTCCGCCGTTTGCCAGGTCCAATCGTTTTGAAAGAATCCGCCGACAGAGATTTCGACGCTCTTGTCTTCGGAAGTGAAGCGCAAGCCGTCCTTCCACTCGCCGTTCACTTCGGCGGCGGAAGCGGAAGATCCAAGCCATACCGAAACCATCGCGGCGAGCGCACTCGCCGTGCCCATTCCAATCCACTTCATTTACCGGCCCTCCCGTTTCATGGTTCGCGGCGGGCCGCCGCAGGGACCATGCGAGAAAACATGAGTTTTATGAAGACTCGATGAAGACGGAGTAAAACTCCGTTATCTGGCGGCCCGATTCTCTCTCTGGGCGGGTTTCTGTAAAGAGAAGCGTGGGAGGGTCACACGGAAGGAGGATCCCCTACCGGGCATGCTTTCCACTCGGATGGCGCCCGCATGCGCCAGAACGACGTGCTTCACGATGGAGAGGCCGAGGCCGGTTCCCCCCAGTTCCCGAGATCTGCCTTTGTCCACCCGGTAGAAGCGCTCGAAGATGCGCTCGCGATGGATCGGCTCGATGCCGATCCCGGTGTCCCGCACTTCCACGATCGCGTCGTTTCCTTCCGCGGTGACGGCCAGCGTGACCTGCCCCCCTTCCGGCGTGTACTTCACGGCGTTGTCGAGAAGGTTGTCGATCATGAGGCGCAGGTGGTGTTCGTCCCCCAGAATCGAGATTCCCTCCCCGCTGCGTACGTGAAGGGCGATTTTTTTCCTCTCCGCGCTCGCCCCGAGAGCCTGCGCCGACATGCGGGCGACTCGGGTGAGATCGACCGGCTCCAGACGTAGTGTGTCCTGCCCCGATTCGACGCGGGAAAGCGTAAGGAGATCGGCGACAATCGCCGAGAGCCGGTCGGACTGCACGCGCATGCGATCGAGAAATCCGGCGCGGGTGGCATCGTCGATCTCCCGATCATCCATCATCGTCTCGAGAAATCCGCGAATCACAGTCAACGGTGTCTTGAGCTCGTGCGAAACATTGGCGACGAACTCGCGGCGAATCCCTTCGAGGCGGCGTAGGTTGGTCACGTCGTGCAGCACGACGACCGCGCCCTTGATTGCCGATCCCGAGCTCAGAATGGGAGCGGAGTACATCTCCAGGGTTCGATCCTGCCCGCCTTCATGCAAAAGAATCTCGCGGCTCTGCTCCGCGTTCTCGGCCAGCGTCAGGGAAATGATCTCACTGACGTCCGCGATGCGCACCACCTCCCACACCGGACGTCCCTCGAACTCGGCCGGGGGCAGGCGCAGAATCCGTCGGGCGACCGCATTGATGTGCAGAATTCGCTCGTCGCGATCGACGGCAATGACCCCTTCGACCATGCTGCTCAAGACGGCGAGAAGCTTGTTGCGATCGTCGGTGATCGTTTGGATGCGCCCGCGCAATTGATCGGACATGTCATTGAAGGATCGCGCCAATACCCCGACTTCATCACGGCGGCGGACCTCGAGACGTTCATCCAGGCGCCCGCCGGCGATCGATTGCGCCACCTTGCTCATGGAAACAAGAGGTGCCGTGAACCATCGTCCGGCGATCATTCCGAAGATCAAGGCCACCACTGATGAGACGAGCGCTCCCATGAAGATCCAATTCCACAATCCCCGGACTCTGCTTTCCAATTGGGTCAGCTCGAGCGAAGCGATGGCGAATCCGAGCGAGCCGCTGTCCGGCCCGAAGGGAAGGATGTGAACCAGAACTCGTTTTCCCGCCGCGGATCGAAATATGGATTCGCCGGGGCGGATGCTCGTCATGTTGGGGAGAAACGGATGCGGTGTGGAAGCCAGAATCCTTCCGTCGGGAGCAACCACGGCCAACTCGATCTGCGCTCGATCCCCGATGCGTTTGACCCCGGCGTGCAGACCGGCGAGCGCCGGCTCGCTTCCGTCGACGGCGGCGACGCGCGCCAGCTCGCGCAACAGCGCCGCGCTCTCCGACAGCCGGGTGCGGGTTTCTTCGAGGAGATCGATTTCGATGCGGCGCCCCGCCAAGGTGCCGATCAAGATCGCGGTGAGAAGAACGAGAGCGACGTATCCGAGGTAGAGCTTCCAGAAAAGCCGGGAGCGGATCATTCCCGCAAGTGCCGCATCTCGGAAGTCATGGGCCCATTTCGCCGGGAGGCGACACGGATCATTCCTCCGGTTCGAAGAATCGATACCCCACGCCGCGCACGGTCTCGATCAAATCGCGGTACGCGCCGAGTTTCTCTCGGATCGAGCGAACGTGCACGTCGATGTTGCGCTCGCCGACCACGGCGGCATCCTCGATGATGCGCGAGAGAAGGTGGTCGCGGGTAAAAATTCTTCCCGGATGCGTTGCAAGAAAATGAAGCAGGCGGAACTCGGTCGCGGTGAAGGCGACATCTTGGTCTTCGACCAGCACGCGATGGCGGCCTGCATCGATCAACACCTTTCCGAACATCATGCGCTCGCGCGAAGTAGACTCCTCGCGCAAAGGAGCGCGCCGCAAGACAGCCTTGACCCGCGCCACCAGCTCCTTGGGGCTGAACGGCTTGGGCACGTAATCATCCGCTCCCAAACCCAAGCCCAAGACGATGTCGCTCTCGTCACCTTTGGCGGTCACCATGACGATCCGGATCCCCCGGGTCACCGGGTCGGCCTTCAATCGGCGGCAAACCTCGAGGCCATCGAGGCCCGGCATCATGAGATCGAGCAGCACGAGATCGGGAGCGTCCTTCTGGGCCCGCTCGTATCCGTCCTCCCCATTCATGACGGTCGAAACCCGGAATCCCTCCCGGTCGAGGTTGTAGCGCATCATCTCCAAAATATCCGGCTCGTCTTCGATGACGAGGATTCGTTCCTGGGTCATCATTGAATTCCCCCGCTCGACTTGGCGTGACTTTGTTGTCCCAAGAAGCATCGCATCAATTCCTGGATCCCTGGATGAAAATCCCGTGAACGTGCGGGAGGAAAGACTGGGGAGCGTGTATCCTCCGCGCACGATGGCTGGTCTTCCCGCCCGCTTCGTCCGTCCCCTTTTTGCAGCATTTCTCGTTTTCTTCGCCGTCATTCCCAGGATTCGCGCTGAGCCGACGTTGCAAATCGATCGGCTCTCGGTGAATCGCGGTCTCGTGGTCGCCACCTGCCGTCTGGTGGACGCATTCGACCTGCGCACCCGCGGATCGATCGAGCGCGGGCTGCCGATCACCGTTCGCTACACGGTCGATCTGTGGCGGGATCGCCGGAATTGGATGGACAAGCAAGTCGATTCCCGCGTGCGGAGTTATCGCATTCGCTATCACCCCGGGGAACGCACCTTTTCCGTCTCCGAGGCGGAGCGTCCGGAACGCCCCCTCACCTTTCCGACTCTGGCCGAAGCACTCGAGGAGGTGTCGAATCGCGTGCTTCCCATCCACCCGCGCTGGGAAATGAGCGAGGCCCATCGCTATTTCGTGACGGTCGAGGCCGCGATCCAACCGCTCACTTGGAACGAGTTCCAAGAGCTGGACGGATGGCTCTCGGGTCGAATTCATGGCGACCATCCGCAAGGGGAAGGTCCAGAGGAAGAGAAGGAAGATCAGGGGATCTCGCGAGCGTTCTTCGAGTTTCTGGTCGACCTCTCGGGATTCGGGGACACCTATTACCGCGCCCGGACCCCGTCTTTCCGGCCGACCGACCTCCAAAGCTCCACTCCTTAGAAAGAAGCGGGGTCCGCCTCTCGGCCCTGTCGGAACCGTCAAGTTTCTCTCTTTTCTTTCCGATTCCTTCCCAAGGTCCCGAAATGTCGCCCGCAAATCGCTCATTCGCACCCTGAAGGAAGCATTGATGGAGGATCGTCTCTATTACGTCGAAGGCTCGGACGGAAACGTCTTGGGTCCCATGTCCATGATCCAAATCCTCGAAGGAATCGCCGCTGAGGCGATCTTCGAGTCGGCCCGCATTTGCGAGGTCGGGCATCAAGAATGGATCGAGATCTCCGACGTGATCTCCACTCACGGGGAGCTGGGCTACGGCGAGGTCGAAGAAGAAGAAGAGGGTGTCCCCATCGAGACCGAGCTCGTGGACTCCGAGCTCTCCGAGACCCAGCTCCACGAAATCCAACAATCGGTTCTCCAAGAGATGGATCGCGACGGGCGCGGCGCGGGGATGCCCATCGATTCGACGGCGTATTCCGAAGAGCCGGTGATCATCAATCCCGATGCCTACTTCTCTCCCATGTCCATGCCGCCGGCCGCGGAAGAAGAAGCCTCGCCGCACGAGACTCCTTCTTACACGGGCAAGCAGTACTCCGAACCGCACACGTATTCCGAATCGCAGCTCCACTCCGATCCGCACGCGTACTCCGATTCCGACCCGCAGGCTTACTCCTTGGATTCGAAGATGGAGGAAGAAGAGGTCGAGGTGGATTGGCAGGCGACGCTCAAGCCACTCAAGTCGGATATTCCGCCGGCACCCGGCCGCCCTTCGACGGTCTTGAGTGATCGCGATTTCGCGACGTCGGAAGAATTGGAATCGATGTCCATGGCGGTGGCGGAAAGCTCGCCGGAGGCGCCCAAGGACGAATGGCTCGAAGATTTTCGTTTGGAGATGCAAGAGGCGAAGTCTTGGGATGAGCCGGAACCTCCCATGCTGGCGCCTCCTCCCAAACGCCTGCATTGGATGGTCCCGGTGGTCACGGTCTTCGGGGTCGTCGCCATGCTGGTCGTCTACTTCTTGATGGCGAAGAGCAAGCACGATCGCGCCGGACAATCGGTCACGATGGGGGGCCAGCCGCCGGCATCCGCGGAAAAGCGCGACGAGGCGAAGAGGCTGCACGACTCCGCGCGGCTCAGGCTCGATCAAAACGATCACGAAGGCGCCATTCCTCTTCTCACCAAAGCGGTGGATCTCGATCCGCGATTGAGAGAAGCGCACAAAGATCTCGCCCATGCGCTGGCCGCGACGGGACGGGAAGGTCCGGCGATCGAGGAAATTTCGAAGTACTTGGTGGAAGCTCCGGACGATCTGCGCGCGCAGCGCGAACGTCTCGATTGGATGCTCAAGACCGGAAAGCAGGCCGAAGCGGGAATGATCTATGGAGAGCTGGCCAACACTCGCCAGGACTCCGGGCCTCTGCAAACGATGGCCGGGCTCGCGAAAGGTACATCCGAAGACGCCATCGTGTTTCTGCGGCGCGCGGTCGAGCTCGATCCCGCGGATCCGGAAGCCTGGATCGCGTTGAGCTCGGCGTACTATTCGTTGGAGCACTTTCCCGAAGCCGTCAAGTCGTTTGAGAGCGCCTTTGCATTGCGCCGTCCGACGGAAGAGCAGTTGCTGCTCTATGCGCGGGCCAAGAAGCAGTCCAAGCCGGATGACCAAGAAGAGCCGGTAGCGCCGGCTCGAACGGCCGATTTCGCCAACACGATCACGCGCATTCGCAAATCGCTCGAGCAGGAAACCTACGACGATGCGCGCCGGGAAGTTGCCGCCGCGCAGAAGAAGTACGTGAAGGATGCGGAAGCGACGCGCAACGTGAAGCTGTGGAGCGGAATCACCGAGTTCGAGGCTGGACAATTCGAAAAAGCGATCGACGTGTTCGAGACGCTCGATCAAAACGGATCCTATGAGGCTTCGGGATGGGGACGCGGAGCGGCGGCCAACTGGCTGGCTCGCGCCCGGCTGGCGAACGGGGATCTGCGCGGCGCGGTGCAGGCGTTCGATCTGGTCAAGGATGCGGATCCCGACGAGACCGCGACCGCTCTTTTGTGGGAGGGAGTCGCTCTTCAAAAGTTGGGAATGGGCGATGTGGCCAAGCGAACCTGGCAACAGATTCCCCAGGAAGTGGGACGTCACGTGCAAGGATTCGGGAAGGGTGCGGTGAAGACGGCCCAGTTCCTTTCCGGCGCGCTCACCGAAAAGGAATATTTGAGCTCGGTCTCCGCGATCGCCGGATTCGAGAACGACATGCACTATTTCTTGGGACGGAGCGCTTTGGAGCGCGCCGATTCGACGGGCGCGGCTGAGCATTTCCGGCAGGCCATCGAGTCTTCGCAGGGGAAAGAGTTCCCCTACTCGCTTGCCAAAGAAGAATCTTCCGGCAAGAGTTCTGCGCCCTCAGCGGCACCCAAGTCCTCAACGTCGAATTGATCCGAGGCAGGCGCCTTTCCGAACTTTGAATTCCCCGGTACTCCGAGGCATTCGTGTGGCCTAGGGTTTGCTGTATCTCTTGGCCGTGCCGGGAGCCTGAACCGGAGTCGTATCGCGGAGGGGTCGATGAAGGGTAGGGTTCCCGGCGACTTCACTTTTTCCAACGAGGCGGATCCCGCCTCGTGTTTTTGTTTTCAGTTCGTCCTTCCGGTGCTTCGCGTTCGATCCTCATGAGTGCTTGTCCGCCAAGGAATTGAACCGTTTTCTCGGGGGCTTCACCCGCTCTCAAGGATTGCGATTCGAGCCGGAAGCGACTCCAGGCACACGAGCGCTCCATCTCCGTGAAATGCATCCCTCGCCGCGCCCGAATCCGCGCCTCTATTTCACCCCAACTCATGCTTGCAAGCGGTTCTCTTTTACAACGTCGCCGCTCCCCAGATTGCGATTTTCTCCCAAATTCCGATGATGAATCGTCGGGATTCCCTTCACGATCCAATGCCGCCCGAGAAAATCATCTCAGATGGAATTGCGTTCGTCAGGGATCGCTCTCGCGGGGAAGTAGAGGCGCGATCCTTACAGTGTCCCGACCATCACGACGGGGCCGCTCGGTGCGCTCTTGTTCGGCGAGCCTCCCTTGCTCTCGAGGGAAACTGCGAATGCACCCACCCGCTCGGCATCGGGAATCTCTTGCAGGCGGACAAATGCGCGGCCATTGGGAGCGACGTGCAATACACCCAAGCTCTCCGGCCCGGCCTCTCGAATCGCCCACAGCTCGTAATCTTTCTCCGAAGGCAGCGTCAGATTTTCGAAAACGAGAATCGCCCGGCGCGTTTGCGGATCGAAGAGCGCCCATCCCTCATGCGTTGATGGGTTTTGGGGTGTCGGGGTGAGCTGCGCCAAACGAGCGTCGGGGGACGACATCGAATCCATCCAACCCTTTTCGCTCGCGAGCGCAGTCTCCGCTTCTTGATTCCGAGCTTGAAGAGCTTGGAGCTGTGATGCGAGTTGGCGCGAGCCTTGCACTTCCTTCAAATACGCGAGCGCGAGAACAGCGGCCGCGGCCCATCCGAGTGCCCCGAACCAAGAGAATCGGGGACGAGCCCGTACGACGGGCGGCGAGGAAACGGGCGCGGAAACCGCTTCGCGAATCGGAATGATCGGCTCGCGAATGGCATTCAGAATGCGAGCCTTCGCCGCAGGCGGCGGAGGAGTCGCGACCGCAACGGCCAGAGCGACCGCGTCCTCGCGGAAATCCGCGAGGGCATGCGTGCATTGCACGCAATCCGCGAGATGGCGCTCGAGCTTCGCTTGATCCAGATCATCCAACGAATCCAGAGCATGCGCGGCGCAAAGATCGAGGAATTCCGCGTGGTTTTGGGTCACGCCCACCCCTCTTTTCCGATGGTCTCGGTCATCACTTCCCGCAGTCGCAGAAGACCCTGCCGCGTCCAATACTTCACCGTGCCCAAAGGCTCCACGAGTCTCTCCGCGATCTCGCTCTGCGAGAAGCCCTCGTAATACGCGAGCTCCAAAACTTGCCGATGCTTCGGATCGAGCGCGGAAAGCGCGCCGTCAATCTTCTGCTGCAGACCAATTCGTCCGACAGCATCGCGCGGATCGGGTGGAGGATCGATCGGCTTGGAATCCAATTGGATTTGCGCGCGGCGCCGCGAGGAGAGGCTTCGATAGCGATCCAAGGCACGAGAGCGGGCGATCGTGACGAGCCACGATGCCACGCTACCCCGCGTTGGATCGAATTGGCGCGCGTTGTTCCACACCTGGACCCAAGCCTCCTGAAGAGAATCCTCTGCGTCCGATGTACTGCGAAGAATTTTCAACGCAGTTCCATACATGAGCGGACTATGGCGATCATAAAGCGTTCCCAAAGCGTCCTTCTCACCGCCTTGGATGCGCAGCATCAATTGGAGGTCGAGGTCATGTCCGGTCATGGGCGGGTCCGGCTGTCCTCCACATCCGAATCCCTTACGCGATTCGGAGCCATGTGGATCGTAAAAGGTACAAACTCATGGGAGTGTGGCGTCTGCAGGGATCTTGATCAATCCGAAACACGGTTGTCGCGAACGTTCTGTAGGCCAAATCACTCCGCGGGAGGGGTATTCTTTCCTACAGATCCAGCGATATGCAACAATCGTGCACTTCCCTGAAGTCCAGTCCCCGTAATTTCTCGCGGCGCACGCCTTTCTCCCATCGTTTCGATTCCGCTGCAAAGAACCAGGGCCAACCGTTCGTTCGCTCCCGGAAGCTCAAAGTTTCCCTTTCCTTTACGCTCCTCCTCCCCTTCAGTAAACTTCCTGCGGAAATTCGTCGGTTTCACGGAAACATTCTCCTCGAACGAAGATCCGTCCGCACTTTCTTCGGTCGAAGCGGCGAAGTGGGAATTCGGGACCTTTCAACTGCAAGGTGACGATTGAAAAAGGATCTCGTCGTGATTGGTAGCGGGCCCGGTGGCTACGTCGGTGCGATTCGCGCCGCACAACTGGGACTCTCGGTCGCCATCGTCGAAAAAGATGATCGACTCGGCGGAACGTGCCTCTTGCGCGGGTGCATTCCCACGAAGGCACTCCTTCATTCTGCCGAGCTCGTGGATGAGATTCGCCATGCCGCGGAGCACGGTATCCGTATCGAAGGCGTTTCGATCGATTTTCCGCAAGTGATGAAGCGGAAGGAAAAGATGGTCGACAAAAGCGCGGCTGGCGTCGGCTATCTCATGAAGAAGAACAAGATCGAGGTCGTGAAGGGAACCGGGCGGATCGAAGGGGCCGGACGCGTTGCCGTGGCTGCAGCGGGCGGAGCGGTCACGACGATCGAAACGCGCTTCATTCTCATTGCGACCGGGTCGGTTCCGCGCGGATTGCCCGGAGTCCAAGTCGATGGCCGGCGCATCGTGACCTCGGACGAGCTCTTGGAAATCCGCGAGATCCCCAAGAGCCTCATCGTTCTGGGTGCGGGCGCGGTCGGCGTCGAGTTCGCCTCTGTTTTTCGCAGCATGGGATCGGAAGTCACCGTCGTCGAGCTCTTGCCTCGCTTCCTTCCCATTGAGGATGAAGAGGTCTCCAAGGAATTCGAGAAAGTCTTCCGCAAGCGCGGGATCACTTGCCTTGCGGACACGCGCATGACCAAAGTCGAGACAACCGACGCGGGAGCGCGCTGCCAAGTGCAGCGCAAAGGCGAAACCTCCACGATCGAAGCAGCGATGCTGCTCGTGGCCGTCGGTCGCGCTCCGTATTTGGAAGGCTTGGGCGCAAAGGAAGCCGGCGTCGCGATCAGCGAGCGCGGCTTCGTCGAAGTGAACGAATGGATGCAGACGAACGTGTCCGGGATCTATGCGATCGGCGACGTGATTCCCACCGCGCAGCTCGCCCACGTGGCCAGCGCGGAGGCGATCGTCGCCGTCGAGCACATGGCGCAGGCGCCGACCCGCCCGATCAACTACCGCACCACTCCGTCCTGCACCTATTCCGATCCGGAGGTCGCTTCGGTTGGGCTCACCGAAGCGGCGGCGCGCGAAGCCGGCTACGACGTGGCGGTGGGCAAGTTCCCATTTTCGGCGAGCGGCAAGGCGCGCATCTTGGATGCGTCCGACGGATTCGTGAAAATCGTTTCCGAGAAGCGCTACGAAGAGGTTCTCGGTGTGCACATCATCGGACCCCGGGCGACGGAGCTCATCGCCGAAGCCGGTCTCATGATTCAAACAGAATGCACCGTGGAAGAAGTCGCGCGGCTCATGCACGCCCATCCCACTCTGTCCGAATCCGTCATGGAGGCGGCGCATGGCATACACGGAAGTCCGATCCATCTCTAAGGAAATCGGCGCGCCGCCCGGAACGGAATCGGCGAAGCTCACGCGCGAGCAGAAGCTCGAGATCTGGCAGCATCTGCAGAGGAATCGCCGCGTCGAGGAGCGCCTGGGAATTCTTTATCGCACCGGAAAGGTCGTCGGCGGACTGTACACGTCGTTGGGCCAAGAAGGGATTTCGGTCGGGAGCGCGTATGCGCTCGAGCCGCAAGACTGGGTCGGCCCGCTCATTCGCAACCTCGGCACGATGCTGGTGCGGGGAGTGCGCCCGCGCGAAGCCTTCACGCAATACCTGGCGCGGGCCACGAGCCCGACCGGCGGGCGCGACGGCAACACACACTTCGGAGATCTCTCCCGCCGCATCGTCGCTCCCATTTCTCATTTGGGCGCAGTGATTCCGGTCATGGCGGGAATCGCGTTCGCCGCGAAGCGGCGCGGCGAGAATGCGGTCGCGCTCACCTACATCGGGGACGGCGGCACTTCCACCGGAGATTTCCACGAGGGAATGAATCTTGCCGCGGTGCTGGATCTTCCGCTCGTGCTCATCGTCGAGAACAACGGCTATGCGTATTCGACGCCGACCAACCGCCAGACGCGCACCCCCGATCTGATCGTGAAAGCCGACGCGTATGGAATTCCGGGAGAGATCGTCGACGGCAACGACGTGCTCGCGGTGTATGACGCGACCAAGCGCGCGGTCAACCTGGCGCGCTCCGGAAACGGGCCGGTCATGCTGGAGATGAAAACGTTTCGTATGAAGGGGCACGCCGAGCACGACGACGCGAAATACGTCCCCCCCGAGCTCTTCGAGGAGTGGCGGCGCAAGGACCCGATCCTTCGCTACGACCGGCTGCTCGAGTCGGAGGGAATTCTCACTTTGGAAGAACGCGACCGGCGCAGCGCCGTCATCAAGGAAGAGATCGATGCCGACGCTGATTTCGCGGTGAATTCTCCGATGCCGGACCCGGGATTCGCATTCGGACGCGTGCTGGCCAATGACGGCGGGCCCGGTGCGCCGCGATCGGAAGAGTCCTGATGGCCGTTCGCACTTACATCGAAGCGATTCACGACGGGCTGCTCGAAGAGATGCGCAGCGATCCCTCGGTCTTCATCATCGGTGAGGATGTGGGAACTTACGGAGGCGCATTTCGAGCGACCGCGGGTCTTTTGGAAGAATTTGGAGAAGAGCGCGTCGTCGACACGCCCATTTCCGAATCGGGCATCGTGGGGCTTTCCATCGGCGCCGCGATGAACGGAATGCGTCCGGTCGCGGAAATGCAATTCATCGATTTTCTCTCCAGCGCTTTCAATCAAGTCGTGAATATGGCGGCGAAGGCGCGCTACCGTTGGAACGCGGGTGTGCCGATGGTGATTCGCGGCCCCTGCGGCGGCGGCGTGCACGGTGGACCGTTTCATTCCCAGAACATCGAGAGCCACTATCTTTCGACGCCGGGACTCAAGATCGTGGAGCCCGCCACCGCCTACGATGCGAAAGGGCTCTTGAAGGCGGCGATTCGCGATCCCGATCCGGTTCTCTACTTCGAGCACAAGTATCTGTATCGCCGCATCAAGGAAGACCTGCCCGAGGAAGATTACATCGTGCCGATCGGACAAGCGATGCGCCGCCGCGAAGGCAGCGACATTGCGGTCATCACGTTCGGTGCGTGCGTACACTACGCGCTCGAAGCGGCGGAGCAGCTGGCGAAGGAAGGCATTTCGCTCGACGTGTTGGATTTGCGGACGCTCTTGCCGCTCGACAAGGAAGCGATCCGGGAGAGCGTGCAGCGCACGAACAAAGTCATCCTCTATCACGAAGCGCAGCGCACCGGAGGAATCGGAGCGGAGCTCGCTGCGATCGTGTCCGAGGAATGTTTCGAATGGTTGGACGGCCCGCCGGTTCGCGTGGCCGCACCGGACACGCCGGTGCCGTACAGCCCTCCTTTGGAAGCAGCATTTCTGCCGGGTCCGGCGGCTCTGGTGAGCGCCGCGCGAAGGCTTCACCGTTATTAAAGGCTTCACCGTTATTAATTGAATGCGCCGGAGCGCGGAAGAAAGGAACGAGCATGGACGTCGTAATGCCGCAAATGGGAGAGAGCATCGCCGAAGGGACGATCGTCAAATGGCTGAAGAAGCCCGGTGACACGGTCGAGAAGGACGAGCCGCTCTTCGAGATCTCGACCGATAAGGTCGATGCGGAAATCCCTTCGCCGAGCTCGGGCACACTTCAAGAGATCCTCGTTCCCGAAGGAAACACGGTGGAAGTGAACACCGTCGTCGCGCGCATCGCGGCGGCGGGTGCGGCCAAGTCCGCCGCAGAAACCAAGCCTGCACCAAGCGCGGCCAAACCCGCGGCGGAAACGAAGCCTTCTCCCGCGCCTCCGCCTTCGGGGCCGGAGCCGGCGAAACCATCGGTTCCCTCGCCGACTGCACCGAAGGCTCCTCCGCCACCGGCGCCGAAATCTCCACCGCCACCTTCGCCCACTCCCGGGGTGCGTGCGGATCGCGAGCCGGCCGTCACGCAGGCGACCGGCGTGGCCACGCTCGAAGAGCGGGTGCGCACGAAGTCTTCTCCGCTCGTGCGCAGGATGGCGGCCGAGCACGATGCCGACATTACGCAAATTCACGGGACGGGAATTCACGGGCGAGTGACGAAGCAGGATTTCGAGCACCATCTCGAGACGATCGAGGCCGCGACGAGTGCGGCTCCGGTGGCCGAGCCTCAACCTGCGGCTCGCCCCACTCCTCCGCGCGCGGCTCCCGCGGCAGCTCCCGCGGCAGCTCCCGCGGCGGCACGCACGTTTGCGCCAGCGCCCGGCGATCGCGTGGAGCCGATGACGGTCATGCGACTCAAGATTGCCGAGCACATGATCGAATCGCGGCGCACTTCGGCGCACGTGCAAACGTTCTGGGAAGTGGACGTCGCGCATCTCGAGCGCCTGCGCAAGGAGCATGGCGAGCAATTCCTACAGCGCAACGGGGTGAAGCTCACCTACACCGCATTCATCGCCAAAGCGACCTGCGATGCCTTGAAAGCGGTTCCGGTCATGAACTCTTCACTCTCCGGAACGGAAATCGTCTATCACGGCGCCATTCATTTGGGGATCGCCGTGGCTTTGGATTGGGGACTCATCGTCCCGGTCATCAAGCACGCCGGCGACATGAACATTTCCGGCTTGGCGCGTTCCATCACCGATCTCGCCGGTCGCGCGCGCTCGAAGCGGCTTTCTCCCGACGAGGTCACCGGCGGAACGTTCACGATCACGAATCCGGGCGTGTACGGCGGGCTCTTCGGCTGCCCGATCATCAACCAACCTCAAGTGGGAATCTTGGGAGTGGGCGCCGTCGAGAAGCGTCCGGTCGTCATCGAAGACGCGATCGCCATTCGCCCGATGAGCTATCTCTCGCTTTCCTTCGACCATCGGGTGATCGACGGGGCGATGGCGGAACGGTACATGGGCGAATTGAAGAAGAGCCTTCTCGCGATCAACGAGTCGGCGCTCTAGAAAGGCGGCGATGGCGGAGCGCATTCTCGAATCGTTGAATCTGGGTACCGTCGACTACGACGACGGGCTCGAGATTCAAGAAAGCCTGCGGCGGTGCGTGTTGGAGCACGAGATTCCCGATCAATTGCTCCTGCTCGAGCATCCGCCCGTCATTACCGCAGGAAGAAACGCGAAGCGCGCAAATCTCCTGGCCAGTGCGCAGGAGCTCGACCGGCGCGGAGTGGCGTTTCGCGAAACGGGACGCGGCGGCGACGTGACGTTTCACGGCCCGGGGCAAATCGTCGGTTATCCAATTCTCGATTTGAATCCCGACCGGCGCGACGTCATTCGCTACGTGCGCGATCTCGAAGAAGCCATGATCCGCACGCTCGCCGATTTCGGCGTCGCCGGAACGCGCATCGCCGGGCTCACCGGTGTGTGGGTCGGGTCTCGAAAACTGGCGGCGATTGGGGTACGCATTTCCCGTTGGGTCACGACGCACGGCTTCGCGTTCAACGTGAGCACGGATCCACGCTGGTTCGATGCGATCGTGCCCTGCGGAATCCAGGGGTGCGAGATCACGAATCTGCAGGCTCTCACCGGCGAGCCGATCGAATCTCGTGACGTCCGCGAGCGACTCGCGTTTCGTTTGGGAGAAGTGTTCGAGCGCGATCTTTCGCCTCGTTCGCTTTCCGCACAGTCGGTACAAGTCATCGTGTGGCGAGCTTCCGGAACCGAGCTTCAAGTCTTGCTTCTGAAACGTGCTCCCGATCACGGCGGCTTCTGGCAACCGGTGACGGGATCGATCGAGAAAGGCGAAACGCCTCTGGGCTGCGCCCAACGAGAAGTGCGCGAGGAAACGAGTCTCCAGGGTGCTCTCACCGATCTTCGCTTCGTGAGAGATTTTCAAATCGGCCGCGAGTACTCGAAGCATACCGGGCCATATCCCTGGATTTTGCGCGAGCATGCGTTTGCGATGCACGTGCACGAAGCCCAAGTCTCCCTCTCTCCGGAAGAGCACGAAGAATTCCGTTGGGTTTCTCTCGCCGAAGCTCACGATCTCTTGAAGTGGAAAGGCAATCGCCAAGCATTGAAGCTTCTCGCGACCGATGCGGCGCGCCACGGTGTGCCGGAGGAGATCGCGCAATGAAGCGCCCGCCTCTGGTCGTCACGGGACAGTCCGCGGAGCTCGCCTCGCCGTTTCCGATGTTTCCGGCGGAGCGCACCAGCCCCTTCCCTCTTTTGGACGGAGGGGAAATCGGCACGACGCCGCGCAGCCGCGCGCATCGCGCGGAAGAAGGACGGCGCCCGGAATGGCTCAAGATTCATCTCGCCACCGGCGATGGGTTCCAGCAAGTCAAGCGCATGATCGAAGGCTTGAACTTGCACACCGTGTGTCAGGAAGCGCGCTGTCCGAACATCTACGAGTGCTGGGCCGACCGCACGGCGACATTCATGATCTTCGGCGATGTGTGCACGCGGCATTGCACGTTCTGCGCGGTCTCGCGCGGCGTTCCCGGCGCGCTTGACCCCCAGGAGCCGCGCCACGTCGCAGAAGCGATTCGCCACTTGGAGCTGGCCCATGCCGTCATCACGAGCGTGAATCGCGACGACCTGCCCGACGGAGGAAGCCTGCACTTCGCGCAAACGATTCGCGAAGCGAAGGCGATGAATCCCGAATGCCGCATCGAGGTGCTCATCCCCGACTTCTGCGGAGATGACGCGGCGCTGGCCAACGTTCTCGCGGCCGAGCCCGACGTGCTGAATCACAACACGGAAACCGTGCAACGCCTCTATTCGCGCGTGCGGCCGGATGCGGACTATCGCCAGTCGCTTCGCTTGCTGGCGAACGCGGCGCAGGAGAAAGCGCGCCGGCTGCGCGACGGACGCCCGCCGCTTCTCACCAAGTCGGGGCTCATGCTGGGATTGGGAGAGACGCGCTCGGAAATCCTCGAGACGCTGCGCGATTTGCGCGCGTCCGACGTCGACATCGTGACGATGGGACAATATTTGAGCCCGTCGCGCCGGCACTTGGGCGTCGAGAAATACTACACGCCGGCGGAATTCGATTCTTTGGGAAGCGACGCCAAGGCGATGGGATTTCGATTCGTGGAATCGGGCCCGCTCGTGCGCAGCAGCTACCACGCTCGCCGCCACACCGAAGGCGCATCTTCCGTATTCCCCGTGAAGTCGTGACGGAGCTCGCCGCTCCGGCCGCCCCGGGACGGACGCGTCCCGATCCCAAGACCCTCGACGCCATCTTTCGACCGAGCTCCGTCGCAGTCATCGGTGCGTCGACGCGGCGCGGCTCGATCGGCCGGGAGATCCTCCACAACCTCATCGTCGGCGACTTTCAAGGGAAGCTCTTCCCAGTGAATCCGAAGGCCGAGTACATCCATTCGATCAAATCGTATCCGTCCATCTTGGATGTTCCCGATCCGGTCGATCTCGCCATCATCGTGGTTCCGTATTCCGCGGCGGAAAATGTCGTCAAGGAATGCGGGCAAAAAGGAGTGAAGGGGCTCATCGTCATCACCGCCGGATACCGCGAGATCGGGCCCGAAGGAGCGGAACGCGAGCGGCGTCTCGTCGAGATTGCGCACTCGGCCGGAATGCGTCTCGTCGGGCCGAACTGTCTCGGCGTGTTCAACGCCGATCCGGAAGTTTCCTTGAATGCCACGTTCGCCCCAGGAACGCCGCTCCCCGGCAGAGTGGGCTTCGTTTCGCAGAGCGGAGCGTTGGGAATCGCCATCTGGACCGAAATGCAGAAGCTAAACGTAGGTTTCTCGCAGTTCGTGTCCATCGGCAACCGCGCCGACGTGAGCAGCAACGATCTTCTGGAGTACTGGGAGAACGACGCGCAAACGAATCTCATGGCGCTCTACATCGAGAATCTGGGCGATGCGAAGCGCTTCACCACGCTCGCGCGGCGCATCACCAAACACAAGCCGATCGTGATGGTGAAATCGGGACGCACCGAAGCCGGCGCGCGAGCCGCTTCTTCGCACACAGGTGCGCTTTCGGCCATGGACCTGGCGATCGATGCGTTGTTCCGCCAGACCGGGGTGATCCGCGCTGCCAAGATCGACGACATGATGGCGCTCATTCTCGGTTTCTCGCGCTGTCCTTTGCCGGCCGGCGATCGCGTCGTCGTCCTTTCCAATGCCGGCGGGCCGGGGATTCTCGCCACCGATGCGCTCGTTGCGCAGGGGCTAAAGCTCGCGGAGATCTCCGCCAAGACGAAGAAGGCGCTCAGCGCGAAGCTCCCCGAAGAAGCGAGCGTCGCGAATCCGATCGATATGATTGCCGGCGCCGACGCGAAAAGCTTTCGGGAGTGCCTGGAGATTCTGCTCGCGGCTCCGGAAATCGATCTCGCCATTGTCGCGTTCGTGCCGCCAGTGATGGTGGACCCGATGGAAGTGGTCCAGGCCGTCACTGAGGCGCGGAAGAAATCGCGCAAGCCGGTCTACATGGTGTTGATGGCCGAGGAAGAATATTACCGGCGCATTCCGGTGGAGATGCCGGAAAGCCCACCGATTTATCGCTATCCCGAAGTCGCGGCGTATACGGCGAGCGAAATGGTGCGCTACGTGCGCTGGCGCGAGCGCGAAAGCGGGGCCTTCCCCGATCTCGAGCGCGACACGGAAGAGGCGCGCGCCATTCTCGAGAATGCACCGCCCGGCGAATACCTGGATCCCGACGCCGCCTTTCGACTGCTCGAAGCCTACCGCTTTCCGATCGCGCGATGGAAAAGGGCTCGGACCTCCCAAGAAGCAATCGAGGCGGCGGAAAGTCTCGGCTATCCGGTCGCAGTAAAGATCGCCAGCCGGAAGATCGTGCACAAGAGCGACATCGGCGGTGTCGTTTTGGGCATTCGCAACACGCTGGAGATGGAAGGGGCCATTTCCCAATTGGGACGAGCGCTGCGCCGCCACGGGATCGATCCCGAGCGCGAAGGATTTCTCGTGCAAGAAATGGTGACCGACGGAAGGGAAACGATTCTGGGAATGAATCGCGATCCGCTGTTGGGGCCGGTGTTGCTTTTCGGTCTGGGCGGCAAGTACGTCGAGATCTTGAAAGACGTCTCCTTGCGTATTTATCCGATCACCGATCTTGACGCCCGCGAAATGATCGAATCGATTCGCGGCTTTCCTCTCCTGCAAGGCGTGCGCGGCGAAGGCCCAGTGGCTTTGCCGGTCGCGGAGGAGGGCTTATTGCGCTTGTCCGCGCTGGCGGGCGATCTGCTGTCGATCGTGGAGATCGATCTCAATCCATTCGTCTTGGGAGAGCGCGTCGAGGACTGCAAAGTGCTCGATGCGCGCATTCGGAAAGCGCGGGCCTCGAACTAACGTCAAACCGCGCTTCGGTTCGCCGCAGGAGCAAGCCGGTGCCTCTCGGCGAAATGAGTACCGAAGGCGCCGCAGCGGTCGCCGCGCAGATTCCGGTGCCTCGAGGCGAACTGTGTACCGCAGCGCGCCGGTAATGGAAGCGCGCGAGGACCTGCAGTGGAGACGAGAGGCACCGGAATCTAAGCAAAGGCGAGCCGCTGCCGCGCCGAGGAACGCATCTTTCGCCGAGAGGCACGGCGCTCCGTCGAGGCGAACCGAAGAATGGATTGGGGTTAACGCGCGGTGCTGCGCCGCGTTTCATTCGCTCGAGCATTGTCCGGCACTTTTTCTGGGGAGCCGGCATGGCCATTCTGCGCTTCCGGAGTCCTGTTTTTTCGCGCGAGCTCGGCGAGCTTTCCGTACTTCGCACGAATCTCTTCGATGTTCGATTCGTCCATATCCTCGAGATCCAAGAGCACATTTTGCGCGCCCTCGGTGACGCGGATCAGCTCGTCGAGCTTGACCTGCAGCGCTTCCGTGTCGCGGTTCTGAGTGTTCTGAATGAGAAAGACCATGAGAAACGTGACGATCGTGGTGCCGGTGTTGATCACCAGCTGCCACGTATCGCTGAAACCGAAGGCGGGGCCGGTGACCGCCCAAACGACGATTACCAAAAGAGCCACGAGAAAAGAGCCCTGCCGGCCGCTGGCGCGCGACAGGATCCGCGTGAGGCGCGTATACCAATTCATCGGACGATCATTCATGGCGATCCCAAAAGAAGTGAGGAGTCACCGACTGTCCCATGACCGACAGGGGGTCGGGCAGCCGGTGACTCCTGATCCGGGAGACTTCCGCGTAACCGCGGAAGTCTCGAAGTCGCGAAGCTTCTGACGACGAAGTTAGACGGACTTCGTGCGGGAAGTTTCCAATCCCTGGTGGCGTTGTGCCACGCCTTCGCGACCTTTCTCGAAAGCCGTACGCGCGTCTTCGCCAAGACCTGACAAGGTCTCGCGAGCATCGCCCACCCGGCTCTTCATCGCGTCGCCGGCGCGGCGCGCCGCGCCGCCCAAGCGTTGGCGAGTCTCGGCACCCGAAGCCGGGGCGAGAAGAAGCGCCGCTGCCGCTCCGAAGAGCGCGCCGGCCAAAAATCCCGTAACTCCAAACGCTCCCTGTTGCAATCCGTTCCCAGAGTTCTCGTACATATCCCTGTCCTCCTCCATTCCGTTATCGCTCATTCGTCGTGGACATTGTCGAACGCCGGCCGAGCCGCTCCATGACTCGATCCAAGAAGTAGCTCGTTCCCATTCGAATTCCGCTCGTGAGAGCAACAGCCTTCCGTACGGGAATCTCCACTTCCTCCACGATGGATGAAGTCAAATCGGTCGCCCGATTGCCGAGGTCCGCGATGCGTTGGGCCACTCCTCGAACGGGACCTACCGTCTCGCTCCAGGCGCTGACCACTTCGCGCATCTCGTGCGTGACTACCTTCACGTCCGAGATGGTTCCTCGAACTTCTTCCGTCGTTTTGGAGAATGAGTCTGCTGCGCGCTCGAATCGCACCATCGTGCGCATCACCACTACTGCAAGAATGACGAACGTCAATGTAATGATCGCCGCGCAGATTTGAAGGATGACCGGCATTTTCCACCATCCTCTTACGGATGGAATGTTCAACTAACGCGAGTGCATCTCACTCGCTGTCGAAGAATTCAGGCTGCAATTGCCGGGCCATTTCAATGGCGCTTCATTTCGCAGCCATATGTATGAGGCTTTTCTGGCACGAGACCTGCGTGTTCCCTGGTCGCGTACCGAGCCCATGATCCAAAAAGGTTATGCGGCTCAACGGGGTCGGCGAGACCAACCTCAAGGAAGCACCTCGCCGGCCCCACAAAATAAGAGTTTGCCGGGCCGAACGAGAATATCGAGAAAGCCCGGAAGAGGGTCGGCAAGAAGTTCGAAAGAATTCAACTTGCCGGCCCTCAGTACGAAAAGCCAGGAGGGAGATGTCTCATGCTGTGGACCATCACGTTTCTTCTCGTCGTGCTGTGGTTGTTGGGGATGATCAGCAACTACACGATGGGTGGATTCATTCACGTTCTGCTGGTGATTGCGATCGCGGCGGTTCTGATCCGCCTCATTCAGGGACGCCGTCCCGTTTAGCTTGCGGCGCAAAAGGCGCTGCTTTCCCGTTCCAATCGGTGAGCAGTTTGTAGTTTCTACATTGATTGGAATGGGCGTCAACCGCGCCGGGCCGCTCGCACCATCGCAACGCGACGATGCATCCGCGGCTCGGACGGGGCCTACCGTGTGGACTTGCCACGCACGGGTAACCAGGAGGTAAGGATGTTTCGAATGAAAAAGCGATTTGGAATCGCATCCGGTTTGATGATGTTTGCTGCAAGTTTGTTGTGGGTTTCGCAGAGCACTGCGGGAGTGGACGGAGACGTTCGTGCTGCTGTGTACACGGGTGACGAAGCAATCGGCGTCGGCGCCGGGATTCTCACCGGCATGGGAGATAGCCATAGCTGGTTCTTCAATCCCAATGTCGAAGCCGCGTTCGGCGATGAAGCCGACGTCATGTCATTGAATGGCGACGTTCATTACGACTTCGCGGATACGAAGGACCTCACGTTTTGGTTGGGTGGAGGACCGGCTCTGGTGATGAGCAATCCGGACGGCAATGCTGATACGGATACAGATGCCGGTTTGAATCTCTTGACCGGATTCGGCGACAAGGACGGCTCGGTTCGTCCATTCGCCCAACTCCGAGGACTCATCTCTGATGAAAACGAAGTGGTGCTGGCCGGTGGAATTCGATTCTAACCGGATTCCTGTCGCGGGGTGGCCGAGCAGGACTAGCGCGATCCGCTCCTGTGCGATCCGCTCGAGTCCGCCCCGCGAGCCTCTTTCTTGCCCCACCCTCGGATCTTGACCCGCCCTCAGAACTCCGGCTCCATGGTATCTTGGAGTGCTCCTCTCCCGTCGCGGAATTGCCATGGAGATGATCGCTCCAAGCGCTTGGCACTCCTCTTTGTCGCGAAGGTCATGGTGGCTGCCGCTGGTGCTCTTCGTCACCGGGGCGACCCTGACGTTCGTGGTGTGGTGGCGCTCCATGGAGGACTGGAAGGAGCGAGCCTCGGCGTTCTACACAGCGGCGGTTCAGGAGCATCAGAAGAATCTCTCCTCGCGCGTCGCCGGCCATCTTCAAGCGCTCAATCATCTCGCCGGTTTTTGGACTCTCTACGGCCTGAAGACGGAAGACGTCTGGCGCTACGACGCCGAGATGATCATGGCGAACTTCCCGGGCATCGCTTGGATCGCGTGGGTCGATCATGACAGCAAAGCCGCTCGCTTCGCTTCCGGCGATTCCACCCGCGTTCTCTCTCCGGAAGTCGTCCAACTTTCGCGGGAACGGGCCGAGAGCCCGCATCAACCGGAGGTGTTCCGAGTTCATCGGGGCCGCGATGAAATGGTTCTGTCCCTTCCCATTCGTGTTCCCACGGAAGGAGTGGGCACGTTGACCGCCGGGCTCGCGCCGCAGCAGCTCTTCAATCTCGAGTCGGTGGGAAAGAACCTGTCCTACACGGTGAGCCCCGATTCGGGGGCGGTTCTGTTTCAAAGCGGAACGCCGGCAAAGCACTACTCCGAGATGTTCGATCTCGAGCTCGATTTGTCGGAAATCCCGGGCGAGACTTGGAAAGTCCGCTACCAACCCACGGAAGACTCGATGCGCATTCTGGGATCCGTGAGGGCGAATCACTTTCTTCCCGTCGGTCTTCTCCTCTCCCTGGCGCTCGGAACCATCGCGCTCCAGCTCAATCGATTTCGCGATGTGTCCCAAGCTCTGGGTGAATCGTCGCGCGAGCTCGACGCGAAGGTGCGCGATCTCGCCGAGCGCGATGAAAAAAACCATCAGATGCAGGAGGAGCTCGAGCAGCGTGTGGCCTTACGAACGACGGAGCTGAACGAAGCGGTCCGCGAGCTGGAAACGTTCAGCCACTCCATCTCGCACGATTTGCGTTCTCCGATTGGAGCCGTGCTGAATCTGGCCGCCATTCTCGAAGAGGATTACGCCGACCGATTGACCGAGGAAGGTGTTCGACTGTTGCGGCGAATTCGAACCAGCTCGGAATCGGCGACGAACCTTCTGGATCAACTGGGACAATTCGCCTGGGTCGGTCGTGAGGCCGAATCGAACTCGATGATCGACATGCGAATCATCGCTCGCGAGGCGTACAGTGAAGCGATGGCCGCTCAAAGTCCCAATGGGGAAACGGAGTTCCAGATCGGCGACCTTCCGCCGGCATGGGGGGATCCCATTCTGGTGGGTCGGGTGTTCCGCAATCTTTTCAGCAACGCATTGAAGTACTCGCGGACCCGCGATATTCGGCGGATCGAGGTCGGCTCGGAGCCCGGCCCCCTCCAAAACACGTACTTTGTGAAGGACAATGGGGTCGGCTTCAATCCGGAGTTCCGAGAGGCGCTTTTCGAGCCGTTCCGGCGTCTTCATCCGTCCAAGGATTTCGAGGGAACTGGCCTGGGGCTTGCAATCACAGCTAAAATCATTCGCCGCCAGCGAGGAAGGATCTGGGCGGAGAGTGACGGAGTCCACGGCGCCACGTTCCGCTTCACCATGCCCAAGGAAGGTCAGCCCGAGTAAATGGAAAACCCGACCATCCTCCTGGTCGACGACGACGAAGGCCACCTTTTGGTGGCCCGAAGGGCCTTCGAACGCTCCAAGCTGGCCATCCAAGTGCGTGTGGCCCGAGACGGGGATGAGGCCCTCTCTCTTTTGGGCTTGGAGGGGGGCGAAGGTCCTCGGGAAGCAGTGCCGGCGGTAGTCTCATTCGTCGCGGTCATGCTGGACTTGCGCATGCCGGGCTTGAGCGGCTGGGATCTCTTGCGGCGCATTCGCGCTTCGGATCGCACGAAGCAGCTTCCTGTGATCATCGTCTCGTCTTCGGAACGGCCCAATGACGTACGCTTGAGCTATGAGCTCGGCGCGAACAGCTATCTCATGAAACGATTCGATCCCGAAAAACCTGGAGGCTATCTGGTGGATGCCGCGCACTATTGGACGGAGCTCAACGAGGCTCCGCGTCCGAGTACGCTCGCCCCGAGGAAAATCGCATGACTGGGAAAGCGACTGCTGCGGAAGCAGCCCCTCCGATTGCAACTCCCAAAGTCGACCGCTTGTCGGCCTTGCTTGTCGAGGACGACGAGATCTTTCGCGAGAGCCTGGGACAACTGGTCTCTCGTGAAGGATTCAAGGTTCGCGAGGCGATGACGCTGAAAGAAGCGCGCCAGCTTCTTTCCGAAGAAACGTTCGACCTTGTTCTGGTGGATCTTGGCCTGCCCGATGGAAGCGGAATCGAGCTCTTGCGCGACGAGCAGCGTCCCGCGGGAAGCGAATTCATCGTCATCACCGGCAATGCGACCGTCGAGTCGGCGGTTGCGGCATTGCGTGACGGCGCCTTGGACTACCTCACGAAACCGCACGACCGCGCCCGCTTGAAGAGCGTTTTGGCCAACGTGATCCGCACGCGCCGTCTCAAAGATGAAGTCTCCTCATTACGAGGAGAGCTGCGCGAGCTGGGCCGCTTCGATCGCTTGGTGGGCCGCTCTCCGGCGATGCAGTCTGTCTACGATCTGATCTCGCGCGTTTCCCCGACCGATGCCAGCGTTCTCCTGACCGGAGAGAGCGGCACCGGCAAGGAGCTCGCCGCGGAGACGGTCCATCACTTGAGCCGCCGCCGCGACCAGCTCTTTCTGGCGTTGAATTGCGGAGCCATTGCCAAGTCGCTCATTGAAAGCGAGCTCTTCGGTCACGAGAAGGGGAGCTTCACCGGAGCCGATCGCAGCCGCCGCGGACATTTCGAAATGGCGCAGGGCGGTACCTTGTTCCTGGACGAGATTACCGAGATGCCGATCGAGCTGCAGGTGAAGCTGCTGCGCGTCTTGGAAACGATGATGATCGTGCGCGTCGGGTCTTCGAGTCCGATACCCGTGGACGTGCGCATCATCGCCTCCACGAATCGCGATCCTTTGAAGGCCGTGCAGGACGGAGTGCTGCGCGAAGACTTGTACTATCGCCTCAATGTGTTTCCGATCGTGCTGCCGCCTTTGCGTGATCGCGGCGACGACATCGAGCTGCTCGCTGAATACTTTCTCGGCGAAGTGAATGCGCGGGAAAAGACCGAGAAATACTGGCGGCCGGAAGGGCTCACCAAGCTCCGCAGTTATGCTTGGCCGGGAAACGTGAGAGAGCTGCGCAACACCGTGGAGCGCGCGGCAATCATGGCCGACGACGGCATCGGCGCCGACGTGTTGCCGGGACCTTCCATCGTCGAAGGACCCGCCCCCACTTCTTCCGGTCCGATGCTCCGCATTTCGGTCGGATCGTCACTGGAGGACGTGGAGCGCAGGCTCATCCTCGCCACGCTCAACGAGCTCAAAGGCGACAAGAAGCAGACCGCGGAGACTCTGGGAATCAGCCTGAAGACGCTCTACAACCGGCTCAACATCTACGAAGCCGTCAACCGCGTGATGCCGAATTCCGACTCCGCTTCCCCGTCGTAATCTTCGCGACATCCCAATCCGGTGCAGCCGCGTCCCAAAAGGCGCGGCCGCGCAACTCTTTGGTTCGAGAGCCGCACGGCCGCAACCGGATTCAAATGATGGGAGAGTGAGAAACTAGAATCCGAACGCGATTCCGAGGGACGTATTCCAAAAGTCCGGATCGAAGTCTCCAGGAATCAACTTGTTTTCCTGATCACGGAGCATGACGTAGCGGCCGTTCAAGTCGATCGCGGCATGATTGGCCACCGGCACCTTGAGCCCACCACCCACGTGCACACCAAATTCTTGCTCGGTATTGTCATCGATGCCCGCTGTCTCGAGGGCGTCGGCATAGTCGAACGTCATGTGATACCAACCCACGCCACCACCCGCATAGAGCGCGGAAATCGGGTTCACCCACAGTGACGCGGTGATCGGCCATTGGCGGACCTTGAGTTGATCATTGAAACGAGATTCTTGACGGTAAGCAATTCCAACTTCCGCATCCAAATACTTGGTCAAAACGTCGTGTCGAAGCGCGAGGCTCCCATACGGCTTCACCTCATCGTTTCCATCGACCGACCGCGTCAAACCGACTGACGGAATGATTTCGGTTGCGGCCGCGCTGCGCGGAACGATCGCCACAAGGGAAAGAGCAAGAAGCGAGATTCCGAGCGCTTTCTTCTGCCAGCTCTGAAGCCTGATGCGTTTCATGACAACCTCCTGGTTGAAGTTCTTCTGTTGTCTCGAAGCGCTTTCGCGCCCCTTCCCCGGGAGACAATCAAGGCTTGTGCCAGATTCGCTAAATGACGGTTTCGCAGTCGCTTGCCGCATTGGCGCGGGGGCGTCCCCCTTGTCGTTTGTGCAAGGGGGACGAATCGATTCCTCTCTTACAACTGTCATGACGGATTGCCGCACTTCAATCCGAGACGGATTCTCGTCCGCGTGAAGATGCGTCCTCATCGACTGCGCATCGTCCCGTCGCGAGGTCACCGGGTTCTCGATCGGGGCTGCGATTTGCCGTCCGACATTCCGCCGGCGGGCTCCTCCGCCGCTTCCGGATTGATGTTCGAGGCAATCTCGGTGAGAAGCTCGTCGGCTTCTTTCTCTTCATCCAAAGTCTGCTCGAGCAAGCGCGTGGCTTCGTCGTATCCCAGAATCTCGCTCCAAGTGCGCAAGCAGCCGTAGCCGGCAATCTCGTAATGCTCGACGCGCTGAGCGGCAGCGATCACGGCCGCATCCTTGACCTTGGGGTCTCCCTCGGTGGCCAGAATTTCTTTTCCTTCCTCGAGCAGACCCGTCATTCCTTCGCACTTCTTGCGCGCGGGGGTGCGGCCGATCTCGGCGAACACTTGCTCGAGCCGGCTCACATGTTCCTTCGTTGCTTCGAGATGGTCGTTGATCGCTTTTGCAAGCTCTTGTGAAGAAACTTCCTTGGCCATCTTGGGAAGCGCCTGCACGATTCTTTTTTCTGCGTCGTAGATGTCCTTCAATTCTTCGACGAATAGGTCCTGAAGGGTCGTGAGCTTCATCGTGTTTCTCCTGTGAGTCGATGCGGATAAAATGCAGCAGAGAACATTCGAAAGACGCGCAGCATGAGGCCGCAACAATCGCGCCACGCTTTCGAATAACACACAGCAGCGAAGATGCGCGGCCCGAGATATGCACTTTGTGAGGAGAGACGCGCAAATCGTCAGGAAGGAGTCGAAGCATGGCAGCGATTTGGGACGGATCCATCAGCTTCGGACTCGTCGAGATTCCCGTAGCTCTACGCCCCGCGGAGAAGTCGAACGAAACTTCCGCGACACAACTCGATCGCCGGGATCTTTCCCCGGTGGGATATCGCCGCTACAACAAGACCACCGGAAAAGAAGTTGCCTGGAAAGACATCGTCTCCGGCTTCGAGGCGGGCGACGGACAGTATGTCGTCTTGACCGAGGAAGAGCTGCGGAGTGCGAATCCCAAGGCCACGAAAACGATCGACATCGTGGAATTCGTGGACGGAGAAGAAATCGAGTCCGTTTACTACGATCGGCCTTATTACCTGGAGCCGAAGAAAAAGGGGAGCAAGGCTTACGCGCTGCTTCGCGAGACGCTGCAGCGGACCGGAAAGGTCGGCATTGCGAAGGTGGTGATTCGCACGCGCCAGCATCTCGCGGCAGTCATGGTTCGCGATCAAGTGCTGGTGTTGAATCTTCTACGTTTCGCGAATGAATTGCGCGACGCCGATGAGTTGACCGTTCCGGAAGAGGGAACACGCGGGGTGAAAGTCTCTCCGGCTGAGGTCAAAATGGCCGAGCAGCTCGTCGAGGGAATGACTGCGAAGTGGAATCCCGAGGAGTTCAAGGACGAGTATCGCGCTGAGCTTCGCCAGCTTGTGGAGAGAAAGGCGCGAACCGGAAAGGTGGCTGCGGTGAAAAAGACCACCAAGGAAACGGATTCCGGCAAGATCGTGGACTTGATGTCGATGTTGAAGAAGAGTCTCGAGCAGAAGTCGGCGGCTTCCAAGCGGCCGCGCGCCCAGCGCCGGCGCCCGCGCAGGAAGACCGGTTAGGATTTCCGGCGCGCGATCTGCTGGTGACTCGAAACCGGGACGACCGCCATGGGCCTCGCCCAATATCGCAAGAAGCGGGATTTCACCCGCACTCCCGAGCCGGCGGGAGGAGTGCGCGCCAAAGGCAAGAAGCTCTCCTTCGTCGTGCAAAAGCACGCCGCGACTCGCCTGCACTACGACTTTCGTTTGGAAATGTCCGGCGTCCTCAAGAGCTGGGCGGTGCCCAAAGGACCGAGTCTCAAACCCGGCGAGAAAAGGCTCGCCGTGCAGGTCGAAGATCACCCTCTCGATTATGGCGACTTTGAAGGGGTGATCCCGCAAGGGGAATACGGCGGCGGCACGGTCATGGTGTGGGATCGCGGTCATTACACGTGTGATGAGGATCCGGAGCGCGCGGTGGAGCGCGGCAGCATTCGCTTCGATCTCTTCGGGGAAAAACTTCGCGGGGAGTTCGCGCTCGTGCAGATGAAGGGTGAAGCGGGCGAAAACGGAAAGAATTGGCTCTTGATCAAAGCGCGCGACGCCGGTGCGGACAACCGCACCGATGTGTTGAAGAGCCAACCCTTGAGCGTCCTTTCGGGAAGAGATTTGGACGAGATCGCATCCGGCGGAAATACGTGGCTCTCGAATCGCAAGAAGAAAGGCAGCTCAGCGCCGAAGCAAAAGGCAGCGGCGAAGAAGACGGCGGCAGCGAAGCGCGTATCCAAGTCCTCGAAATCGACGGCGCGGCCGCGCTCGCAACTGTCGGCCGTGAAGAAGCTCGCCGCTGCCCGCGCCCACGCGCTGCCGCGATCCATTCATCCCGAGCTCGCCACCTTGGTGGGCGAAGTTCCCGCCGGAGAGGGTTGGGTTCACGAGATCAAGTTCGATGGGTATCGCATCTTGGCGCGCCTGGAAAATGGAACGGCACGCTTGTACTCGCGCAACGGACTGGATTGGACGGAGCGCTTCGATCCGGTGCGCGCCGCAGTGGAAGATCTTCCCGCCAAGAACCTCATCTTGGACGGTGAGGTCGTCGCGCACGGAGCCGACGGAAACATCCGCTTCGAAGCGATGCAGCGCTTTCTTCGCGAAGGACGGCAGGCCGCGCTCGTGTACTACGTGTTCGATCTCTTGCATCTGGACGGATACGACGTCAGCGGTGCGCCGCTCATCGCGCGCAAAACTCTGCTCGCCAATCTTTTGGGAAGCAATGGAACGGACGAAGGCGTGCTTCGATTCAGCCAGCACCACGAGGGCGATGGCGCGCAGATGTTCCAACAGGCGTGCGAGCATCACTTGGAAGGGCTCATCTCCAAAAGGCGCGATTCGCCCTACCGGCCGGGGCGCGGGCGTGATTGGGTGAAAACGAAGTGCACGAACCGGCAAGAGCTCGTGATCGGGGGATACACGGATCCGGAGGGTGCGCGCTCCGGATTCGGCGCGCTTCTTCTCGGCGTGTATGAGTCCCCGGGACGCCTCGTCTACGCAGGACGAGTCGGCACGGGATTCGATGACGCGCTGCTGGACGATCTGCACCGGCGCATGAAGAAGCTCCTGCAAACGGAATCGCCGTTCGTGAATCCCCCGACGAGCGCGGCGCGGCGGCGCGGAGTGCACTGGATCAAGCCGCAGCTCGTCGCCGAAGTGGAGTTCACCGAATGGACGCGCGACGGACTCCTGCGCCATCCGTCCTTTCAAGGCCTTCGCGAGGACAAGAAGGCATCCGAAGTCGTTCGCGAGCGCAAGACCGCCAGCACGGCGGGGGCCAACGGCGGTCCGACGCTCACGCACCCAGACAAAGTTCTCTATCCCGAGGTCGGGGTGACCAAGCGGGATCTGGCTTCCTATCACGAGTCCATCGCCGATCGCATCCTCCCCCATCTCCAGGACCGGCCGATCATGATGAAGCGCTGCCCCGACGGCGCGGGGAAGAGCTGCTTCTATCAGAAGCATCTTCGCGATGCCGCTCCGGAGGCACTGCGCCAAATCGAGATTCAAGAAAAGAACGAGAAGGACTTCTACACGATCGTGGACGATCTCGACGGGCTGCTCTGGCTCGTCCAGATGGGCGTGCTCGAGATTCATGTTTGGGGATCGCGTGCCCAGAGCTTGGAGCGGCCGGATCGCCTGATCTTCGACATTGATCCGGACGTGGGTCTGCCTTGGCCTCGCGTGATCGAGGGCGCGAAGATCGTGCGCGACCGGCTGCGAGCGGTAGGACTCGAAAGCTTTCTCAAGACGACCGGCGGGAAAGGGCTGCACGTCACCGTTCCAGTGCTCCCCGAGCTGGAATGGGAGGATGCGAAAACGTTCTGCCACCTCATCGCGCAATCCATTGCCGACGAGCAACCCGATCGATTCACCACCGTGATGTCGAAGAAGAGCCGCCACGGAAGGATCTTCATCGACTACTTGCGCAACGCGCGCGGCGCCACCGCGATCGCGCCGTACTCCACGCGAGCGCATCCGCGCGCCACCGTCGCGACTCCAATTCATTGGGAAGAGTTGACCGCGCGCATGCATCCCGATCAATGGACGGTGAAGAATCTGGCACGGCGATTGCGGAATGACAGAGGTGATCCGTGGGGCGATCTCGAATCGAAACGACAATCGATTCTCGGCGCTCTCAAATCGATCGGCGCCGAACCCCATCACGGAGCTTCAGGGGGAAGCACGATGCCAACGAAGAGATCGCGAACGAAGTCCCGACGCAAATATGAAAAGAAAGCATCGAGCACCGTCGAAAGCGCGATGCATCGTTACAAGCGTGGCAGTCTCAAGAGCGGCAAGGGCGGAAAAGGCGGAAAAGTGAAGAGCCGCAAGCAGGCCATCGCCATCGGACTTTCCGAGGCGAGAAAGAAAGGTGCGAAGGTTCCGCCGAAGAAGAAGGGATCACGGCGGTCTTCGTCCTAGCGCCGAAAGTGGATGCGGCTGCCTAAGGGGTGGTCGTTTCCGCGTGAAGATAAACATCCAGGTATCGCGCCTCTTCCGCGCTTCCGATCTTTTCCGCGTAGAGTGCAGCGACGCCGGCAATCTCAGGGTCCTTCGCGTCTTTCGCCAGTCGATCGAGAATCTCGATCGCCGGCGAGCGCTGGCCGAGGAGAGCGAGCGAGAGAGCATGATGGAGACGGAGCCTCTCATCCATCGGACGCGAATGAAGGAGCTCCCGACCGCGCCTTTCGCCCGCCTCCGGCCGGCCGCCGACGTTCCACGCATACACCACACCCCATGCGGCGTCTGGATTCGATGGCTCGGCACGAAGTGCTTTCTCGTATTCTCCCGCGGCGCGCGCGAACTGTCGGCGCATGATCGCCGCCTTCGCGGCATTCTGATGCGCGAGAGAACGTAGAGCCGGGTTTCGTGCCGCCTGAGAGCGAAAGAAGCGCGACAGCTTCCCCTCGGCCTTCTTTAGGAATCCATTCTCGAGATCGCGCCCTGCCAAAGCGACATCGACGATGTCCTTCGGATCGAATCCTTCAAAGTTCATTTCCTCATCCACACTCCCCGGCAAATCGATGCGCTGTCTGGACACGGTGTAGCCGAGGGCCCGGAGCGCGTCCGCGGTTTCGGGATCGGCATCGAGCGGCTCCGCATCGGGGCCCCCGCTCTCGCGAATCGCCCGCGTGATTTGCTCGCGCAGAATGCCGAGCGCCGCTTCGCGTTTTTCTTCGCTCGCCGTCGGCCAAAGATTGAAGCGCTCGGCGGGATCGCGATTCAAATCGTAGAGCTCGGGACGCGCGCACGCGATCATCTTCCAATTTGCCGTGCGTACCGCTTTGATCCCCGAGGCGGAATACGCGCGGCGCGAATGAATCGATTCCGAGTACGCGACCGAATCCGGCGCCTGCCCCCGTCCCAAGATCGCAGGGATGAGGCTTCCGCCATCTCCGAAGCGCGAGCTCACTTCGCGCGCAGCGCGCCCCCCACCGGCGAGATCCGCGATCGTCGCGGCGACGTCGGTAGTACGGGCCTGCGCACCGGACACCACACCCGCCGGCAAGTTCGGCGCGGCCAAAATGCAGGCGACTCGAACGTCTTCGTCGTAGACGAAGATTCCATGCTCGTCCTCGAGATGCGCTGCCAACCCTTCGCCGTGGTCGGAGATCACCGCCAAGACGAACTCTCCGACGCGATCGGATTCATGGAGCTAGCGTTCGAGACGAATGAGCTCGCGATCCATCGCTGCGATCTCCGCGTCGTAGAGCGATGGTGCCGCGCGCTCCCATGGCGCCGGCGGATCGTAAGGAAAATGTGCATCGTACAAATGGAGCCAGTGAAAAAATGGCGCTCGATGCGCGTGTACCGAGGCCTGCTCGAGCCAATCGAGCGATTTCGAGATCGCTTCCGGCGCGCGACGATCCTGTTTTGGGAGCCAACCACGCTCGGCCGGCAGCCGCGTTTCGTCTTGCGGAACATAGGGTGACATCAGGCTGTCTTCATAGAACACGAACCCTTGCACCAATCCGAAACGCGAATGCAGGACCGGCGAAGAAATGACGGCGCCGGTCAAGAATCCGCGCGAGACGAGAGTTTCGGCCAGAGTGATCGCGCCCTCCCCGAGCCGGGCGGCGCCGTTGTCGCGCACTCCGTGCGAGAGCGCGTTTCGTCCGGTGAAGATCGTCGCGTGGCTGGGAAGAGTGAGCGGCACGTCGGCAATGCAGTCTCGAACGAGAGCGCCGCGGCGCGCCCAACGATCGAGGACGAACGTGCGCGCCTGCGGATTGCCGTAGCATCCCAAATGATCCGCGCGAACCGTATCGAGCGTGATCAAGATCACGTCGTGCCCGCGCTCGCGCCCCAATCCGCACGCCGCAATTCCGGCCAGAAGGATCGCGAGCGATCCCCAGACCGGAATCTGATTCCACCCCCGATGGCGCATGGGGCGCGATTGTAGTCGCGCGCCCCGAAATGGTCAGCGCGGAAGCGGAGGCGGGTTCGCCGAGAACAAATGTGCGAACGTGGGAATCTGCGAGACTTCCCGCCAAGCGGCCATCCCCGAGGTCCAAGCGAGCGTCGTGGCGACGAGCCGGCCCGCCGTGATTCCTTCGGAAATCTGCGCGGCGCTGAACGGACCTACGGCGCGCCCGCGTTCTTCGTAATGCCACAATGCCGGAGGCGCTGCGGTCGCCACCCCGGTCATCTGCGAGGCAACGGCGAGCCCCATGCCCACGCCCAGCCCAGCACCGGCAATTCCGCCCGCTGGATTCGCTGCTGCGATCGGCGTCGATTGCCCAACTTGATACTGCTGGTAGCGCGCCAGATCTCCCAGAAGCGACATCGACGACTTCGCATCGAGCGCGCGCTCCACCTCTTCGGGCACCGAGACGTTGACCAGCACGAGCTGCGGCAGATCCAGCCCGAATTCCCCACGGATGCGCGAAACGACGGCGCTCCGCAGCTTCTCGGAGAGCGTTTGATATTGCGAAGCGAGATCCAAGACCGGGATCTCCGAGTCGGCGACGAGATCGGCGAACTCGGAAGCGATGATGGCCCGCAAGAGCTCGCCGATCTCCCCCGCTTCGTAGATCGTGCCCGCACCCACCAGCTCTTTCAAAAGACGCGCGGGATCGGTGGCGCGCAGCGTGTAGGTGCCGAAGGCCCGTACGCGCAAGGGACCGATCTCCGGATCGCGAAGCAGAACCGGATTCGAAGTTCCCCACTTCAGGTCCGTGATCTGGTGCGTGGCGACGAAGTGAATCTCCGCTTTGAACGGGCTCTCGAATCCATGCGCCCAGCCGGCGATCGTGGAGAGCACAGGGAGGTTTTTCGTCTCCAGGGAGTAGGTTCCGGGAGTGAATTGATCCGCAAGCCGCCCCTGGTGCACCAAGATGGCCACCTGTCCCGGCCGGACGATGAGCTTCGCGCCGTTCTTGATCTGATTGTGGTAGCGCGGAAAGCGCCAGACCAGAGTCTGCCGGTCGTCCTCGGCCCATTCGACGATGTCGACCAGCTCCGCGCGCAGCTTCTCCAGGAATCCCATGGAACGTTCTCCTTATTGAAAGAGCTTTCTCAGTAATTTCTCGAACGGACGCGCCAGGGTCAGGTTGGCTTCGGCGCGAACTCGTTCGGGTGATCCATGTTCGAGGCGCGCGCGCAGCGCCGCGCTCTTCGCCAGTTGGACGCGCTCGTGCGCATCGTGCTCCGCAGCGCGGGTCAGCCCGCCGGCCCGCACGAATTCCGAGATGCGTTCGAGCTCGTCGGCGTCGAGCCAGGATCCGTGCTCATGGCAGGAATCGATGACCACGCCGGAAATCTTTCGAAAGTTGCGCCGCGCCATGAGTGCGTTGCAAACCGGACAGCGCCGGTACTCGACCGGAGACAATCCCAACGGAGATTCCCGCCGCTCGCGAAACAGGGCCGGCGCTTGAGCAGCGCGCTCGATCAAGTCCTCCAAGCGGTCGTCGGGAATCCACAAGCCATGGCAATGTGTGCACTCGTGCACGGGAAGCCCCGCGGCGGATTGAGCCGCCATCGTTCCGCAGCCACGCACGCACGGCAAAAGCGAGACAGCCAGCTCGACTTGCTCAGGCTGGAAGCGAATTCCACAAGAAGTGCAGTAGTGCGATTCTTCGTCGTTGCGCGCGAAACACTTCGGGCAGATGAGACTGCGCGTTCCCCCGGTACGCAGGATGACCGCGCCGCAATACGCACACTCGGGGGCGTCTTCGGCCGCCGCGGCGCCGCACGATCCGCAGCGAAGAATGCGCGCATCCACGCCGGGGAGCGATTCGTTTTTGACCATCGCCCCGCAGCGGCAGGGAAATTCCTCCGCCGTGACCGAGGTCACGTCGTATTGCGTATCGCAAGCCGGGCAAAGGACGAGGCGCATGATCCAAGGGAGATCGGCTGACTTGGATCAGGCCTTGAATCGCACCTGAGCCGGCGAGGCCGGCTACTCGTGAACCGCCTTCACGATCCACGGATCGGCTGTCCGGTCCTGCCAGTCGCGGAGCTTCTGCTCGAGCTCGCGCACGAGAGAAGCCCGGCTCGAATCGGCGGCCAGGTTCTTGGATTCGGCCGGATCGGCGAGGACGTCGTAGAGCTCGACCCGGGGGCGTTGAATGTATTGGGAGAGCGGCCGGTCGCCGATCGACGGCTCGGGATGATGAATGATTCCCTCCCACGTATCGGAATCGAACACGTCTCCGGCAATCGGGAAAGGAAGCTGGTACGCGAGATTCACGATGAGCTTGTGCTGGCGCGTACGCACGGCACGCATGGGGTAGTACATCGTGACCTCGTGAAACGATTGGCTCGCGTAGATCTCATCCCATCCGGCGGGATTCGTTTCCTCCAAAATCGGAAGCACGCTGCGCGCGCGCAGCTCTTTGCGATCGGGTTTGGGAACGCGCGCCCAATCGAGAATCGTCGCGAACACGTCGGCGAACCCCACCATCGCATTGCTCACCACGCCGCGGCGAATCTGCACCGGGTTGCGGATCACGAGCGGGACGCGAATGCCGGCGTCGTAGAGATTCGTTTTCGCCAAGGGAAACGGTGCGCCGTTGTCGCTCGCAAAGATCACCAGCGTTTCATCGCCGCGACCGGAATTGCGCAGCGTTTCCAGTAACGCACCCACGCCTTGATCCAACCGACTGATCGCCTGCCAGTACATCGAAACCTCTTGGCGCACGGGCCAGCGATCTTCGACTGACGGCGGAATCGCAACCGCTTTCGGGTCGTACTTGATTTCGCGAACGCCGGGATGCTCGCGATTGTTGCCGAACGGGCGATGCGGATCGACATAGCCCACGATCAAGAGAAACGGCCGCTTCTTGGCGGATGCGAGGAACTCCCCTGCAGCGCGGGCCATGGTCATGACATCGCGCCCTTCCCCATCCCACGTCCAATCGACGGGATAGCTCTTCTCCGGAAGCACGTGTGTCTTTCCGATCCACCCGATCTTGAATCCGGCGCGCTTCAAGATTGCGGGCAGCGTGGCGACGGAATCGAATTGGGCGAAATGACTCGTGCCGTGAGCGATGCCGTACTGCCCGTTCGCATGGCTGGGAAGCCCGGTGTAGAGAACCGAACGGCTCGGGCTGCAGGTTGACGCCGATGCAAACGCAAGCGGGAACTGCGTGCCTTCCCGGGCGAGGCGGTCCAAGTGCGGTGTGCGCAGCGGAGCTTCGCCGAAGGATCCCAAGAGATCGGAGCCCAAATCATCCGCGACCAACAAAATGATCCCACGCGGAGGTTCGGTGAAGCGCTGGGCGAGGGATGGAGTGGCGGCGGCGAAGACGAACGCGGCCGCAAAAAGCGCGAGGGAAGGCGCGGGCGTGGGAAGCGCCGCGGCGCGCAGCATGTGATTCACGGCGCGCGATTTCCTACCATGGCGTCGGCAATGCGCGACGCATTCGCCATCAAGGTGAACGTCAGATTCTTTGCCGGAAGGAAGGGGAAGGTTGTGCCGTCGGCGAGCCACAGGTTTTCGAACTCGCGGCTTCGCCCTTCCGCGGTCGTGGTCCAGGGTGCAGCCTCGCGCGTCATCGGGATCGTGCCGGCGTAATGCACGCTCGCCCCCATCGGGCGCACGTGGCTCATCTTCGGAGGGACGATCGCCCCCAAGATTCCGAGTGCCCGCTTCACGCGCGCCATTGCTTGGCGCAGCCGCGCCGGCTCCTCGCTCTCTGCTTCGTAGTGCAGGTGCACCGATGTGCGCGCGCATCCGTCCAAGTCGCGTAGCGTTTGCGAAGGCTCGATCGTCAACGTGCACGTATCCCGACGGCGATCCGGAAAGTTGACGTTCACGAGACCCAATCCGGCGTGCACGTTTCGAAAAAGGCGCAACGAAGTGGCGAGATCGAACGGTAGGCTCTTTACGATCGGGTGAATCATGGCCGTCTTCAAAGTGGTGACCAATCCGTGAATGTAATCCTTGGGATCGGAGCCGATGAGACCCAGCGCGATTTGATGATACTGATAGGTGTTCGGATCGTGCGGGCGGCGAATCATGGAGGTGGTCAAGAACGGCATCAGGATCTGGCGGTTGTCCATGAGGCCTCGCAAGACAGGCCGCTCCCCCGTCGCGAGAAACCAAGAGTCGAGGACGATCTTCGATGTCGCCAGCGTGCCGGCGGCCAACACCAGAGCATCGGCGGGGATTTCTTGGAGCGCGCGCGTCTCCAGATTCTCGGCGAAGACAGCGGTGATGCGGCGATTCGCATCGAAGCGAAAGTGTCGCACAAGCCGGCCGCTCAAATACGTGAAAGACGGAAATGTGCGGCAACGCGCGAGAGTCATGGACGGCGTGTACAAGGCGCCGGTGGGACAGCCAGAGAGGCAGCGCCCCAGATACGAGCACGACGGGCGCCCATGCAAAGGATGCGGTAGCGTGGCCACGCGCGAGCGGCCGACAACGCAGCCCGCCCTTCGATCGAGCTCGGTGGCTTTGGCGCGCGCGCGATCCAAGAGAAGGCGCGAATGCTCATCCAGCCGCAACGGCTCCAAGAGATGGCGATGCACGGGATGGAATCGCGCGAGATCATCCTCCACACCGGTGATGCCGATGCGCTCGGCAACAAGATCGTAATACGGTGCGAGCCCTTTCGCATCGATGGGGAAGTCGGCCAATTCTCCGTCGTTGAACGGAAATGCTCCCGCCGTCCAGGTCTCGGCCAAGCCCCCTTGCGCAAAAGAAACGAGCGGAGCGAATCCCAACGAGCGATGACGGAATGAATCGACGCTGGTGAAGACGTAATTCTTGTTGGGGGGAAATCCGTAGTACTCCTTTTCATCTCCCGGAAGGGAGACCGCTTCGAAACGCTCGCCCAAAAAGTACGCCGCTGGGTCCGGTAACGTTTCTTTCAATGTTTCAAAAGAATCTTGCGGGCGCACCGGGTCCGCGCCGCGCAGGCCGACGTCGAGCATCGTGACGGCGGCGCCGCGCTCCAAGGCGGTGAGAGCGAAGTGACAGGCCGAGGCCCCGGACCCGACGACGACGACCGTCATTCTTCGAATCCGGTCAGAGCGAAGGATATGCGCACCGCGGTCATGAACGCGGTCGCGAACGCGGCGCGAAGCACAAATGTGCACGTTTGCGCGAGCGCCGACGCGAAGAAGGCTGGAGCGGAGCCGGGATCGGGCGCATCGATCCAGCGCGACGCCGGCGCCGTCGACTCGAGAATCGCGAGCAAGAGAACGAGCTTGCGGCGCAACATGGTCGTGCGCGCGAAGAAAACAGCGTAGGAGTCCGCGAATCTGGTGCGTGTGGGACTGCCGCGCGCAAAACGAACCAACCAATCATCGAAGCGAGTGGGTTTTTCCGGGGCATCGCGCAGAATCGCTCCATGCTCATGTGCCCGCATGTAAGCCACACGCACCTGGTCGGGCGCGGAGCGTCCGATCATGGCGCGGCAGAACGTGTCGCACTCCCGTTCCAGCTCGATCATGCGCTGCGCAAATCCTCGATCATTGCGTCGACGGTTCGCTTCGCGGGAACGAGACGGCCGGCGAGCGTGTGCGGCGCGGCGGTCGTGTCGTGGAGGAATCCGTAGAACTGTCCGGCAGTGACCGGAAGCAGAGAATGGAGCGGGCGTTCGAGGGCGCCCAAGGCGGCGACCAGCGGGCCGGCCGGAACATGCAAAATGGGTGTGCGCCGTGCGCGCACTTTGGTGACGAATTCATCGAACGTGAGCACGTCCGGTCCGCCGAGCTCGACGGTGACGCAGCCCAGACTTGGAAGCAAGAGCATCTCGGCGAGAAAGCGGGCAACGTCGCGCACATCGACCGGCTGCATGCGCGTTTTTCCGCTTCCGAAAAGAAATGGGATGGGCGCGGTCGCCAGCGTGAACAGTTTCTTTCCCCAACCGGATCCCGGTCCAAGCACAATGGTCGGCCGGACGATCGCCCAATCCAAATCCGACGAACGCACGACTTCTTCGGCGCGCTCCTTCGTGCGTCCGTAGGGATAATGGCGCTTTTCCGGGAATGTGACCGCGACGGTGCTGACGTGGAGAAAGCGTTTCACGCCGGCCGCACGCGCGGCCTCCAGAAGCACGCGCGTGCCATCCACATTGACGCGCTCCATCTCTTCGGCCGATGCCTTCCCGGTGAGCGCCGCCAAATGACAAACGACATCCACGCCGCGAAGCTCAGGCCCATATTTCTCCGGCTCGAGCAGGTCGCCGGGAACGGCTTTGACGTACGTCGTGGCGCGGCTTTTCCCGGCAAGCTTCGCCGGGTCCCGCACCAAACACACCGCAAGCTCGCAGTGCGAATCATCCAAAAGATCCAGCAGATGGCGGCCGAGGAATCCCGTCGCGCCGGTAACAAATACGCGCATAGCGGCAGCGTATCATGGCCGCGAAGAACTTGGGGACGCGGCGCCTACCGATACAGCGCTTTGATCTGTCCCCAGCTGCTCGGTTCCACCGACACACTACCGCAGCCCAATCCCCACGCACCGATCTGCCCGCAGCCGTTGTTGTTCCAGGGCAAGCACGGTGAGGCTGCGTTCACAGTGAAATCCTGCGCGGGTGCATCACAGAATTGCGGATCCGCAACGAGATCTGTCGCGCCGAGCGAGAATCCCGCGGTGTTGCCGCCGCTATTCTGCCAGAACACATTGCAACCGGATTGCACCGTACCTGCCACCTGCACCGACGGGTCGCAGCACGAAAACGAAACGACATTGCGCTCCAAAGTCAAAGTCCCGCCGCCCCGCAACGCGCCGCTGTAATCGAGCGCTTTCCCTCCATAAAACGTATTGCCGGTGAGCTCCGCGGAGTTGGCGACAGCACAGATGGCCGGGATGAAGAGTGATCCCGAAGTTTCTGCAAACGTACTGTTTCGAACGATCAGGGTAGAGTAGTCCTCGGAGCCTTCCGGGCAACCGTAGAGAATTCCGGCATAGTTTCGAAAAAAGTAGGAGTCCTCCACCAGCGTCGGAGCGCGTTGAATCGAAATCGCGCCCTGACTGTAGAGCTCATTTCCGCTCGACTTGAAGGAGCAACGCTTCACACTGACCTGGCTCAGCGGGTCCGAATTCTCCGCGCTGAGAGCTCCTCCCGTGCAGTTCTCAAAGGACGAATCCTCCAGGAGGACGCTTCCGATGTTCACGTACGCGGCAGACGCACCGGGGGAGTCGATGTTGGAGAACTCGCAGTTCTGAACATGGAGCGTGGTCCAATTCCCATGGATGGCGGTGCCGGGATATGACCCCGCATAGTCTCGGAACACGCAGTCTTGGAGATGGAGCGAGTTGGGGGTTCCGAACGGAACGCCCACCGCCACGGCCATCAACTCACCGATAGTGCCGGTGAAGGTGAACCCCTCCACGTCGAATTCACCGGCGCCGCCAAGGAGAATCACGGCGCGTTCCGTGGTGGAATCCATACGCAGCGTGGTTACGTCCGCGCCCCCGGAGGAGCGCAAGACCACTCCGGACTTCAAGAAGCCCAACGACGAGACGGAATCATCTCCGTACCAGCCGGGACGAGAGTCGTATTGATCGTAGATTCCGGGCGCGACTTCGACGATGTCGCCGCTCGAGGCGGCGTCGAGCGCCGCATTGATGGTGGAGTAATCCGCCGGCACGTGAATCGTCGCTGAATGCGCTTCATCGACGCAGAAGATTGCCCCGCCAATGCAACTGAGAACGAGATTGATGAGACGCATTGGGTTAGCTCCTCGCGGTACTCTCGTTTTTGGCCCTACCGATACAGCGCTTTGATCTGTCCCCAACTACTCGGCTCAACCGACACAGGTCCGCAACCGAATCCCCACGCACCGATCTGCCCGCAGCCGTTGTTGTTCTGGGGAAGGCACGGTGAAGAGCCGTATAGGGTGAAGTCCTGCGCAGGCGCACCACAGAATTGGGGGTCCGCAATAAGATCCGTTGGCCCCAAGGAGTATCCCTGCGTATTCTCGCCAGCATTTTGCCAGAACACGTTGCAACTCGTGGTCACGCTCCCAATCACCACGAAACCCACTTGAACGGCGGGCTCTCCTGTGCAAAACGAAAAGATATTCCTCTCAAAGAGAACGCTGCTGGGGGCCCCATAGCCGAAGAATTGGATTGCATTGGATCCATTGTAGAAGGTGTTTCCGGTAAACTCGGCGTGAGCTGCCTGGCATGACATCCCGTGGCCTCCAGCGAGTGTGCAGTTTCGTACAGCAACATTGGCAGCTTCGCTGTAAATCCCGGCCGAGTTCCCGGCCATCCATGAATCCTCCACAATCAAGGAGCTGATGCGATCCGCGGTAATGTCATAGCCGTTGTTCTCAAAAAAACTCCGCCGGACGATCAAAGATTCATCTGGATCGTTCACAGTAGCGAACGAGATGCTGCCACCGGAACAATTCTTGAACGAACAGTCTTCCACGATTGCCTGGCCGCCGTAGAAGTACACTGCGACTGTTGTCGGCGAATCGATGTTCGCGAACAAACAATCCTGAATATCCACAGCGACGTTGTATGTATCGATCGCAGATTCATGGGTTTTGGGGCCGGCCACTCCATAATCACGAATGATGCAATTGTGGAGATTCAGAGCGCCAGGCCCGTCGGAAGTTTGGACTGCAATCGCGATCAAATCGCCCACGGATCCGGTGAAGCTAAAGCCGGTCACGTTGAGCTCTCCCGAGTCCCCAATGAGAATCACCGGTTTTGCCGTGCTGGAGTCCAAGCGCAAGGTCGTGACAGCTGGCCCTCCCGAAGACTGCAAAGTGACCCCATCCTTCAAGAACCCAACAGCAGAAACGTTGCCCCCGTACCACCACGACGGACGGGTATCGAATTGATCGTAGGTGCCTGGCGCGACCTCGACGATGTCGCCGCTCGAGGCGGCATCAAGCGCAGCATAGATGGTGGAATAATCACCGGGCACATGAATCGTGGTGGACCAAGCTTCCTCGACGAGAAAGGCCGCTCCGCCCATAAGGCTCAGAAGAATCGCAAACGCGCGCATGGGCAAACTCCTTTTGGCGGAGGAGGCGATTCAGATACAACGATTCTAATCCGCTCAACTCGGGCGATTCAATGCCTCAATGAACAAATGAATCGGCCAACCCCCAAGGGCTGCGACCATGCACGGTGATACATCTTCACTTTCGATTTCTTGCAGGGTGAGCTCGCCGCCGAAGACTCGCGCCGGTTTTCCGGGATCCGCTTCCACGACGAACTTGTGTCCGCCGGCGAAGATTCCTTCCCCCATTGCTTTGACCACGGCCTCGCGCGAAGTCCATACGCGAAAGAAGGCCCGGCGCAATTCCGATTTCGGCAGCGAGTGCATCACTGCAATTTCTTCCGGAGCAAAGAGTCGCGCGGCAACTCGCTCGACATCGATCCGGCGCTCAAAGTCTTCCACGTCGATGCCGACATCGCGATCGCGCGATACTGCAATGACCCAACAACGATGAGAATGCGAGATGTTGAAATGAATCGAATCATCGCCGCGCACGTGAGGCTTGCCCTGGGGGCCGGAATCGAATTCGATTTGCGAAGGATCTTGTTGGGTGCACTCGGCAAGAATGCGCCGCGCGAGAATGCGCGAGATCAGAAATCGCCGCCGTGCATCTTCGATGAGAATGCGCTCGGCCCGCGCCCGCTCTTCATTGGAAAGCGATGCGAGATCGCGCGGCGAGAGCGGCCGAACGAGCCATTCGAGCAGGTTCGCCCGCCAGACGCGCACTTCCCCGGCGGGCCACTCGCTCAATCTCCGGGACCCTCGATGCGCGGCTCTTCCACGGCGGCAACCTGCATGCGTCCGCGCGCCCCGGAAAACGCCAAGAGCACCCACGCAGCGAGCCAGGAAAGTCCGCCGAGCGGCGTCACCGCGCCCCACCAGCGGGCACCGGAAAGCGCCAAGAGATAGAGCGATCCGCAGAACAGCACGATGCCGGCGGCGAAGAGCCATCCCGCAGCCGGAGCCGCGCGGCCGATTCTTCGCGTGACGACCATCCCGGTCATGACCAACGCCAGAGAATGAAACATCTGATAGCGCGCGGCGGTCTCGAAGATGGCCAGCCGGTCGGAGGAGAGCCGCTCCCACAAAGCATGCTCTCCGAATGCGCCCAACGCCACGGCCAGGAATCCCGAGACTGCTCCCATGAAGAGAAAGAGCCGCTCTTTCGATGGCGCCGAATCGAAAAGCATCACACTCCTCGCCGGATCGCACCGGTGCTAAAATCCCCGCCCACCCATGGAGATCGGGAGAGAACAAAATGGCTCATACGTATGAAGAGCTCAAGCACATGACGGTCGTCCAGCTTCGCGACATCGCCAAAGGCGTGCAGCACGACGCGGTCAAAGGCTACTCGCAGCTGAACAAGGAGCATCTGCTGGTGGCGCTGTGCACCGCCCTGGGGATTGAAGCACATGCGCATCACGCGCACGTCGGCGCGGAGAAGGTTCGGCTCAAGGCGCGCATTCGCGAGCTGAAGGCACAAAGCGTAAAAGCGATCGCCGCGCACGACGGCGCGCAGCTCAAGTCGGCGCGTCGCGCGATCCACAATTTGAAGCGGGCGATCAACAAGATCTGAGGCTCGGGCGGCTGAAATCTCGGGCGGCCCGGCGATCGAAGGTTTGCGGTCGCTTTACCATTCCCGCACGTGCTCATAGAGCGTCGTGCGTTGCACGGGCCGGAAGCCGGCTTCCTTGATGAGCGCGACGCACTCGTCGGTTGTGGTCGTGTTGTGGTGGTTCGCCAGCCGCAGCACGTTCTCTTCGATCAACGTTCCACCGAAGTCGTCGCCGCCGGCGTGGAGCGCGATCTGCCCGGTTTTCTTTCCTTCGGCGAACCAGCTCGCCTGCACGTGGTCGAAGTTGTCGAGGTAGATCCGCGCCGCCGCGATGATGCGCAGGTACTTCACTGGCCCCGGGCTTTCCGGAATCTTTTTCTCGAGCAACGTATTCCCGGGCTTGAAGCTCCACGGAATGAACGCAGTGAATCCGCGCGTGTCGTCTTGTAGCGCGCGAATGCGCCGCAGATGCTCCACAATTTCGTCGTCACGCTCGGCGTGGCCGAACATCATCGTGGCGGTCGTGCGATAGCCGATCTCGTGGGCGGTGCGCATGACCGTGAGCCAATTCTCCGCCGACGCCTTCTTCGGGCTGATGCGCTTGCGTACCCGCTCCACCAGGATTTCCGCGCCGCCGCCGGGAATCGTGCGCTGGCCGGCGTTCCACAGCTCCTGCAAGACCTCGCGAATCGTCTTTCCCGAAACCTCCGACATGGTCGCGATTTCCGAAGCGCTCCACAGATGCAGGCAAAGCTCGGGATAAGCGGACTTCAACGCGCGCACGACCTCGACATAATACGAGAAGGGAATCTCGGGATTGTGTCCGCCTTGCAGGAGCGCCGTCGTGGCGCCTTGCTCGACCGCGCGCCCCACCATGGCCACGACTTCGTCCACCGAATGCCAATACGCTTCTTCATGTCCCGGCTTGCGGTAGAACGCGCAGAACAGGCAATCGGTGACGCACACGTTCGTGTAATTCGGATTCGTGTCGATCACGAACGTGACCTGATCTCCGGGAACGCGCACCCGCCGCATCGCATCGCCCAAGGCACAAAGATCGGACAGCTCCGCATCGGCGAGCAGAAAGAGCGCGTCTTCCTCGTCCATTCGTTCGCCTGCCAAAGCGCGCGCTGCAATCTCCTCGAAGCGCGCGGGATCTCCCGCCGGCTTGTGAAGCATTTGCCAAGCGAACGTCGTCGCCATCTTCAGGATGCCTTTCTCATGCTTGCTCGGGAATTGGGCCCAGACCTTTCAGCAGCTCTTCGAAGCGTTTCTCCCCGCGCTCTTCCTCGGGACCAAGACGGTACTCGAAGGCACCCAAGTAATCTCCGATCGCGGTCTGATCCATGTCCAATCCGGGGCCGCGACGGCGCGTCATCTCGACCAAGCGGGTTCTCCACGTATCCAGCGAGCGGCCGATCGATTCGGCGATGCGCGCCCGATCCTCCTCGGCGACGTCGCGCGCGATGACCCAGCGGGCGAACACGAACGGCATCTTCTGCCACGCGATCCATTCCTCGGCGAGATCGGTCACCAAAGGAAAGCCGCTCATCCCGATTCTCTTCGCGCGCAACGCCGCGTCGCCGATCACGAGCCGCGCACCGTCCTCGGGGCTCTCGCCGCGATGGAGCCGGAAGCCTTTCAGCCGATGCTTTTTCTCCAGAAGAAGCTGCAGAAGGCGCACCGACGTGGAGCTTTCCATCGTGAGGCCGATCGCCGCACCCTTCAGCTCTTCGATGGGACGCTTCGAAAACAACAGCACGGAGCGCGCCGGGCCCCGGCAGCCAATGCCGAAGTTCTCGAGCGGGGCGTAGCGGTCCCGCAGGCGAAACGTGTCGACGACGGCCATCGGGCCGCAGGCGGTCTGCCCTTCGTCGGCGAGCATTCCCAACCAGCGTGGCGCCTTCTGCACGATGCCGAAGCCGAGATCGGCGATCCCGGCATAGAAGGGCTCACAGTTGAGATAGGGAATGAGCGCGAGCGTCGTCCTCGTCGGGGACGACACCGAAGTCGTGAACTTTGAGGACATCGTAGAGTGCATTCCTCCGCACGGGGATCTTGCCCGCTTCGCGTATGAGCTTGAGAATTCTTCGCTGCGTCAATCCGATCGGACTGGGTGCCAAGGCGTAATGCGCGATCTTTTCTTCCACGATCGTGCCATCGATATCGTCGGCGCCGAAATTCAGCGCGACCGACGCGGTCTCCTCCCCCAGCATCACCCAATAGGCTTTGATGTGATCGAAATTGTCGAGCAGAAGACGCGCTGCGGCGATCGTGCGCAGCCCGTCGGGAGCGGACGCGCCGCGCTCGACGAGCTTCGTCGTGCCAAGCTGATACTCGAGCGGAATGAACGAGTAGAAGCCGCGCGTCTCGTCCTGAAGCTCGCGCACTTGGATCATGTGCGCGACGCGCTCCTCGAGCGTCTCGATGTGCCCGAAGAGAAGCGTGACGTTCGAGCGAATCCCCATGGCATGCGCCGTGCGATGAATCTCGAACCAGCGCTCGTGTCCCATCTTCGAAGGATAGAGCTCCCGGCGCACGCGATCGGAGAATACTTCCGCTCCGCCGCCCGGCATCGCGACGAGACCGGCGTCCTTCAAGATCGTGAACACTTCTTCCAAGCTCTTCTTGGAGATCTTCGTGAACCAGTCGATCTCCACCGCCGTCCAGGCCTTGATGGGAAGACGCGGCCAACGCTCGTGCAGCGCGCGCACGATCTCGACGTACTTGTCGAACTTCCAACTCGGATGCAGCCCGCCGACAATGTGGATCTCGTCGATCTCCTCGCTGCCGTGCGCGAGGATCTCCTCCATCGACATTTCATACGCGTGCGGATCGTGTTTGCTGGCCGCGAAGTCGCAGAACTTGCAGGTCAGAACGCACAGGTTCGTCGGGTTCAATTGCCGGTTCAAGACGTAGAAGACTTGATCGCCGGACTTTTTCTTTTTCGCGTGGTCGGCAATGCGACCCAATCCAAACAGATCGCCGGTCGTGAGACAGGCCATCCCGTCCTCGAACGAAAGCCGGGTGCCCGCCTCGACCTTGTCCAGAATCGAGTGCAGGCGCGGATCGCGAATCAGCTCGCGGCGAACTGGAAGCACGGGAAATCTCCGAAAGATGCGTTTGCGCGGCCGGTATCATCCGGCCGCGTGGAAAAAGAATCAAGGGGGCCCGATCAGGCGGGCGAATCGATCCCGTACTCCTCCCAGCGGCGGTCCACCTTGCGGACGATTTCGGGGTCCATCTCCAAAGGAGCCGGGTAGCCCTCCTTGAACGTGGCGTCGATGGCCATGCGTCCCCGGTGCACCGGCCAAGCGCCGCGCAGCTTGGATTCCTCGAAGAACACATCCCGCGCCGGATCGAAGCGGGTGAAGATTCCCCACAAGAGAAGCGTGCGGTTCGCGAGCGGGATGTCGGGGGACACGGCGGCAACGATCCGCGGCCAGGCACCAACGCCGCGCAGGGCGGCGAGCGTGGATTCGAGCGCGCCCTTGGGATCGGCCTCGACTTGGATCACGAGAATCGCGCGGCCGAGCCGGGTCTGGGCGCGGATCCGGCGATCCATCGCGGTGAGGTCGGGAATCCCAGCGGCGGGCGAGGCGCCGGCGCTTGCGCCGCGCGACGCCGCGCTCTTGGGCGTCGCATCCAGAATCATCTTGCTGCCGAGATTCAGCGTCATGCTCGTGAAATCCAGCGTGTCGAACGGAACCCGCGTCAAAAGATGAAAGTCCTCCGACGGATCGAAGTGATCCGCGATCGCGTCGAGCACTTCGTCCAGCCGGCGCGGATTCACACTTCTGCCGACGGTCACGAGCACTTTCGTCAAGCCGAGCTGTCCTTGGCCCAAAAGACCGAATGCGGTGCGCATCGCTTCCTTTTCAAAACGCTCTTCGACGGACGCCACCAACAGGTGATGAAACCCGGTCTCTTCATAACTCCAGAGATCGCGCACCTCCGGATGCGGCAATCGAATGAGCGGACCCAAGAGCTCTTGGACCGCATTGCCCATGAATCCGTCTTCTTGCGGAGGCTTGCCCACCACGATGCCGGGATAGATCGCATCGCGCCGCCGCGTCATTTTCGTCACATGAAAGACCGGGAACGGTGCTTCGGCGGAATAGTGGCCGAAGTGATCGCCGAACGGTCCTTCCATGCGCCGTTCGCCGGGCCGCACGGTTCCCTCGAGCACGAACTCGGCCCTGGCCGGTGCATCGATGGCGATCTCTTGTCCGCGCGAAAGCTCGACTCCGTGGCCCCTCAAGAGTCCGACAAACGCGAACTCGGAGATGCCTTCCGGCAGCGGCATCATCGCGGCGAGCATGAGCAAGGGATCTCCTCCCAAGGCGACGGCGACTTCCAGACTCTGGCCTGCTTCTTCCGCCTCGAAGAAGTGATAGCCGCCGCCCTTCGCGATCTGCCAATGCATTCCCGTTTCATTGCGACCGTAACGTTGCATTCGATAAATTCCGACATTTGCAATACCGGTTCGCGGGCTGCGGGTCATGACGAGTGGAAATGTAATGAACGGCCCGCCGTCTCCCGGCCAGCAAGTCAGCAGCGGAAGCGCTTCCAAATTCACGGGCTCGGTGACCTCACGCACCGGCCCGCCGTTCACGAGACGCGGCTTCATGGCGGTCATGCGCATGAGCTTCGGAGCAGCGGCCATGATGCGATCGAGCGAAGGAGGATTCATGGAATGCGCCAGATCGAGGATCTCGCCGCCGATCTCTGCAGGCTTTCCGCCCAAGGCGATTTCCACCCGGCGGCGCGAGCCGAACAAATTGATGGCGAGCGGAAACGCCGAGCCTTCCACGTTTTGAAACAGAAGCGCCGGTCCTTCTGTGGCCACGACGCGCTGGCAAATCTCGGTAATCTCGAGGCGCGGATCCACGGGCGCGCTCACGCGCCGCAACTCTCCCGCGCGCTCGATTTCGGAAAGGAATTTGCGCAGATCCCAGGCGCTCACGGGAGATCCTGGTGCTTCCAGCCGGGCTCGAACGGCTTTCCGGTCGCTGCTTGAATGACCCGGTCCACGAATTCTCCGATCATCCCCTCGAGCGAATCCGGCTTCGTGTAGAAGAAGGGCGACACCGGCATCACGATCGCGCCTTCGCGCACCAGCCGCGCCGCATTGTCGAGCGCGATGGCCGTCAACGGACTTTCGCGAAGACACATCACGAGTCGGCGCTTTTCCTTGAGCGCGATGTGGCAGAGGCGAGTGCCGAGCGTATCGCCGATCCCCGCCGCAACCTTGGCGAGAAAGCTCGCGCTGGCCGGAAGCACAATGACCGCATCGAACGCATTCGATCCCGAAGACAAAGGCGCCGCGAGGTCCTCATCGGAGAACACGCCGTCGGCCATGGCTTCGAGATCTTTGGGCGAGAGCCCGGTCTCTTCCTTGAGCACGACCTTTCCCCACTTGGTCAGGATGGCGTAGCGCTTTTCCGGAAGACGGCGAAGGCATTCCACGCCGAACACCGATCCGGAAGCGCCGGTCAAGATCACGATGGTGCGCAAGGATTCTCCAAAATCCCAAAGGACGTTTGGGGCATGAGAAGGCGAAGCAACCTAGCAGCGGGTGAAGGAACGCGTCAACGCGGGCGCGAGCGGAGCTGGGTGACGCCCCGGATGTGGAATTCGAAGGGGGCGATGCCCTATCATCAAGACGGGGCGCGGCCATTCCCTGGAGTTGGCTCGCTGGCCCCGGGTGAGGGCAGGCATCCTTGACTGGAGCGGACATGGATTCTTTGCGACGACTGGCGGTTTTCGCTTTCTTGCTGGCCTTGCCGGTGAGCGGCTCGGCGGCAGAATTCTCAAACCGGGACTGGAGCGGCGCGGCGATCAGCGCGCGCGGCGGCGGCACGCCGTTCGAGCCGACCCTTCCGGAGATTCAGGCGAACGTGTTCACCCCGAGCTGCGCCTTGTCGTTCTGCCACGGCGCTTCGATGCAAATGAACCTCGATCTTCGCGAGGGCGCTTCGTATACGAGCCTCGTGAACGTTGCGAGCCTCGAGTCTCCTGAGCACATGCGCGTTCTGCCTTACGACCCGAATTCCAGCTACATCATCTGCAAGCTGGAGAATTGCCCTTGGATCGTCGGCAACCAGATGCCGCTGATCGGAGGACCTCTCGATCCGAGCTACATCGACGTCATCCGGCAATGGATCACGCAGGGTGCGCTCGAGTTTCCGGCGGTTTCCGTCGAAGGATCGAGCTGGGGCCGCGTGAAATCGCTTTATCGCGATTGATTCGAGACGAAGTGATGCTCTTGAAACGGGCGGGGCGCATGCTCCGCCCGTTTTTTTTCGAGTCGAGTCTCGGTTCGCCTGATCGGAGCGCCGGTGCCTCTCGGCTCAGATGCGTTCCTCAGCGCGGCAGCGGCTTGCTCCTGCGGCGAACTTTCGAGACTCGACTCGACTAAATTCCTGCCCAGACCAGCGCCAGCACTACAAATCCAAGCGAAGCGTTCACGTGAAAGAACGCCATCTCGACGCGGTGCGAGAGACGATGCTCCGCGACGAGCAGGATACCGACGATCCCCAACAAGAAAAGCGCGGGAAGCGTCGCCAGATGGCGCACGGTCAAGATCGCCAGCGCCACAAACGCGATCGCATGCATGGCGGCGGCGATGCGTAGCGCGGCCGTGCGTCCGAAACGGCCGGGAATGGAGTGCAGACCTTCGCGGCGGTCAAACTCCTCGTCGAGCGTCGCGTACAACACATCGAATCCCGCGACCCAGAGCCAGGTGAAGAGGGCCAGCTCGTACACCGGCCCGGCGCCGGCGAAGCTTCCGGTCACGGCGACCCAGGCGGCGATCGGTCCCAAGGCGAGGCCCAACCCCACTCCCAAATGGGCGAGCGGCGTGAATCGCTTCATCAGGGGATACAAGACGAACACGGCGAGCGGAATCGGAGCCAAGAGCCAACACAACGGCGGCAGAGCTGCGAGCGCGCCCAGATAAAGAACAAGGCCCGCGACGGCCACCGCCCATCCTTGCGCCAAGGACATCTTCCCGGAAGGAAGCTCGCGTGCCGCCGTGCGCGGGTTTCGCGCGTCGATGTTGCGGTCGAGAATCCGATTCAAAGCCAGCGCCGTCGTCCGCGCCCCCGTGCCGGCCACGAAGATCGCGATCAGGGTTCCGGCCGGCGGCAATCCCTTCGCGGCCAGCATCGCCCCGGCCAAGAGAATCGGAAGAGAGAACAACGTGTGCTCGAGCTTCACAAAGTCGAACAAGGTGCGCATACGCAAGGGCGGGCGGCTCATGGGCAGAGCATGAAGGCCAGCCTTCGATTTCGCAACCCAGGTCTTCCTGTTATTCTCGCCGCCGATGGATCTTGCCTGTCATTTCCAGCGCGTGACAAAGCAGTTCGGCGGACGATTCGCCGTTCGCGATCTCGATTTGCGCGTCCCCCGCGCATCCGTCTATGGGCTTCTGGGTCCGAATGGCGCGGGCAAGACAACGTCGATCCGCATGCTAATGACGATTCTGCGCCCCGATTCGGGAACGATCCGGATCTTCGGCGAGCCTTGCACGCCCGAGCTCAAGGATCGCATCGGCTACCTTCCCGAAGAACGCGGGCTCTATCGCACGATGCGCGTTCTCGACAACCTCGTGTTCTTCGGCTCGATTCACGGGCTGGCGCCGGCGGACGCGAAACGGCGCGCCGGGGAATGGCTCGACCGCCTCAACATGGGCCGCTACGCCGGCCAGCGCCTGGAAGAGCTCTCCAAGGGAAATCAACAGAAGATCCAATTCATCGCCACAGTGCTGCATGCGCCGGATCTTCTTGTCTTGGATGAGCCGTTCTCCGGTCTCGATCCCGTGAATCAGGAACAGATGCGCGCCATCATCCTGGATCTTGCCGGACATGGCACGACGCTGATTCTTTCCACGCACCTCATGGACGAGGTGGAGCGGCTGTGCACGCACTTGACGCTCTTGAACGAAGGCCGCGCTCTGTTGCAGGGCACGCTTGGCGAAGTGCGCCGCCGCTTCGGAGGCGATGTCGTGCAAATCGACTTTCGTGGCGACGCTTCCTTCGTGAGCAATCTTCCGGGAGTCGTGGCCACGACGCGCATCGGGAACACACTCGAGATCCGTTTGGGAGACGGCACGGATCCCTCACAGATCCTGGCGCAAATTGCGCCGCGGCTCGCCATCCACCGCTTCGAGGTCCAAGCCGCGAGCGTGCACGGGATTTTCGTCCAGCTCGTGCAGGGTGCAACAAATCTTGAGCCGGCGGCCGTCGCGGTGGCTTCGTGAATCTTCCCAAAGTCCGCCACATCGTGCGCCGCGAGTACTTGGAAAGCGTGCGCAAGAAATCGTTCTTCTTCGGATTGCTCGCGACTCCCGCGATCATGATCGCGATGGTGTATCTGCCGCTCGCCGCGCGGCGCATCATGACCGGCGAGGAGCTGCGGCTGGCGCTGGTGGATCGCGCGGGCGGGTGGGCCGAAGAATTCCGCGCCGGTCTCGTCGAGGAATTCTCCAAGGATCGCGGATCCAAGATTTCCGTCGAAATCGTGGATGACGAGAAGCAGCCGCTCTCCTTTTTGGAGGGGCGCCTGCGCGCCGGAGAGCTCACCGGGTGGATCCTGCTTCCGGAGAACTTCGGCGAAAGCGGGCAATTGCAGTACTACTCCGAGACGGTCACCGATCCCTCAGCTGTTTCGCGAATCCAAGGGCTCGCCAGTCGACTGCTTGCCGAGCGTAAGGCGGCGGCCATCGGACTGAATTCGGCGACGGCCGAAGGTCTCTTGCGACCGGCGGAAATGAAAACGTTTCAGGTCGGCCGAGAAGGAGGAAAAGAGACCGACTTCGCAGCGGTGTATTTGCGCGCGGTGACGCTCGTCCTCATCCTGTTCTTCGCGCTCATGCCGACCGGGCAGATCCTCATGCGCTCGGTGATCGAAGAAAAAGCGAATCGCGTGATCGAGGTGTTGCTCTCCAGCGTCACCCCGAAGGAGCTCATGATCGGAAAGATTTTCGGCCTGGGTGCGGTGGGACTGACGCTGCTCGCCGTGTGGGCCGGATGCGCCACTTTCTTGGTTTGGAGGAGCGGCACATCTCCCTGGGATGCGCGGCTCGCGTTCACGTTCGTTCTCTACTTCATTCCCGGATACTTCTTCTACGCCGCGGTGCTCGCTTCGATTGGTTCGATCTGCTCGACCGAGAGAGATGCGCAACCGTTTCTTACCCCGATTTCGCTCATGCTGGTGTTCCCGGTGATGATCGGGATCATGATCGCGCAGAGCCCGGATCACCCGGTGGCGCGCGTGCTCTCCTTCATTCCGTTCTTCACGCCGTCGCTCATGCTGTTTCGCCACGCGATTCGCGAGCCTGCAGTGTGGGAGACAATCGCAACCTGGTGTACTCTCGTCGTCTGCACGGGAATCATGATCGTCGCATCGGCCCGCATCTTCGAGACCGGCATCCTCATGACCGGCAAGCGTCCGACGATTCCCGAGGTTCTGCGTTGGCTTCGCAAGGATCGCCCCGGCGATCCTGCGCTTTCTTCCGAGGTGTGATCCATGATGGCGTTCGCTCGCCAAGTGCTGGCCGTGCTCGTTGCGTTCGCGATCTTGGCGTTTCTGCCCATTGTCCTGCTCGTGCTGGTGATGATGGTTCCGCACAGCACGATTCCCCATCACGCGTATCTCTCCATCGAGCTCAAAGAAGAGCTCTTGGAGCACTACGCTCCTCCCACGGTGGGTTCGCTCTTGCACGAAACGCCGCCGTGTCTCATGGAGATCACCGAAAACCTCGAAAAAGCCGCGGTCGATGGCCGCATCAGCGGCGTCATCTTCACGCTGGATGGTTTCTCCGCCGGCTTGGGGAAGATCGATGAGATCCGCCAGAGCATTCGCCACGTGCAAGAGGCCGGCAAGAGCGTGTACGCCTATGCGAGCGAGGTGACCGACGACGGCATCTATCTCGCAAGCGCGTGCGATTCCGCCTATCTCTTCCCGGATGGCACGGCCTATTTCTTGGGCATGGGCGCAACGATCGAGCACATCAAGGGAACGCTCGAGAAGCTCGGAATCCACGAGCAAATCCATCGCATCGACGAGTACAAGAGCGCGGCCGAGCTGTTCACGGCGAAGCAATCCTCGCAGCAAACGCTCGAGAACGTGCGCTGGCTCATGGAAGACATGTCCAAGGCCGCGGACAGCGCGCTCGCGGCGGATCTGGGAGTCTCGCGCGACTCGCTCGTTGCACTGCGCAATCGCGCCATCTTCCGCGGCGAAGCCGCGGTCGCCGCGGGACTTTTCGACGGCACGATGTATTGGGACGAGCTGCTCGAGCGTTTGGGCGGAGACGATCTCGATACGATCAGCTCCGCGGAGTATTCCAAAGTCTCCCGCAAGGAAGTCGGACTGGAGGGAAACGCGCGTATCGCCGTCGTGCACGCGCAGGGCTTCGTGGCCCCGGACGGCGACGACCGCTTCGAGCCGGTGGTCGGCCTCACGCTTGGCGCGGATCGCGTCGTGGAAGATCTCGAAACGGCGGCCGACGACGATCGCGTGCGCTCCGTCGTGCTGCGCTGGGACACTGGGGGCGGAGCCACTTCCGGGGCGGAGAGAATCGCCCGCGCCGTGGAGAAGACGCGCGAGAAAAAGCCGGTCGTCGTGTCGATCGCCGATGAAGCGGCCTCGGGCGGATACATGATGAGCCAGAATGCGAATCGCATTCTCTGCCCCGGCAACGGAATCACCGGATCGATCGGCTCGATCACCGGAAAGCTCAACATGCGCGGGCTTCTCGAGAAGCTGGGCGTCACCTTGGACGACTTCGCGCTCTCCCCGAATGCATTCCTGTTTTCACCGGTGCACGACTACACCGAAGCTCAATGGGCCGCGATCCAGGAGAATCACTGGGCCTGGTATCGCGAATGGATCTCCGACATCGCCGAGCTGCGTGGAATGACTGTGGAGGAGGTCGATGCCGCCGGCCGGGGCCGGGTATGGACCGGACGCCAGGCGCACGATCTCCGGCTCATCGATGAATTGGGCGGATTCGAGGATGCCGTTCGCGTCGCCAAGGAGCTGGCCGACATCGATCGCGATGCAAATGTCGCCTTCGTTCACTTTCCGCCGAAGCGTACCCTCGTGGACGTTCTGCTCGAGGGGAATTTCGATGAGGTCGCCGCGGCATCGCTGCGATCGGTATTTCGGAGCGCTTTCGGCGCCCATCCTTGACGTTCGCAAGACCGCTTCGGTACGCTCATACCATGGCGAAGCATCTGCGCACGGGAATGGCCGCCGGCCTCCTCTTCGCCTCCATTGTGGCCGCGGCCACGCTCCTTCTGAATCCAAGATTCGTCGACGATCTGGCCCTGGGAGCCCTCGTCTTCATCGCCTTTCCGATCGTGGGCGGTGGAATCTTCGGCATCGTCTTCGGCCGCCTGCTGAACCGGCTCGCCCATGTGGGCTCGAATGAAGATCCTTCCCGCGCCTATCGCCTTCTTTGGACTTCGTTGGCAGCGCTCACCATTTTCCTGGGCACGCTCTGCCTTTTGCCGCCCTTTCTCGGGATGTATTCCGACTCGGAAGGGATTCGCTACGGCGGCGCACTCCTCATCGCCGCCGTGCTGGGCGCCCTGGGAGGCTGGACGGCCTATACGATCGTCAGTCGCCCGCGAGCGTGGATCTGGCCCTTGCTTTTGGCGCTGCCGGTCGCAGCGGTTTTGTCCGGCGGGACGACCTGGGGACGGGGTTTGGGTTCGGGCTCGCGCGTCCTGGTCTTGGGCTTCCCCGGACTTTCGTGGAGCGTCGCCGAGGATCTCATCGAGAAAGGCGACATGCCGAACCTCTCCACCCTTCGCCGGCGCGGAGCATGGGGCGAGGTGCAATCGGTGAAACCGCTCTTGCCGCCGGTGGTCTGGACTTCGATCGCGACCGGCAAGGGCTGGGAAGAGCACGGGGTCATGAGCTTCAGCGCGACGTCCTCCGACGTCCAAGTCAAACGCATCTGGGATATCTATGCGGACCGGGGATGGAAGATCGGCCTTCTCGGATGGCCCGTCACCTGGCCGCCGCCGGAATCCGTGAACGGCTTCGTCGTTCCCTCGATCATCGACCTGGGAACCGACGCCTATCCGCGCGAGCTGGGATTCATTCGCGAGCTGGCGATGAGCGAGAAGACGAAGCGTCCGCGCACTTGGGGACGCTACTGGCGCTACGCATTTCTCGGAATTCGCTACGGCGCCAAGCTCGGCACTTTGATCGACGCGGGGAAGACGATCGTGCTCGAGCCCCTGCGCGGAAACTCACTGGAAGCGGCGCAGCTCTTCGCCAAACGAAAGCTGCGGGCCCGTCTCTCCTGCGATCACTTCGTCGATCTGCGCCGCAAATCCTCGCCCGACTTCGCCGCCTTCAACACGAACATCATTCACGTTGCCCAAGCGCACTTCTGGAAATACTACGAACCGGGATCGTTCGAGGACATTTCCTCGAAGGACATCGATCGCTACGGCAGTAGCGTGCAGGACGCGTACCGCATCGTCGATCGTTTCATCGGGGAGATCCTCGCCGACACGAAAGAAGACGACATCATCGTCGTCGTCTCCGACCATGGCGCGGAAGCGATCACCGATGCTGCGGCCAAGACGTACACGCTTCGCTTGGAGCCGCTCTTGGCCGAGATGCGGCTCAAGAACGTGGTCGAAGCCACGAATCTGGGAGCGCGGACGTATCTGCGCATGAAGAGCGGACACGAAGGAGATTTGAAGCGCATTCGCCGTCTCTTCGACAGCGCACGGCTCGGAGAAGAGAATGCCCGTGCGTTTCAAACGCGCGTCGACGAATGGGACAATCTCGTGATCACGCTCGAGCGCATCGTCAATGAACGGCCGAACGATACCGTGCTCTTCCAGGGCGGACGCTGCGCCGTGTCGGAGATCGTGCGCGCCGTAGAGAATCAAGAGAGCTCGCAAATGCGCGAGGTCGGAGCGCTCGTGCTCGCCGGAAAGGGAGTTCTTCCCGGGCGGCGCATCGAGCACGCCACGCTCTTGGATCTCGTACCCACACTTCTCGTCCTCACCAATTTCGATCTCGCCGCGGACATGCCCGGCAACGTCATCGAGTCGGCGCTCGCCGTGCCTCTCTCCGAGAGGCTGCCCGGCTTCGTGACCACCTACGAGCCGATCGTAGAGTTTCCCGCGCTGCCTTCCGGAGGATGATGGGTTGAACTGGAAACTCTTGGCCGAGCTCTGCGGCGCGGGCGGATGCCCCGGACGCGAGGAGCGAGTGCGCGCGATCGTGGTCCGCGAGCTGCGGCCGCTCGTCGATCGCATCGACGTGGATCGCATGGGCAACGTAATTGCCACCCGCGAGCCGCGAGCGGCCAAAAGCACGCGGAAGAAGCAAACGCGGCGAAAACGAGACGTCGCCGCCGCGGCGCGCTCGCTCATGTTGTGCGCGCACATGGATGAGATCGGTTTCATGGTGACCCACATCGATGATGCGGGCTTTCTGCGCTTCACGGTTCTGGGCGGATTCGACGTCAAGACGATCACGTCGCAGCGGGTCATCGTGCACGGCCGGCGCGATTTGCCGGGCGTCATTGGAACGAAGCCGGTTCATCTCTTATCCGACGAGGAGAAGACGCGCCTTCCTCGCCTCGAGACATACTTCATCGATCTCGGCCTGCCCAAGGAAGAGATCGTCAAATGGATCGACATCGGCGATCTCGTCACGCGCGAGCGGGATTTCGTGGAGATCGGCAACATGGTCTCGACGAAATCTTTGGACGATCGCGTCGGCGTGTTCGTGATGATCGAAGCGGTTCGCCGTCTCAAGTCGCATGCCGTGCGGGTGCACGCGGTCGCTTCGACCCAGGAAGAAGTCGGCATTCGCGGGGCGGAAGTGGCGTCGCGTGCGCTGCAGCCCGACATGGGCATCGCGCTGGACGTGACGCTTGCCAACGATGTGCCGGGAACCGTTCCCCAGGAAGCCGTGACACGCTTGGGCGACGGGGCCGCGATCAAGGTCATGGATCAAAGCGTGGTGTGCGATTACCGAATCGTCGAGGGCTTGAAGACCAGCGCGCGAAAGAGAAAAATCCCCCATCAAATCGAAGTTCTGTCTCGAGGGGGCACCGATACCGCTGCGATTCAACGAGCGGGCGGCGGCGTACCGGCGGGATGCATTTCCGTCCCCACGCGATACATTCATTCCGTGACGGAAATGTGCCACCAACGCGACGTGGAAGCGTGCATTCGCCTTCTCGCCGCATTCATCGAAGACGCACACGAGGTTCCGATCGATTCTCACCGCGCTCCGTGAACCCCTTCTTTCTAGATCCGGAACAGGGCGAGTTTCGCCAGCTCTTGGCGTTCGATCGAGAGGTCTTGGGTTTGTCGCGCGCACTAGAAGAAAGCCCGCTCTTCCGCAAATGCGCCGCAGCGGAGAACACGTTCGAATGCAATCGTTTCCACCCCGATGAAGAAGACGTTTTGTTTCCTCTGGGACGAATCTCTTTGGGAGAAGCTTCGTTGATCCTCGACTCGGTCTCGGAGAAGCGTGAGGCGCACCTCGTGCGGGCGCTGGAATCCGTTTCGGGTGGAATCTGGGAATGGGATGAGCGCCGCGTCTTCGGATGGGAGGATGCGCTCGCCCGCCCGCAGGCGCTGGCGTTCGCCTCATCTCCGTGGACGCGCGATGCGGTCGCGGCCTTCTTCCTGCGCGCCGAATGGGCTTTCGTTCCTCGCACCGATTTAAAGCAGTCGGCTCCCTACCAATTCGCGGGAACGGCGCACGGCCGGGCGAAGCTCGAAGCGATTCTCCCTCCGGCGATAGCCGGCGTGCGCGAGCGCTTCCCGTCCTTTCCCGATTGGGATTTCTTTCGCCTCCTGGATGGGATCGCCATGGAACGCACGGCGCGCGAAGAATCCACCGCGCCGGCAAAATCTCGCCCGCGCTGATCGCGATTGCGAACGGAGCTCTCGCCCGCACGGGCCTCTCTCGCCGGACTTGCCTTGGGCTTCGCCTTTGGAGCTCTGTTGGCGAGTGCGGAGCGCTCCCCGCTCTGGCACGTGTATGCCGATCCCTTGAGTGCGGCGTTTCGAATCCTGATCCCGAGGCTTTCCGAACAGTCTTGGACTCGGCTCGACACGGACGCGACCGCGATCGCCTTCTTCCTTGCTCCGTTTTCGCTTCTGGGAGCGGCCATCGGTGCCTTGGGGCAGCGCGTTCGCCCGCACCTCGCATGGGTTGGCGCATTCCTTTTTGCAGCCGGTGGCGCACTGCTTTTCCCCGTGTGGAAGCATCGCCAGCTCGATCCATTCGTCGGATTTGCGCTCTTGGCCTTTGCCGCCGCCGCAGCCGGCCTCTACGCCTGGATCGTCATGGCGATGTTCGATCGCGTGTTGAGCCGGCGGGCGGGCGCCGCACTTCTCTTCTCGATCGTCGCCATCCTGGGAATCTCCACGGCGGCGGTCGCCATCTCGCTTCGCGGTCCGCAAGCACCTCGCTCTCGCTCCGTTTCCGCGGGAATTCGCGAACCGACTTCGCAAAAGGTCGTCATCTTGGCGCTCGATGGTCTCGATGGATACGTCGTGGACGAAGCGCGGCGTGAAGGGCGCCTTCCCAATTTGGGGAAGCTGATCGATCGCGGCGTGCGTGGCGATCTTCGTTCCATTCGCCCGCCGCGCTCCCCGGTCGTCTGGACGTCGGTGGTCACTGGAATGCTTCCCGGCACCCATGGCATTCGCGACTTCGTCATACGCCGGCAGGGACAACGCATCCCGGTGACCGGATCGATGCGCAAAGTTCCCGCGCTATGGGATCTCGGGCGCCAGACCGGCTTCACGACCGCATTCGTGAATTGGTACGTGAGCTGGCCCGCGGATTCCGTGCGAGGAATCCAGATCACCGATCGCGCCGATTTCTCCGGCCTCGAAAGGCGCGTCGAACCTACGTCGCAAATCGCGGCCATCGATTCGATCCGCGCCGCGCTCGATGGGGCCGAGCCGGGCCTCGAGCGATTCTTGGGCGAGGTGCCCCCCGGTTTCCAAGTCGATGATCTGTGGGGACAGGAACGCCGATCCGTCGAGATCCTGCGCGACGTGATCCGGCACGACCGCTTCACGCTCGAGTGCGCCAAAGAAGTGCTGCGCGGCGGGCAGGCGGAGCTCGCTGCGCTCTACTTCCGCGGAACGGACAACACACAGCATCTCTTCTGGAAGGATCGGCTCGCGGCGCGCCGCGGTGCACGCGTCGCCCGCCTTTTCGCAAACGAAATCGATCCGCAGCGCACGCGCATGTACGCGCCGGTGATCGACCGCTATTACGACGCTCTCGATGTCATGGTCGGCGAGATCGTCACGCTCTTGGAGCCGGACACGGCGATTCTCGTTCTCTCCGATCACGGATTCCTCACCAACAACGAGCGCGGCCGTTGGATCCACATGAACCGGATCTTGGAGTCGTTGGGATGGGCGAGCTTGATTCCCGGAACCGGCGGCGCCGCCGACTCCTCGGCCAGCACGGTCTGGGACGTCGAGGCTCCTTCGATCGATCGCAAGCGCACGCTGCGTCCCGGGCCGCGCGCCGCGAATGCCAGCGATGCGCTCGAGCTCGCGCAGCAAGCGCTCGCCGCCGCGCGCACGGATCGCGGACAGAAGCTCGCCATGAAGTTGGAGCGTGGTGAAGACGCCAGCGGACCTTATCTTCGCGTCACCATTGCACCGCAAGTCGAAGGACGCACGTTGAACATCGCCGGCACATCGATTCCACTCGCGCAGGTCATCGCACCAGAGGGACATTCCGGTGACCATCGAATGAACGGAATCTTCATTGCCGCGGGGCCGCCGTTCCCATCCGGCAAGAAGATCCACGGCGCACGCGCAGTGGACGTTGCGCCGACCGTTCTTCACCTCTTAGGTGTGCCGGTCGCGCGCGACATGGAAGGCGTGGTGATGAGAAAGCTGTTCACGGACGCGTGGTGGGACGGGCATCCGTTGAGATCCGTGGAATCTTACGGAATGCGCGAGGCCACCCAGGATCTCACGCCCACCGCCGCCGACGAGCGCATTCGCGAAGAGCTGCGCGCGCTGGGCTACATCCAATAGATTGCGTCACGAAGAATCTTGATCTTCCCATTCCTCGTCGTCATCGCGCGCGCGATGGTGTCTCGCGTACTCTTCCTCGAACGCAATCTCCTTGAGATCGGGCATGCGCTCGAGGAAGAAGATCCCGTCCAAATGATCGGTTTCGTGCTGGACGATTGCGGCCGGGAAGCCTTCGAAGCGGCGCCTCTTGGGATTGCCTTTGCGATCGAGGTAGGCAACGTCTACGACCGACCAGCGCTGAGTTTTCCCGCGAATGCCCGGAATCGAGAGGCAGCCTTCCCACAGCTCCATCGTCTCATCCTCCGGAAACACGAGCTCCGGATTCACGATGACGATCGTCTCCTTGCTCTGGTCCGCCCCGACCGGATTCATCACGAAAAGACGCAGCGATTCGTAGACCTGCGGAGCGGCCAGGCCGACTCCCCGCTCCTCGAACATCGTCTCGATCATGTTGTCGATGAGGGCCTGGGTCGCCGGCTTGGCCAGCCCCGCTTTTGTCAGGGACCGGGCCTTGTGAACGAGCACCGGGTGCCCCATGCGAGCGACCTTCAAAAGCGCCATCGTCCCGGGGTCCTTTCTCGAGCGGGAAGCCCGCAGTGTATCCCGACCCGGTTTCCATCGCTGGACATCCCGGGAAGGTTTTGCTAGATGTGACCGGTTCATCCAACCTTCGGGAGAACCGCTAGGATGCCGCACCGTCCCTCGTGGCCCCTTCGCCGGGGTACTGGCGCCGTCCTTGTGCTCCTTCTGCTTGGCCTTTTCTGCCCGGCCTGCGAGGACGAACGCGGAACGATCAACGACCCGGACCAGCCGCCGACCGGTCCCGATTCCGATTTCATCTTTGGAACCACGCTGTTCTCCGCGGCCGTCTTCCAGATTCAAAATACGGTGGTGGATCTCCTTCGGGGATCGGTACTGGCCGGAAGGTCAACGACACCTGATTTTTCGAGCTTCGGCGGATTCGTGAGCGTCGACGAGATCGCCGAGAATCTGTTCCAGATCACGTTCACGAATTTCAACGACCCGTCCCTCCAGATCTTCGACACGATCAACGGCACCATGATCGTGCGCATGGACGAGGTGACTCCCGGGCTGGACTACACGATCAATCCCGGTGAAGAAGACTTGCTGCCACTGGGCGCGGCACCACACTTTCTCGTTTATCAACTTCCCTCGGACTTCGGCGACGGAGCCGCAGTAAGGGTCTCGGGAACAGTTCACGGCGTATTGGATGAAGATTCGGTGCGTCACGAAGGCTTCGTTCACCAAACGGGAACTCTTCGTGCGGAAGAGCCGACGCAGCGCTTCCTCTTCGTTTTGCGCTTGGGCGTCGAATACGATTTCGACGCCGACATCTTTCCGTCGTTCGGGGAATGGCCGTTCGGGGCGTATGAAATCGGGATGTTCGGCCAAGGGGTACCGAATACGCCATTTTTAGTTTCATTCAACGGGGATGGCGCCGCATCGTTCCCTTATCGGGATTCGACTTGCAACGTGAACCTCGATGTCCCGCTCGACGAACCGGAAACCGGGAACCCCTGCTCCGGCACTTGACGGAGAGCGCACTTCTAGGCGGACTCGTCCTTCCTTTCCAACTTTTCCGCACGATTCGGCGTTCGCCGGTGCCTTTCGCGCACCGCCTCGCGCAGCAAGAACTCGATGTGGCCGTTCACGCTGCGCAATTCATCGGCCGCCCAGCGCGCGACGTCCTCCCAGAGGTCGGGCGCGATGCGCAGAAGGATTTCCTTTCTCTTGCTCACGGCGCCGGGGACCGGCGGTGAATCCCCGCCATCAATAGAGCGTTCCCGCGTTCAGAACGGGCTGCGCTTCATGTTGCGCGCAAAGCACCACGAGGAGATTCGAGACCATCTGAGCTTTGCGCTCATCGTCCAGCTCCACGATTTTTCGTTCTCCGAGACGCTGGAGCGCCGCTTCGACCATCCCCACCGCTCCGTCCACGATCCGGGCCCGAGCAGAGATGATTGCCGCCGCCTGCTGGCGTTGCAGCATCGCGCCGGCGATCTCCGGGGCGTACGCCAAGTGCGAGAGCCGCGCCTCGACGACGTGCACGCCGGCGCGCGAGAGACGCTCCTGCAATTCCTTCTCGAGCACGTGGCTGATGTTCTCGATGTCGCCCCGCAAAGAAGGCTCATGATCCTCGGAGTCGTAGGGATACACCGACGCGAGATGGCGCACCGCGGATTCGCTCTGCACGGTGACGTAATCTTCGAACACATCCACGTCGAAGATCGCCTGCGCGGTGTTGTCCACTTCCCAGACCACGACGGCTGCAATCTCGATCGGATTGCCCATCCGGTCGTTGACCTTGAGGCGCTGGCCGTTCAGGTTGCGCGCGCGCAGAGAGATCCTCTTGCGAAGCGTGAACGGATTCACCCACCAGAATCCGTTCTTCTTCACGCTGCCGCTGTAGCGCCCGAAGAACGTCAACACGGCGGCCTGATTCGGCTGGGTGATGAACAGGCCTTTGGAAAGGAAGATTGAGAGAACGATGCCGAAAGCGCCGGAAAGGATTATCGGGGCGGCGTCGCGGTCCGCGCCTCCAATCAGGATCGCGATGGAGAATCCAAACAGGGCAATGATCAACAGCAGCATGAGACCGCCGGAAGCGGGCTCGCGAACATTCTCACGGGTCATGGGGCTCCTCCGCTCGAGGGTTGGCTCGAGTGATATTGGGATGATATCACTTCGATATCGGCGGAGTCACGCGAAGAATTTAGTACCGAGGAACCGCGGGATCCACTTCCCGGGACCAGGCGTCGATTCCGCCGCGCAGGTTTTTGACCCGGGTGAAGCCGATGCCGCGCAAGAAGTTCACCGCCTGCGCGGAACGAATCCCGGTGTGGCAGTGCACGACCATCTCCCGGGCGGAGTCCAATCGGTTCATTCCTTCGAGAAGAGTGGGTAGCGGAATCAGCTCGGAATTCTCGATTCGGCTGATCGCATACTCGTCGGGATTGCGAACATCCAAGATGAACACGTCTTCGCCGGCTGCAAGTTTGCGCGCCAGCTCTTGGGGCTCGATCTCAAACTCCGCTTCCACTCTCTGCTGCGCTTCGAGATCCGGAATCCCGCAAAATTGGTCGTAATCGATCAGCGTCTTGATCGTGGGGTTTTCCCCGCACACCGGGCATTCCGGATTCTTGCGGATGCGCATCTCGCGAAAGCGCATCGAGAGCGCATCGTAGAGCATGAGCCGGCCAACCAGGGTCTCGCCAATGCCGAGCGCCAGCTTCACGACTTCGGTGGCCTGCACGAGTCCGATGATCCCGGGAAGGATTCCCAAGACACCGCCTTCGGCGCAGCTGGGGACCAGACCGGGCGGCGGCGGCTCCGGATACAAGCAGCGATAGCACGGCCCCTTCGGATCGCAGAACACCGAAGCCTGCCCTTCGAAGCGAAAGATCGACCCGTAGACATTCGGCTTTCCGGTCAAGACGCAGGCGTCGTTCACGAGATAGCGGGTCGGAAAATTGTCGGTGCCGTCGGCGACGATCTCGTAATTCCGCAGGATCTCGAGCGCGTTCTCCGACGAGAGCCGGGTCTCGTGCACGATCACATTCACCTCGGGATTGATGTCCCGGATCGTCTCTTTCGCGGACAGCACCTTGCGTTTGCCGACGTCCGATGTTCCGTGAATGATCTGCCGCTGCAAGTTCGATTCATCGACGACATCGAAGTCGACGAGGCCTAACGTGCCGATGCCGGCCGCAGCCAGATACATCGCGAGCGGCGACCCCAAGCCGCCCGTGCCGACGCACAGCACCTTCGCGCTCTTCAAGCGCTGCTGCCCGCGCAATCCCACTTCGGGCATGATCAGGTGGCGCGAGTAGCGGCGAATCTCCGCATTCGAGAGACCGGCACCGCCGGCCACCGAAGGAATGATCGTAATCGTGTCGGTGTCTTTCAGAGCCGTTTGCATGCGTGAGAGATGGCGAATGTCCTCGTCGTTCACGTAAAGATTCACAAAACTCCGCAATTGCCCCTGCGCATCGAACAGATGTTTGCGGATTCCCTCATGCCGCTTCAGCAAGTCGTTCATCGCTTCGCCGACCGTTCCTCCTTGCACTTCGACGGAAGAGACATTCCCCACGTACGAGCGCAGCGGTGTCGGGATGAGAACTTTCACGGCCATGTCAGGCTCCTTCCATCGCTTCGGATGCGCGGTCGGGATCGCCGCCGGCGCGTGGCGCCCGCGATTCGCGAGCAATCGGTTCTTCCACAAAACGGTCGCGCTCTTCGGTCAGGACCCAGCAGGTCATGGCCTCGGGAACTCCCTGGCGCACGGCCACGATGACGTACGAAAACCATGGAAACGCATGCTCGAGATCGTAGCGCGACGGTGCGGCCGGATGATCGGGATGCGAATGGTAAAAGCCCAAGAGCGCCAATCCGCGCCGGTCGGCCTCCTTCTCCGCGCGCATGTAATCGGCGTCCTCGATCAGAAAGCGATTCTCGCGGCTCTCGGTTCGGGCGTTCTCGATCGAGATCACTTCGGTCACGACCTTGCCGGAATCCGTGGCCCGGCCCAGAAGCGCACCGCAGCATTCCTGAGGATACGTGGCGGCGCCACGGCGCCGGATGCTCTGCTCGGCCGGATCGGAAATTCGGATCTCATTCATAGCTGGGTCTTCTGGTGCACCTCGAAGCCGCGTCTCATCCCCTGAACGCCCGGCTAAAAAAAGGGCCTCCGCGCGTGCGGAAGCCCGGGAGCGACGATCCGAATCGAGGTCAGGCCGAGAACGAAGACCCGCAGCCGCACGATCCGGTCGCGTTCGGATTCGAGATCTTGAATCCGGATGCCTCGAACGTCTCGATGAAATCAACAGTGGACCCACGCAGATAGTTCATGCTGAACGTGTCCACCAGCACTTCAAACCCGGGACCCATGGGAAGCCGAAAATCTGTGTCGCGCGGCTCGTCGAATGCGAATCCGTATTGGAAACCGGAGCATCCGCCGCCCAGGACGTAAATCCGGACGCCCTTCCCGGCCATCTGCTCTTGCTCGATGATTTCATGCATCTTCGAGGCCGCAGCCTCGGTCACCGTGACCATTCTTTTCACTCCCGTTTGGTCGGACCATCGAAGCTATGCCCCGGCTGGGGCGCTGTCAAGCCGTGCTATGCTGGCCACAATGTCCCTTCGTACGGCGCCGCTTCCCGTTCTCTTTCTTGTGCCCAATCTCGAAACCGGAGGGGCCGAGCGCCAGCTCACCGAGCTGGTGACGCGGATGGATCGCGCCCGGTTCACGCCGGTCGTCGTGTGCCAAAAAGGCGGCGGACCGTTCTACGACGAGATCTCCCGCGCCGGCATTGAAGTCCACCAGCTCGAAATGCACGGCCGGGGTGACCCTCGCTACCCGATCCGTTTGGCCGCGATCTGCCGCGCCGCCGGCGTGCGTGCCATGGTGATTCGCGGCTTCTCCACTGGAGTGATCGGCCGGATCGTGGGCCGAATGTTGCGCATTCACCCTTTGATTATGGCGGAGCACTCCACCGGCCGCATCGATCCGGATCCGAAGAAACGCCCCATAGAGCGATTGTTGGCACCATTGGCCGACGGCGTCATTGCGGTCGCCAAAGGTCAGATTCCGTATTTGGTCGACGACAAAGGCTACGATCCGAAGCGAATCCGGGTCATCTACAACGGCATCGATGTGCGCGAATGGAAGCCGCTGCCGCGCAATCCTGATGCTGCGCGCGAGCTGGGCATTCCGGAAGGTGCGCCGGTCGCGGGAATCCTGGCGATGCTGCGTCCGGAGAAAGATCACGCGACGTTCTTGGAGGCGGCGAAGCTCGTGCTGGAACGCGTTCCCGAAGCGCGCTTCTTGATTGTCGGGGAAGGTGTGGAGCGCGCCAACTTGGAATCGCGCGCCAAGGAATTGGGATTGGAGGAGCGCGCGATGTTCACGGGACGCCGCGCAGACGTGAAGCGCATCGTGTCACTATTTGATGTGTCCGTGTTGACCAGCGTGACCGTGGAAACATTCCCCATGTCGTTTCTGGAAGCGATGGCGATGGCGAAGCCGCTTGTGTCGACGCCGGCCGGCGGTGTTCCGGAAATGATCGACGAAGGAAAGAATGGATATTTGGTTCCGATGCGCGATGCACACGCCTTGGCCGATGCACTGGTGCGCGTGCTCAGCGATCCGGCGCGGGCTCGCACCATGGGGAAAGCCTCGCGGGCCATCGTCGAGCAGCGCTTCACGATCGAGAGCATGGTGCGCGAGACGGAGAACTACATCGAGCAGCTGGCGGCGAATTCATCCTAGCCGCGGCTAAATCCACGGCGACACCACGAGACGCGCCGCCAAGATCGCCAGCACCACCCGAAAGACTTTGCGAAACAATTCTTCGTCCCAGCGATCTAAAATCCAAGTGCCGAGCATCGTTCCCACGATCGAGCAAGCCAGCAAAGGAAGAATCAATCCCAAGCGTCCGCGATAATCGAAGCCGACGGAGAGAAACGCCGGAATCTTCAAGAAGTGTCCAAACATTTGGATCGCCGCTTTCGTCCCGATGATTTGCTCTTTGCGTAAATCCTTGCGCAGGAAGAACGCGGAGAGATATGGGCCCGAGGCACCGAGCGTGATCGTGAGCAGTCCTCCGCCGATCCCCGCGGGGACATAGAGCCAGTCGGGAACCTCGAGATGCTTGGGTTTGAAGCGATCCCAGAGCAGGAACGAGAAGATGAACAGACCGATTGCCGGTTTGAACCAAACCAGATCGGTCCCCGCATACAATTTGAGTCCCAGCCATACGCCCAGGATCATGGCCGGTGCGTAGAGCAGGACAAGACGCCACGCGACGTTCTTCAAAAGGACGAACGTGCGCGTGGAATTGCTGGTGAGCTGGACCACCCCGTGAATGGGAACCACGATGGCCGGGTCCAATCCCGAGGCCATGACCCCCAGCAGCACGGATCCGCCCCCCATTCCGAGCGCGCCGGAGATGGCGGCGGAGAGAATCGCCGCCGGGATCAGTAAGAACCAAGACAAGAGGAACTCTCCATGCCAGGGTGGACGAAGGGCAGCGCGTGGGGCATCTTGATCCAGTCTATGTACCGGGCCGGCGCCCGGAGAAGGGAAGTTTCATGATCCTGAAGAATCTCAACTTGGGGCGCGGCAGCTTGGTGCTCGCCATTCTGTGTCTCTCGGCGGGATGTGCTCAGAAGGCGGCGCAGCAGCAAGAGCAAGCGGCGACACCGCCGGCCGAGCCCGCGGCGCAGTCCTCCGCCGCGCCGGCAGACGCGACGGCGCGCCTGGTCGCGGAGCAAATGCCGACCTATCCGACGGACAAATGCGTCGTGTGCGATTCGCCTCTGAACGTGAACGGGACTCCGGTCGACGTACTGAAAGATGGTCGGTTGGTGCGTGTTTGCTGCACCGGTTGCGGCGAGAAATTCACCGCGGACCCGGCAACGGCAATCGCGAAGCTCGATGCTGCAATCATTGCCGCGCAAAGTCCGACTTACGCGGCCAAGACGTGCCCGATCGAAGGCGCCCAGCTCGGATCCATGGGCGACCCGGTCAAGATCGTGCACGGAACGCGGCTCGTGGAGCTGTGCTGCGCTCATTGCGTGCCGGCTTTCGACAAGGATCCCGCAGCAGCCATGACGAAGATCGACGCGGCGTACATGGATGCACAGCGTGCCAGCTACACGGCGGCGACTTGTCCGTTGATGAACGGAATGAAGATCGACGCGATGGGCGGGCCGAAAGACATTCTGTACGGAACGCAGCTCGTTCGTCTTTGCTGTGACGATTGCGTCGACAAGTTTTGGGA
>Ga0111538_10000241_pt1 | contig 68367 bp, 54 predicted proteins | sample SoiMethybrSBSTD1_FD_79669 | JGI IMG/M metagenome (GOLD analysis project Ga0111538, IMG submission 79669) | Bulk soil microbial communities from a Populus tree surrounding site in Tennessee, USA - Soil MetaG P. TD hybrid SBSTD1 (version 2)... | ecosystem: Environmental > Terrestrial > Soil >...
GTGCCGCGAACACGCTGCGGCTCGCCGACGACCTCTTTGTCATCAGCATTCCCGGTGAAGCGAACGTTGTCGCGCAGACCGGTGCGAGCGGCGTATTGCTCGTAGATGGGGCGTCAGCCAACGCATCCGAGACGCTGACGAAGGCGGTAGCGTTGCTGCCTGGCGGCGGGCCGGTGCATACGCTCTTCAACACGCATTGGCATCCCGAGCAGACCGGCTTGAACGAGCAGGTAGGCAAGGCGGGAAAGACGATCGTCGCGCACGAGAACACGCGCCTGTGGCTGACGACGGATGTGACGTGGTCGTGGAATGGACAGCGATTCAAACGACTGCCGAAAGTCGCGCAGCCGAACAAGACGTTCTACACGACGGGAAAGTTGGATTCCAAGGAACGCCGTGAAGGCGTTCCGGTAGACAGCGTCCAGTACGGATACATCCCCGACGCGGCGCACACCGACGGAGACATGTACGTCTACTTTCCACAGCAAAACGTGCTCGCCGTCGGCGACGTGATCTCGAATCAGGGGTGGCCGGTCGTGGACTGGCAGACAGGCGGATGGATCGGCGGCATTGCCGGCGCGCTGCAGCGTGTCCAGAGCCTCGTGAACGAGCAGACGCGTATCGTGGCGGGCCGCGGGCCGGTGCTTGGGCTCATCGAACTCAAGGCGCACGCCGACATGTACGCCACGATCTACACCCGCCTGACCGCGCTGTTGAACAAGGGGCGCGGGCCGACCGAAGCGGTTGAAGCCAGGCCGACCAAGGAATTCGATGAGCGGATGGGCAATCCCGACGAGTTCGTGCGACGCGCCTTTGAAAGCCTCTGGGCATACTTGTCTCCGGACGCGTAAATGAGACGAATCCTGATACTCGCTGCGGTCGTGTTCGTCGGCTCGTTGACGCAGGTGTTCACCGCGCCGCGGCAGGCGCCCTCGGCAGCGCCAGCCGGCGACGCCGAGAAGCATCTCGCCACCATCAAGCAGTACTGCGTGACGTGTCATAACGACCGAGCCAAGACCGCAGGCGTCAGTTTCGAGGGCATGACCCCGGCGAGCATCGGTGAGCACGCTGACGTCTACGAGAAAGCGGTTCGCAAGCTGCGCGGGCGCGTCATGCCGCCGCCGGGATCGCGTCAGCCTGATGCGGCGTCAGCCGACGGACTGATCGCCTGGCTCGAGACGTCGCTCGACAAGGCCGCCGGTCAGGCGCACGTGCCGGACCGCATCGTCTTGCACCGGCTCAATCGCAAGGAGTACGCGAACGCTGTTCGCGATCTGCTCGAAGTGGACTTCGATGCGACGACGGTGCTGCCGGCCGATGACGTGGTGGACGGCTTCGACAACATCGCGGCCGGTTTGCAGGTGTCGCCGTCCTTCGTCGAGCAGTACGTGATCGCCGCACGCGCGGTTGCCGTGAAGGCGCTCGGGAAAGCCGATGCCCGGCCGGGCGGATGGACGTTCCGCGCCGAGCCCGGTACGCAGCTGACGCACGTCCCTGGTCTTCCGCTCGGCACCCGCGGCGGGATTCTCGCCACTGTCGATCTGCCCGCCGACGGCGAGTACACCATCGACATCGCCGACATGGCGACGCACATCTGGGGCAACGGGATGGAGTTCGAGAACCCACTCGTGGTCACGCTCGACAGCAAGCTGATTTACCAGACGGTGGTGGGCGGCGAAGAGGACATGAAGCTCTACGATCAGGTGCAGAACGGCGCGCTCGATCGCGTCAACGCGCGTCTGAAGAACATCAAATTCTCCGCGACAGCAGGGCCGCACAAGATTGGCGTGGCGTTCAAGCGCCGCACGTTTGCCGAGTCCGACGACCAGCTGCAGATGTTCACCAAGGGCGGCGGCCAGGATCGGTTCTATCGCGTGCAGTCGTTCCAGCTGCAGGGACCGTTCAACGCCAAGGGACTGAGTCAGACGCCGAGCCGCGCGCGGATCTTCAGCTGCAAGCCGGCTGCGGGCGCCACCGCAGAAGCGCAGGGGGCCTGTGCCAAACAGATCATCAGCTCGCTCGCCAGGCGCGCCTACCGCCGGCAGGTGACGGCAGAGGACGTGAACGAACTGTTCGCGTACTACAACGACGGTGTGAAAGCAGGCCCTTCGACAGGCTCCGGGCAAGTGGCCTTCGAATCGGGTATCCGCAGCGCGATCACGGGTCTGCTCGCGAGCCCGTTCTTCCTCTATCGCGCGGAACGCGTGCCGACCGGTCTGCGGCCGGGCGCCGCCTATGCGATCAGCGACGTCGAGCTGGCCTCGGAGCTGTCGTTCTTCTTGTGGAATTCGATTCCTGATGACCAGCTGCTGCAGCTGGCCATCGACGGCAAGCTCAGTGCGCCGGGCGTGCTCGACCAGCAGGTCAAGCGCATGCTGGCCGACTCACGATCGATCACGCTTGCCAGCAATTTCATCCACCAGTGGCTCGACATGAAGCGCCTGGACGAGATCGTGCCGGACTCGGCGGTGTTTCCGTACGCGTCGGGGCGTTCCGATCCTCGCGATGACTTCCGCACCGAACTCACGCTGTTTTCCGACAGCATCTTCCGGGAAGACCGCAGCATCGTCGATCTGCTGAAGGCGAATCACACCTATCTCAACGAACGGGTGGCCCTGCACTACGGCATCACCGACATCAAAGGCGATCGCTTCCGCCGCGTCGAGCTTGCGCAGTCGGTCAGGTGGGGTCTGCTCGGGAAGGGCGCCGTGCTGATGGCCGCCGCGTATCCGAACCGCACGTCGCCGGTGCTGCGCGGTGCGTTCGTCCTGAAGCACATTCAGGGCGTACCGCCAGCCACACCGCCGCAGAACGTGCCGACGCTGGATGAAAAAGACATCGGCACGACGCGGGCGCTCACCGTGCGCGAGATGATCGCCAAGCATCGCGCCAGCCCGACGTGCGCCGCCTGCCATGCGGTAATGGATCCGCTCGGCCTGGCGCTCGAGAACTTCGATGCCACGGGCATGTGGCGCGACCGCGATCGCTATGCCGGCGCGCCAATCGATTCATCCGGTGTGCTGCCTGACGGCACGCCCATCAAGGGGCCCGACGACCTTCGCGCCGCGCTCCTGCGTCGTCCTGAGCAGTTCGTGCAGACCTTCACCGAAGGACTGCTGACGTATGCGACTGGACGGAAATTGGAGCATTACGACATGCCGACCGTGCGTAAGATCGTGCGCGGCGCGGCTGCGAGCGAGTACCGCTTCTCGACGATCGTCCAAGCGGTCGTTCGAAGCGATCAGTTCCGGATGCGACGGGTGCCCCAGCCGGCCCCGGTCGCGGAGAGCACCAAGGTCGCCAGCAAGTAGTACGTAGTGGCCGGCTTCAGCCGGCCGGGCCAGGGAGAGACGACATGTATCTGTTCAAGAAGCACGTCTCGCGTCGCGCGGTGTTGAAGGGTGTGGGCGCCACGATTGCGCTGCCGCTCCTCGATGCCATGAGCCCCGCTGGCACCGCATGGGCGCAGACGCCAGCCGGCGCGCCGCCGAAGCGGTTCGCGTTCATCGGCTTCCCGCACGGCGCGATCATGGACCGATGGTCGCCTGCGCAGACCGGCGCCAACTTCGAGATGTCGCCGATCCTCCAGCCGCTGGAGCCGCTGCGCCAGCATCTGACAATCGTCTCCGGCCTGCGCAACAAGCCCGGCGAGACACCCGAGCCGCACGGCTACATCGAGATGACGTGGCTCACGTGCGTGAAGCCATGGGATCACGGCGTCGCGAGCCCCGATGCCGGGGTGAGCGCCGACCAGTTGGCGGCGCGGCACATCGGTCAGGACACGCGGCTGCCGTCGCTCGAGCTGACGACCGCGCTCGGCGGCGCCCGCGTCGCCTGGCGCACGCCGACGCAGTCGCTGCCGCAGGAAGGGAACCCGCGCGCGGTGTTCCAGAAGCTGTTCGGCCAGGGCGATACCGACAAGGAGCGCGCAGCGATTCTGCAGGAGACCGGCAGCATCCTCGACCGCGTCCAGGCACAAGCGGAGCGGCTCCAGGCCGGCCTCGGCGTTCGTGACCGCGTTGTGGTCAGCGACTATCTCGACTCCGTGCGCGAGATCGAGCGGCGCGTGCAGATGGCGGCGAAGGCCGACATGTCGCGCCTGGATATCCCGGACGCGCCCGTCGGCACGCCGAACGATCTCACCGAGCACTTCAAGTTGATGTTCGATCTGATGGCGCTGGCCTTCCAGGCCGACATCACGCGCGTCATCACGTTCTCGATGGACCGCGAAGCCAGCATGCGCACGTATACCAATCTCGGCATCGCCGAAGGATTCCATCCGTTGTCCCATCACGGGAACAACGCCGACAAGATGACCAAGCTGGTCCAGATTCAGCGGTATCACACCGAGGTGTTCGCCAAGTTCGCCGATCGGCTGGCCAACGCCCGGGAGGCCGGCGGCAGCGTGCTCGATCACTCGACGATCCTCTTCGGCAGCAACATGAGCAACAGCGACAAGCACAACAACGATCCGCTGCCGGCGGCGATCCTCGGTCACGCCAACGGAAAGATCAAAGGTGGTCAGCACGTGAAGTATCCGCAGGACTCGCGGTTTGCCGACCTGCTGGTCACGCTCTTCGATCGGAACAACATTCCGGTCGAGAAGCTTGGCGACAGCGGCGGGATCTTTTCGGAGATTTAAATGATCACCGTAGCGTCCGCCTTCAGGCGGACCGTGATTTGTGCGAGTTTGCTCGCAGCGGCCTCGATAGCGACGGCGGCTGAGAACACACTGCTCGATGCCGCCGAGCGCGGCGATCGCGCGGCCGCCACGCGACTGCTGACCAAGGGCGCGAATCCGAACACGCCTGGACCCGACGGCACGACGGCAATCATGTACGCCTCGGCAAACAACGATGTGGAGCTCGTTCGTGCGCTGATCAAGGCCGGTGCGAACGTCAAGCTGACGAATCAATTCGGCACATCAGCGCTGACCGAGGCCGCAATCATCGGCGCGGCGCCGATCATCGACCTGCTCCTCAAGGCCGGCGCCGATCCCAACACGAAGAATCCCGAAGGCGAGACGGCGCTCATGGCCGTCGCGCGCAGCGGCAGGGTGGATGCGGCGAGACGTCTCGTCGAGGCTGGCGCTGACGTCAACGCCAAGGAAAGCTTCGGCGGACAGACGGCGTTGATGTGGGCCGCCGCGCAGGGACAGGCCGACATGGTCAAGCTCCTGGCCGCGAACGGCGCGGACCTCAATGCGCGCGGCGTCATCCGTCAGTGGGAGCGCAAGGTCATCACCGAGCCCCGCCCGAAGGACATGAACAAGGGCGGCTTCACACCGTTGCTGTACGCGGCGCGCGAAGGCTGCGTTGAGTGCGCGCGGCATCTGATGGCCGCCGGCGCCGATCCGGACCTCGAAGACCCCGAGCGCATCACGCCGCTGAACATGGCGCTGCTCAACCTGCACTACGAGTTTGCGGCGTTCATGATCAAGGCCGGCGCCGACGTGGACAAGTGGGACCTCTTCGGCCGCTCGCCGCTGTACATGACCGCTGACACCAGCACGCTGCCGACGAAAGGCAACGGCGCGATGGCGGTGCTGCCGAGCGAGGACTCAGTCACCGCGCTCGACGTCGCGCGCCTCCTGCTCGAGAAGGGCGCCAATCCCAATCTGCAGTTGAAACGTCGTCCCCCGTACCGCGACGTCCCTCAGGATCGCGGCGGCGACACGATCCTCGCGCAGGGCGCGACGCCGCTGCTGCGTGCGGCGCGTGCCGGTGACGCGCCGTTCGTCGATTTACTCCTGAAGAACGGCGCGCTTGTCGATCTGCCGAGCAAGGAAGGCGTCACGCCGCTGATGGCGGCGGCCGGCGTCGAATTCGGGGATCGCGTCACGCGCGGACGCAATCGCACGAACGAAGGCGTGCTGGCGACGATGAAGCTGCTGCTCGATGCGGGCGCGAACGTCAACGCCCGGATGCTGGCCGAGCCCGGGCGCAATCCTGCTGAGGGTCTGTCGAACCAGGCGGCATCGTTGGCTCTCGCCCAGCGTCGTCCGAGTCAGATGCCGAGCGCTGTAGCCGTGCCGCATCAGACGGCGCTGCATGGCGCCGCACAGCGCGGCTTGACGCCGTTCGTGAAGTTCCTGGCAGAGCACGGTGCAGATCTGAACGCGAAGGACGCCAATGGCAGAACGGCGATCGATCTCGCCAAGGGCGTGGGCGTGGCCGGAGTTCGTCAGGCCTCGCGGGATCCGTTTCCAGAAACCGTGGCCCTGCTCGAATCGTTGATGACGGCAAATGGGGTAGCCACCCCGAAGGCCGAAGCACCGCGGCCGGCCGCGCAATCTTCCACGAAGTAGACCCTGCCACCTGTCGCATCACGTTCGACCGCGGGCGTGCCTGCGGCACTCTCCCAGCGGTGTAGCCGCCGCTGAGAACTCCTTGTCGACTGGTGCGCGGCCCTTGCCAGAGCGTGCCGGTTAATGGTCCGTAGCGCGCTCCTTACTCACTCGAAGCTAGTCGGGCGCTGGCGACCCTCTTCAGCTTCACTGGCGCGTTCGTTCGCGATAGCGTGGCGCAGGCTTTTACATCCTTTCTCGTAGACAGCTGAAACCCCGGGAAGATCACTGATGTCGAGGCGCTCCAGCATCTCGAGCCGAGACTCGAGGATCGATGCTAACGAACCACTCCAACCGTTTGGGCGTAGTTGCTGAAGCATAGCGCTCAAGACGGGAACGGGATCTGGAGCCGCCACGAGCATTCGTCGCGCCAACGGTGTCCATTCTTCTAGCTTGTCCGAGGCCGGACGGTGGAAGACGACTGCGATAGCAGCAGCCGTCGGATAACGGGTCGCGCGATCAGCTTCACACCACTCGATTAGGATGTCGTCGGGAACTGATGACATCTCGTTCTTCGGACCTTGTCGGAGTAGTCGCATTCCCGTATTCCGCTGCTTGTCATCCCCTGAGAACAGCTCATCCAGCGTTGCGTGAGGTTGCGTATTGAGTAAAGCACTAACTAATTGGATATAGTCCCAGGCAGAGACACGATAATCGCCAACCGCATCGACGAGATCTCGAACTAAGCGGCGCGCAATTGAAGTCCCATCCGCACTGGCGAGTGATGCCCGAACAAGCCGGTCAAGGTCAGCACCCTCTCGTTGGTGGACTTGGGTTGGCGGCTTGAAAGTGTAAGACGTTAATAGCGTCTTACATAGGTTACTGATCTCGGGCTCCGGGTTTCGTTGATCGATTTCGTAAGTAAATAGCCGCATTCCCAGGATGTCGAGCGCCACAGCGTTTCCATCTAGCATCCCAGCTATCGCCAGAATGAGGTCGCTGAAGTCTCGTGCTGGGACATCATCACAAATACGACCTCCCGCGAGGATGGAAAAGTAGACGGCAGGCGAATTGCCACGCTCGATTGCGCGATGCAGTCGCGCCAACCCTAAAGGGTCAAGACCGACAGCCGTTTGTAGCCATGGAATCCACTTCGCAAGGGCAGGCAACTCAAGAGCATCGTCGAGAAGAGCGTTTGCCAATTCTGCGTCGCAGCGGTGGAGACCTCGTAGGAAGCCTTGCAGGAGCTGAACGTTGTTCGGCGGCGTGGTCGCTATCTGGCGAGCGATCTTGTCCCACAGCTCGCGCGGTCGGTCGGTGGCTCCCGCGAGTCCCGAGCCGAAGTCAGCGACCTTTCCCTGATTGGCCTGGACCAACTCGGGCAGCAGTGTGGTGAGTGCCGTCGGGTCCGCTGCAGTTGCCTCTCCGAGTGCAGTCGCCACAGCCGCAGCTTTGGCTGACGCCGCCGCGAAATCATCATCTGATTCTCGATGCAGATCGTCGATGTCCCACAACCCGTTGGGTGAAAAGACAAATCCCCGGACTCTGGCGACGAGATCGGTGGGCTTAAGGAGCTCCGTCATGGCAACCAGGCGATCCTTGACGTCCTGTGACAGGCCGGGGCCATCGTAGAGCAGTGTTTGTCGGGCAGCGCTCCAGCCCTGCCGCCAGAAACGCCGACTCTTCAGCGAACGCGCGAGGGCCTCGAGAGCACTCAGTTGCCCGCCATTGGTCCATAGACCGCGAAACTCCTGGCCGATCGCTTCGAGTAATAGCTCGGCGACCACGTGGTCGCCGCCAAGTGTGAACGGCGTCGCGAAGGCAAGCACTTCCGAGAACCACTCCGCCACCGCCTTCCCCGTGGTTGGGTGGTAGCCGTCGTCTCGCGAATGAGCGCCGAAATCAAACGTTGCCGAGGACGATAAATGGTCGGATTTGAGGGTTGCCGTGAGCAAGGAAGCACCTAGCTGCTTTGAGAATGCGTCGTTGCTCGTCAGCAGGCTGTGTATGACCTTCAGCCGCGTCGACAGTGCAGCATGAGTGCCGGATAGCGTGATGTAGAAGAGTGGTTCGATCTCGCTGGTCTGGCTCGATGAAGCAGGGCTCTCGGCGGCTGCTCGAACAAACCTGATCAGAAGGCCAACCGCGCCTTCGAAGTACCGGTCCTCGTACGCAAGTGACTGAAGGAGCGGCACTAACTTGCGGTTGGCGCAAAGGGTGCGTTCGTCTGCATTCGAGAATGCGGTTTCTAATCTTTTGAGCACTAGATCGGGCGCCACCGGAGCCACGCTGATGAACATGCGGCGAAGATCGGCGCTTAGATTCGTCACATCGCTGAGTCGACCATTTGGTGCGAGCCAGTTCTGGACGATCGCTCGCGCCTCTGCACTCGAATGTAGGTACCCGAGCCGCCGCGCGAACGACTTCAGCAGTCGAGGCGGCGCTTGGTCGATCAATTGGGTCGCTAGAGTAGAAAAATGGATGCGCCTCAGCGCCCGAGCCGCGAGTCGATTTGCGATCGCATGAGGCAAGACAGCTCGCCATTCCGCGCGCGCTTGGACGAGTCCACGGTCGCGGAGGTCGGAGACTGCCTTGAACACTTGCTCCCACGATGTGCCGGCGAGGTGCGCCAAAATCTGAAGTTCCGCGTTGGGGCCGGCCGTCTCTCCGTCGAAGGAGTACGCCAAGGCGCAAACCTCCGCGATCGAGAGTAAGGCTGTGTCTGGTTGGTGCCGCTGCTGAAACAGTCGAAGAAAGAGATTCTCATCATTCAAGCCACCGAGCGAATCGTTCCTCTCAACCGTGGACGCGAGTGCAAGGGCGATACGCGCATTGCCACCCGCGAAGTTCGCAATAGTTGTGGCGTCGGTCTGCGACACATCCGGATAACGACGCCGGACGAGTGCTTCGATCAAATTCGATGAGGACGTTTCGAGTCGAAAGACTTCCGTCCCTTCCGGTTGATCGTCTCTGATGTCGTACTCAATCGTGATCGCACTTACCGTCGTGTCGTCAACGCGGACACTGTCAGCGATCTGGCGATGTACGTCCGCTGGGCAGTTGTCGACCACGAATACTCCGGGTCGACGCTGGGCGAGGAGGTCGGCAGCCAAGATCCACGGTGGGGGTGTTGGGTCGTCAGCTAGGTCTGTATAAAAGGCGACCGACGGGTTGAGACGTTCAGCGGCGCCGATACCTTGCTCGAACAGAGCCTCTGTGAGCCGCGTCTTTCCGCAACCAGAGAGCCCAACAAGCCGGACGCTCGCCCCGGGTTTTCGAAGGATGTTTCGAATACGATCGATTGCGGTGGACGCCGAGAGGCCGTCCTCATCACCGTGGCGACCCGTATGAACTCGTGCCGTGGCGTCTGTGAGGTAGGAACGGTCGACATCTTGTGGGGCGCGTGACCAGTTTCCGTATGGCTGCCAACCTTGAATCGCTTTGCCGACCCGCAATCGAACCCAAGGTATGAGACTCGGATGTTCTCTCACCCATGAGGCTATGCGCGTGCGATCGAAGAAGTCGATTGTCAGTGTCTCGGGATCCGGGAGGTCGTGCAGCGCTGCGCGCATCGCCGCACGTCGAGCTATCAGTGCGGTATCTGCGGTCGAACCCATTCCACTTACGATGACGTAGGCACCAGACGATCCCGCCAGCTCCTTGATGGCCATCCGAAGAGTGCCCTGCGGCCTCATTTCCTCTTCGATCTCGGACGGAGGCATATCGGGCTTCTTGATCTGAAACCCGGTTTGCGGTTTTGGAATGAACCCACTGACCTGTATAGATGCGGAGAGAGCGACCCGAACGTCGATACCTCCATCCCTCGCCGCCTGATTGCCGCCATAGGTCACCGCAGAGACGGGCAGGCCGCGTTGGTAAAGCTCCGCTTCGCAGAGGCGTCCGATTAGCGTGCGCAGATCCTCATCGCTAAGTGAGGCAATGTCGTCAGGCGTGACCTCGAACATCTGCTGCTCAGGATGAATTGGTGCGAGCGGCGAGGATGTTACCGCGTATGGGCCGAACTTGCGGGCGTACCCCGTTTAGGGGATACGCAGGCCCGTGCAGGGGTGTGTTTCGCGATGCGAATATTGCTTCGATTTGGAGCGTTTCTCAACATTTGATGCGTTAGGATCGTGGACGCGAATCAAGGAGTCTGTTGATGAATCGCGTCCTGAAGGGCTTTGCGGTGGGGCTCGTGGCAGTGGCGGTGTTCGTCGCCGTCGCGAGTGCAAGCGGGGACAGTCCTCTTACGAAAGCGGTCAAGGCCAACGACGTGCAGGCGGTGCGCGCGCTCGTGAAGTCGGGCGCCGACGTCAACGCGAAGTCGGGCGATGGATCGACGCCGCTGCTCTGGGCCGTCACCAACGGCTCGGTGGAGATCGCACGCCTCCTGCTCGCGAACAAGGCTGCCGTCGATGCGGCCAACGACTTCGGCATTACCGCGCTCCTGCAGGCAAGCCGCGTCGGCGACTCGGCGATGGTCGATCTCCTGCTGCGCTCGGGCGCCAGTCCGTCGAAGGCGCATCCCGAGGGCGAGACGCCGCTCATGGCCGCGTCCCGATCGGGAAGCGTCCCTGCGGTTCGTCTGTTGCTGACTCGCGGCGTGGACGTCAATCACGCGGAATCGTTCCAGCAGACGACGGCGCTGATGTGGGCCGCCGCGGAAGGTCACATCGACGTCGTCGATGTGCTCTTGGAAGCCGGCGCCGATCCGAATCGTCAAGGGCACATCACGACGCTCACCGATCGTAACAACGCCGATCACCCGACGGGTGGGTTTACCGCATTGATGTTCGCCGCGCGGCGGGGGAATGACGCGCTGGTCCGTCGGCTCGTTGCCAAGGGCGCCAACGTCAACTTGAAGAACGGTGACGACGCATCGGCGGCGATGGTCGCGATGTACAACGACCGGTTCGACGTCGCTGGCACGCTCATCGAGCTCGGCTCGGACCCCAACGACGGATCGTTGTACGTCACCGCCGAGATGCGCGACGCGACGACCGATCAATTTGCCTTCGACGGATCGCGTCGTCGTCCTGACTATCCGAACAAGCTGACGGCGCTCGACCTGATGCGAACCTTGCTCGAGAAGGGCGCCGATCCGAATCAGCGCTTCCAACTCCAGTTCCATTCCACGCACATGCCGAACACCGACCGTTTCGACAACACACCGTTCTTCCGCGCCGCCGTCGCCGCCGACGTCGAAGCGCTCAAGGTGATGGTCGGGCACGGCGCTAAGCTCGACCAGATGCCGCCCGTGGAAAAGGAACCCGAGAAAAAGCCTGGCGATATCTCGGTTGGAGGGCGTCGCCCCAATCCGAATGCCGGCCGCACGGCCGCCTACGTCACGATGACCGGAGGCCGTGGTCCGGCGATGACCGGCGGTCCCGCGTACATCCGCGACGGCGCAGCGCCGTATCGCGAGCCGGGAAGCCGTAAGCCGGAAGAGGCACTCGCCGTGCTGCTCGAGGCCGGCGCGAACCCGAACGCGAAGAGCACTGACGGTTCGACGCTGCTGCATCAAGCGGCGCGGCTCGGCAACCTCGAGATGATCCGCGAGCTGGCCAAGGCCAAGGTGGACTTCGCTCAGAAGAACGACGATGGGTTCACGGCGCTGGATGTGGCTGAAGGAAAACGGAAAGAAGGAGCCGCGGGTCCGCGTGCTGGTGGACCTCCCGGAGGTGGACGAGGCCGCGGACGTGGTGCGAGCCAGCAGGATGTTGCGAAGCTGTTGCGAGAGTTGATGGGTCTGCCGCCGGCGCCTCCCTCGACGACCGCGGAGGGTGCCCAGCAGTGAACAAGGTGATCTTCGGGGTCGCGATTCTGTTTGTCGCGGCGACGGTTTCTACGAGCACGCAGACTCCGCAGCGTAGTGTCCGCCTTCAGGCGGACCAGGGTCCGGCTAAAGCCGGACACTACGAATCTGCGGACACTCCCAGCAATTACCAGGCGATGGTGAGCAAGTACTGCATCGGTTGCCACAACACGCGCAATCCGCTGCCCGCCGGCGCGCCACTTGCCCTCGACAAAGCCAACTTCGCCGATCCCGGCGCGGACGCCGCAACCTGGGAGCGTGTCGTGAAGAAGCTCGGCGTCGGCGCCATGCCGCCGCAGGGCTCGCCGACGCCTGGCCCGGCGGAGCTCGGAAAGTTCCGCGCGGCCCTCGTCTCCAGCCTCGATGCAGCAGCCGCGAAGAAGAACAGTCCTGGCAAGTATGTGCTGCACCGCTTGAACCGCACTGAGTACGCCAACGCCGTTCGCGATCTGCTCGGCGTGACCGTTGACGTCGCCGATCTGCTGCCGAGCGACAGCGGCGAGTTCGGCTTCGACAACATCGCGACCGCACTTCCGACGTCGCCGCTGCTGCTCGAGCGGTATCTGACGGCCGGCCTGCGGATCGCCGAGCTGGCGGTCGGCGATGCGACCTCCGAGCCGGGCACCTTCACCTACACCATCGGCACCGTCGTCACGCAGACCCAGCACGTTGAAGGCCTGCCGCTCGGCACGCGCGGCGGCATGCTGGTGCGTCACACGTTCCCGGCCGACGGCGAATACGTGTTCTCCGGACGACTGTTGAAGACGGTCGCCGAAGGCCTGGTCGGTGTCGAGGGCCACGAGACTCCGCATCAGTTCATCGTCACCATCGACGGCAAGCGGGTGTTCTCCGCGCCGATCGGCGGCAAAGAGGATCACGAGAAGGCGACCGAGAACAAGCCGGTGCCGCGCGAAGAATTCGACAAGCGCATGATGTCGCCGCGCATCAAGGTGAGCGCCGGTCTTCACGACGTCGGATTCACGTTCGTCGAGCGGCCGACGCAGGAACAGAACATGTGGCAGCCCGTGCTGCGCTCCAGTCAGGAGGCGCACAATCCGTCCGGGTTGCCGCGACTCCGCAACGGGATCATCGAAGGGCCCTACAATCCGACCGGACTGACCAGCACCGACTCACGGCAGAAGCTGTTTGTCTGCACGCCGAAGACCGCTGCGCAGGAAGCGCCTTGCGCGAACACGATCCTGTCCAACGTGGCCCGTCGCGCGTTCCGCCGTCCGGTGACGAAGGTCGATCTCGACGCGCCGCTCGCCATGTACAAAGAGGAGCGGACCGCCGGTGGTGACTTCGATGCGGGCATTCGCGCCGGCGTGGCGAGGATTCTCACCAGTCCCTCGTTCCTGTTCCGATCGGAAAGCGACCCTGCGGCGCTGGCGGCCGGCACGCCACATCGTGTGAGCGAGCTCGAGCTGGCGAGCCGGCTGTCGTTTTTCCTGTGGAGCAGCATCCCCGACGATGAGCTGTTGAATCTGGCGATTGCCGGCAAGCTGCGGGCGCCGGGTGTGCTCGAGTCGCAGGTGCGGCGCATGATCGCCGACGATCGCGCCGACGCGTTGATGACCGCGTTCACCGGGCAGTGGCTGCAGCTGCGCAATCTCGACAAGGTCACGCCAGACGTGCTGCTGTTCCCCGATTTCGACGACAACGTGCGCCAGGCGATGCGCAAGGAAACCGAGCTCTTCTTCGCCAGCGTCGTCCGCGAGAACCGTTCAGCGCTGACGCTGCTCGATGGCGACTACACCTTCGTGAACGAACGGCTCGCGCGCCATTACGGAATCCCAAAGGTCTATGGCTCGCATTTCCGTCGCGTGCAGGTGACCGATCCGAATCGCCGCGGTCTGCTTGGGCAGGCCAGCATCCTGTCGATGACCGCGGCCGCGAACCGCACGTCGCCGGTGCTCCGCGGCAAATACATCATCTCGAACCTGCTGAACACGCCGCCGCTGCCACCGCCGGCCGTCGTGCCCGATCTCGAGGAGAGCGCGACGAAGGACAAGCCGTCCACAGTGCGCCAGCAGCTCGAACGTCACCGCGCGAGCCCGACGTGCGCCGCGTGCCACCGCAACATCGATCCAGTTGGCTTCGCGTTGGAGAACTTCGACGCCGTCGGCCAGTGGCGTGAGATCACCAGGGAAGGGCTGTCGATCGATTCAGCCGGCGTGTTAACGGACGGCACCAAAATCGATGGTCCGGTGGCACTGCGCAAGGCGCTGCTGTCCCGGCCTGACGTGTTTGCGGGGACCATTACGGAGAAGTTGCTGATTTACGCGCTGGGGCGGGGGCTCGAGCCGGTGGACATGCCCGTCGTCCGGAGTGTTGTGAGGGGTGCGGCCCCGCAGAGTTACGCGATGCAGGCAATCCTGCTCGGAATTGTGAAGAGCGACCCGTTCCAAATGCGCACGAAACTAACCGATACTAGTGCGAAGCCACCGACTGTGCAGGCCGCCGCCGGCAGTCCCGCCGAAGCGCGTAGCGCGAAGGCGGACGCTAAGGAGTAGCGATGTTCATCACGAAGAAGCATCTGCCTCGCCGGACGTTCATCCGCAGCGCCTTTGGCGCGGCGATCGCGATGCCGTTCCTGGACGCGATGATCCCCGCGCTCTCGGCACAAGCCAAGCGGCCCTTCCGGTTCGGTGCGATCTACATCCCGAACGGGATCTATCCGCAGCAGTGGCATCCTGACACCGCCGGCAACAACTTCGAGTTCAAGCCGATCATGTCGCCGCTCGAACCGTTCCGCAGCCACGTGGTGACAGTCAGCGGGTTGAAGGCGCCGGACGGCAACCCCGACATGGGCGGCGTGCACATGGGCGCGAGCGCGGCGTGGCTGAACGGGACCGGCCCGGTCACCGTCATGGCCAAGTTCGTCGTGCAGTCGAAGAAGAGCATCGATCAGTACATCGCCGACGCCGTCGCCGAAGACACGCCGCTGCGATCGCTCGAGGTCGGCACCGAGGACATGGGGACGTCGGCCGGCGCGTGCGACGGCTATCCCTGCGTGTTCTTCAATGCCATTTCCTGGCGCGACGACAAGAGCCCGCTGCCCGTGGCCGTCAACCCGCGCGTCACCTACGAGCGGATCTTCGGCGAGACCGGATCGTCGAAGCGGCGGCTGGCCAACATGCGCCGCAAGCAGAGCCTGCTTGACTCGGTGGCCGAAGAAGCGCGCCGCATGCGCAGCAAGCTGGGTCCTGCCGACAACGCGATTCTCGACGAGTACCTGACCAACATCCGCGACGTCGAGCAGCAGCTCGATCGCATGGACGCGCGCGCGGCGGCGGTGCCGGAAGGCGCGGTCGCGCCGCTCGGTCTACCGGATAACGTGGACGATCACCTGTCGGTCACCTACAACTTGATGTTGCTGGCCTTCCAGGCCGACATCTCGCGCGTGTTCACCTTCATGGTCGGTCACGAAGGCAGCGGCCGCAGCTACGCGCACATCGGCATTCCCGAGCCGCATCATCCGGTGTCGCACCACGGCGACACGGCCGAGGGCATCGCCAAGTACGCCAAGCTGACGACGTATCACGTGACGAAGCTGTCGGAGTTCGTCGAGAAGCTGCAGCAGACGCAGGACGGGGACGGCACGCTCCTCGACCGCTCGTTGCTGTACTTCGGCAGCGGCATGGGCAATGGCAACGTCCACGACCGGCAGAATCCGCCCGCCCTGCTCGTCGGCGGCGCCAACGGTCGCCTCAAGGGCAACCGCGCGATCGTCAACGACAAGAAGGATCCGACGGCGAACCTCCTGCTGGCCATGGGCGAGCTCGCCGGCGCCGAAATCGACTCGATCGGCCACAGCACCGGCAAGCTGAGTCTCTGAGCACACCACCTCCTCGACGTGATTCCCGGCGCACCCACGTGGGCGCCGGGAGAGTTTCGCCCGCAAGAAGGGTGATTGCGGTCTTCGTTGCTGGCGCATCCTTGTCGGGATTCGGGCTGAGGGGACTTTCAAACATCGGATACTCCGAGGATCGGCCCCTTGTTCCCGGTTCGCCGTCCGACCGGCTGGCCCGCCTCGAGGACGTGAACGCGCTTCGCGCGCTGAATCAGGCCTTCGCGCAGCAGGTCAATGCCGGCACCGCTCACACGCTCGGGATCGATCCAGCGATTGGGAACCTCGTCACCGCCGACTTCGGCGAGCGCGACGTGATTGATGTTGCGCTCGATCGGCAGACGGCGACTGGCGTGATGCATTGCACCGTGACGATCGAGACCGCGATCGGACCAAGCTGCACGCTCGTCGAGATGGCCCGCGAGCAGGGGGGCGGTGTCGTCCGGCGAACGGAAGCCGGAATCTTCGAGATTGCCTACGAGAGGCGTGACGGCGTCTGGACGATCCGAAGTTCAGTGTATCGCCCTGCCTAGAGCCCGAGGGGAGCGACCAACTCCCCCTTGGGAATCTCCCTCCGAATTCCCTCAACTCCACAGGCGATAGCACGGAAGAAACCGGCGGCCCGTAGCGTCTAATGGCCGGGTGGAAACGGGCCGCGAGATCAGCCCCGAGGTCCTCGAGGCGTGCCGCCGGGGCGATTCTGAAGCGTTTCGTGCGCTGTACGAGGCGTACAAGGACCGTGTCTATTCGATTGCGTTCCATTTCTTTCAGGCGGACCCTGACGCCGCCGGCGAGGTCACGCAGCAAGTGTTTCTGAAGGTGATGCGTGGGATCGGGCGCTTTCGTGGCGATGCGGCGTTTTCGACCTGGGTGTATCGGCTGGTCGTGAACGCCTGCGTCGATCGCTCGCGCGGCCGCCGAGCTGCGGCTGTCGGAACGGACGCAGTCGCGCTGGACACGATGGCCGCGGTCGCTGAGCCGTCCCACGAAGAGAGGTTGGCCAGCCGTGAGGTCGCATCGACGGTGCGTCGCGCCATCGCGGCGCTGCCCCCGAAACTCCGTGCCGCGATCCTGCTGCGCTATTTCGAGGACCTGTCGTACACGGACATGGCCGCGGCGTTGAACTGTTCGATAGGCACGGTCGCTTCTCGGCTGAGCCGCGGCCATCGTCTGCTCGCCAAGCGGCTGGCGCCGGTTCGAACCATGTTGGCGCGCGAGGAGTGAGGATGTTCACGAGGCACGTCGCGGGCTCGTTGCCCCGCTACTGCGACGGCGAGCTGCCCGCTGCCGACCGGCAGCGTGTTGACGCGCACCTGGTCACGTGCGCGCGATGTCGAAGGGCCCTGGACGAGATTCGGTTTTCGGCGAGACTTGTGCGCCAGCTCAATGTCATCAGCGCTCCTCCGTCCGTGTGGAACGGGATCGAGGCGGCCCTGTCTGCACCTGACCGCGGGCGCCCGGTCGCGTTTGGGTTCCGGTGGGCCGTGGCGAGCGCCGTCATCGTCGCTCTTGCTGGCACGGCCTACTGGCTGACCCGCGCGATGACCCCACGGCCGTGGGAAGTGACACACGCGAGCGACGGTGGCACGCGACGAATGGCCGCCGGGGACTGGGTCGAGACCGGTGGCCGCTCTGAGGCCCGCATCCTCATTGGCCAGTTGGGAACAGTCGACGTCGCGCCTGAGACTCGCGTGCGCCTCGGCCAGGTGAGCCAGTCCGAGTACCGCATCAGGCTAGATCGCGGGACGATACGAGCCGAGATCAACGCGCCGCCACGCCTGTTCATTCTCGACACGCCGTCGAGCACGGTCGTCGATCTCGGATGTGCGTACACGTTGACCGTCGGCGCCGATGGCGCCGGCGAATTGCGGATGACATCGGGGTGGGCGGCGCTCGAGTGGAACGGTCGTGACTCGCTGGTTCCTGCCGGAGCGATGTGCCGGACCAGGCCTGGAGCCGGACCGGGAACGCCCTATTTCGACGATGCGTCCGCGGCGTTGAAGCAGGCGGTAGACGATTTCGACGCTGGCACGGCCCCTTTGCTCGCGCTCGACATCGTCATCCGCGAGGCGCGCACCCGCGACACGCTGACGCTGTGGCATTTGCTGTCGCGTGTGGATCTGCCGGATCGCGTGCGCGTCTACGAGCGCATCGCGCAGTTCGAACCGCCGCCTCCGTCCGTGTCGCGTGATCGGGTCCTGGCGCTCGATGCCGGCGCCCTGCGGCTGTGGCGGGAAGAGCTGGCCTGGAAGTGGTGATGGTGCGCAAAGGAGCATTGACATGTTTGTGAGACTCGGCGCGCTGCTGGTGATGGCAATGGCGATTTCCGCGAGTGCGGGAACCATGTTCCGGCTCGAGATCGGGCCGCCGATTGCGGCAGGAACTGGCTCGACGACCATGCCGCAGTTCAAGAAGAAGGTCCTCCTGGTCGTGCGCCCTCTGGTCTGTGACGACCCCGGCGCCGTGCGGATGACCGGAACCGCCGAAGGGTCGGTGAACGGGGTGCGGCAATCACTCCCGCTCGACCTGATCGCTGTCGACACGGCGAAGGGTGTTCACGCCGTCACGCGGCAGTGGCCAGAGAACGGGTCTTGGGTGCTCCAGCTGAACGGATCGTGCCCGAGCCCGAAGGCGTCGGCGAGCACGCTCGTGCCCATGAGCGGGAACACGTTCATCCGCGAGAAGACGGAGGTGCTCCGTGAACCGGCCACGCGTCAGCAACTCGAGGCGATGCTCGCCGCGCTCATGCGTTCGCAGGCCTCGGCGTCCCCTCGTGGGCTGGTCGTGCACGAGTGGGGCACTTTTCTGGCCATGAACGGTTCCGACGGCGTCACGCTCGACGGGATGTACCACGAGGAGCACGCACTGCCTGCGTTCGTGCACGCACGCAGCCGTGACGAGCTGCGACTGCGGGCGTCGAACCTCAAGGGCGAGACGCCGGTCATTTACTTCTACACGGATCGACCGGTCCGGGTTGGAGTCCAGGTCGGGTTCCCCGGCGGTCTCTGGACGCAGTGGTATCCGCAGGCTGATTTCGTTGGACCGTCGCTCGTCCAGTCGGGGTCACTGCCTGACGCGCGCAACGGGCGCATCGGCTGGACTGTTGATGTCGTGCCGCCGCCGCTCGCGCGTCCGTCGCTGCCCGAGGCCCCTGCGGACGCGTTGTGGCAGTACTCGAGACACGTGGATGCCGCGTTCGTGAGCGCCGTCGATTCGACGCGACCGGGCTACCCGAAGGAATGGGAGCGGTTCCTCTTCTACCGCGGGCTCGGCGAGGCGAGATTGCCGCTCGACGTGAGCGCGAATCGAGGCGGACGGCTCACCTGCGGTCCGGATCTGAGCGAAGGCGTGCGCGACATCTACCTGATACGGGTGGAGCATGGCAAAGGTGTCTACCGTCACGTGCCGTCGCTCACGTGCGGCGAGCCGATCGCGAACGTCGTCCCGTCAATGGTCGGGGCTCAGGATATCAATCGCTTTGCGACAGCGATTACGAACCATCTCGCGGCGCGGCTCGTGGCCCACGGTCTCTATGCGCCGGAAGCTCGCGCCATGGTCAACACGTGGCGCACCAGCTACTTCACGACCGACGGCATCCGCGTGTTGTTCGTGCTGCCGCGATCGTGGACCGACCGATTCATTCCGATCACGATCAATCCACGGCCCGACGAGCTGGTCAGAGTGATGGTCGGACGCATCGAGCTGCTGACGCCGGAGCGGGAGCGCGACGCCGAAGCGGCGGTGTCGAGTCTTGCCTCTCCCGATCCGAAGGTGCGCGAACAAGCTTTTGCGATGCTGCGCGACCAGGGCCGTTACGTCGAGCCGATCCTGCGGCGTACGTTGCAATCGGCGTCGAGTGAGCCGGTGCGTTTGTTGAGCCGTCGGTTGCTGATGACCGACTTCGTCACCGATCTTCGCAGCTCGTTGACCCGCGCCGCCGACGGCACGAGGGTCGTCCAGGAACCGGTGTATGCGCGTGCCCAGCTGGCCAGTCTGTTGCGCGAGATCGGCTTGAACGACGAGGCGCGGCAGGAAGCCGAGTCGGCGCTCACAGCGCTCGCACGAATGCCGCCGCCGACGATGAGCGATCACGCGTCGCGGAACACGTTTCGCGCGCTGGCCCGCGCACACGAAGCTGCCGGGCACGACACTGACGCGCTGAAGTGGTACAGCGACTTCGTGGAGTTCGCGAGCGGCTTCAGGAGCTGCTCGAACTGCCATCAGCTCGCTGGTCCGCGCGATACCTCCTTCTTCAGGGACTGGTGGGCCGGGCGCAAATTTGCCGAGCTTGCGTGGCGGACCGGGGAAGCGCCGCGGCTCATTGAGGCCGACGAAGCCGCGCTCGCCAGGGCGCCGAACCGACTGCTTCCGCAGATCCGCCTGGCCTATCTGTACGCCGCACACGGCAACGGGGAGCGCGCGCAGCGGCTGTGGTCGCTCATCGATCGCTCTAACGACCGTCTGGCTCGCGCTGACTCAGAACAGTGAACACCGCCGCTGAGTCCTGTCGCGCTCCGCCGCGCTGCTGCAGCCGGTCGAGGACGTCGGCCGCCGCCGCACTGGCCGGCAGCTCGATGCCGAACGCCCGCGCCAGATCCAGAACGATGTGAATGTCCTTGTGATGGAGACGCGACTCGACCCGGCCGGTGAAATCGCGCGCGATCATTTTTGGCGCCTGCAGATCGAGCATGCGGCTGGCCGCGAAGCCACCCATGAGCGCGTCCTTCACCGCGCGCGGATCGACGCCGGCCCGTTCGGCGAGGAGCATCGCTTCGGCGGCCCCGAGCTGATTGACGATCGTGCAGATCTGATTGCACGCCTTGGCGACTTGACCGGCGCCGCTCGCGCCGACGTGCACGATCGTCTTCGCATATGACGAGAGCACCGGCGTAACCCGATCGACGCCAGCCTGACTGCCGCCGATCATGATTGCCAGCGTGCCGGCTTCGGCGGCCATGCTTCCGCCCGACACCGGCGCATCGAGCATCTCGACGCTCTGGTTCTGCAGCGCGCGTGCAATCCTCCGGGCGCCTTCTGGCGCGATCGTGCTGTGATCGACCACGAGAGCCCCGGTGCGTGCGCCGCGCGCGATGCCACGCTCACCAAGCACGACCTCTTCGACGGCCTTCGTATCGGTGACCATGGTCATCACGATGTCGCTCTGTCGCGCGACATCAGCAGGCGAATCGCCGGCGCGTGCGCCCTCGGCCACCAGCGGTGCGAGCGCCTCAGGTCGCCGCGCCCAGACCGTGACGGAATAGCCGCCGTTCAAGAGCCGCCGGACCATCGGCGTGCCCATGGTTCCGAGTCCGATGAAGCCGATCGACGTCGCCATACGCACATATAATCCGTCATTCGTTGTGTGGCACGGAGGCTGATGATGAAGCGACGGCTCGTCGCGGGTGCGATCGTGGGTGTCGTTGTGATGGTGGCTGGAGTCCCGGCCTCGTCGCAGCGGCGCGGGGCGGGATTCGACGTGCAGGAGGCCACGATCGCGCAGATCCAGCAGGCCATCCTCAAAAAACAGATCACCACACGTGGCATCGTCGAGGCCTACCTGAAGCGCATTCAGGCGTACAACGGTACCTGCGTCAATGAACCGAAAGGCATTCTCGGGCCGATCACGACCATTGCGCATGCGCGGCAGATCAACGCGCTGTCAACGTTGAATCTCCGTCCCGCTGCTCGCGGTAATTGGAAGTTCGACGATCGCAAGGCCCGCAGCCTGACCGACAAGGCTGACGCGGCCGCCAACATGCCTGACGCGCTCGAGACCGCGGCAGCCCAGGATCAGCAATTCGTGCGCACCGGCCGTCTCGTCGGGCCTCTCCATGGCGTGGTTCTCGCCATCAAGGATCAGTACGACACGTTCGACATGCGGACGACGTCAGGCGCCGACGCCGACTATGCCAACGACCGTCCACCGGACGATGCGACGTTCGTGAAGCGATTGCGTGACGCGGGCGCGATCATCCTGGCCAAGGCTAATCTCGCCGAGTACGCCGTGGACGGTGCGCGCAGCTCGTTCGGCGGCACGTTCTGCAATCCTTACGACACCGAGCGCGAGCCGGGAATGTCGAGTGCAGGCTCGGCGACCGCGGTTGCCGCCAACCTTGTCACCTGCGGCATCGCCGAAGAGACTGTCGTCTCGGTTCGCTGGCCGGCATCGGTGAACAGCACGGTGGGTCTCGCGCCGACGCAGGAGCTGGTCAGCCGCGACGGCATGATGGGCGCCGGGCTCGTGATGCGAGTCGGTCCGATTTGCCGTACCGTCGAGGACACCGCCAAAGTCCTCGACGCCTACGCCGGCTACGACCCGAAGGACGAACTGACCGTCTACAGCGTCGGCCGCAAGCCGCAGCAGTCTTACGCGAGCTTTGCGTCCGCGCGGCGTCTGGATGGCGTGCGCATCGGCGTCCTTCGCGAGTACATGCGCCCGTCGCTGCTGACGAAGGCAGACGAGGAAAGCATTGGCCTGGTCGATCGCGCCATCGCCGACTTGCGCAAGCTGGGAGCCGAGATCGTGGATCCCGGTGCCGAGGGCGAGCTGTTCACGCGATGCATCGCGCGCTACGCACCGGAGCTGCTGAATGCGGCGTTCGCGCGACAGTATCCGCAGCTGTTTCCTACCGACGCGTCAGCGACGGGCGCCGCTGCGTCCGCAGCGGTGGGCGATCAGATTGCGGCGCTGCTGCAGATTCAACAGGACCCCTCCCGCGTGCCGCCGCAGCTATCGCTGCGCACGTTGAACGGCGGGGGACTGGGGCCGGCCGGCGAAGGCAAGTACATGCTCAATCGCTACCTTCGTGAGCGCGGCGACGCCAACATCAAGAGCAACGCGGATTTGATCACCAAAGCGCGGTTCTATCAGGACCCGAACTTTCCGGATCGCAAGCAGGCGCGCGAGGGGGCCGAGCGCGCCACCGTGCTCGATACCTCGGCGCGGCTGCAGGGCCGCTTCGCCCTGCAAACGCTCCTCCTGCAGTGCATGCAGGAACAGCGACTCGATGCGCTGGTGTCGCCCATGTCCACGGTGCCGCCGCGCAAGCTCACGTCGCCGCGTGAGCCGGCGTCGAACGGACGCGCGCCAATCGGGTGGTCGCTCATCGGTCAACAGGGGTTCCCGGTCATGACGGTACCGGCCGGCTTCACCTCGTCGGTGTGGGATCGCGCAGCCGATGGCAACGGCACGCGTCTGGTGGGTCCCATCATGGCGGCGCTGCCCGTTGGCGTGGACTTCATCGCGCGCCCCTTTGGCGAGCCGCTGCTGTTCAGAATCGCCTCGGCGTACGAGGCCGCGACCAGGCATCGCAAGCCTCCGGCTGATTTCGGATCGCTGCCGGTTCAGCGCTGACCGCAGGTCCATGCAGCTGTCTCTTCACCATCGCCAGGTCGGATACGTCACCGTCGTGAATTGCAGTGGCCGCCTCGTGTCCGGCGAGGAAGCCGATGCGCTCCTCAAGCGGATCGACGAGCTGCTGCCGGTGAACTCACGCATCCTGCTGCACCTTGGCGAAATCGACTACATCGACAGCGGCGGTCTTGGCTTGCTCGTACGCTGTCTTACCCGCGTCCAGAACGCGGCAGGGCAGCTGAGCGTGTGCGCGTTGTCGCCGAAGGTCAGCGACGTCCTGCGTGTGACCAAGCTCGATCGCGTCCTGAAGCCCTATTTCGCCGAAGCTGACGCCATTGCGTCCGCGCACGGTGACGTCCAGGACGAGGGCACGCTGGTGTTGTGCGCCGACACGTCGCCCGATGTGCTCGCGTATCTGCGTGGGCTGTTCAAGGGAGCCGGTTTTCGCGTGGTGACCGCCGAGAACCTCCACGATGGCTTGATTCTGCTGAAGACAATGCGCCCGAAAGTGGTCGTGATTGGCGCGACGCTGCAGGCGCTGCGCGGTCCGTCATCGGCAGAGGAATTTCATCGCCGTGTGCCTGCGAACGGTCTCATTGTGCTGCCGGCGGCCTTCTCATCACATGACGCCGGCGACGCCGGTGATGCGCTCTTGCGCGAGATTCAGCGCGTCCGCTGACGATTCACTTGGTCGCCGCACCGGTCATGAACTTGGCTCTGAGCGCTCGTCGATCGAGTTCCTTGCCTCTCAGATAGACGGCCGAAATGCGGCGCGTGTTGGTGATGTTGTCGAGGGGGTTGGCGTCGAGCACGTCGAAGCTGGCTTCTTTGCCGGCGGCAATGGTCCCCATCCGATCCAGATGAAGCACTCTGGCATTGGTTGACGTCCCGGCGACGATGGCTTCCATCGTCGTCATGCCGCATCGCGTGTAGGCTTCGATCTGTTCATGGGCGCCGAAGCCATCGCCGGTGCCGTCGGTTCCCATGCCGATCACCATTCCCGCGCCGTGGATCTTGCGGAGATTGCGGCAATGGAGCTCGAAGAGCTCGTTGGGCGGATTCCCTTTGGCCTCGAGTTGAGCCAGCTGCGCGCGCATGCCCTCGATCTGTTTCGCAGGCAGCGTCTCGGCAAGTGATGCGATTGTGTCCCGCGTCGCCGGCACCGGGATGTTCGGACCCGACCACACCTTCGGGCGTGCCTTCACCGCTGCCAGGTACTCCTCGTCTACGTCGCGATCGCGCACCAAGTGCACGAAGCCGTCCACGCCGGCGGCCAACAGTTCCTTGGCGTCAGCCAGCGCCGACGTTCGACTGAGGTGGGCCAGGACCTCCATGCCGTTGCCGTGCGCCTCGGCGATGATGGCGCGATAGACGCTCGGCTGCAGCTTTGGAACATCGCCGTTGCGATCGTCAACCCAGATCTTCACGAAGCGCACACCGCGCTTGTGCAGCTCCCGGACGTGATCGCGGCCTTCCGTGGCGGTTCGCGCGCCGAATGGGATTCCCAGCCGAGGCTCCCCGGTCGGACCGGCAATCGGCGTGGCCGCGATGCCTTTCCCTACCGTGAGGAACCGTGCGGCGTTGGGGATCACCTGGTCGCGCAGTTCGTACGCCAGTTCTTGATCGGCCTCGAGACCCATGCTCAACGCTGCGGCAACACCGTAGTATGCGTAGCGTTCCAGGTGATCGATCAGGTTGTCGCGCCGGTAATTTGCCTTGCTGTTGCTCCCGTCCTTTTCATTGACGAGGCCGATGTGGTTGTGACCGTCGATGAGTGCGGGCATCACCGTCTTGCCCGAGAGATCGATCCGAGCAGCGCCAGGGGGCGGCTGACGCTGTCCCTGCTTGCCGACCCACGCGAAGGAGTAACCTTCCACGAGGAACGCGGCATTCTCGACTGCCGCGCTTCCATCGCCGGCAATCAGCCGCGCGCCTTCGAACCAGATTGAAGCGCCCGCTCCACGCTGGGCGCTCGCATTCGGGAAAGCGGCAAGTGCGACGAACAGAGTTGCCGCCAGTTTTCGAGCCAATGACATGAAATGCTCCGTCCAGAATGATCAGCGATCGCCGAGTTGCGTGCGCGCCTGTGTGATGGCTGGCACGGTCGAGCGGATGATGTTCCAGCCTTCCTTCACGCGCCGGACGATGTCGTTCGCGCTGGGGGCAGTGATGCCACACGCGACCTTGTGCGCCTTGCAGGCCTTGAGCACCCGCTGAAACCCAGCCTCGACTTCGGGTGAGCTCGCCGGCACACCCATCGAGCGTGACAGGTCGGAACCGGCGCCAAGGAACAACGCGCCGACGCCGGGAACGCTCGCGATCTGATCGAGGTTCTCGAGACCCTCGACCGATTCGATCATGATCACCGCCAGCAGATCGCCGTCGGGCTCGAGTGGCCAGACATCCGCGCGCCGCTCGTACTCGGCTGGGCTCACGCCCCAGGCGTAGCTGGCCGCCGCGGTCGAGTAGCCGCGTATGCCGACCGGCTCGCGCCGCGCCGCCCCTCGCAGCGGCGGATACCTCATCGTGCGGACCGCCGTCAGCGCCTGAGCCGTCGTGTCCACGCCGTTGAAGATCACGCCCATCAGCCCAATGTCGAGCGCCTGCTTGACGACCCAGTTCGATTGATCGGCTTCGGGCGGGAAGCGCGCGAAGAAAGCGACGTTCGGCTGCACGCTCTTCTTGGCGACGATGGCGGCCTTGTCGGTGAGACCGGCAAGGAAGACCGCCAGGCCCGGGAAGTCGAGCGGACTGTGCTCCATGTCGGCGTAGACGAAGTCCACTGGCGCGCGCGCCGTCTCGCGGGCGTTGGCCAGCGACAGGTCGCCGGTGTTGATGAGGCCATAGACGGTCTTGCCCGCGGCTAGCTTCGCAATCACCGGGTTGAGGTGTCCGGTGGATTCCTGTGCGCGGACCGCCGGCAGGAGCAGGACTACTGCAATGAGAGCGGCAGAGAACAGTCGCATGCGGCGCATCCTAGCTCCCGTCGATAGTTCGGCGCCAGTACCGATATGTCGGCAACGGCTTCTGGCTGAACGCGATTCTCCATCGAATCGTCAGTCAGCTTCATTGGCACGGGTCTCGCCAATCCAACAGGGTAAGCCCGTTCGACTCGCTTCGCTCGCTCAGGGCAAGCGGATGTAACACCGAAGATTGAGGTCGTCATGCTCCGACTTGGCTTGTGCTTGGTAGTTGTTCTGCTGACCACGGCGACGCTTCTCGGCGGCTCGCAGCACCTGACCCCGTGGGGTGATCCTGACCTTCAAGGCATCTGGACCAACCAGACGCCTACTCCTCTCGAGCGGCCGGAGGCTCTGTCGGGCAAACACACGCTCACCGAGGCGGAAGCGGCCGAATTCGAGAAGACGTCGCTCGACCGTCTGCTCACGACGTTTGCGGCGCAGGTGCCGGTCAGCGGTGAGTTGAACGAGATCTGGCTGGAGACGGCGAATGGCAAGGTGCCGCCGGGACGAAGCACGTCGCTGGTGGTGGATCCGCCGGACGGCAGGGTCCCGTACACACCCGAAGGCAGGAAACGATGGGACGCCACACCGAAGATCGGCGTGCCGACGGTGCGTGCCGATGCGCCCGAGGACCGGACGCAGGCCGAGCGGTGTATCACGACTGACGGCCTGCTGCTGCCGAATGTCTTCTACAACAACTACTTCGAGATCGTGCAGGCGCCTGGTTACGTCGCGATCGTGACCGAGATGATGCACGAGACGCGCGTCATCCCCCTCGATCGTCGCCCGCATGTCGGCGCCGCCGTTCGGATGTGGACTGGCGACTCGCGTGGGTGGTGGGAGGGCAGGACATTGGTTGTTGAAACCCGGAACTTCAACGACAAAAAGCTCTTCCGAGGCGCAACCGAGCACATGCAGACTGTCGAGCGGTTCACCAGGCTGGACGGAGACACGATCGAGTATCGTCTGACGGTGTCCGACCCGGAGACGTTCACCCGCCCGTGGACGCTTGTGAACGGTCTCCATCGCTCCGACGAGGGCATGTACGAGGTCGGGTGTCACGAAGGCAACATCGGGCTGAGAGGCATTCTGGCCGGCGCGCGCGCGCAAGAGAAACAGTAACGGCGTGCGCTAGTCGTCGCTCACCCTTCGTCGGCTGGCCTTCGCGCTTGCGCGCTTCTTTTTCGACTCGAGGCGGCGTTCCTTCGCCGCCCGGGTCGGGCGTGTTCTGGTTCTCTTCTTCGGTCGCTGAAGTGCCCGTTCTACCAGTGCCAGCAGCCGAGCGCGTGCGGCATCGCGGTTTTGACTCTGCGTGCGATGCTCGCGCGCGTCAATGAGCAGGACGCCGTCCCCCGCCACGCGCTTTCCGGCCAATGCAATCAGTCGCGCCTTCACATCCTCGGGCAGTGACGAGGCTGTCAGATCGACTCGCAATTCAACAGCAGTGGCGACCTTGTTGACATTCTGACCGCCCGGCCCGGAGCCGCGCACGAACCGCTCGTCGATGACCAGCCTGTCGAGTAATGAGGGATGGGAGATCACAGCTGTCTTGTGTCTATCATGGCTCATTCGCTGATGGGTACGTCGCGCCCCATGTTGTGGCTCGTGGCCACTGCTGCGTTCATGCAGATGTTGGACACGACCATCGTCAACACCGCTTTGCCGTCGATGGCGGTGAGCCTCGGCGAATCGCCGCTGCGCATGCAGGCTGTCGTTGCGTCGTATGCGCTCGCCGTGGCGATGGTCATACCGGCGTCAGGGTGGCTCGCCGATCGGTTCGGCACACGGCGAGTGTTCGTGGCCGCGGTCGTGCTGTTCTCGGCGGGCTCGCTCGCCTGTGCGCTCTCGCGAGGGCTGACCGAACTGGTGGCGTCGCGCGTGCTGCAGGGGATCGGCGGCGCCATGCTGCTTCCCGTCGGGCGGCTCGTGGTGATGCGCGTCGTCCCGCGGACGGAATTCCTCGCCGCGATGAGCTTTGTGACGTTGCCTGGTTTGATCGGGCCGCTGATCGGGCCGACGTTGGGCGGCTGGCTCGTCCAAATCGCGACGTGGCACTGGATCTTCCTGATCAACCTTCCGCTCGGCGTTGCCGGCGGTGTCGCTGCGCTGCGCATCATGCCCGACCTGCGTCAGTTGGTCGGTCGGTTCGACGCGCTCGGCTACGCACTGCTGGCGTACGCGATGGTCGCCGTGTCGTTGGCGCTCGACGCACTGTCAACCGAGCAGCCGCGCCACGCGGCAGTGGTCATCCTGGTGGTGTCCGGCTTGGCAAGCCTCGTGGCCTATTGGCTTCACGCGGGTCGAGTCGAGCGACCGCTATTCCAGCTCGCCCTCTTCAAGGTGGAGACCTTCGGCGTTGGCATCCTCGGCAATCTGTTCTCCCGAGTGGGCAGCGGGGCGATGCCGTATCTCATTCCGTTGGTCATGCAGGTGCCGCTGGGCTTCTCACCGATGCATGCCGGCATGATGATGATCCCGGCGGCGCTGGCTGGCATGTTTTCCAAGCGAGTGGTCGTGCCGCTGGTTCACCGGTTCGGGTACCGGCGCGTACTCGTCGGCAACACGCTGCTCGTGGGTACGGCGATGGCCAGTTTCTCGCTGGTGCAGCCCGGCCTCCCGCTCTGGCTTCATGCGATGCAGTTTGCGGTCTTCGGTGCCGTCAACTCGCTGCAATTCACCGCGATGAACACGCTGACGCTGCGCGATCTCGACGGCGAGCTCGCCAGCAGCGGCAACAGTCTGCTGTCGATGGTGATGATGCTGTCGATGAGTCTCGGCGTCGCCGTGGCGGGTGGGCTGCTCGGCGCGTTCGGCGGAGTTGACGCCGGCCCGCGGCACCTCGAAACGCTTGCCGCCTTCCGCTGGACGTTCATCTGCGTTGGTGTCGTGACCGTCACATCGGCCGCCATCTTCGCGCAACTGGAGCCCACGCACAGCCTCGCGCAGGCGACCGTGCGCGAGGTCGAGACGAGGTGATGATGGTCCTTGGTCCTTTGTCCCTGGTGCTTGGTCCGTCCTTGGTCCTTGTCCTTGGTCCATCCTAGGTCCCCTGACTTCAGCGGTGCGGGACTGGAGGTCCGTAGCAAAACCGTGGGGAGTGTATTGGCATACCTCGTTGGTCGGCGGCGAAGCTGAGATGCGTGGATCAAGTCGGTTTTGCGGAGCGACCTCCGGTCCTGCGCCGCGTCCTGCTGCGTCCTGCTGCGTTCCTGCTGCGTCCTGCGTGTGCTAACCTCCGCTTCATGAAGACGCGCCTTGCCGGCTTGATGATCGTCACCCTTTTGGCTGTTCCGTGTATCGCGGTTGCGCAACAACCGAGCCCCGATCAGAAGAAGCTCGACGTCATGGTCGGCAAGTGGAACATCGAGGTAGACACGAAGGCAACCCCGTTGTCACCGGCAAACAAGGCCTCAGGCTCTGAAGAGTGTCAGTGGTTTGCCAACCGGCACGTCGTGTGTCGAAGCGAGGCGAAGGGTTCTGCGGGGACGTACAGCCAGATGCGGACGTTGAGCTACGTGCCGGCGCGGAAGCAGTATCAGGCGTACACCATCGACAGCCTCGGCAGTGCCCTTGTGGCGTACGGACAGGTCAACGGCGATACCTGGACGTTCACGACGGAACAACCCGCGTTCAACATCCGGTTGACGCTGAAGATCGCCGCCGGCGCGTACACGGCCCTCGCGGAGTTCGGGGGAGCGGACGGCAAGTGGGCGCCCCTTTCCGAAGTGAAGGGGACGCGCGCGAAGTAGGTGCCTACGCGCCGAGCGCGTAGGTGGGCTACACGCGCGCGGCGAGCACGCGCGCGGTGAGCTGCTGCGTCGCGAGCGAGAACAGGCAGTAGGCGGCAAACCAGTAGAAACCAGGTCCGAATGTCGCCTTGAACGCGACGACCGGAGGTCCTGAGAGTGGTGTGCTCTGGCTCGCCATCGCGGCGAGATAGGTAATGAACAGCGCGACCACGAAGACGTCGGCCATCGACCACTTGGCAATCGTTTCGACAAACGCCAGCGTCCGCTGACGCGTTGCAGGGGACGCAAACATCGCCCAGCCGACGAGCACCATCTTGAGGAATGGCACGACGACGCTGAACAGGAGAATCAACGTCGCGGGCACCGGGCTCCCCACCTCGTACAGACGCCTCACACCGCTGACGATGCTCCTCGTCTGCTCAAAGACCTCGACTTCGCCCACGTTCTGCTGCAGCGACGCCGTTAACGACGGCATCACCTTGTCGATGATCATCTGACGCAGATCCTGCCCCGTCGCTTCGAGCAGTCCCACGACGGTGGGGTTCATCATGCCTTTCAGCGTGTTCAGCGTGTCGTCGTTCAACCCCTTTTGGAGCATCATCGGCGCCACTTGTGCAATGCCGTCGCGCGTCAACACGCCGCGTATCGTCAGGACGGGGGCGAACAGGCCTGGGATCAGAAGGACGAGAGACACGACAGTAAGGACGAGGACGAGCCGAGTCGAACTCGAGCGAGCAGGAGAGACGGAGGTCACAGGGGATTCTGGTCGCGACGTGTGTGTCACGTCCAGCTCAAATCGTGTCGCGCATACGGCAGATCGCGATAGCGCTTCCCGGTGATCTGAAAGATCGCGTCGCCGATCGCCGACTGCACCGAGGTTGCGCGGTCGTGGCCCATGCCGATCAGCCAGTGCTTCGTGGGGAAGAAGCGGATGTTGATGACCGGCGGGTCTTCGCTGATGCGCGACAGCGGGAAGGCGTGGAAGTTGTTTTCCACGATGCGGCCGTCTTTGATCGTGCAGGCTTGGTGGACGGCGTCGTTGTAGAACCAGGTGATCTGGCCTTCGATCTGCTTCTTGACCGACAGCGGGTTGACCAGGCCGAATCCTGTTTCGTGCGCGACGTCCACGCGCTCGAGGCGCACCTTGCCGGCACGGCTGACCGAGACCGTGTGCACCATCGCGCTGATCGTCGCCATGCCGTCGCCCTCGGCGCCACGCTCCTCGAGGGCGATGGCTCGTGCCGTGCCCTTCGGCAACGGCGTGCCCCACCCTGACATCTCGGCGGCGATGTCGAGCGCCGTGATCATGTCCTGCTTGTAGGGCAGGTTGGTTCGAGCGAGGAGCTCACGCCGGTAGCGGTACGGGTCCTTGCCGGCGGCGCGCGCGAGTTCGTCCATGAAGCTCTCGCGATAGAACTCATGCGCCGCCTGTCCCACACCGCGGCGTGTGCCGACGGGGACGTGGAAGTTCGTCGTGTGGTTCGAATAGCGGTAGTTCGGCACGTGGTAGCGCGAGGTCACGTGGAACGACGCCTCCGGGCCGAAGCCGCCTTCCTGCATCGCCGTGCGCACGTCCATCGCGATCGGCCAGCCGTCGGCGTCGAGCGCGGCCTTGAGACGAGCGACGCCCATCGCGCGATACGTCGTGCCGATGAAATCCTCTTCGCGCGTCCACAGCATGTGGATCGGTGTGCCGCGATGCGCGTTGGCGATCATGATCGCGTGCTCGGCCTGAGGTCCGTTGCCGTTGCGGCCGAAGCCGCCGCCTAGGTGGCACAGATGCAGGTGGACGTTGGTCTCGGGAATGCCGGTGATCTGCGCGGCGCTGAAGCGCGTTTCCTGCGGGCTTTGATCGCCGATCCAGATGTCCACGCGATCGTTCGTGACCAGCACGGTGGCGTTGCCCGGCTCCATGCGAGCGCGTGGCAGGAACGGCGTTGAGTAGGTCGCTTCGACGATCCGCGCCGCGCCCTTGAACGCGGCGTCGACGTCGCCATCGTTGGCGCGAACGACTCCGGGCCGATCGAGCGCCGCCAGCAGCGCCTCGCGCATGTTGGCAGTGGTGAACGCGGCATTCCTCGGAGGGATGTCCCACTCGATCGGCATCTTGTCGATCGCCGTCTTCGCCTGATACCACGTGTCGGCCATGACGGCGACGCCGCCGCTGAAGATGCGGCCGCGAGTGAGCGCCGGATCCGGAATCGGAAATTTCACGGCGGAGCGCACGCCCGGCATCTGGCGGATGGCCTCGAAGTCGTAGCGCTTCACGTCGCCGCCGTAGACCGGGCATGTCTTGACGGCCGCCCACTTCATGCCCGGTAGACGCACGTCGATCCCGTAGACGGCCTGTCCGGTCACCTTCGACGGCACATCGAGGTTCTTCTGCTCGGTGCCCATCAGCGTCCACTGGTCCGGTGGCTTGATGGTAATGGTCTCGGGATGGGGATGCGGCGTCTCCGCCGCGCGCTGCGCGACCTTCCCGTAGGTCGTCGTCCGGCCGCTGGCGCCGTGCGTGATCACGCTGTTCTTTGCGGTGAGCTCACCGACCGGCACGTTCCACTGCGCCGCAGCGGCCAGGAGCAGTCGCTCGCGGGCCTCCGCTCCGGCGAGCTGCAGATAGTAGCGGCCGTCCTTCACGGAGGAGGCGGCGTTGGTCCGCATGCGCCGGTACAGACTGTCGGGAATGCCGGCGATGCCGACACGATCGCGATTGCCGAACGTCGGCACGCCGCCGCCCTTCGGGTCCTGCGCGCCGTTGCCCGGAACGTTCAGCGTCCACTCAGGCGCCTTCTCTCGTGCATCGCGGTTGGCGGACGCATACTGCGGACGGACCTTGCTCCAGTCGCACTGCAGTTCTTCGGCCACCATCATGGCGTTTGACGTCCACACGCCTTGCCCGAGCTCGGTCTGGGCGATGCGGATCGTCACTGTCTCGTCGGGCGCGATGACGATCCACGCGTTGACCTCGCGCGTCGCCGGCTCCTCGTACCACGCCGACACGGGCGAGGTCTGCGCCTCGGCTCGAGACGGCAGCCAGAAGCCGAGCACGAACGCGCCCTGTGCTGCAGCGATTGTGGCCAGGAACTCGCGGCGATCGATGTCTGGCATCTCAGGCCTTCATCAGCTTCGCCGCCAGATGGATCGACTGGCGGATCCGGTGATAGGTGCTGCAGCGGCAGGCGTTGGTGATCTGCGCGTCGATCTCCGCGTCAGTGGGATTGGGCCGCGCGCGCAGGAGGGCGAGCGTGCTCATGATCATTCCCGACTGACAGTAGCCGCACTGTGGCGTGTCGAGCTCTTTCCACGCGACCTGGATGGGATGGCTGCCGTCGGGTGAGAGACCTTCGATGGTCAGGATCGGCTTGCCGATCGCTGTGGAGGCGGGAACGCTGCAGGACCGCACCGGCCGGCCATCGACGTGCAGCGTGCACGCGCCGCACTGTCCGATGCCGCAGCTGAACTTCGTGCCTGTGAGTCCGATGTGCTCGCGGACTACCCACAGCAGCGGCGTCTGCGGGTCCGCATCGATGGTATGCCGTGTCCCGTTCACGATCAGATCGAACGCCATACCTTAATAGCTCGGCTCGGAGATTGTAGTTGAGGACCCGGAAGCGAGGATAATGGTCGTCGGCCACCCGCTTGAACTCACGTCTGCAGCAGCTTCAGCCCTATCCCTTCGAGAAACTGCGCGCGTTGCTGGCCGGGCTGACGCCGGCCGATCGGCCGATTCGTCTGTCCATTGGCGAGCCGCAGCATCGCACGCCGGATCTGATCGGCCGCGCCCTCACTGAGCATCTCGACGGTCTGTCGGTGTACCCGGCAACGGCCGGGCTCGATCGTCTGCGCGAGTGCATTGGCGCGTGGTTCCAGCGGCGATATGGTCTGACCAGCCTCGACCCGCGCACGCAGGTACTGCCCGTGAACGGGACGCGCGAGGCGTTATTCGCCTTCGGGCAAGCGGTGATCGATCCCACGCGCCCGTCACCGGTGGTCGTCTCGCCGAATCCCTTCTATCAAATCTATGAAGGGGCAGCGCTGCTCGCGGGCGCCGAGCCGCTCTTTCTCAATCAGACGGCGGACAATGCCTTCGCGCTGGATCTCGACTCAATCAGCGACGAGCAGTGGGCACGCACGCAACTGCTGTACGTGTGCTCGCCGGCGAACCCGTCCGGCACGGTGCTGACACTCGACGACTGGCGCGCGCTCTTTGCGCGTGCCGATCGCCACGGCTTCGTGATCGCGTCTGATGAGTGCTATTCCGAGATTTACGACGACCACGCACCGCTCGGTGCGCTCGAGGCCGCGCATCGACTCGGGCGCGACGGCTTCCAGAACCTGGTCGTCTTCAACAGCCTGTCGAAGCGGTCGAACGCGCCGGGCCTTCGCGCCGGCGCGGTGGCCGGCGACGCCAGGCTGCTCGAGCGGTTCCTCCTGTATCGCACGTATCATGGATGTGCGATGAGCCTCGCCGTGCAGCACGCCAGCATGGCGGCGTGGAACGACGAGGCCCACGTGGAAGACAATCGCCGGCAGTATCGCCAGAAATTCGACGCGCTCGTGCCGATGCTGGAGCCGGTGATGCACGCGCCGCGCCCCGACGCCGGCTTTTATCTCTGGGCACGCGTGCCCGGCGGCGATGACGAGGCGTTCGCCAGGGACCTGTTTGCCTCGACCCACGTGACCGTGCTGCCAGGGCAGTATCTGGCCCGCGATGCGCATGGCACGAATCCGGGACGCGGCTACGTGCGTCTGGCACTCGTGCCCGAACTTGCCGGCTGTCTCGAGGCCGCGCAGCGCATCGTCGCGTTTTGTGGATCAACGCTATGACTGCTCACACTCTGGAATCGCTCATCGACTCCGCCTTCGAACAACGCGCCGACATTACGCCGAACCGGGTGCCAAAGGACCTCGCTGACGCCATCGCCGAGATCATCGACGGCTTGAACAGCGGCCGCCTGCGCGTCGCCGAAAAGATCGACGGCACCTGGGTGACGCATCAGTGGTTGAAGAAGGCGGTGCTGCTGTATTTCCGCACCCACGACAATCGCGTCATTGATGGTGGCGCGACGACGTACTTCGACAAGGTGCCGATGCGTTTTGCCGGCTACGCCGACGCCGATTTCCGGCAGGGCGGTTTCCGCATCGTGCCGCCGGCCGTCGCGAGGGCGGGGGCGTTCATCGGCAAGAACGTGATCATGATGCCGTCCTACGTGAACATCGGGGCCTACGTCGATGAGGGCACGATGGTCGATACCTGGGCGACGGTCGGCTCGTGCGCGCAGGTCGGCAAGAACGTCCACCTGTCTGGTGGCGTCGGCCTCGGCGGTGTGCTCGAGCCGCTGCAGGCCAACCCGACGATCATCGAAGACAACTGCTTCATCGGCGCCCGATCGGAAGTCGTCGAGGGCGTGATCGTCGAGGCGAACTCGGTGCTCGCCATGGGAACGTTCATCAGCCAGAGCACCAGGATCTACGACCGCGCGACCGGCGAGATCACCTACGGCAAGGTGCCGGCCGGATCGGTGGTCGTCCCTGGGAGTCTGCCGTCCTCCGACGGCAAGTACTCGCTGTCCTGCGCGGTGATCGTCAAGCGTGTGGACGCACAGACGCGAGCCAAGACGTCCATTAACGAGCTGCTGCGCGCGTGAGCGACATCCAGGCAGACACGCTGACGCTCGCGAGACAGCTCATCGCGCGCCGCTCGATCACGCCCAGTGACGATGGCTGCCTGGATCTGATCAAGTCGCGCCTGTCGGCCGCCGGCTTCGTGTGCGAGCGCATCGATCGCGGTCCCGTGGGCAACCTCTGGGCACGGCATGGCTCGTCAGGACCGCTCGTGTGCCTGGCGGGTCATGTGGACGTCGTTCCTCCCGGTCCGGTCGAGCAGTGGACGAGCGATCCGTTCACGCCGTCGGAGCGAGCGGGGTTCCTCTTTGGCCGCGGCGCTGCGGACATGAAAGGCTCTGTGGCGGCGATGGTCACCGCGGCCGAGCGAGCGGCACGGGTGACTGATGGGCGCGGATCAGTGGCTGTTCTGCTGACGTCCGATGAAGAAGGCGACGCCGTTGACGGCACCGCCTTGGCCGTCTCCACGCTGCGCGCCCGTGGCGAGGCCATCGACGCCTGCATCGTCGGCGAGCCGACGTCCACCGAGCGGTTCGGCGACACGATCAAGAACGGTCGCCGCGGATCGCTGAACGGCAAGCTCCGCGTCATCGGACAGCAGTGTCACATCGCGTATCCCGAGCGCGGCCGCAACCCGATTCACGATGCGGCCAGTGCGCTCGCGGCGCTCGTGTGGACCCAGTGGGACCGCGGGAACGAGTACTTCCAGCCTACGAGCTTTCAGATTTCGAATACGCACGCTGGCACCGGCGTGAGCAACATCATTCCCGGCACGCTCGACGTCTGGTTCAACTTCCGGTTCTCGCCCGAATCGACGGCGTCATCCCTGCAGTCTCGCGTGCGGGAGATCCTCGATGCGCATCGCATGACCTACGAGCTCGAGTGGATGCTGATCGGCGAGCCGTTCATCACTCCGCGCGGCCCACTCGTGGATGCGGTGACGACATCCGTGCAGTCGATCAGTGGTGTTCGGCCCGAGCTGTCCACGACCGGCGGAACATCGGACGGCCGCTTTCTCGCGACGCTCGCGCGTGAGGTCGTCGAGTTCGGACCGCTCAACGACTCGATCCATAAGATCGACGAGCACGTGCGCATCGCCGATCTCGATCCGCTCTCCCGGATCTACGAGCGCACGATACTCGCCCTTCTCGGGCGTTGAGGCGGGGTCAGATCAGCTCTGACCCGGGAGTCGCGTGCAGCACGAAACTGTAAGCGCGTGTGCCGAAACGTAACTCAGCAGTCAACGGAACGGCACGCGTCTTCATCCAGCTTATCAATTTATCTCTCTGAACTAGATGGACCTTAGGGTGGCACCTGCCCTATCAGTGACGTGGCGCAGCTGTTGCCCCTACTGCGCGCCATGTCCTGGAATCTCCCTCGTTTTCGCGTCGCGGCCTTTTTATTCGCCTGGCTCCCACTCTCGGCGATCGCTGCGCAGGCGCAGTCGCCGCAACGCAAACCCGACAAGCTGGACGAAGCCCTCGCGCGGAGCGTCCGTGCCGGCGAGGCAAACACCACGCGGGTCATCATCCGGACGATCTCAAACGGTGTTCCCAGCCTGACGAGCGCGTTGAAGGCAAAGGGGCATATCGTTCTTCGCGCTCATCGCAGCATCAATGCAGTGACGGTGCGCGTCCCGGCATCCACGCTCAAGGACCTCTCGCAGCTTCCGTACGTGGAGTCCATCTCGGTTGATGCGGTGGTCAAGGCCGAGGACTACTCCTGGGACTCGACGCTGCGGGGCACACTCGGTCTGCCTCTCTATTCGGCAGGCGGTGACGGAATCGGCGTTGCGGTCGTGGACTCCGGCATCGAACCAGGTTCGGACTTCGACGATCGGATCGTCGCCTTCTACGACTTCACCGAAGGCGGACGGGCAGAAGCACCGAGCGACGACTACGGGCACGGCACTCACGTCGCCGGATTGATCGGCGGGGACGGGAGTCTGTCGAACAAACGGTACCGGGGCGTGGCGTACCGGTCACGACTGATCGGACTCAAGGTCCTCGATCAGAACGGCGCAGGCTATACGAGCGACGTGATCAGCGCAATCGAATTCGCGACCGCGAACAAGGAACAACTTGGCATCGATGTGATCAATCTCTCGCTTGGTCACCCGATTCTCGAGCCGGCGGCCACCGATCCGCTGGTGCAGGCCATCGAGGCGGCCGCGCGCGCGGGCATCATTGTCGTTGCGGCTGCCGGCAACTACGGCATGTCGCCGGAACGGGGCGCGCCTGGGTATGCGGGCATCCTGAGTCCAGGCAATGCGCCGTCGGCGATCACTGTCGGATCGGTCAGGACCTTCGACACCGACCGGCGCGGTGACGATCGCGTGGCCGAATACAGCTCGCGCGGACCGACGTGGTACGACGGTGTCGCGAAACCTGACATGGTCGCGCCAGGTCACGGGTTGGTGTCGGCGGCGGCGAAGTCGAGCACGCTCTATCAGAACTATCCATCGCTGAGGGTTGGCAAGTCCTATTTGCGGCTCAGCGGAACCAGCATGGCCGCTGCGGTGGTCAGCGGAACCGCCGCGTTGATCGTTCAGGCGCATCGCGATGCCTTTCCCGCGGCGCCACCGCTCACGCCGAATGCGGTGAAGGCGATCCTGCAGTACACGGCGCTGCCAGCCTTCGGTGATGACGGCGCTCGCTACGACTACCTGACGCAAGGGACTGGCAGCGTCAATACCGCGGGAGCGATCGACCTGGCGGCTCACATCGATACGACCGCTGCGCCGTCGTCAACATGGCTCGTCGGTGACATCACCACGTCCACGGTGATCGACAACGAGACCGTGTCGTGGGCCGGAAACATCATGTGGGCTGAGGCCGTTGGCTCCGGCATCGTGGTCTACGTCAACGACCCGGCGTGGGCGCAGAACATCATCTGGGGAAGCAGCATCGAGTGGGACGACAACATCGTCTGGGGCAACAACGTCGTCTGGGACGACAACATCATCTGGGGCAACAACATCATCTGGGGCAACAGTCTGATTGGCGCCAGCGACGGGAGCTCGGTCGCGTGGGGAACAGCGCCAACCGCGGGGTCGCAGGCAGCGTGGGGATCCCTGGCGGGCACGTCGGTGACCGCCGGTTCTATTCTGATTTTGCCGTAGCGTCAACCATGCGCTCTCGACTTCGAATGTCAGGAGGTGTTCGCATGATGCGTCGTCCTGTCGCCGGCCGGACCTACGTATTCGCGATGATCGCGCTCGGCGCCGTCCTGATGGCTGGCGCGCTGTCGTCGTGGCAGCTCGAGCGCCCCGGACTGTTTGCCGTGTTGATGGTCATGTCCGTGATCAGTTCGGCGCTGAAGGTGGACATGCCGCTCGGCGTGGGGAGCTCCTGTATCTCGCTCTCCTATGCCGTGGACTTCACGGCACTGCTGCTGCTTGGTCCGGCGCCGACGATGCTGATCGCGGTGGCCAGCGGCTGGTCGCAGAGCACATTCCGCATGAGCGTGCGCAACCCCGCCTACAAGACGTTGTTCAGCATGGCGACGCTGGCGGCGAGTGTGGCTGCCGCCGGCGCGACGTATACCTCGCTTGGCGGTACCTATGGCACGCTGCCGGCGAGACCGCTGCAGCCGTTGATGGCAGCGGCACTCATTTATTTCCTCGTCAACTCGCTCGCTGTCGCCGCTGCGTTCGCGTTGTCATCCGGCCGTGGGGTGATCCGCGTCTGGCACGACAACTTTCTGTGGACGATCAGCAGCTACGTCGTCGGCGCGATTGCCGCCGGTATCGCCGTTGACGTGTTTCACAAAGCCGGTCAGTGGCACACGGCGCTCGCGTTTGTGCCACTTGGCCTGACGTATCGCAGCTATCGCATCTACCTCAAACGCATTGCCGACGAGCAGCGCCGCGCGTCAGAGTCGGCGCAGCTCCATCGCGAGAGCACGGAAGTACTGGCGCGCGCGATTCAGGCCAAGGACGAGGGCGGAAGCCGTCACGTCGAGCGCGTGCAGTACTACGCGACGATGCTGGCGCACCGATTGGATCTGCCCGAGCGCGATCGGCAGGCTGTCGAGATCGCCGCGTTGCTGCACGACATCGGGAAGCTGGCGGTGCCGGAGCACATCCTCTCCAAACCCGGTCCGCTGACGCCCGACGAGCGGAAGAAGATGCAGCTGCACGCGCAGATCGGCGCCGAGATCGTCAGCGCCGTACCGTTCGCCGGCCCGGTGGCGCCGCTCATTCGCAGCCATCACGAACGATGGGACGGCGCAGGATACCCGTCAGGTCTACGCGGCGAGCAGATTCCGCTGGGCGCGAGAATTCTCTCGGTGGTGGATTGCTTCGATGCGCTGACGTCGCGCCGCCCCTATCGGCCGGCGATGTCGTCTGAGGACGCCGTTCAGATGCTCCGAGACGAGGCGGGCAAGGCGTTCGATCCTACCGTGGTCGCGCGATTTACAGAGATGCTGCCGGTGCTCACGCCGCCAGCCAACGACGGCGTCACGCGCCGGGCGAGTGGGAACGACGCTGCCGGCGAGCGTGCCTCTGGTGAACGTCGTGAGCGGCACCGCGCCGACGCGTTTGCGGAGATCGCCTCGGCCAACCGCGAAACCAACGCGCTGTATGAGATCGCGCAGTCGATCGGACGCAGCATGAGCCTGACGGACTCGATGACGTTTCTGAGCGAGAAGCTCAGCGCCCTGATGCCGGTGTCGCTGTGTGCGTTGTTCGTGCGGCGGGGCGATGAGGACCTGCGTTGCCGATTCGCAATCGGCGCGCATGCCGATTGCCTCGAGAACGCGTCAATCGCGGAGGGGAACGGACTCAGTGGCTGGGTCGCCCGCCACCGGCGGCCGCTGGTCAACGGCGTGCCGGCCGCCGAGTTCAGCGCGGCGGGAACGTTGTCGAGCGACTTGCATCTGCAGTCGGCGTTGATTTGCCCCCTCGCCGTTGGCGATGAAGTGATCGGCACGATTGCGGTGTACCACGACGGCGTCAGGTCCTACACGGAAGACCATCGCCGCGTGCTCGATCAGGTGGCACATCAGGCCGCTGCGGTCGTCCACAACTCGCTCGTCTTCGAACGCAGCCAGGAGCAGGCGCTGAAGGACGCGTTGACAGGGCTCGCCAATCAGCGCGCGTTGCAGTTCCAGGCCGCGAAAGAGATCGCTCGTGCACGCCGGACGTCGACCGCATTCTCAGTGCTGCTGCTGGATCTCGATGACTTCAAAGTCATCAACGACGAGTTTGGACACCTGGCCGGCGATCGCGCGCTGCAGGAGGTGGCCAACGTGCTGCAGATGTTGACGCGCTCGTACGACACCTGCATCCGATATGGCGGCGATGAGTTCGTCATCCTGCTTCCGTCGTGCGACCGGCATGAGGCCGAGGATCGGTGTCGCGAGCTGCAGCGTTCGGTCGCCGCGTTGTCGCTGCGCTCGCCGGATGGCCGGACCATTCCACTCCGCGTGAGCGCTGGCGCGAGTGTATTTCCGGAGGACGGCGACACGTATGAACGGCTGTTGGTGAAAGCCGATCGCCGGATGTACAGGGACAAGGCCCGCTCCAAGGCGAAAGCGGTGCTCGTGCCGGTAGAGCAGCGTTGGGGACGAAGCGCAGCACGCTGACCGTCGAGTAGAGCGATACTACCGCTTCGGAGGCCGATGATGTGCCGACGAAGTCTCGCAGCTGCCGTAGCACTCTTCGCCGTGGTGTCCGGTGTGAGCCGGACTGATGCGCAGGGACCCGCCGCTGACGGAACCCCCGCGTGGTTTCTCCAAGGATCGTTCCCGGATCCGACTGGGCGCACGCTCGTCAACGACAAGGGTGAGGTCGTCGTTCCGCCGCGTGGCGCCGGGCCCGGGCTCTCCGCGGGGCCCACTTCAACGCCTGCGCCCACCGTTGACACGCCTGCGTGCAGGCGGTCGCCACTGTGTGGCAAGCGTGGTGGCATCAGCCGCCAGTCGCTGCAACGTGTGCAGTGGCAGCAGACGATGGGCTACACGTTCACGTATCCGTACGTGTTGCCTCCTGGATTCGGCGGTGTGCCGGCCGTCGGCCTCGACTCGAAGAACAACCTCTGGGTCTTTCAGCGCGCCGACCCTGGCAAGCCGCAACTCTTCAAGTTCGATCCGAATCACAAGCTGATTCTCCAGGTCGGTCCCGACGTCATCGGCTATCAGGACAAAGCGCACGGCATGGCCGTCGATGCCGACGACAACGTGTGGATCACCGCGGCGAACAGCGCGACGGTGATGAAGATCAGCCCGGATGGAAAACTGCTCCTCACGCTCGGCGAGCGCGGCCGGCGCGGCGACTGGGACGAAGCGAAGGGCCAGCGCTTGCTGTGGCAACCGGTGATGGTGGCCTTCGCGAGAAACGGCGACGTCTACATCGGCGAGGGACACGCCAACGAAAGCCCCAACGACACGGACTCAGACGACCCGGCCAACAACATCGGCGCGGCGCGCATCATTCGTCTCGACAAGAACGGCCGGTTCGTCAACCAGTGGTTCGGGAACGAAGTGGGGCAGGGCAAGTTCAGCTCGGCGCACGGACTCGCCGTCGATCCCATGACCGGTGACGTGTGGATCGGCGACCGCGAAGAGTACCGCATCGTCGTGTACTCGGGCGAAGGGAAGTTCCTCAAGACGATGCAGATGCGGAATCTCGTCTGCGCGCTGTACTTCGATTCGCGTGGCAATCCGTGGATGGCGACTGGGCAGGACGGTCAGTTTGTGAAGCTCGATCGCAACGGGAAAGTGCTCGGCGCGATCGGCAACGGCATGGGCATCGGTCACGGGCAGTTCATCGAAGCCAGCTACTGGGCGATGGACAAGCAGGACAACCTGTATGCCGGCGACACCAGCGTCGGTCGCGTGACGAAGATGGTGGCGCCCCGGTGATACGACACGTCACGGTGTGGGTGACGCTGGCCATGCTCGTCTCGTGGCCGGGACGGGTCACGTCGCAATCCCCCGCGCTCGCGAGCGTTCTCGATCAGACGCGGCAGTATGTCATCCACTTCGTTCAGGCATTTGCGAACGTCGTCGCCGAGGAGCGCTACGTTCAGACGGCAAATCCTTCCAACCCTGGCCCGGGTAAGCAACGCCGTGTGCTGCTTTCGGACTTCCTCCTCGTGAAGGGACAGGACGCCAACGACTGGTACCAATTCAGAGACGTACGGGAAGTGGACGGAAAGCCGGTCGCCGACCGCGATCGCCGGCTGACCGAGCTGTTCCTCCAACCATGGGACACCGCGATCAAGCAGGCCGCGCGGATTACGAGCGATGGATCCCGTCACAATCTGTTGGATGTCGGAACGATCAACTACCCGCTGAGCGTGATCGCATTCCTGCAGCCGCGTTACAGCGACCGCTTCGAGTTCTCCATCGGCAGGCTCGTACGGGAAGCGGGCCAGGAGCTCCGCGTGATCTCGTTTCGGGAGCCCGATGTGCTGCAGACCGTCATCGGCGGCAGACGTTCGTCGGGCCGTGCCTGGGTGGACGAAGCCAGCGGCCGTGTCATGAAGACCGAGCTCGAGCTGCGACGAGCGTCGCAACAGTTCCCTTACACGATCACGACGTCGTTCGCGTTCGATGAACGACTGCAGCTGGCGGTACCCGTCGAGATGCGCGACTCCTATCCGGGCTACCTGGACATGACGGGTGTGGCGACATACGGCAAGTTCCGATCGTTCCAGGTGCGAACGGCGGAAGAAATCCGATAACTACTCGACGTAAGGAACGTCGATCAGGCGATCGCCGCCGTGCATGTCGTCCTCGAGCAGCTGGAGCAGTGCGCGCGCGACTGGACCCGGCTTGCCGTCACCAATCGGCTGGCGGTCCCACTCGACCACCGGCGCCACCTTCACCGAGCTGCCAAGGAGCAGCATCTCGCGCGCGGCGCGCGCCTCGCTGACCGGAATGTCGCAGACCTCGACGCCGCGCAGGACACCGCGCCCGACGAGAGACTGCGCCAGATCGAGCAGTCGAAGTGACGTGCATCCGGGAAGCACATGATGGAATTTCGGGTGCCGGAACACACCGTCCTCGGTCACGAACGCCACGTTCATGTTCGAGCTCTCGCCGACGAAGCCTGATTCGTCGATGAAGACGCCGTTGTCGAGCCCGGCTTCTTTGGCCTCCATCTGCATCAGCACGTTCGGCAGGTAATTGGTCGCCTTGGTGATGGCATAGAGCGGTGGCTTGATGGGATATGTGGTTGTCATCACGCGCAGTCCTTCCGTGTACCACCGGTCGGGATACGCGAGGCCGCCGAAGATCATCACGAAGAAGCCAGGCTCAGCGCCCGCGGCGGGCGAGAGCTCGAGACTACCAGGGCCGGAAGAGAGCCAGTAGCGGATTGCCCCGTCTCGCTGCCCGCTGACAGCGGTTGTCTGGATGATGATCTCGCGCATTTTCCCGCGCGAGCCAAAGAGCTTCAGCTTCGAACGCTCTGCAGAGCCGAGGAACCGATCGAGGTGCGCTTCGAGGTCGTAAATCCTACCGTCAACGATGCCCGCAGTGTCGAAGATGCCGTGCCCCCGATGCACCATGTGATCGTCGAATGGGATCACCATCAGCGCGGGATCGGTGACGATACCGCCAAGCTGGCTGGAATAGAACGCGGAGAACTTGACGGGCTGCCGTCCGCGCAGAGCGCCGAGGTTGGCGAGGACGTCCTCAGCCGTTAGTACCTGAAGGGTGATGTTCGACACCGGCATGCGACCCACTCTAGCACCTGAGGTGACCGATCACGTTTTTGGACGTTGATCTCGCCAAACATACCGGCACAAGATGCCCAGGCCCGGGGCCGATCACAGCGCTGCGGGCAATCGTTCCTTGCGGGGGGAAAGAGGGTAGACATGCGAGCACGTGGTGTGAGTGTGTTGTTTCTCTTGGCGCTGGTCGTGGCTTCCTGTTCTCAGTACGCGTCGAACAGTCCGTCGCCTGTGGCGGCGGATGGCGGCAGCCTCGCGGCAGTGTCGGGCCAAGGCGGAGGGAAATCCCCGCTGGAGGCCGTCATGCAGTTCGGTCAAGTCGACGTCGGGTCGCAAGCCCCGCCCGGCTCGGGACACGATCAGTCCGCTCACGCGCAGGACAACATCGTTCCGCGCACGGTCGTGATCAAGGTGAATGGGACGGTCACGTTCAATCTGCCGGCGAACATTCATCAGATCAATATCTACAAGCCCGGGACACAACCCGAGGACGTGGACGTCTCGATCACTAATCGCAGAACGCTCGCGAGCAGCGGGTGCGGGGCTCCATTGCCAGCGGGTCTCGTCAATGCGCCGCTCGTCATCGGCGACGACGGTGCGAACTTCGAGGCGGCGATCCCGGTGCCGTGTCTCGCGCCCACTCAGAGGACCTACCAATTCACGCAGCCCGGACGGTATCTGGTGATTTGCGCGTTCCTGCCGCATTTCGAGGTCGGAATGTATGCCTGGGTCGAGGTGAAGGAAGCCTAGCCGCAAGACTCTTGAAAGCACGAGGGAGTGGGGCCCTCGTGTCCTCGCCGGCCGCTTGAGATTCTGCGCCGCTTCCGCCACACTTACACGCTCATAGCACGCTTCCTCGTTTCACTCGGAACCACAGAATTCATATGCAGAGATTAGCGACGGTTCTTACGTTTGCCCTCATTCTCGCCGTGACATCCTCATTGGGCGCTCAGTGGCCCTCGTATCCGACTCCCGACGTGCCGCGGAAGGATGGGAAGCCCGTTCTCGATGCCCCGGCACCTCGCACCCCCGACGGCAAGGTGGACTTCTCCGGCATCTGGATGCGCGCTGGCGGCGGTGGCGGAGGCCGCGGACGGGCGGCAGGCGCGCCGCCTCCACCGACGACCACGCCAGATGGGATTCCGCTCTCGACCTTCGGTGAAGTCGCCGGGCGCGGCTATCCGCTCCCGATGACGCCGTGGGCAGCCGAGCTGAAGAAGAAGCGGATGTCGAACAACCAGAAGGACAACCCTGACGTGTGGTGCCTGCCAATCGGCTTGATGCAGTACCACAACCATCCGCAGCCGCGGCAGATCGTCCAGACGAAGAATCTGATGCTCATCACCTACGAGTCGAACTACGGGCTCCGCTACATCTACATGGATGGACGGCCGGCCCCGAACAACGACCCGACGCCGTGGTGGTTCGGCTATTCGCGCGGCTGGTACGAAGGCGACACGCTGGTGGTGGAAACAACGAATTTCTACGGCGACGAACGAGCCGGGTGGCTCGACGTGAACGGAAGTCCCTACAGCGACGCCTTGAAGATGACCGAGCGCTTCCGTCGTCCGAACTTCGGCACGCTCGAGATCGACATCACCATCGACGACGCGAAGGCCTATACGAAGCCGTTCACCGTCCGCGTGAATCAGCGAATCATGGTCGATCAGGAAATGATCGAGTTCATCTGCAACGAGAACGAGCGCTCGACGCACCACATCGAGCCGCCGGACTGGATGAAGAAACCGGCGCCGGCACCGACGAAATAGCGGATTTACGATCCGCGGGGTTTCAGAGCATCGCGGAGCTTATCGGCCATCGAGCCGAAGCTCTCCGATGGCTTGGACTCCTCGCGTTCCGTGTACTCCCGCACTTCGTCCGCCTCGCGCATCTTCTGAACGCCGGTCACGCTGAGCCGAATGCGCCGCGCGGCGGCGTCAACGTCCACGACGACGACCTGTGCGTCGCTCCCGATCGGGAACGCTTTCTTGAGGTCGCCGTCCCGGCCGACGCCCGTTTCGCTTGCCGGAATCAGTCCCTCGACGCCGGGCTCGAGCTCGAGGAACACACCGAAGTCCGCGACTCGCGCGACGCGTCCGCTGCACAGCTGTCCGGCCTCGTAGGCCTCGCCGACCTTCGACCACGGATCACCCAGCAGCTGTTTCAGTCCAAGCGAGATCTTCTGCCGGTCGGCATCGACGCGCAGCACCTTGACCGTGATCTCATCCCCCGGCTTGGCCACCTGCGACGCATCCGACACGCGTGCCCACGCCATCTCCGAGATGTGCAGCAGTCCCTGAATGCCACCAAGATCGACGAAGGCCCCGAAGTCGCGCACTGAGACGACACGTCCCGTGATCACCGCACCCTCGACGACCGACTTGCGAGTTTCGGCGGCCGCGGCTTTCTGCTCCTCTTCGAGCAGTGCGCGACGAGAGACGACGATGCTCCGTCCACCCTCTCTGTATTCGGTGATTCGGAATCGATAGACGCGGCCGATGTGCTGCGCCGGCTCGGTGTTCCTGATGATGTCGATCTGGGAGAACGGACAGAACACACGCTGGCGCGCGATCCGTACTTCGTATCCGCCCTTCACGTCGCGTTCGACCTTGCCCTCGACGGGCAGGCCGGCATCGAACGCGTCCTCCAACTGCCGCGCGCTGGCCGCGCCGAGCGCCAGTTTGCGTGACAGCTTCAGCCCGCCCGCGGTCGAGACGACCATCGCCTGAATGCGATCGCCGACGGCGACCTCCAGTTGACCGTCCTCGTTCTTCAGCTCGGCGACGTCGATCTCGGCCTCGCTCTTGCCGCCGACGTCCACCAGCGCCGATTCCTCACCGATCGCGACGATGGTGCCCGTGATGGTCCGACCCTTTTCGATGCGTCGCGCTTGCTCCGACGCCTCGAACATCGCCGCGAAATCGTCCTCCTCTGGCTCGCTCACACCCACGCTCCTTCCGCAACGTTACTCCTTTGCCGCGACGGTTTCATACTGTTGACACAGTTTCCCCACACCTGGCTTCGTCACAGGGAATACTTACAAGTGAGGACGAACGTGGGTGACGAAAGACCGATGCAGGTACGACAGCTCAGCCGGCGAGCGGCGCTCGGCGCGATTGGAGCGGCCGCGGCCGCCGTCGGCGGTGGCCTGTGGTGACTCACCGACGAGCCCGTCATCGACGTCAACCGGCGGCTCGACGACGAGCACGAACGCAAATTGCGCAGTGACGCCGACCGAGACGATCGGGCCGTATCCGTCGCGCACCGACATCTTCCGCAGCGACGTTCGTGAGAACAGACAGGGCACCCCGCTGACGCTGACGATGTTTAGGTGGTTGGTGGTTAGTGGTTAGTGGTTGGGCCGAGCGGAGGCCACAAAGATTCTCAACAGAGGTGTGTTGATCACTCCGTGGCCTCCAAGATCAGTCTCGGGGCGCCACGTCGCGGATCTGAATGAGCCACTTGCCGTTGACGCGGACCAGTTGATCGACGCTTCGCCCGGCTGCGGCGACACGCACCGGCGTATTCGGGCCGTTTGCGCCGAACACGGTCAAATAGTACGCGTCGATGCGCGCATGGTCTTTGTCCGTGAACGTCAGCTTCGGATTGAGCGTCATGTGATACATCGCCGGCCGCGCCTCGCCTTTGGCATTGGCGGCCTGCCGCTCGTTCGTATCCACGATCATCTTCTTCAGCGCGGCGTGACCCTTGGTGGCATTCTGCCCGGCGCCGAACTGTCCGTCGGGTGTGTAGGAAGCCGCGTAGGCCTCCGCGTTGAGCGTATCGAGCGCCCGCGTGTAGCTCCACATCAGCGCTTCGATCTCGGCGCGATCGCGCGCCTCACGCGCCGCGTTGTCCTGTGCACCCACCTGTGACGTCCACGCCAGCGCGCAGACGATGGCCATTGCCGCCAACCCCCTCATCCACGTCATAGTCCGTTCCTCCCTGCCGGACGTAATCCTACCGCGCCAAGCTACACGAACGTCGATTGCCGTCGAATGTCGACATTCATGTCGCCCGTGCGCCGGTGTTGCCGCCCTTCGTCGGATCGATGACGGGCGATGGCCGACGCCGGGATCTCGCCACACTGACAAACCTGTGCCCTCTTCATGCGTGAACGACACGATCGTCGGACACGTGTGCAGTTGAGCCTCGCTCGCGCTCGCCGACCGTGCGGTTTTGTTCGAGAGATCGGGTGGGCGAGTGGCGCTGGTTTTGAATTCGCTGAAACGGCACGCATGATTTTCAGTGGCATCTACCGCAGCCGCGTCACGCGGTTCGTCGCCGCGTTCATCATCGCGCTCGTGGTGTCGCCGTTCTCTGAGCCGTTTGCCACCATTGACGGCACCGATTTCAGCGGCGCTGGCGCCGTGGACATCGTCAGTGGATCGAAGCTGAAGGCATCCACGCAGGACGTGATCGCCTCGGTCCCGCAGGTCGCGGTGTTTCTGCTGGATGCCTCGGGCACCGCCGCTCAGCCGCTGCTGGTCTCGGTGACCGTCGATTCCCGCCGCACCCAGCGCGCCATCCTTCGCGTCTAGACCTCACGACCTCGTCATTCGTCTGCGCACGCCGTCGGCGTGACGCCCTCATTTCACGCAAGAAGGACTGCCGGCGGGACGCCGGCGATGCCCATTGGCTACCCGTGTCTGCGGGAACGCGCACGAAAGGACTGGACATGAAGAGACGCGCGATTGTTCTGGCGAAAGTATTGGCCGCAGCGCTGCTGACGCTGTGGTTCTGTTCCGTGACCACTCCACCGTATGTCGCGCACGCACAGGGCGCGATTGCGCAGCCGGCCGGGGACCCGACCGGTGCGACCACGGGGACCGCCGGGGATGTCACGGTCAAGGATCCCAAGAACCCGACGCTGACCGAAGTGATGGAAACCGTTGGTCACAACAAGATCGCCATCAATTTCGTGTGGACGTTGCTGGCCGGCTTCCTCGTGATGTTCATGCAGGCCGGCTTCGCGATGGTGGAGACCGGGTTTACGCGGGCCAAGAACGCGGCACACACGATGTCGATGAACTTCATGATCTATCCGATCGGCATGCTCGGCTACTGGATCTGCGGCTACGCGCTGCAGATGGGTGGTGTCGGCGCGCTGAGCGTCCTTGGCGGCACCGCGCCCCTCAACAGCGAGTTCACCATCAGTCTGTTCGGACACACCTTCGGATTGTTCGGCCAGAAGGGATTCTTCCTGAGCGGCAGTACCTACGACGTCGGCGTGTTCGCGCTGTTCCTGTTCCAGATGGTGTTCATGGACACCGCCGGCACGATCCCGACCGGCGCGATGGCCGAGCGCTGGAAGTTTTCGGCGTTCATCGTGTTCGGATTCTTCATGTCGATGGTCGTTTACCCGCTGTTCGCAAACTGGGTCTGGGGCGGCGGATGGCTGGCGACCCTCGGGAAGGAGTTCGGCCTCGGACACGGCCACGTGGACTTCGCCGGATCCTCGGTGGTGCATTTGGTCGGTGGTATGGCTGCGCTTGCCGGTGCCATCGTGATCGGCCCGCGGCTCGGCAAGTACACGAAGGACGGCGAGTCGATCGCGATGCCCGGCCATGACATCCCGATGGCGCTGGCGGGCACGTTCATCCTCGCGTTCGGCTGGTTCGGCTTCAATCCAGGCTCGACGCTGGCCGGCGGTGATCTCCGCATCGCCGTCGTCGCCACCAATACGATGCTGGCCGGGACCGGCGGCGCGATCGTCGCGATGTTCTACGTCTGGAAGCGGCTGGGCAAACCGGATCCCAGCATGCTCGCCAACGGGATGCTCGCTGGGCTGGTGGCGATCACGGCGCCATGCGCCTTCGTCAACAGTGTGTCGGCCGTGATCATCGGTGCGGTGGCCGGACTGCTGGTCGTCGAATCTGTGCTCTTCTTCGATCGCGTCGCGAAGATCGACGACCCGGTCGGTGCCATCTCGGTCCACGGCGTGAACGGTGCGTGGGGCGTCCTGTCGCTCGGGCTGTTTGCGGACGGTGCCTACGGTGACGGCTGGAATGGTGTGGCCGGCACGGTCAAGGGACTGTTCTACGGCGATGCCAGCCAGTTCATCGCGCAGTGCGTCGGCACGCTCACCTGCATGGTCTTCGTCTTTGTCAGCTTCTATGTGTTCTTCAAGGTCGTTGACGCGGTGATGGGCAACCGGGTGGCGGCCTCCGTCGAACTCGAAGGGCTCGACATCCCGGAGATGGGCGCGATGGCCTATCCCGACTTCGTGCTCGGTCCCGGCACAGCTACGGCGGGGGCGCCCGTCATGACGTCGGCTTCTGCCCCCGCGGCCTCGCTCAAGCCTGTTCGCGGCGATGTGTAGCAGCCGGCCTGGACACGCACATGAAGCTCGTCAAGTGCATTGTCCGCCCGGACTTCGTCGCCGATGTTACGGCCGCGCTCGAGACGCTCGGTGTGTCAGGCATCACGGTCACCGACGTGCGCGGGCGTGGCCGCCGAACGCGTCCGGTTGGCGACTTTCGTGGCTTGCAGTACGACCGCTTTCTCTCGATGGCGATGATCGACGTGATCGCGTCGGACGATCTCGTTGACGACATCGTCCAGGCCGTGATGGATCGCACGCGAACCGGAGAGTACGGGGACGGCCGGGTGCTCGTCATGCCTATCGAGGAGGCGTATTCGATCCGTACGCGTCAATGCGGGGCCGCGTAAGCGGCTCCGCAGTTCCATGACGCACTTCCTGCAGCTTCTGGTACTCCTGGCCGTGACGGTGGCCGCCGCGAAACTGGCGGGCGCCGCCGCGTCCAGGATCGGCCAGCCCGCGGTGTTTGGCGAAATCCTGATCGGATTGCTGCTCGGCCCGACGGTACTGAACGTCTTGGGCCTTCCGATATTCACGCCTGCGGAGTCCGCGCTCCGGCATGCCAGTCTCGAGGCAGTCATGCGCGACCTCTCGGAGATCGGCGTGCTCCTGCTCATGTTCGTCGCTGGACTGGAGACCGATGTCGCCGAGATGCGTCGGGTGGGACACGTGGCGTTCTGGTCGGCCTTCGGTGGTGTTGTGCTGCCGCTCGTCGCAGGCGCCGCGACGGCATGGGCGTTCGGCTTTCCACTCTTCTGGGAGGGGATTTTCATCGGAACGATTCTTACCGCCACGAGTGTCAGCATCTCGGCGCAGACGCTGCTCGAGATAGGCGCGCTGCGATCGCGCGAAGGCGCCGCCATTCTTGGCGCCGCGGTCATCGATGACGTGATGGGCATCATCCTGCTGTCGCTGATCGTGGCGCTGGCCAAGACGTCGGCCTCGGGCGTGGACGTTGGCCAGATCGCCGCAGTCGTCGTGAAGCTGGTTGTGTACTTCGCCCTCGCGCTCATCGCTGGGCGTGGCATCCCTGCGCTGCTGGCATGGGCCGGGCGATTGCCGGTCAGTCAGGCCGTGCTCTCCGCCGCCATCGTCATCGCCATGATCTACGCCTGGGCCGCGGAACTGGTCGGCGGTGTGGCAGCGATTACGGGCGCGTACATCGCCGGCGTGCTCATCGCGCAAACAACGTTCAAGCAGCAGATCGATCGCGGCATTCATCCATTGGCGTACTCGATGTTTGTCCCGATCTTCTTCATCAGTATCGGGCTGCAGGCCAACGGACGCATGCTTGGCGATCGGGTCGCGTTCACCATCGCGCTGGTCGCAGTGGCTATTCTGGCCAAAGCCATCGGCTGCGCCGTGTCGGCCCGGTGGTGCGGGTTCACCACGCACGAGTCGATTCGCGTCGGCATCGGGATGATCTCGCGCGGGGAAGTCGGGCTCATCGTCGCCGGCTACGGGTTGGCCAATGGACTGATTGGCACCGACGTCTTCTCCGCCTCCGTGATTGTGGTGCTCGTGACGACGATGGTGACACCTCCGCTGCTGCGTCTGGTATTCCCACTGCGAGCGCACGTGAGTGCCACCGTTGAAGAGGCCATCGCGCACGCGCCGCAGATGTCGGATTAGCCCCACGCGCCGGCTGTCTACGAACGTCGCCAGATGCGCACCGCCGTGATCGCGGTGCCGGCGATCGACACGACGATGAGCGCAATCGCGAGCCGCTGCGCCGGCTCTGATTCGAGCACGCGGAGGAGCGAGGTACCGAATCGGCGCGCGAGCAGTGCCTCGGCGCCAAACCGCAGGAGACGGGCCCCGGCGAACACCAGGAGAAAGCGCGACAGCGGCACCTTGAGCGCGCCGCTGACGAGGACGAATGCCGTCAGTGGGAACGGTGGCGGCAGCACAGCCGACATTCCCATCGTCAACGGCCCGACCGTCTTCAGGCGAGCCTGGAATCGTTTGAGCGTTCGCGGCGACACAAATCGTGACAGCGACTGCTCACTGATCCGGGCGCCGACCGCGTAGGTCACCGTCGCGCCAGCAATCGATCCCGCCGTGATCAAGAGCGGATACAACCAGAACCACTCGCGATTGCGCGCCGCGAGGTAGATGACGGCCGCGTCGGTGCCGAATGGAATGAACACCAGGAGCGACGCGTCGAGCACGCCCAGCAGAACCAGGCCCCACCAGGTCAGAAAGAAGCGCATGGGCGTATGCTAGGGGCCATGATTCGACGCTGTTCCGGAATCATTGCAATCCTGATGCTGGTCGCGGCGGCTCTTGCCAGCGGCCAGACCTCGGCATCAAAAACCTTCACGCCTCCGCGCACGCCGTGGGGCGACCCGGACCTCCAAGGTGTGTGGCCCGGTACGGAGATGGTGGGCGTGCCGCTGCAGCGTCAGCAGCAGTTCGGCTCGCGCAACGTGCTCACAGACGAGGAATTTCAGGCGCGGGTCAAGCAGGCGCGGCAGACCGATGAGGACGCGCTCGCCGACTTCGACCTGACGACGGCCGATACGCGCAATGCCGGCGCCGTCGGATCGGCCACATCGCCGCCGCCGCACTGGCTCGAGCGCGGCAAGCCATCGCGACAGGCGTCGTTGATCGTCGATCCGCCGGACGGCCGTCAACCGACGCAGGCGCCTGAGGCGCAGAAGCGCGCCGCCGAGGCGCAGGCCGCGCGCAAGGGACGTGGCCCGGCCGATTCGTACACCGATCGCAGTCTCTACGACCGCTGCGTGACGCGCGGCGTGCTCGGGTCGATCCTGCCGGTCATCTACAACAACGGCAACGAAATCGTGCAGGCGCCTGGTGTGGTGGCAATCCGCAACGAGATGATTCACGAGACACGTATTGTGTGGCTCGACCCTTCGACAAGCTCAGGGTCGCCCCGAGCGGAGTCGAGGGGCGACGGACGTCCGCATCTGACGCCGTCGATCAAAGGCTACATGGGCGATTCGCGCGGCTTCTGGGACGGCAACACGCTCGTTGTCGAGACCACGAATCTGAATGGTCGCAACGGCGTCGGCGGCAATGGCGGCGGCACGACCAGCGATCGCATCAAGCTGACCGAGCGTTTCACCTTGCTCGACGCCAACACGCTGCAATACGAAGTCACGATTGATGATCCCGGCACGTGGGCACGGCCGTGGACGATCGCCTTTCCGTGGAAGCGCGATCAGCGCTACGGCATGTTCGAGTATGCGTGCCATGAAGGCAACTACGCGATGAAGAACATTCTGACCGGCGCGCGCGCCGACGATCGCGCAGTTGCAAAGTAGAGCGGGGGCTTCAGCCCCGCGGTCAGCGTAATTTCCATAGGAATCAAATAAGTTCCTCAGGATCTGTCGGCCCTCCCCTTCCTATGCTCGACGGCGTTGCATATCGCCGCCGGTGCGGCAGGGAAGTGAGGGTCGTATGCGCAGACAGATCTATGCGGTCGTTGTGCTCATGGGACTGCCGCTGTGGGCGTCCCAAGCCAGCGCCGAAGATGCCGTCCTTGAATGGAACCAGCTGGCGGTCGCGGCGACCGTGACCGCCGCTCAGAGTTCGATACCACAGGCGCGGACGATGGCGATCGTGCAGGTGTCGGTGCATGACGCGGTAAACGCGATTACGTGTCAGTACAAGACATATCTCGCGATCACCTGTGGCGAATGGGGCTCACCAGAGGGCGCAGCGATTGGCGCGGCCCATCGTGCGCTTGCCCGTCTGTTTCCCACGCAAGCGGCTGCGTTGAGCGCGGCGCGAGCGGCCTCGCTGACCGCGCATGGCGTCGCCGCCTCCGATCCGGGAGTGGCTTTGGGAGAAGCCATTGCCGACATGGTTCTGGCCATTCGATCGAACGACGGATCGGCCCAGGCGCAGTTTCCCTATACGGCCCCCAATGCGGGTGAGCCAGGCGTCTGGGTCGCGGTTGGGCCCGCACCTCCGGGGACACCTGGGTGGAAGGACGTGACGCCGTGGGTGATCGATCTCTCGCACTTTCAGGCTGATGGTCCGCCGCCGCTGTACAGCAAACGATGGGCGCGCGACTACAACGAAGTGAAAGAGCTCGGATCGCTCACCAGCGCGACTCGCACAGACGAGCAAACCCAGATCGCACGTTTCTGGTTGGCGTCGTCCACGGTCATCTGGAACACCGTCGCGCGCCAGTTGATTCAGGCGCGCGACATGGATTCGTCAGCGGCCGCTCGCGCGCTGGCGTTGATGTATCTCGCCGCAGCCGACGCGGGCATCGCGTGTTGGAACGCCAAGTACACCTTCAATTTCTGGCGTCCGATCACGGCCATCCAGAATGGCGAGACCGATGGCAACCCGCGCACCGATGCTGATCCTGCCTGGGCACCGCTTGCCGCCACGCCACAGCATCCGGAGTATCTGTCCGGCCATTCAACGATCAGCAGCGCAATGGCGACGGCGCTGAAGGCGGTGTTTGGAGATGAGCCGGGCGTCTCGATCGTTGCCACCAGCCCAACCAATGCAGGCTTCGAGCGGCACTGGGACAGATTGAGTGAGGGTGTCGAGGAAGTGATCGAGGCCCGCATCTACAGCGGTTTCCACTTTCGGACGTCCGACGAAGAAGGTGCCGCGCTGGGCCGCAAGATCGGACGGGCGGTTGCACTCCGCACGCTGCGTCCTCGGCACGTGCCCAGGGACTGACGATCGGCGCCGCTACAATACCGTCTTGCCTGGACTCGACTCGCGTCCGGGCAAGGCGGAGTTGCGGTGGTCTATCGGTTTGGCGAATTCACGCTCGACCACGACATTCGGCAGTTGTTCGCTGGCAAGACCGAAGTTCACCTGTCGCCGAAGGCCTTCGAGCTTGTCGCGCTGCTGCTGGCCAACAACACACGAGCCCTGTCCAAGGCCGAGCTGCAGGAGCGCCTGTGGCCGTCCACCTTCGTCGAAGAAACCAATCTGGCCGGTCTCGTCGCGGAGATCCGCAAAGCTCTCGGCGATTCCGCTGCGAACCCCTCATTTGTTCGAACCGTGTATGGCTTCGGCTACCGGTTTGTTGGTGAGCTGACCGTCGAGACAGGAGCGCCATCACCGCGCAGCAAGCCGTGTCTGGTTATAGAGAACCGTGAACTCGGCCTGATGGAGGGTGTCAACATCATCGGCCGCGAGCCCGGCACCACGATTCACATCGAATCACCCGGTGTTTCGCGTCATCACGCCCGCATCCTGGTCACCCAGGGCGAAGCCACCATCGAAGATCTCGGCAGCAAGAATGGGACGCATGTGAATGGGACGCGGATCACGCAGCCCGCGCGTCTGGCAGACGGTGATCAGATCGGACTTGCTTCAATCAGGTTGATCTTCCGAGTCGAGTCCCAAGCCGGCGCGACCGAGACCGCGCCCTCCCACGGCGCAGGTCCCGCCTCCGAATGACCCTCACGTGGCGTATTCTAATGAGCCAATAACTAGGCTCCCAGTCGAGAGGACGCAATGAAACGAACAGCGTTGATAGCGATAACAGCCGCCGTGATCGTCGCGGGCATCGAGCTGCGAGCGATGATCCCCGAGCAGGTGAAGATCGAGTCCGGCCTGATCGCAGGCACGGCCAGCGGCCAGCCGTCCGTTCGTGTGTTCAAGGGCATTCCGTTTGCGGCGCCGCCGACCGGCGAGAACCGCTGGAAGGCGCCGCAGCCAGTCGCCAAGTGGGAAGGCGTCCGCAAGGCCGATGCGTTCGGTGCCCCATGCGCCGCTGGTCCTGCCGGCGGCGGCCGCGGCGGCGGTCGTGGAGCCGCGCCTGGCGCAGCGCCAGGAGCAGCCGCACCGGCGGCACCTCCGGCGCCAGTTGCGCCGCCGCGTGAGCCCGCGCGCGCCGAGGACTGTCTCTATCTCAACGTCTGGACGAGCGCGAACAGCCCGAACGATCGTCGTCCCGTGATGATGTGGATCTACGGCGGCGGTTTCACCGGCGGCTCGGGCGGTCAGGCCTGGTATGACGGCGAGAACCTGGCCTCGAAGGGGCCGGTCATCGTGACGATGAACTACCGTCTCGGATCGCTCGGCTTCTTCGCGCATCCGGAGCTGGCCAAGGAATCGGGCCACAACGCCGCCGGCAACTACGGGATGATGGACGCGATCGCCGCGCTGCAATGGATCAAGCGCAACATCAGCGCGTTCGGCGGCGATCCCAACAACGTCACCATTGCCGGTGAATCCGCGGGTGCGATGATGGTCGGCGCGCTCGTCGGCTCACCGCTCGCCAAAGGCCTCTTCAATCGCGCCATCGCCGAGAGTGGTGGCTACATGGGACTGACGATGGGACGCATGACGCAGGGCCAGAACGCCCAGGCCAACGGCGTCAAGACGATGGAAGCACTTGGCGTGAAGACGATCGCCGAGTTGCGCGCCAAGCCACTGAACGAGCTGACAGGTCTGTCGGCGGGCGGCTTGATCGTTGACGGCTATGTCATTCCAGAGGATCTCTCGCTGACGTTCATGAATGGCAAGCAGAATGTCGTGGATGTGCTGACTGGCTCGAACAAGGACGAAGCGAACTTCGGCTTGTGCTTCGGCTCAGTCGGGCGCGGGGGCGGCGCCGGGCCGACCCTGGAGACGTTCAAGGCGAACGCGCAGCGCCGGTTTGGTGAGTCCGCCGACGATTACGTGAAGCTCTACGGCGTGACGACGGACGCTCAGGTGCAGCCGGCGGCACACATGGCGTGCGGCGACGAGATCAACTGGAACATGCGGCAGTGGGCGGCGGCGCAGGCCAAGCAGGGGAAAAAGGCCTATACCTATTTCTTCACCCGCATCCAGACGGTGAACGGTGCACCCTCACCGCAAGGCGCCACTCACACGGCCGAGATCTCGTTCGCGTGGAACAACCCGAAGGGACAGGCCGCGCAGACGTGGAACGACGTGGACATCAAGCTCGCCGACCAGATGTCGTCCTACTGGGTCAACTTCATTTCCAAGGGTGATCCCAACGGCAACGGTTTACCGAAGTGGCCGGAGTACAAGGACCTCATGAGCGGGCGCGTGATGGTGCTCGGCGATACACCGCAGGTCGAATCCGCCACACCGACGGCGAAGCTGTCGTTTTATCAGGCAGCATATCAGCGCCTGATCAAGACGCCGGCTGGAACGAACTAGAAAGGGCGACGCATGCGTCGCCCCTACGAACAAGGACGCACACCGCGCAGGTTCGCATGCGCGGTGTTGTGTCGACGGCGGCGCACACACGAAGAGCGCGAGCGATTGCGGTAGGGAATGCAGACACGTTTCGGGTGCGTCCGGCCGGCCGAAGGCGAGCGGCAATGACGCACGTCTGATCAGAATCGGAAGACGAATCCCACCGAGCCGCGCGTGAAGTCGAGGTCTCCGGGCCCGTCTTCGAACTCGATGTCGAGAACTTCCAGGGCTTCGAACGTACGGAAGTAGCGAATGTCGCCGCGTATGCCGGCGTGCGTTCCGAAAAACAGCATCACGCCGCCGCCAAAGTCCCACCCGATCTTGTTTTCGTCGAGCTCGAAGCCCTGAGTGGCAAACGCATCGCCTTTCGGGTGGACCAGTCCGATGCCCGCCAGCGCGTAGGGGCGAATCCCAAAGCCTTTCTGCCCACCGAAGGGGACGCCCACCAGCACATTGCCGAACGCGGTGAGCACGCTGCTGTCGCCGAGGTCGGTCTTGCCGAAGAAATCAGGACTGAATCCGAAGTCGCCTTCGACGCCGATGACACCGGCGCCCATCCAGCCGATGCTGGCGCCCCAGTTGAAGCGGCTCGCGTCGAACGCGTCGCCGAACTCAGTTCCGGCGTCGCCACCGAAGTTGACGCCGATGAAGGGAATGAAGAGACCGTCGGCCCGCGCCGTGCCAGCGGAGACGCTGCACAGCAGTGCGGCCATAAAGATCGTTCGACTGATGCGGCTCGTAAGCATGCCCGATCGCGGTGCATGCTCCGTACCGCAGCGGTCGATGCTCGTCCGTGCGTTGTGATGAAGCGAAATGTCACGGCACGCGCCGTGTTCCGGCGATCAGCAGGGTTCGAGCCCGCGGAATGTCGCGGGCATCCGGTGCCGGAACTCCGTTATTTCGTTGTCGCGGGGGCCGCTGGCGGAGTCGCGCTCTTGCTCTGTTCCTCGACGACGCGCCGTGCGAGGTAGTTGACGATATCAGCGTCGGTGCGTACCGCGGTGAGATAGGCGGCGCGGAGCAATTGCTCGCGGCGTCCCTTCAACGTCTGGGTGATGCGTTCCTTGACGTTCGGTGTGGACAGGTCGCGCTGTCCCGCCGGCTCATGGGCGACCACAAAGACGATCGTGTGAGCGCCGCCGCCGCTGACGACGCGGGCTCTGCCGGGCTCGAGCTTGAGCACCGTGTCGCGCAGTGCCGGCGCGGCCGATTTAATCGCCGACATCGGCACCAGACCGAGGTCGCCGCCGCGCGGCGCCGACTCCGGATCTTCGGAGAAGTCTCTCGCCAGGTCACCGAAGGGCGTCCCGCCCTGCAGCCGCTCCATCAGCATCTTCACTTTTTCCGCCGCCGCCTGCGGCGTACTGGCGTCGTCTCCAGTGCGGTTGGCGAGCTGCGCGTCGCGCACCGGCGTGACGACGATCTGCGCGAGGTGATACGACTCCTCGGGCAGATTGAACTGCGAGCGGTTGGCGTTGAAGAAGTCGGTGACCTGTTGATCGGTCACCGTGATTTTCGAGGTGACCTCGCGATCGAGCACCTTCTGCGTCAGGAGCTCACGGCGAAGACGGTCACGCATGTCGGCCGTGGTCAGATTCCGTTTCGTGAGTTCCTGCTGATAGACATCGTCGCCGATGCCCTTCTTGGCTTCGTTGTATGCCTTGTCGATGTCGCTCTCTGTCACTTCGACCTTCAACGCCGGGGCTTTGGCCAGGAGGACTTCCTCCGTGATCATCTCGTCGAGAATGGACAGCTTGGCGGCCGTGCTCTCCTCGTCTGAGAGGGGCTGCGCGGGGTTCGCGGTCCGTCGAAGGCTCTTTTCGACCTCTTCTCGAGTGATGGCCTTGCCGTTCACGGTCGCCCAGGTATCGGCGGTGACCGCGGCGGGGGCGGACGTCGAGGTGGAACGGCAGGCAGCGGCAGATACAACGAAAGCAGCCAGAATGGCCGCGACAGACAACAGACGATGCAGTCGGCTCATGACGCTCCAAGGATACTCTGTGCTAGAGAAGTTAGCCGCATGAGCCCTCATCCGACCGTCGCCGCCACACCCGCCACCGCCGACGATGTTCTGCCGCTGCGCGAGCAGTACCGGCAGGAGATGAACTGTCAGGTCGTCCACGATTCGATTCATCGGCGTGCGGGCTGGACCACGACATACCTCCTCACCGTGAACGGGGTCGCCGCGGGGTTCGGCTCCAAGGCTATCGGCGGGCCCTGGACCGACAAGCCGACGATCTTCGAGCTGTTCATCCAGCCTGCGCTTCGTTCGCGAGGGTTCGATCTCTTCGAAGCGCTGATGGCGGCGAGCCAGGCTCCTTTCATGTTGGTCCAGTCCAACAACCATCTGCAGTCAGTGATGCTGCACACCTACGCGCGCGACATTCAGAGCGAAGCCATCGTGTTTCAGGATGGCCTGACGACGGCGCATCCGTCGATGGGATCTGTGATGCATTGCCTCATCCCCGAAAGTCAGGTTCGCCAGTGCATCGACGCTCGGCAAGGTGGACCCGAGTGGCGGCTGGAGCTCAATGGGGAGACAGTCGGCACAGGCGGGATCCTGTTCCACTACAACCGGCCCTACGGCGACATTTATATGGACATCACGGAGCCGTACCGCCGGCGCGGGTTCGGGGCGTATCTTGTGCAGGAGCTCAAGCGGGCCGCCTATCAGCTCGGGGCGATTCCCGGCGCGCGCACCAACACGACGAATGTGGCCTCGCGAAAGACGCTGCAGAAGGCCGGCCTGGTGCCATACGCCAACATTCTGAGCGGCACCTTGATTGACATGTCCTCGGCTGCGGGCGGATAGTGTGCGGTGCCCGAGGATAATCTCCATGACGAGAGTCTTTGCGACCGCAATCCTGTTCGTGATGGCCGGCGCGATCGGCGTGCGACCTGTCGCCGCCCAGGCCACCAACCAGCTGCACGACGCTCAGTATCCCGACGTGGACATCGCGTATGGCGCGAGCCTGTATGCGGCACGCTGCGTGACCTGTCATGGCGCGCAAGGTGATGCGATCGGCGGCGTCAACCTGCGTAGCGGCAAGTTCCGGAACGCACAGAGTGATAACGATCTCGCGCGTTTTATCCGAACCGGGTCGCAAGCGGCGGGGATGCCGCCGTTCGCGCTCGACAACGCCGAGATGACCGGCATCATCGCCTATCTGCGCAACATGAATGCATCCGATACAGCGACGGTGAAGGCGGGCGATGTCGCGCGAGGTCGCGCGGTGTTCGAAGGGAAAGGTGGGTGTGGCGCCTGCCACCGCGTTGGACGCGTCGGGTCGCGCGTCGCGCCCAACTTGTCCGACATCGGATCGCAGCGGAGTCCAGGCTCGCTGCAGCGCTCGCTGCTCGACCCGAGCAGCCAGATGATGCCCATCAACCGGCCGGTGCGCCTCGTCAAGAAAGACGGCACGGTGATCAACGGGCGGCGGCTCAACGAAGACACCTACAGCATCCAACTGGTGGACGACAAAGAACGGCTCCACTCCGTTCTGAAGGCCGACCTCAAGGAGTTCACGATTTCCAAGACGTCGCCGATGCCGTCCTACAAGAGCACACTCAACCCGAATGAGATCGCAGACGTGATCGGATACCTCCTGTCGCTGAAGGGGCAGTAGCCATGATGACTCGAAGACGTTCCCTTGCGTGGTGTGTCGCCGGCTTGATCGGTCTGCTGTCGCTGCCCCTGCACGGTCAAGTGACGCCGCAGCGCCTGGTCAACGCGACCACCGAGCCGCAGAACTGGCTCACGTACTCCGGCAGCTACTGGAGTCAGAGATACAGCACGCTCGATCAGATCACTCCGGCCAACGTCAGGAACCTGAAGCTGCAGTGGGTGTATCAGTCTCCGGTCGCGGGTAACTGGCAGACCACGCCACTCGTCGTTGACGGCATGATGTACATCACCCAGCGTCCGAACGACGTCGTCGCACTCGATCCGCTCACCGGCCGCGTCTTCTGGATCTATCGCTACACCCCCAACCCCGATCGCATCGTCTGTTGCGGCGCGAACAACCGTGGCGTCGCGATCCTGGGCGACACGCTGTTCATGGGGACGCTCGACGCCCACCTGATTGCCATCGACGCCAAGACTGGTCGAGAGATGTGGAAGACTGAGGTCGCGACCACGACGTCGGGCTACTCGATCACGCATGCCCCGCTGGTCATCAAAGACAAGGTGGTCGTTGGGGTGGGCGGCGGCGAGTACGGCATTCGTGGCTTCATCGCTGCCTATAACGCCGACACCGGCAAAGAAGTCTGGCGCTTCTACACGATCCCGGGTCCAGGAGAGAAAGGCCACGAGACCTGGGAGACGTGCCCACCGAAGTCCGAAAGCTTCTGCGATCCGGACGCGTGGAAGCACGGCGGCGGTTCGATCTGGATGACCGGCTCGTACGATCCGCAGCTCAATCTCACGTATTGGGGTGTCGGCAACGTCGGGCCCGATTACGCCGGCTCGCAGCGGCCTGGCGACAACCTTTATTCGGCATCGATCGTGGCGCTCGACGCCGACAAGGGCACGCTCACCTGGCACTACCAGTTCACGCCGCACGACGTGTACGACTACGACGCGGTGCAGGTGCCGGTGATGATCGACAACTGGGGCAACACCGGCATCAACGTCGTCGCGTGGGCCAATCGCAACGGCAACTACTACGCGCTCGAGCGTGCCACTGGCCGGTTCCTGCTCGGCAAGCCGTTCGTGAAGGTCAACTGGATGAGCGATTTCGACGAGCGCGGCCGGCCAAACCAGACGCCGCAGCCGCCTGGCATGCCGACCTATCCGGGGAATCAGGGCGGAACGAACTGGTATTCGCCCTCGTTCAGCCCGCGCACCGGTCTCTTCTACATCTCGGCGTGGGAGGACTACGCGAGCATCTACGGTCCGAGCCCGGTCGAATATCAGCAGGGTCGCAACTTCACCGGCGGCGGGCCGAGAAACTTTTCGGCCGTGCCCGGCGCGCCCGGGTTCTCCCGTGGCGCTCCGATCAACACCTGGACCGAAGCCGCCGGCCACGGCGCCGTGATCGCGCTCGACGCGCGAACGGGTCAGCGTCAGTGGAAGTTCGACATGACCGACGTCACCGACAGCGGCATTCTCACGACGGCGTCGAACCTGCTGTTCACCGGGGGACGTGAAGGCTTCTTCCAGGCGCTCGACGCGCGCACGGGCGCGCTGCTGTGGAAGACGAATCTTGGTGCGGCGATCAACAGCGGACCGATGACGTACCGCATTGGCAACAAGCAGTACGTGGCGACGGTGTCAGGGCTGTCGCTGTTTGTGTTTGCGCTGGAGTGAGCAATCGACCTCCCCAAGACAAGCCTGCTTCAGCCCCACCGCGATTCAAACCGGTAGGTGACTGCCTACCTGCAGCTGTTCAGTTCTGTCTCCGCCGACGTTAATACGGGTTAGGGCGCCTGCCAGCGGAGCCATGGCGACCAAAAGCTTTGACGCCGATGGGACACCTATGAAGAGAATTCTTGCGGTGATCGCGATATTTGCGGGTCTTGCTGCCTGCCGCGATCCCAAGCCTCCAGTCGGGCCGGATGGCCAGTTGTCGCCACCCTTCGTGGTGTTCGATTCGGCTGGTGTTCTCGGCGCGGGCCTGGACATCTTTGTCAACACAGACCGCGGGATAACCGACTGGCTCGGCCCACCGTCAGACGGACGCCTGGCCGCGTATCCTCCCGGCCAACAATTCGGATTCGTTGCAGCCGTTATGCTTGGCGATCCAACCCCAGGACGGCGGCAATTCAAGGACATGAGAGCGTACCGAACTCTCCAGTTTGAATTGCGCGGTGCTGCGGGTGGCGAGGTCGTTGAAGTTGGGATCAAGGATGATCTCGACCCTGACAACGGCAGCGAAACGAAGGTTTCGGTGACCGTGTCGCAAGCCTGGACACCTCATTCCTATCCGCTCGCGACGTTCACGACGGCCGATCTATCTCGGATCTATCTGTTGTTCGAATTGGTCTTCAACGGCACAGCTGGACGGTCTGTGTCCTTCCGCAACGTGCGGTACACAGCACCCTGAACCGACGGAGAGTGTTGTGCGCATTCGGAATCAAAGCGTCGCCGAATCTGCTGCGATTGTCGTCGCGATGGCGTGGTTTTTATGTATGGGACACGCCATCTCGGCTCAGGAGAGAGTCGGTACTCTTCGTGGTGTGGTGAGAGACATCTCCGGACGGCCCATTCGTGGTGCGGAGGTTATCGCAAGCGGAAATTCCGTGACGCGTACCGCCATGACAAACGATCAGGGCCAGTTCCGGATCGAGAATCTTCAACCCGGAAAATATGAAGTGCATCCTGACAAAGCTGGTTTCAAGAAACAGCCGGACGTGACCGTAACGATCAACGCGGGCAGCGAGCAAGTACAGTCATTCGAACTAACGGACAGCCCGCCCGCGAAGCAGGCACGATTCTGGTTCGGCGTGAGCGAATACTCGATGGAAGGCTTTAATCAGTTGCTCTCTGCCGAACGCAATAACTCTATTCTGAGAGGATTCTCAGCGGGAGCGGAGGTGAGCGTGTTCGCCACTCCGGTCCCGGTGCTGAAAGGCAACCTGCAGCTCCCTATCGGAGTCGAATACCTTGCCGCCAATTCAACGACGACCCATCTCGGTGCCGGCGGCTCCGCCACGGTAATCTGGGATTTGCCGGCTGTCGGTCTTTTCGTCGCACCAGTTATATCGGTCGGCAGCGCCGAGCGACTCTATTTTCATCCGGGCTTGGGATACTACGTCTTAGGGCACTGGAAGAAAGCGGGACTCTCGGTGACCGATCGTTCGGGCCAACTGAACGCGAAGAGCTCTGGCCCCAGCATGTTTGCAGCAATCGGATGGAACCAGCGAATCGGTGATTTCGGCCCCGTATTCGTGGAGGGTGGATACCGCTACCTGAAGTTCACGAGTGTCGACACGACGGCCGCTGGAGATTTTCCGTCAGTGCTGGGCGGTGCAGCTCTAAGGGGAGGCGCGCTGGCAAGCCCGCTTGACTATAGCTTCTACTTCGTACGGTTCGGCTTCGCGGTACGTCTTGGAGCTGGTGTGTAAGTTCCCGGCCGGCGGCAGCCGCTTCACGCAGATCTTGGTGCGGCTGGCGCTCTGCATCATGGCGGTCGTGTCGGGGGCGTGCCGCAGCCCCTCATCCCCCTCGTCCCAAGAGGGCGCCCTGTTGCTGCGCGACGGTTTCGAAGCCGGCGCTCTTAATCCGCAATCGTGGTTCATGCCGGAAGGGCCGGGGACTTTCCTCGGCCGGACGCAACTGCGCCCACCCGCTTCGATACTGTCCATCGTCAACGGTGCATTGCGGCTGCAGCTCGACACGTACAACCCGACGGCCACAGAACCTGGTGATTCGTTTTGGGGTTCAGAGATCGTCTCGCGTCAGACGTTTGTGCCTGGTGACGGCCTCATTTTCCGGGCGCGCGTTCGCGTCCCAGACCCTGCGGCAGGGATGGTGGCGTCATTCTTTCTCTATCGGCTGCGCCAGGGCACGCGGGATGAGATCGATTTCGAGATCTTGACCAACAGTGCTCCCAATGGAGTCCTGACGAATATCTTCCGAGACGAGGGATTTACCTCGGCAGGGTCTCCACGACATGATGTCGTGCCAGGATTCGCGGCAACCGATTTCAACGAGTTTCAGATCGAATGGTCGCGCGCTCGCGTCCGCTGGAAGGTGAATGGGCAAGTCGTTCGCGACGAAACAGCGGGGATTCCCGATGGTCCGATGAGCCTTCGACTCAATTTCTGGGCTCCGGACGCCGACTTTGCTGCCGCCTACAGCGCCCACATCCAACCGACGCCTCGAGCCGCGGACAATAGGACGTTCTTCTACGAAATCGACTTCGTCGAAGTGCAGGGGAAATGACGGGCTCTATTCTTGCGTTAGATTGACGCGTAGCCTCGCCTCGCCCAAGACGATCTCGTCGCCGGTGAGGAGGCGCACGCCGCGCGACCCAGCAGGGACGGTGAGCGTCTTTCCGTTGCGCACGATTGACGTGCCGTGCGAGCTGCGATCGTCGAATAGTCGATACTCTCCGCTGCTCGTGTCGCAATCGATGTGGGCGTGGTTGCGCGAGACGGTCTCGTTGACCGCGCCGGCTGCGTCCACGAAGGAGACGTGATTCGTGCGCAGCAGCCGATTCCGGCTGTCGCGCACCTCCGCGCATCGTCCGAGGTTGATGCGATCGAGGGTAAGCGCGTAGGCGGGCTTGTCGGCGGAGCCGTTCGTGATCGTCAGGGTGATCTCGTGAGCCGGCGCCGGCTCGGGTTGTGGCAGCTCCTGCACGGCGCCTCGGCTGAAGTCCACGTGGAATTCCGGGCACGTCCAGGCCGGGTCCGGCTGCTCAACGTAGTCAGTCCTGACCTGAAGACCGGCGACCCCGCATCCTGCGCTCCGAAGCGTCGCACTGATCCGATCCTGAAGACTCGGCGGCCCATCGAGCACGCCTGAGAATCGCGCGCGGGTGTCGGGCAAGGCGGCGACAATCGACACCTGAATTGTGTTGAAAGCGAAGACGTGCGAGCCGCGGCCTGCCGGCTCGATGCGTTCCTCGACGGCCTCGAGGATCCCATGCAGGACCTCGAGTGGCCCGCGCGGACCGGACTTCGACCATTGCTGCGCGGCGCGATCGACGGTGCGCGCCAGCTTCGATTCAAGCTGTCGTGCTTTGCCAAGGATGTCCATAGTCTCTCCGGGTCCTTTGTCCTTGGTGCTTGGTGCTTCGTCCGTCCTTGGTCCTTCGTGCTTGGTCCTCGTCCACCAGAACGGACCAAGGACCGGACTGTGGACGGACCACGAACCAAGGACCAAGCACCAGGGACCTATTTGACCAACCCGCTCGCAGCCGCAGCCGTCACGATCTCTCCTGCGGCGGGCGCAGCGGCCAGACCACCGTACCCTGCGTTCTCGATGAGCACCGCGAACGCGACGCGCTTCTCAGCCGGACCGTACGGCGCGTACCCGACGAACCACGCGTGCGATTTGTCGTCGTGGACCTCCGCGGTGCCGGTCTTGCCGGCGATCCGCCACGGGTGTCCGCGCAGGCTGCGACCGGTGCCGTTCATCACCGCGTCGCGCATGTATCGCGCGAGCGTCGCCGCCGCATCGGGACTGACCAGCACGTGCGTCTCCGCGGCTCGCCGTGATTGCTTTTCGATCCTGACGTCGCGAAGGACTCCGCTGCTGGCAATTGCCGCTGCCACGCGCGCCATGCGCAGCGGCGTGGCGACGACATCGCCTTGTCCGTATCCGGCCTGGGGCAGGGTGGCACGCAGCCGTGCCACCGAATCGTCTTTCGCCACCGAGATGCCGAGCAGGTTGGCCGTGTCGAGGAGCGGCTTCGGACCGACACGTACCGCCAGTTGTGCGAAGTAGGCGTTGCACGACTGCACGAGACCGTCGTGCATGTCGATCGTCCCGTGCGGATGCGCGTCGAGCACGTCGTCGCGGACGATGGTGCCGGCGACTTGTGCGCCGACGCGGCCGTGACCCTGGAGCGAGCACATGAACGTCGAGTCCCGGAACGACGGACTTTGACGCAGCGCGGCGGTAGCGGTGACCAGCTTGAATGTGGAGCCAGGCGGATAGAGACCGAAGCGTGCGCGATCGATCAATGTCTCGTCGTCATCCGCGCCGCGTTCTGGATCGATCGTGACACTCGGATAGGGATAGCTGCCGATCGCCAGCAGCTCGCCGGTGTCCGCGTTGAGGACGACCGCCGCAGCGTGCCCGGTTGCCGAGCGGGCCGCGTACTTCGACAGGATCTGTGCCACTGACGCCTGAAGCGGCGCGTCGATCGTGAGCGCGACGTCGCGCGTGCGATTCAGGAACGCCTTCACATCAGGCTGACTCGGTCGGTAGCGGTGACGAAGAAGCGGAACCAGCTCCGCATAGTCGCGGCGCATTGCCAGCATCGGGCGTCCTGATGCGTCGGTCAGCCTGACAGCCGTGGCGTGATCGTCGAATCCGCGCAGGTGGTCTTGCGCGTCTCGCTCGACGTACGCGGTGTTGGTAGCCGCCCAGTTGCGCGCGTCGCGCACGTCGCCGAGCAAATGGAAGGCGGCTCCGCCGAGCGGATAGCAGCGTTCGCGCTCCTCCGTCCGGCTAAAGCCGGACACTACGGCGGAGGTCGCGCAGCCAGTGACGTCCACCCCGGCCTTCTTGTACACGTCCCGCGCACGGCTCGCGATTTTCCGATCGGCGGTGGCCAGAGGCAGGCCGCGGCGATCGAACACAGTTCCGCGCGGAATCATCGCCAGCACGTCGGTCAGCCGCTGGTTGTACTGATACCGGCGGAAGCCGTCGGCCTGAACCCCGAGGTGCGGCCTCGCGACGAAGGTGTCGGCGCGAACGATCTGCACGTCGAACAGGACGACGAGAATCAGGACAGCGGCGGCGCTGAAGGCCGTCACGAAATGCCTGACGCCAGTACGAAATGGAGCGCTCACGTCAGGCGCGTCCGACGTGGACTGACGACGAATCGCGGTGAGGATGCCGAGCGCGATGAAGTTCGCCACCATCGCCGATCCGCCAAAGCTGAGGAAC